>CENP01021717.1_pt1 | contig 55520 bp, 45 predicted proteins | sample 361281 | NCBI WGS metagenome assembly CENP01 (sample SAMEA2591122, study PRJEB7988) | marine metagenome | biome: marine biome (ENVO:00000447); feature: deep chlorophyll maximum layer (ENVO:xxxxxxxx); material: saline water (ENVO:00002010), including plankton (ENVO:xxxxxxxx) | depth 70 m
CCCTCAGAGCCGAAATCTGATATTCTATCCAGTTGAACTACTGAGCCAAAATTCATGATAAAAGCTTTCTAACAATAGAAGAAATAATCTTTCCATCAGCTTTTCCCAACATATTTTTTGTTGCTATGCCCATTACCTTACCCATATCCTTCATTCCGTCAGCATTAATTTGATCAATAATTTGTTTTACTTCTATTTCAATTTCCTTTTCTGAAAGAGCTTTCGGCAGAAAATTTTGTATCAACTCAGCTTCATTTAATTCAGGTTCAGCCAAATCATCTCTTCCCTGATTTCTGTAGATCTCTGCGCTTTCTCTTCTTTGCTTAACGAGCTTTTGTAGAATTTTCATTTCATCCTCATTTGAAATACTTTGATCAGAACCCTTTTGTGTCTTTTGCATCAAAAGAGCAGTTTTGATTGCTCTTAGGGGTGTTAAAGATTGTTGATCTTTATTTTTCATTGCCTCTTTAATGGCATTGTTTATATTAATTTCTAAGCTCATATTAATCTACGTTATCATGCAAAAACGAATTATTCTTTCTAATCTTTGTGTCATTATTTTCATCCAGTGAAATTGATGTTCTTGAAACACTACTTTCTTCAGTTGTATTATCATGGTCGAACTTTATCCCTTTTCTTTTGTATGCAGGCTCATCAACTAAATCCTCAATTTTTGATTTGTTAAACTTATAATTAAATTCTTTCATACGCAACTTCCTTTCATCAGACCTTTGTTTTTGAAAATCTGAAATTGGTGAATTAACTAAATTTTTATCTTTTTTCTCTTCACTTTTAGACTCCTTAACCATTTTTGTTTGCACATTAATATCTTCATTTAGTAAAGATTTAGAAACATTAGTCTCCTCAGCAAATAGCAAATCATCTTTGTAGTCGTTTTCTATTTCAAACTCCTCTGAAACATAACTATCTTCCACAACTACCTCATAATCAACTACCTCTATATTTTTAATATTATCTGAGTTTATATCAAATGATTCTTTTTCTAAATTATCTTCAAATAGTGACCATTCTATGGAGTTATCCAAAGCTTCCTCCTTTACGTTTTCAAAATTATCTAACAAATCTGTATTCTTAGTTTCTTCACCTTCATTGTACTGACCATCGTCAACATTAAATTCAGTGGATTCTGATGAAGATTCTAACTTTTCATCACTTTCTTGCATCTCATCGCTATTAATGTCATCTAAAACATGAATTATTTTTTCTTCCTCCACTTGATCATCAAGCTGATCATTAACAACTTTCAATTCATCTTCAAAACTTTCACGAGGTTCACCAATATTTGAAAATAAATTCTCCTCCTCTAGTTTATGTATAATTTTTTCTGGCTCCGTATTAGAAATTTCGTTCTGCTGATCGGCATTAAATCCTGTTGCTATAACCGTTACAGAAATAGAATCTTCAAGCTCCAAATCCTCACCAACCCCCATGATTATATTTGCAACATTTCCTGATTGATCTTGTATGTAGTCATTAATTTCTGCGATTTCATCAATTGTTATTTCTTCGTTTCCTGAAACAATTAATAATAAAACATTTTTGGCACCTGTTATTTTATTATCATTAAGAAGCGGTGAATCTAGTGCCTTGGTTATTGCGTCATAAGCTCTATTTTCACCAAAAGATGAAGCAGCTCCCATGATTGCAGTACCACTGTTACTCAATACAGTTTTCGCATCCTTTAAGTCAATGTTCTGTGTATAATGATGTGTGATTACTTCCGCAATTCCTTTGGACGCTGTAGACAATACTTCATCAGCCTTCGAAAAACCTGCTTTGAAGCCTAAATTTCCATACACATCTCTTAATTTATTATTATTTATAATAATTAAAGAATCAACCTGTTCTCTCAATTTCTCAATTCCTAAATGAGCTTGATCATGTCTGATTTTTCCCTCAAAATTGAATGGAGTTGTTACAATTCCAACAGTTAATATATTCATATCCTTTGCCATCTTTGCAATTACCGGAGCAGCTCCAGTTCCAGTTCCTCCACCCATTCCTGCAGTTATAAATACCATTTTTGTATTCACATTTAACATAGACATAATATCATCAGAACTTTCAAGAGCAGCCTTTTCACCAATCTCTGGATTTGCTCCTGCACCTAATCCTTCAGTAAGGTTTACCCCAAGCTGAATTTTATTGGGCACTCCACTATTGGCTAGTGCTTGTGCATCCGTGTTACATATAACAAAATCCACTCCTTTAATCCCTTGTTTAAACATGTGATTAATTGCATTACTTCCTCCACCACCAACACCAATTGCTTTAATAACATTTGATTGATTTTTCGGTAAATCAAAGCTTATTCCTAAATCTAAATTGTCTTCCATTTTATCAATTTTTATTTTATTCTGCATTTTCTAAAAAATCTTTTAATTTCTCAGTTAGTTTATCCAAAAAAGATTCTCTTTTCTTTGAATCTTTTAGTTTCTCATTAATATTTTCTTTATCATCATCCTCTTGTAAATTAGTATCCACATCAAATAGTTGCTCTTCTTCATTATTTTCTTTTCCACTTTCATTTTGATCTTTTATTTTTTTTAGACCATCCATAACTAAACCCACTGCTGTTGCATATAATGGACTAGTAACATTTTTATCAGTATCACCAGCTAAATGCTCATTTGGATAACCCACTCTTGTATCCATTCCTGTGACGTACTCTACAAGTTGTTTAAGATGTTTCAACTGACTTCCTCCTCCTGTCAAAACAATCCCAGCAATTAACTTCTTCTTTTGCTCTTCATGACCATAATTTTTGATTTCCAAATAAACTTGTTCTATAATTTCAACCGTTCTTGCATGAATCACCTTTGATAAATTTTTTAGTGAAATTTCTTTTGGATCTCTTCCTCTTAAACCAGGAATTGACACTATTTCATTTTCCTTATTTTCACCAGGCCAAGCAGATCCAAATCTAACTTTTAATTGTTCTGCCTGCTTTTCGATTATAGAACAGCCCTCTTTGATATCTTGAGTTACAATATTACCTCCAAAGGGAATTACAGCAGTATGCCTGATAATTCCATCCTTAAATATTGCTAAATCTGTTGTTCCTCCTCCAATATCTATTAATGCAACTCCAGCCTCTTTTTCCTCAAAACTTAGAACTGCATTTGCAGATGCTAATGGCTCAAGAGTTATACCTTCCAAGTCTAGTGCAGCACTTTTAATACACCTTCCAATATTTCTAATAGAAGAAACTTGACCAACTACAACATGAAAATTTGCTTCCAATCTCACCCCATACATACCAACAGGTTCTTTTATTTCACCTTGACCATCTATTTTAAACTCTTGCGGTAAAACATGAATAATCTCTTCACCTGGAAGCATAACAAGCTTATGTACCTGATTAATTAACTTTTCAATATCATCCTCTGAAATTACCTGTTCTGAGTTAGGTCTTGTTATGTAATCACTGTGCTGCAAACTTCTTATGTGTTGCCCCGCAATTCCAACGGTGACCTCAGTCACTTTAATTCCGGAGACTTCCTCAGCTTTTTCAACTGCTTGCTGGATTGATTGAATTGTTTGGGTTATATTATTAACAACCCCTCTGTGAACTCCTAAGCTTACAGATTTACCTACACCTAAAATCTTTATCTTATTGTATTCGTTTAGTTCCCCAATCATTGCTACAATTTTTGTAGTTCCTATATCCAGACCAATGGAAATATTACTTTTTGACATAACTATTATTTTTAACTCCTACAACTTGATTATCAAACTGTAGGTTGATTTGTTTGAACTCTATTAATTTTTTTTTAGCATTTGCCCTTGTGTAAAATGCTCTCAACTTCAAAAATTTATTTTTTAAATTTCTTTGATCACCCATGTTTACTATGATATTGTAAGCTCTTAGTTTTAGTGATATACTATTTGGGCTATTAATTATTATTTTTGATATATTTTGCTTTAAAAAAGTATCACTATTGATAAGCTCAAATACTTTTTTTAGATAAGATCTACTAATTTCATTTTCAAAACCTGTGACAATTGGAACTCGTGCAGATTGGTGTTTTGAAAGATCCATTTTTCTTAAATCCTTATCAACATAGAACATTTCATTTTCAGAAATTACGCGTCCCACAGGCGTTTTTTGTTTAATTTTAAGAACCAACTTTCCTGAGAAAGATAAACTCACCTCTGATTTATCCACATATGAGTTGTTGTCAACTATATTTTCAATTAGATTTAGATCTATTGATTTTTTTTCATCACCCAAAAATGGGTTTAGGATTGAGGTTATTGAATCTTTGGAAAGATAAGAATCCTTAGTAGGTAAAATTGAAATATTAAGACCTTTCGTAGGTCTATTTTCATTCTTTTTATTGAATGAGTAAAAAGCAAATCCGCTTGAAATTAGCATTATTGATATTGTTATTTTATTCCAATTAAATTTCATAAGCAAGCTCCTCTTTAATTTTTTCGACCTCATTTGAAATATCTCCAGCTCCCATAGTTATATTAATTTTATACCCTACTTTTTTTATGTATTTTGAAATTTCTGATTTTGTTGAAATAATTTTAAAATCAGAAATTATTTTACTTAGAAGCAAATGCGAATTAACTCCTTTGATAGGCTGCTCTCTTGCTGGATAAATTTCTAATAATATAACAGCATCAAAATTTGATAATGCTACAGCAAACTCATCAATTAAGTCCTTGGTTCTAGAAAATAAATGTGGCTGAAATACTACAAGTATTTTTTCATCTGGATAAGTATCTCTCAAAGATAAGTATGTTTGAATAATTTCCTCTGGGTGATGCGCGTAATCGTCAATATACACGATTTTTTCACTAATAATTTTAAAGGATAATCTTCTTTCTACCCCCTCAAATGATGCAATTGAAGAAATAATATTTTCCCATTTAATTCCAAGTTGATTAGCGATGGAAATTGCAGCTGTTGCATTTAATACATTGTGCATTCCTATCATTGGAAATAATATATCTTTATAATGGTTTGATTTGAATTTAATATCAAACAAGGAGGCCCCATGAGCAACCCTATAATTGATAATTTGATAGTCAGAATTTAATTGTAAACCGTATTTATTCTGTCCAAAATCTAAATTTTCGTGTGTGATTAAAAAACCGTTCTTATTTATTTGATTTGCAAATTCTTTGAAGGCATTTTTTAAATTTTCTTTATTCCCATAGATATCTAAATGATCAGGATCAATGGATGTTATACAGGCAAAATCAGGACTTAACTTTAAAAAGGACTTGTCAAATTCATCAGCCTCAACGATAATATAATCTTCACCCCTGAACAAAAAATTTGATTTAAAATTTTTCATTATACCTCCAACAAAAGACATAAATTTAATATCAGATTTTGATAATATATGCGTTAAAATTGAAGCAGTGGTAGTTTTTCCATGTGTACCAGCTATTGCAATACATTTACATGAGTTTGAAATTATTTCTAAAACAGATGCTCTTTTTGCAATATTAAAATCTCTGATTATAAACTGATTTAAAAGTGAATGATCCTTTTTTATAGCAGATGAGTAAATAACAAGCGTTTCGCCTTTTTGACTTTCAAGCTTATCAATAAAAGAATGATCATTCTCATCAAAGGTGATTTTTACACCTAATTTTTGTAATTCATCAGTTATTTGAGAAAATTCCCTATCATATCCTATCAAATGTTTGTTCATAATTATAAAATATCTTGCCAGTGCACTCATTCCTATGCCACCAACACCAATTAAAAATATATTTTTTACTTTATTGAAAATCATTGGTTTAATATTTTTTTAATCTCATCAACAATTAAAGTAGTTGCATTTACCTTAGCTAATTTTTTTATATTTTTCGACAACCTATTTCTTAAGTCTGAGGAAGAATTAAGATTATTAATCTGCTTTTTTAAACTATTTTTTAAATCTTTCTCTTGAATTAAAATTGCTGCTTGTTTTTCAGCAATTGCTTGTGCATTTTTTAATTGATGATTTTCCGCAACATTTGGAGATGGGATAAAAATAACAGGCTTTCCAATAATACATAACTCTGAAATTACGCTCGCCCCTGATCTTGATATTATAAAATCTGCTGCTTGATAAGCTAGGTCAATATTATGAATAAAATCAAATAATCTGATATTTTCACTATTCACCTTTGATTTGTACTCATCATAATATATTTTTCCACATTGCCATATAACTTGTAGATTCAAAAAATCTAAATAGTCTAAAATTGAAAATATAGAATTATTTATTTCTTTTGAACCTAAACTTCCGCCAATAATAAATAGCGTTTTACAATTCCTATTTAAATCAAAATATTTTAATGCTTTTTCAAAACCATCTTTTTTGGAGTTTATATTACTTCTTACAGGGTTGCCAGAAAAAATCAGCTTTTGTTTTGGAAAAAACTTATCCATATTTTCATAGGCAACAAAAATTTTTGAAGCTTTTGATGATAAAATTTTATTTGTAATTCCTGGATAAGAATTTTGTTCCTGAATAACAGTTTTTATTTGTAAAATATTTGCTGAAAAAAGTACGGGCGCACTTGCATATCCTCCTGTACCAATAACAATATTGGGTTTAAATCTATGAACAATTAAAATCGATTGAAAGATGCTAACAAGTAATTTGATTGGAAGAAATATATTCTTAATAATAGATTTAAAATTGAAGAAGTTTCTATTTAATCCTGAAATCCATAAACCTAAAATTTTATAACCAAACTTTGGTATAATTTTCATTTCCATTTTATTTCTAGCTCCAACAAAAAGAATTTCAAAATCTTTATTAGCTTCAATTAAATTTTCAGCAATTGATATTGCAGGATAAATATGTCCACCCGTTCCTCCACCTGAAATTAAAATTCTACTTTTAATCATATAGCTTGTTTTAAAATTTCCAACGGGTTGTCACTATCATCAATTTCAGAACTTATTTTTTGTCCATTCATTACACTCTGAATAATTCCAATTGCAATACAGGTCATCCAAATTGAAGTACCACCACTGCTGATTAGTGGAAGAGGCTGGCCAGTAACAGGAAATAACTCAACAGAAACACCAATATTAATAAAAGCTTGAAACACTATTGGGACTCCCAATCCAATTACAACTAAAGTTCCAAAAATTGAATTTGATTTATTGGATATTATTACTATTCTTAACAACAATAGAATATAAATTGAAATCAGAAATAAACCTCCAATTAACCCATATTCTTCAACAATTATTGCAAAAATAAAATCAGAAGAAGACTGTGGTAAAAAATTCTTTTGGACACTCTTTCCAGGACCTAATCCTCTAATACCACCAGATGCAATTGCAATTTTTGCTTTTTCAATTTGATAACTGTCTTTTTTTATGTCATCTTTAGAAATAAAATTTTCTACTCTGTTTTTCCAGGTATCAACTCTATTTGGGAATAATTCTGGAAAGGCTTTTACTGTTACAACAAAAAGAGTAAACAGAAAAATAGAAGTCAGCAGAATAATTAAAATATTTTTGATTGGATATCCTCCAACAAAGCATAATGAAATAATCATAAAAAATAATATCGCAGTGGTTGAGAAATTTGCAGGCAATATTAATATTAAAACCACCAATACTGGAAACCACAATGAAAAAATAGATTTTGAAAAATCATGATGCATTTCTTTAAACTTTGCTAAAAATCTGGAAACATAAATCATTAAAACAACGCCAGCAAGAGTTGATGGCTGAAACGTAAATCCTACAAAAGGTATTTTTATCCATCTACTTGAATTTGACATTGAATCAATCATTGATGGCTGAAGAAGTGTATAGATAAGAAGAACAATAACTGCTGGTAAAAGTAAAACCGAAATTCCACTAAAGTACTTATAAGGTACTTTATGAATAAGAAACATAAAACTAAATCCAACTGATAAATGAATAAAATGTTTGAATAAAAAATTCAGAGTGTTTCCACCCTGTGATACATAGGCCAAATTACTAGCGGCACTGTAAACAGGTAGAAAAGAAAAAACTGCAAGCAATATTACCACTGCCCACAAAGTTTTATCTCCACTAATATTTTTAAAATAATTTAGCATTATAATTTCCTTACAGCATTTTTAAATTGTCTGCCTCTATCCTCAAAATCATCAAATAAATCAAAACTAGCACACGCCGGAGACAATAAAACATTATCTCCAGACTTAGAAATTTTATAGGCAATATTGACTGCGTCTTCCATTGAATCCACATCGAAAATATATTCAACTAAATTTTCAAAAAAATCAATGATTTTTAAATTATTTGATCCAAGACATATTATTGCTTTTACCTTTTTTGAAACAATTTTTTTTAATTCTGAATAATCATTTCCTTTATCTACCCCTCCAACAATCCATACTGTAGGACTATTCATTGATTCTAAAGCATAATATGTCGCATTGATATTAGTTGCTTTTGAATCATTAATATAATTAACCTTGTTTATTGTTAATACTTTTTCTAATCTATGTTCAACTCCTTGGAAATGTTCAAGGCTTTCTCTAATTGTTTCCTTTCTAATTTGCAATAAATTTGCAACTGTTGCAGCTGCCATTGCATTTCTTATGTTATGTTTTCCTTTTAATTTAAAATTCTCTATTGACATACTTATTTTATTTTTGTCAGAAATTATATTGATAACACCATCCTTATAATATGCTCCCTGATCGATTATTTTTTTTAATGTAAATGGTAATAACTTCGATTTGATATTATTTTTATTTATATATTCTGTTGTTACGGAACAATCAGAATTAAAAATGAAGTAATCTTCATTTGTTTGATTCATAACTATTCTAAATTTTGAATCAATATATTTTTGAAAACTAGAATATCGATCCATATGATCTTCACTAATACCTGTTAAAACTGCAATTTTGGGTTGAAAGTTTACAATACCATCCAATTGAAAACTACTTAATTCAATGATATCGTAATCATAATTTTTTTGACAAACACTAGAGAAACACTTTCCAATATTTCCAGAAATTGAGCAGTTAATATTTACATCACTGAGTAACTTATGGATAATAGTAGCAGTTGTTGTTTTTCCATTACTTCCGGTAACACCGATTACAGGCGTTGAAGAAAAAAGTGAGGCAAATTCAATTTCAGAAATTATCGAAAGACCTTTTTTTGACAAACTATTAATTATATCTGATTCGTCTGGAATTCCAGGACTTTTGATTACAAGGTCTGCTGAGTAAGTTTTGGCATTAGTATGTGAATTTTCCTCAAATTCAATATCTAATTTTTTTAATTTAGATTTTATTTTTGCATCTATTTCGTTTGACTCGGAAAGTAAAATGTCAAAGGAATTTCTTTTTGCTAACTCAGCACTTCCAATTCCGCTTAAACCTGCTCCAAGTATTAAAACCTTTTTCAAATTACCTTATTTTTAATGTTATAATAGATAAGATTGCTAGCATTATTCCAACAATCCAAAACCTAGTTACTATTTTACTTTCATGTTGTCCCTTTTTCTGAAAATGATGATGTAAAGGTGACATTAGAAAAACTCTTTTACCAATTCCAAATTTCCGCTTAGTATATTTGAAATAGAGGACCTGAATAATTACTGATAAATTTTCTATCAAGAAAATTCCGCATATTAAAGGCAACAGCCATTCTTTTCTTACAGCAATTGAAATTACAGCAATGATTCCCCCAATTGTTAAGCTTCCTGTATCACCCATGAATACTTGAGCTGGATATGTATTGTACCATAAAAAACCTATTAATGAACCAACAAATGCAGAAATGAATATTGTAATTTCACCAGCTCTTGGTATATACATAATATTTAAATAATCAGAAAAAATTATATTTCCAGAAACCCAAGCAAATACTCCAAGGGTAAGTACAATTATTGCTGAAGAACCAGCAGCCAATCCATCAATTCCATCGGTTAAATTCGCGCCATTTGATACTGCAGCAACAATTAAAACAACAAAGACTATAAAAACTAGCCAGGTATATTTTTCAAGATCTGGATGAATCCAAGTTATAAGATCAGAATAATCAAATACATTATTTTTTAAAAATGGAATTGTTGTTTTAGTCGACTTGTATTCAACTATATTTTCAATTTGATTATAAGATACTTTGTCTTGCTGTTTTACAGTTACATCTGGATGAAAATATAATGTTAACCCTACAAAAACTCCAATTAATCCTTGCCCAATTAGTTTATAATAACTCCTCAAACCGTGCTTATTTTTTTTAAAAATTTTAATATAATCGTCAATAAATCCAATTACACCCATACATATCATGGTTAATATTAAAACGATGATATAAATATTTTTAAGATTAGTAAATAGTAGCACCGGCACAAGAGTGGAAAATATAATTATCAAACCACCCATAGTTGGCGTTCCCTCCTTTTGATCTTGATCCTTTAGACCTAAATCTCTAATTGATTCTCCAATTTGCTTGGATTTTAAAAATTCAATAATTTTTTTTCCAAACAGCATTGAAATTACTAATGAAGTAATAACTGCAGCGGCAGATCTAAAAGAAATATAATTGAATAAGGATGCTCCAGGAAATTGGAACTGACTTTCTAAATATTCAAATAAATAATATAACATAACTAGCTTATAATATTTTTAATTATCTCAAAATCATCAAAATTATTTTTGATGCCATTAATTTCCTGATATGATTCATGTCCCTTTCCAGCAACCAAAACAATATCATTTTTTTTGGCGATACTTAATGCCATCTCAATTGCTTCCCTTCTGTCTATTATTCGAGTAACTTTTTCTAAATTTTCAGACAAAACCCCATCCATAATATCATCTATGATTTGAGATGGATTTTCAGATCTTGGGTTATCACTTGTAAAAACAACTTTTGTACTTAGAGAAGATGCAATATTTCCCATAATTGCCCTTTTACTCTTGTCTCTATCTCCACCACAACCAACCACCGTAATTAAACTATTTTTATCTGAGTTAATTTTTTTTATTGAGCTTATTACATTTTCTAATGCATCTGGAGTGTGGGCATAATCTACAATTGCAATTTTTTCATTATTTGAAAGGAATTGCAATCTGCCTTTCACAGGTTTTAATTTACTTATTCCCTTTAAAAGGTTCTCCTCAGGCATTCCTAAAGTTTTAGCAGTTCCATATACTGCTAACAGATTATAGACATTAAACTCCCCTACTAAATTGCACCATAACTCAGAATTATTAATTTTGATCATCATTCCCTCAAAAGAAGACTCCAATAATTTTGCTTTAAAACTTGAATTAGACTTTAAGGAATATGTGTATGTTTCAGCATTTGTATTTTGAATCATGTATAACCCGTTTTTATCATCACTGTTCGTTATTGCAAAACCATCAGAGCTAATGTTATCAAAAAATACCTTTTTTGTATTCCTGTAATTTTTAAAATTTTTATGATAATCTAAATGATCGTGGGTTAAATTTGTAAATACACCTCCCTTGAAATTTAAACCATGAGTTCTGCACTGATCAATTCCGTGGGAACTTACTTCCATGAAACAATATCTTACATCATTTTGAACCATTTCATATAAATACTTATTAATAAGAGTAGAGTCTGGAGTTGTTTGAGTTGAATTGTATGTAGTATCGCCAACATCAATTTTTATGGTAGAAATAATTCCTGTCTTAATGCCACATGAATCATATAAATTATATAATAAATCAACAATTGTTGTTTTTCCATTAGTGCCAGTAATACCAATTAAATTTAATTTTCTAGAGGGATTTTCATAATAATTAGCAGACATAACTGCAAGGCTATTTCTCGACGATTCAACAAATACATATGTAATTTCTTTATTTATAATTTCAAATTCCTTTTCGCTAATTATACATTTTGCCCCATTCTTAATGGCATCTGAAATAAAACTAGTTCCATCCAAATTATTTCCAATGATTGATACAAATACATCTCCTTCATTTACAGTTCTAGAATCTTTGGTAATATTGGAAATACTTATTTCAGGATCTCCAACAATATTATTTATATCTACGTTATTCAATATTTCTCTTAATTTCTTCAAATTAATTTGAATTTGATTTTCTCTCCCTTTTTTAATTTTGAGCCAGGTTTTTTAAATTGTTTAATCTTTTTCCCCACTCCAATCAACTCAATTTTATAATTAGAATTTTCAACAATAGAAATAATATCCATCATTTCATATTTAGAAAAATCAGGCATTATTTCATTATTTAAATTCAATACCAAGTTGTTGATTGATTCTGACGTTTTCATTTCAATTTCTGAAAAAGAATAATTTTCTTTTTGAGGTGTTACAGAGTTGATTTTTTGTGCAATTTCTTTGAAAACTGGTGCAGCAACGATATTTCCATAGTATCCTTTATTTTTATTAGGCTTATGTATCACAACAACACATGAATATTTGGGTTTATCAGCTGGGAAATAACCTACAAATGAAGAAATATATAGTCCCGATTCTTTCCAATACTCTGTTTGACAAGTACCTGTTTTTCCTGCAATAGAAATATCCTCAGAATAGATATTGTGAGCTGTTCCATGTTTCTTCTCAACTACATTCTTCATCATATTTTTTACAACACTAATTGTCTCACCACTGCATATTGATTCTGAAATTACCTCTCTTTCAAATTTTTCAATTGTTTGATTATATTGCCTTACCTCTTTTATAAATCTCGGCTTTATCATTATTCCATTATTCGCAATGGCATTGTAAAAAGTTAAAATTTGAAGTGGGGTTAATGAGATCCCATATCCAAAGGCCATCCATGGTAAATCAAGGCCATCCCAATTCATCTTATCATCTGGATGAGTAAATTTTGGATTGCCTTCCCCAATAATTGGTAGGCCAAGTTTTTGATTTAATTTCATTTCAAACAATCCGTCTATAAACTTCTCAGGATTGTTTTTATAACTTTCATTTATGACTTGTACCAATCCTGTATTAGATGAAACCTCAAAAGCTCTTGCAATTGAAATTTTTCCATATCCCCCTTTTTTTGCATCTCTTACTTTTCTTCCAAAGAAATCAAGAATTCCATTTTTTGTATCGACAATTTGAGAAGTGTCTATTTTTTTATCTTCAAGAGCCCTAATTAATGCCATTAATTTAAAAGTTGATCCAGGTTCGTGAGACTCACCAACTGCATAATTAAGTTTTTCATAATACTTTCCTTCTTTAGTCCTGCCAAGATTAGATATTGCTTTAATTTCACCAGTACTAGTTTCCATTACCACAGCAGTTCCATGATCAGCTTCAAAAAATTCTAATTGTCTTAAAAGTGCATGATGAACAACATCTTGAATTTCTATATTTAATGTTGTTATAAGATCATATCCATCCATCGGCTCTACTTCATTGTAATCAGAAACTGGCTTCCATTGTCCTTGACCAATTTTTTGAGAAAACCTACTCCCACTTTTCCCTTTTAAATATTTAGGGCCAAATGCTCCATCCAAACCTGGTCTCATTGAATTACCAAAATCATCATATCTTTCATATCCAACTGTCCTTTGAGCAATTCCACCGATTGGATAATCTCTCTCAGTAAATTGTTCTACAATTAAACCTCCTTTGTACCCCCCAAGTTCAAAAAGCGGAAAAGATTTAACCTTTTGAAACTCTTGATATCCCAAATTTCTTGCGATTAAAAGAAATCTATTTTTATTTATTCTTGCTCTTTTGAGTTTTTCTAAGAAATAATGTTCAGACTCATCAAAATGTTTAGAAAGTTCAATACTCAAAAGATTTATATTTTGTTCAAAAATTCTATCTGTAGGAGCCAAGGCGTCAAAACGAATTGTATACTTTGGGACTGAACTAGCTAATAACTCACCACTATCAGAGTAAATATTACCTCTATTTGCAGGAATTTCGATATTTTTAAATTCCCTATTTTCAGATATATTTATATAATAATCTCCCTTAGAAATCTGAAGATCAACCAATTTAAATACTATAAAAAATGAAATAAGCACTAAGAATAAACTCAGCAAATAAAGCTTGTTGGTTATATTCTTTTTAGTTAGTGGCATCAATTACAATTTTAATAGGTGGGGTTTTGGAAGAAATAATTCCCTTTTTAGATAATCTGTCATTAATATATGACTCCATCCTTAACTTCATTAAAGTAGACCTTACATCTACAAATTCTGACCTCAATGATTTTATCTCATCATTTAATCCAGCAATCTCATATACTTTTTTGTCAATTGAGTGAGATGAAGAAATCATAACTAAACCTAAAATCAAGAAAAGAAAAATATATATCCAATTTGAAATATATTTTTCATCAACTAAAAAAGAACCCCTAATTAAGTTTATCAATCTTTGTCTCATCATTATAATTTTTCTGCTACTCTAAGTTTAGAACTTCTAGCTCTAATATTTTGTTTTATTTCATTTTCACATGGAGTAATCAATGGATTTATTTTTTTTAATATTTTTATTGATTTTCCATAAAAATCTTTCGTTCTTTCGTTTGTAAAATTTCCATAATTAAAATACCTCTTAACAATTCTATCCTCAATAGAATGATATGTAATAACACATAATCTTCCATGCTTTTTTAAAATTTCAGAAGATTGGGTTAGAAATGTTTTTAATGTGTCTATCTCATTATTAACCTCAATTCGTAATGATTGATAAACTCTGGAAAGAATTTTATTAAAAATGGATTTTGGAAAAATAGGCTCTAATATCTTATTTAATTCAAAAGTTGTTAGAATATTTTTTTTATCTCTTGCATTAGAAATCAAATCCGAAATTTGAAAAGAATTTTTAAAGTCACCATATGTAGAAAAAAGGGCTGCTAATTTATTACTGGAATAAGTATTAATTATCTTACAAGCATCAAAATTTGATTGCTTGTCCATTCTCATGTCTAACTTTGAATCAAATCGATATGAAAATCCTCTTTCTTTTGTATCAATTTGATGAGATGAAATTCCAAGATCTGCAATAATACCATCAACCTCAATTAGACCTAGGTTTCTTATAAAATTATTCATGTATTGAAAATTTGAATTAATCACTGATAATCTTTTATCATTAATTTTATTTTTGATTGCATCTGGATCTTGATCAAATGAAATCAATTTCCCTTTTTGTGTTAAATGCTTTAAGATTTCCTTGCTATGCCCTCCCCCGCCATATGTCACATCAACATAAACTCCATTAGGATCAATTATTAAAGCATCTATTGATTCCTTCAAAAGAACTGGAGTATGATAATTAGTTTTCGTCATCACCCATCACCTCTTCAGCCAATTGAGCAAAATCTGATTTAGAGTCATCAATTGTTTTTTCATATTTACTTTTATCCCATATTTCAATAATATTTACAGATGATGACAAAACAATTTCTCTTTTAATATTAGCAAACTCCGTTAATTCTTTTGGAATCAATAATCTTCCTGTATTATCAAGCTCGATGAATCTTAATCCTGCAGTAAACCTTCTTATAAAGTCATTATTCTTTTTTTTGAATCTGTTCAACTTATTTACTTTTGCAATCAAATCCTTCCATTGCTGCAAAGGGTATAATTCCAGGCATTGTTGAAAAACTGCACGTTTTAGAACAAAACCTTGACTAATTGAATCAGCAATTTGTTTTTTTAATGCAATAGGAATTAACAGCCTTCCTTTTACATCAATTTTACACTCATATGTTCCAATCAGATAATTCAAGCTTAATTGTAATAGTTAGATTAACTCAAATTTAATAAAAATAATACCACTTTTTACCACTTTTTACCACTTTGTTAATAAAATTAAGCTTTACTTGTAATTTTAAAGTGTGAAATGATCTAATAAATTCTTTAAATAACTGATAATTAAGTGGTTAAAAATTAAATCAATTAATTAACACTAATTGTTGATTAAATGTTAACTAGTATTTATATGAAGTATTACTTTATTTTTAATTAATTTTGAAGTATGATTTTTGAGGTTAATAAAGAGGAAGGCTTTAGATATATAGAGGAGGGCGTTGGGCTTCCAATAATTATCTTACATGGTTTAATGGGTGGATTAAGTAATTTTAATGGAGTTATCACTTTTTTTAAAGACAAGGGATTCAAAGTTTTAATGCCTGTTTTACCCATATATGATTTACCGATTTTAAAAACCTCAGTTCGTGAATTATCTAACTTTTTAGATCGATTCGTTAAATTCAAAAAAATTAAAAAATTTGTTTTAGTTGGAAATTCTTTGGGTGGACATATTGCATTATACTACACCAAAATTTTTAACAAAGCAAATGGCTTAGTCTTAACAGGAAGTTCAGGTCTTTACGAAAAGGGTATGGGAAGCGGATATACCAAAAGAGGAGACTATAACGTAATGAAGAAAAAAGTAGAGGAGGTTTTTTATGATCCAAAAGTTGCCAACAAAGAACTTGTAGATGAGGTGTTTGAAACAGTGAATAATAGAAATAAGTTAATCAAAATCCTCGCAATGGCAAAAAGCGCCATAAGACACAATATGGCTAAAGATTTACCAAAAATGAAACTACCTTGTCTAATTATCTGGGGTAAAAATGACAATGTAACGCCTCCTGAAGTTGGTATTGAATTTAATAATTTACTTCCTAATTCAGAACTTTCTTGGATAGACAAATGTGGGCATGCGCCAATGATGGAACACCCAGAAAAATTTAATGAAATATTATTGGATTGGCTCAAAGCAAAATTCAAAAAGTGAAAATCAAGTCTGCAAAATTTATTGTTAGTAATCAATCAATTGAAAAGTGCCCAAAAGTAAATATTCCTGAATATGCATTTATTGGAAGAAGTAATGTTGGGAAATCCTCCTTAATCAATATGTTAACTAACAATAAAAAACTTGCTAAAACATCATCAACGCCAGGTAAAACAAGATTAATAAATCACTTTTTAATCGATGATACTTGGCATCTCGTTGATTTACCAGGATACGGGTATGCAAAAGCTTCAAAATCAGAAAAAAAAGAATTTCATAAATTAATAACTGACTATTTCACTAAAAGGAATCAATTGGTTTCAGCATTTATTTTGGTTGACTCTAGACATGAAGCCCAGAAAATAGATATTGAGTTTATGAAATGGTTAACAACAAACAATATTGCTTTTGCGATTATCTTCACTAAGATTGACAAAACAAAACAAAATGGCAATCCAAATGATGGAATTGAATTAAAAATTGATAACTATAAGAAAGTTATTCTGAATCATTGGGAATACTTGCCAAAAATATTTCTTTCTTCCAGCATTAAACACATTGGCAGAGAAAATATTCTTCAATATATTGAAAAGATTAATACAACAGTTACTCAAAAATAAAATCTAAAATATTTCCAGTGGAATTTTCCATTTGTTGACCTAAAAATTTTGAAATAGTTGGTGCTATATCAGGAATTTCAGTTCTTTCTGAAGTTTCACCTTCTTTAATTCCTTTCCCATAGAATATTAGAGGCACATGTGTATCATAATTATAACCAGAGCCATGGGTAGTACCTTTTCCATCATAAAAAATTATATTTTCCTCTAAAATAATTGCAATATCGCCGCTTCTTTCTTTGTGAAAACCATTTTGAATTAGCTTTTCATATCCCATTAAATTTTTTGCATTTAAAATATAATCCGCGGAGTAGGCATTTATTATAAAATCAAATGACTCTAAAATTTTTACGATTTCATCAATTACTTTGATCTTATCTAAACCATAAAAATCAATTTTATGATCACTTAAATAAATTTGATTATTATCAACGTGTTGAATTAAATTATCAACTTCAACATCTAAAACATGATTCAATTTGTTTACAACTTTTTTAGAAAGTTCTTTCTCACTAATTGCTTTTGCATTTACACCATTGCTAGCAAGAAATGCTGGTATCTCTAAAACTCCATGGTCCCCAGTTAAAAATAATGTATATTGATTTTCACCTAACTCATCATCTAAAAAAGATAATAGTTTTTCAATCTCAATGTCCAAACGAATATAAGTGTCTTGGGTTTCTACTGATGCAACTCCAAAACTGTGACCAATATAATCTGTAGAGGAATAACTAATTGTTAAAACATCAGTCATATTTCTTTTACCCAAATCCTCATTAATAATCGCTTGAATAGCAAAATCTGTTGTCATTTGATTTCCATAAGGTGTTTCTTTGATCATATCAAAACAATCATTGTGCTTCATTAAAGATTTGGTATCATAGGGAAAGGCAGAATTATCTTTACCATTGAATAATTTTTCAAAATTGTTGTCATCAAATTCAAAATTATCATAGGTTGAAATATCATACAGAGTGGCCCATTCCTCTAAATACTTTTCTAAATTATCTTCATAATTAAATTCCTTAACCCATTTGGGTAATTCTTTCATATAATATGTACTTGAAATCCATTGCGCTTTTTCTTTTCCATAATACCAGTATGCTGCATCAGCGTGAATTCCGCCCATTAAAATTGAACCACGATCTTTTATACCAACTGAAATTGTCTTGGGGATATGATTATTAGATAACTTATTAATATCAGCAAATGTTTTAACAAGCATATTCGTTGGAGATTTTTTTCCTGTATATTCATCACCACCAATATTTTTATAATTACTGTCATCAACGCAATAAACCGATTTATTTTTTTTTCTGTTGTACCAACTATTTCCAATAATCCCATGTGTCATCGGAGTTGCTCCTGTTGAAATTGAGGAGTGGCCTGGCCCTGTAACCGTGGGAACATAATTGTAAAAATTATTTTTACAATTAAATCCATCATTAATTAATTTGTTAAATCCATTATCATTGAATCTATGAGACAAGTTTTCTAAAAAGTCATATCTCATCTGATCGACAACAACTGCAACTATGAGCTTTGGTTTTGAATCATCATTTTCTGAAAAACTAATAAAAAATGAAAATAAAAGAATTAAAAAAATATAATTTCTTATCATGATGCAAAAATATAAAATTGTTGTTTAGATAATGTTAAATTATCGTAAATTAAAATCTGAAAATATAACGTGAGATGAATTTTTTCTATAACATTGGGAAATATTTTATAATGCTTCAAAAGATGTTTCAAAAACCTACAAAATGGAGGGTTATGAAACAGCTAATCTTAAAAGATACCGAAGATACAGTTATAAATTCATTAGGAATTATTTCGTTTGTTTCCTTTTTTATTGGTGGGGTTATTACGATACAATTAGCATTAAGTACAACAGGATCTTTTTATCCAAAATATTTAGTTGGATTTGCTACAAGAGAAACAATAATTCTAGAGTTTGCACCAACAATTATTTCAATTATTATGGCTGGAAAAGTTGGCTCTTTTATAACCTCAAGTATTGGGTCGATGCGTGTTACTGAACAAATTGATGCACTAGAAGTAATGGGAATCAATTCGATTAATTATTTGGTTTTTCCAAAGGTTATTGCTCTTCTGCTATATCCATTTTTGATCTCAATTGCCATGTTCCTTGGGATACTTGGTGGAATGGCTGCCTGTGTTTATGGGGGATATAGTACAATGAGTGATTTTATTTTAGGAATTCAAACAGATTTTATCCCATTCCACATGACCTATGCATTTATTAAAACCTTTGTATTTGCATTTATTCTTGCAACAGTCCCTGCATTTCATGGTTACTACATGAAAGGTGGAGCGTTAGAAGTAGGTAAAGCAAGTACTTTATCATTTATTTGGACTTGTGTAACTATTATAGTCTTTAATTTTTTAATTACTCAAATGCTTCTTGGATAATGATTAAGGTAAAAAACTTAGAAAAATCTTTTCAGCATAAAAAAATTTTAAAAGGCATTTCCTGCACATTTAAAAAAGGAGAAACTAGTTTAATAATTGGGCAAACTGGAGCCGGAAAAACAGTTTTTTTAAAATGCCTGTTAGGACTTCATGAATATGACAATGGGAAAATTATTTTTGACAATATTGAACTAAATAAAATAGGTGATTATGATAAAATGAAACTAAAATCAAGTATAGGCACTGTTTTTCAAGGAAGTGCTCTGTTTGATTCGATGACAATTGAAGAGAATGTAATGTTTCCTCTTAAAATGTTTCAAGATATGGAAATGGAGGAAATGAAAATACGTGTAAATGAAGTATTAAAGAGGGTAGAATTAGAAAATAGTAATAATAAAAAGCCAAGTGAAGCGTCAGGTGGAATGAAAAAAAGAGTAGCTATTGCCAGAGCAATTGTTAATCAACCAAAGTATCTTTTCTGCGATGAACCCAACTCAGGTTTGGATCCCAAAACAGCAATAGTAATTGACAATTTAATTAAAGACATTACTGAAGAATATAAAATTACCACGGTAATTAACTCACATGACATGAATTCGGTAATGGAAATAGGCCAAAAAATTGTTTTTTTAAAGAACGGAAAAACAGAGTGGCAAGGAGACAAAAATGAAATTTTTAGAACTGAAAATAAAGCAGTTACTGACTTCGTTTACTCATCAAACCTTTACAAAAAGATTAGGAAAATGTATTTAAAAAAATAATTATTTTATTTCCTTAATGCCTGTAAGGGATGATGAACTTCTAATCTTTTCACCAAGGCCGTCAACCATTTCTATTTTATATTTTTTACAGACCGATGTTTCAGGAACTTCGTCTGTTGAGCGGTCTCCACCATTAGCAAATATGTTTGGTCTTATCAACTCCAATGATTTACATACTGTTTTATCTCGATCGACTGATAAAACAACCTCGTCCACATATTTTATGGCTTTAACTATTTCAAGTCTATCTTTCTCATCCATAAAAAATTTTCCTTTTTTCAAAACACACTGTTGATTATTATTAACAATAACTACTAAAATATCACCCAACGATTTGGCCATTTTTAGATATTCTAAATGACCTACATGAATTGGATCAAAATATCCACTAACAGCTATTTTTACTTTACCATTATTTTTCATTTAAAATCTTCGTTATTTTGTAGTTAGGACTAAATAAATATAATTTTTTTGAGTCAATTTCCAAGCACTCATATCGTTTCCTCCTTTTTCCCACAACAATATAGTTTTTTTTATTTGATGCTTTAAATTTATCTCCTTGCTCTAAATCTAAAACATACGTAGATATACTTACATTATATTTGTTAAGTGCAATACTTAAATCCAAATCGGTATCCGTGCTTGCCTTGGGGTTTATCGCGTACTTGGCCAAAGGGCTAAGAATATCATCTGGAAAAACTTTATTATTGATTACCGGAATTAACAATTCTTTAAACTTACTTTTCCATTGAAAACCATGAGGCTTAGTTTTAAAACCAAAATCCTGATATACAAAAAAATGAGATATTTCATGAAGAAGCGTGATTAGAAATCTAAAGGGGTTCATATCTGAGTTAATTGTAATTTCAACAGAAAAATCTTTTTTCACGGAAAAATCTCCATGTTTTGTTTTTCTATTATTTTTAAGCTTAATTAGAATATTTTGATTGTAAAGAAGTCCCTTAACGTATTCAAGTGAGGCTAGTGGAATTTTTTGAAAAATTTCTTGCATTTAGGGTGTAGTAGACGAAATTGAAATAACTTTTCCATTAATTAATTTATATCCTTCCATCGAAAAATCATAAATATACTTTGCCATGTCCTGAGCAGACGTAGATGCCTTAAAACCAGGAAATGCCTTATTTAACATTTTTGTTTGAACTGATCCAAGTGCTAATGAATTAAAATGAATTCCTTGTTCTTTATATTCCTCAGCAAGCATTTCAGTTAAAATATTCAAAGCACCTTTACTGGAACTGTAAGCTGCCAAACCTGGGAATTTCAGTGTGCCTTCAACTCCCCCAATGGAGCTGATATTTACCACATTAGATCTATTATTCATTCTTTTTATTAAAAACTTAGTTAACATGGCTACAGAGAAAACATTAGTAGAATAAACTTTCTGAAAATCTTCCAAAGATGTGTCTTCAAAAGGTTTATTAACAAGTAATCCTGCGTTATTAATTAATACATCAACATTTTCAAAATTGTTAAGATATTTATTTAGCGAATTATATCTTTCATAATCTGTAATATCAAAATCTACAGCATAAAGACATTTAAGATTTAAACTTCTTAAATCTGAATTATTTCTAGATATCGCCAAAACATTATGCTTATTTTTTATAAAAAATTTAGCTAGTTCCAAACCTATTCCAGAACTTGTTCCAGTAATTATAATATTCTTTGACATTATACTTTGGTTCTAAATTAGCATGGATAAAGGATTCTCAATCAGAGGTTTCAGAACTTGTAAAAACTTGGCTCCTGTCAAACCATCTACTACCCGATGATCACATGCTAGAGTTAGTTTCATGGTATTACCAACAACAATTTCATCATCTTTAACTACTGGCTCTTGAATAATAGCCCCGACAGACAGAATAACAGAGTTGGGTGAATTAATTATTGAGGTAAAACTTTCAATTCCGAACATACCCAGATTAGAAATTGTAAAAGTACTACCCTGCATCATTTCAGGTGTTAGTTTTTTATCCCTTGCTAGAGAAGCCATATCTTTTACAGACTTACTAATTTCAGCTACAGTCATTTTATCAGCGTTTTTCAAAACCGGAACAATCAAGCCATCCTCAACACCAACAGCAACACCAACATTAACAAAATTATTATACCTGATTTTATCATCAAACCATTGGGAGTTCACACTAGGATTATTTTTTAATGCTACAGCGCAAGCCTTAATAATTATATCATTAAATGAAATCTTGGTATTAGGAATTGAATTACATTGTTTTCTAAAAGCAATTGTTTCAGACATATCTAGCTTTATGTTCAAATAGTAGTGTGGAGCAGAAAACTTTGATTCCGATAATCTCTTGGCGATTACTTTTCTCATCTGAGAGTGATTTACTTCTTTGAAATCTTGTAATTCAGATGACTCAACAAATGACGAAACAGGGCTTTTTACAATAGGTTCTTTGAAGTTTTCAACATCACTCTTTACAATTCTGCCATTTTCGCCAGTACCCGAAATTTTGGATATGTCAATATTTTTATCATTTGCAAGCTTTCTTGCTAAAGGTGAAATAAAAATCCTTTTAGCATTTGAGACTGTTTCTTTTTCAATAATCTTGGGGGCTTCTGAGGTGGGCTGTGGGGCTTCTTCTTGAACAATACTAACCTCTTTGTTGCTATCGATTATAGGGGTGGGGTTTTCTAAAATTGAGGAAATATCAGTTCCAGAAGGACCAATAACCGCTAATAATGAATCTACTTTGGCAGAGTCACCCTCATTCAATCCTATATGAAGTAAAGTCCCTGAATTAAAGGATTCAAACTCCATTGTAGCTTTGTCTGTTTCTATCTCAGCTAATATTTCGCCTTCCTCAACAGAATCACCAACTTTTTTTAACCAGCTCGCGACCGTACCCTCCTCCATAGTATCACTTAATCTAGGCATTGTAATAACATGAATATTTTCAGATTGAGATTGGCTAATTTCACTTTTTTCTATTTCATTTGCCGTTACAATAGCTGGCTCAATATTTTGATCCTTTTTATCATTTGAACTATCTTCATTATTTGCTAAAATAGAATCAATATCATCACCTGGGTCACCAATAATTGCCAATGGAGCATCAACTTTGGCCGTTTCATTTTCATTAATTCCAATGTATAACAAAGTACCCTCATAAAAAGACTCAAACTCCATGGTAGCTTTATCTGTTTCAATTTCAGCTAAAATTTCCCCTTCTTTGACAGAATCACCAACTTTTTTGAACCAGGTTGCTACGGTTCCTTCTTCCATAGTATCACTTAAACGTGGCATTTTAATTAACTCAGCCATGACTAAATTTTATGCTTTAAAAATGGGTAATTTTCTTGCTCATAGACAGCATCATACATAATATTTTTTTCAGGATAGGGTGATTCTTCAGCAAATTTTTCACACTCTTTAACTTTTTCCTTGACCTTATTATCAATTTCATCAATCTGCTTTTGAGTAGCATACTTTTTTGAAAGGATAAGCTCTTTGATTTTAGTTATTGGATCGATTTTTTTGTACTCCGCAACTTCATCTTTAGTTCTGTAGTGTTGTGCATCACTCATTGAATGACCTCGATATCTGTATGTTTTCATCTCAAGGAAGGTTGGACCATCACCCTTTCTGGCTCTCAAAATAGCTTCATTAATGGACTTAGCTACTTTTACTGGGTCCATACCGTCAACTGGACCACAAGGCATTTCATATCCAAGACCTAATTTCCATATTTCAGTATTATTAGATGTCCTTTCAACTGAGGTTCCCATGGCGTAACCATTATTTTCGCAGATAAAAATTACGGGTAATTTCCATAGCATAGCAAGGTTAAAAGTCTCATGTAAAGACCCCTGTCTCGCAGCACCATCTCCAAAGCAGCAAAGTGTTACTGCATCGCTTCCATGATATTTGTCACCAAATGCGATCCCAGCACCAAGAGGAATTTGACCACCAACAATGCCGTGACCACCATAAAATCTATGTTCTTTTGAAAAAATATGCATAGATCCCCCCAATCCAAAAGAAGTACCAGTTTTCTTGCCAAATAATTCTGCCATTACTCTTTTAGGATCTACACCCATGCCGATGGGCTGCACATGATTTCTGTAGGCTGTAATCATTTTATCTTTAGATAAATCCATTGCATGAAGAGATCCAGCTAGAACAGCTTCCTGGCCATTATATAAATGAAGAAAACCTCTTACTTTTTGCTGGATATAAACTGCTGCTAGTTTGTCTTCGAATTTTCTCCAAAAAAGCATATCCTCGTACCAAGAAATATATGTGTCTTTAGTGATTTTTTTCATTCTCAATGAATTAGATTACAAAAGTAGCATATTGGAAATCGATAGCAAAGAGGAAATATAAAAATTTCTAAGTTTTAGTACTCTAAATATTCGTTAGATCCAAAATCAAAAATCAAGGAAAATCTTAATGTATTTTCAAGTGGACTAGGAATCTTTGAAGCGGAAAATAAATAAGACAAATCAACTCTTGTTCCGGAGAATTTAAATCCTGCTCCAAAAGAAATAAATTTTCTAGCACCTTTTTCTTCACTTTCATTGAAATACCCTGCCCTCAAAGCAAAGGAGTCATCATAAACATATTCAGCACCAAGTGCCCAAGTAAATTCTTTTAATTCTTCACTAAATCCACCGGGTGCATCTGAAAAAGATTGAAATACACCACTCATAAAATCAACATCATTGGGTTGCCCTGAAATAATCCCATCATAAGATGATATAAACTCATCTTCATCAGGATCATAAACGCCATTTTCGTTAGTATCAATATAATCGGTAAATGAACCAGTCATTGGAGGGGTTGGAACAAGAAGCTTAGTAAATTCAGCAGTGACTGCCACTTTGTTATACTGGTCTAGTAGAAAATCAAAACCACCACCAAATCTTAAATTAGTAGGTAAAAAGGTTTCACTTCCTGAATCATCATATTTAATTTTAGGTCCTAAATTTTGAATGATTGCTCCAGCTCTCCATCTACCATCAATATCTCCATATCTCTGCTCCTCACCTTGAAAAAAGGCAGAAATATCAACAGCATAAGAGCTAGCTGCCTTAGCTGTGTCATCAACTGATTGAATCCTTAAATCTGATCTTAAATATCTAAGAGCTACACCCATTGAAAATTGATCAGCAAGTCTGATAGCATAGGAAATATCCATTGTTAATTCATTTGGTTTTTCAGTAAGACCCAAATCAAATTCATTTTGAATAATTTCAATTTCACCTAAAGAAAAATACCTTAAACTTACCGCAAAAGCACTTCTTTCATTTAATCTATTAAAATATGTTAAATTTCCAAGAGAAATATCATTTACTAATTTACTTAAATAAGGAGTATAACTAAGTCCAAAACCAGATTTAGACTCAGAAAAAACATATTTTGAAGGGTTCCAATTTTGTGAATAAGCATCAACCGAAGTAGCTACACCCATATCACCCATACTAGCTGCACGGGCATCAGACGCAATTAACAAAAAAGGGACACCTGTGGTAATCACCCTTGTATCTTGGTCAGCAACAACTTGTGTTGAAACTTCCTGAGAATGAAAATTTTGAAAAGAAAGTAGAATTAAAAAAGAAAAAAAATAGTTTTTCATAAATAATTTTGTTTGACAAATATAAATATATATTACAGTATCACAAGCTTTTCAATTTTAGATGTTTGCCTATTTGATAATTCAGATCTTACCGAAAGCCTGTAGACATAAATCCCTTTAGCAACTTTATCTCCAAAATCATCTCTACCATCCCAAAAAAACTCTCGTGAGAAATTACTGTCACCAGAATAATTAGTATTTCCTGTAATGGTTTTTACTAATCTCCCAGAAATTGTAAATATCTCTATTTTAACGTCCAAAAGTGATGAACTATTGTGATTGAACCAAAATTCAGTGAAATCAACAAATGGATTAGGATAATTTAGCACCTTGTCTAACACCAATTTTTCATTTTCATCGAAAACCATAAAATCAACTTCTGAGATAGACGAATTATTATATACATCCCATGCTTTGATTTTTAAGGTATGCAAACCAGGTTGTAAATTATCAAGCTGATAATTTACAGTTCCATTTTTATAATCATCAACATCAGCTTCATAATAATTATTTAAAATTATAGCATTAATATCATCAGAATCTATAGTAGCTACAATATCATGACCAACTCCACTTGATGTATTTATACCATTATCATCTGATAATTTTACAATTAAATTTGGACTTTCATTAGTTATACCACCACTAACAAATGATTCATCGTTTAAAAAAATTTGAATTTCTGGACCAATACTATCTTCTTCTGCATCTTCATTTATACCTCCTATTTGAATGGATCTATTATAGCCACTTTTGTCCAAATTATTTAACAGGTCCTTTGCGTAAAAGCTAAATTTACCACTATCAATTTCCATCCCGACATCCTTGGGAACTACAAAACTAAATTGAAATTCTCCATTTTCTACAGATGATTTTCCACGAAACAACACCTCTCCAAGTATTTCAAAATCTAATAATATCAAATTTCCATTTCCATCTGTTGTATTATCATTTGCTAATGTAGTTCTTGAAATATTTTTATCATACACAGTCGCGGTTAAAAATCCTGAATAATTCTCTAAAAATTGACCATTTTTATCAAAAACCTGACCTTCGATATTAACTAAATCTAATCCATTAATAGGTTGTTGAAAATTGCTTATCTCAACATCATTTATTTTTGAAATTCTAATTTCTTTTTCTGGAATTGCTAACTTCATAGCTGGATCACCAATAAAGAAAACAAGTCTTCTTTGATTGGTGGATGAAATAGCTGGGTCATTTTTGGTTAATCTAAGTGATTCTGCAATGGATTGATAATTATCAGAACCAAATGAAAAGAGATACTGTTCAAGAGTAATATTAAACTCTACCCCAACAGAAACAAAAATTTGTCTAGTTGTTGTAATTAATGCAATAGATCCTCCCTCGTTATTCCAGTATAAAAACTCACCTGCTGTTTCTCTATTAGGATTATCAAACTTTGTAAATTCACAGGTAACTGAAACAAAACAATTTAATTTATTTGGATTTTTAACAGCTGCAGCATTTATTTTGTCAAAAATTCTTTCTCTTGCAATTCCATCCTCTCCTCCATGTCCAAAATAATTTATTACCAGAGCTCCTTGCTTAATTCCATTTAAAATTTCTGAGTTTACTTCTGGATACCTTTCTCCACCCGAGGAGGTTTGTTGTTCATAAGCATCAATAAGTATTTTTTTTGTATTTAAAAATGGCTTATTCTCTGAAATTAAATCAGCAATTTCATTAGATGTTGATTGAATTATATTTTCCCATGGTTCATCAACATCATCAGAAATAACTATTACTTTATTTCGCCAATCCCCGAAAGATTCAGTGGAATAATAAGATTCAATTTTATCTACAAGCTCTATAGATCTTTGAGTGTTGTCAGCAAGTATTCTTCCTACTGCAATATCAAGCTTATCAGAATTACTCATTGTTCCTTCATTTGGATCCATCATTCCAAAAAAATCATCAGAAATAAATGAACTTGATAAACTAAAACTATTTAATGATAGCCAAGATGGTATAATATTAGTATTGTTTGGTGTTCTTTGCTTATAGTCAAATGATGCATCTCCAAATAAGCACAAGTATTTCAAATTATTACCATTATTTTGATTTTGATAAATGTACCTTACAAAATTTCTTATAGCAGAAATATCTTGATTTCCTGAGCTAAATTCATTGTATATTTTTTGTAGCTCAACGACCTTGACATTCAAGTTATTTTTTTCTCTATTAATTTGTGCTAATCTTTCAGCTTGAAACAACATATCTTCCCTGGCTATAATAACATAATCCGGTGCAGAAATATTTCCCTGAATATCATTAAAAATTGTTTGTTTTATATTTTGATTTTCAATAAAAGAACTAGATTCTCTCGTGGGTGTCAAAAAATTACTTTGAGAAAATGCAATAAATTTATTTTCAGATGAAAAATTAGATTTAAAAGAAAAATTATTCTCATTTGAAGTAGTAACCTCTGAGACACTGGAAATATCACTAATGTCCCAAATTTTATATAGATTCTGACTACTGCCTATTTGATATTCAACAACAGAGGGTGAAGAATCAATATTATTATTATAAAAAATCAACTGCTCGCCTGTGTAAATCAGATTACAAGTTGCCTCCAACGAAATATAGTCTAAAAATGCTGTTGATGCTGGATTACCGGTGTTATTATAGCTGAGTAATATGTTAATTTCAGAGGAATTTGAAAGTATTTGTGAGTTATAATTAGCTCCAGAGGCTAAAATTGGATCGCCAATTGAACCAAAATACATTGTTGAAGTATTAGAGCCATTAATATTTATTGACATTGAAGTTGAAACTTCTGATGTTGCAGCTGCATTAATTTTTAAATCAATTGGTTCTGAAACAATTAAATTATTTAAAGTAAACGAAAAAGTTTTATCAGATTCAAAATCAAATCTATCCCCAAACCACCTTCTACCAATTTGGGCAATATTATATTCATCGATTTCGTGAAATTGATAATTAGTATAATTATCAATTACCAAATCTGCCGACTCATTTGGTTCTATAAAATTTTCAACTCTTAATCCATTAGCAGATCCAATTGAAATAAAATAAGAGATTTTATCTTCATATAAATTTAAATTTGTATTACTTTCTTCATTATAATTGTCAGGTCCTTTAGCAAAAAATATTATATAATCATCGTTATCAAATACACCATCTTCTTCACCGATAACTTGTATGGCATTTTCGATTGGATCTAGTACAAAATTTTCTGAATTGTTCATTGGCAACATCTCACCTCCATTCCCGAATATTCTAATTTTTCTAGGATCAACTGAACTTGTATTTATCCCTAGCTGATTTAGAAAGTTTTTATCAATTTTATAGACACCTGTCTGATCTATAAAAAACTGGTACCATAAACCAGAAGCCATCTCAGAACTTTGTGGTTGAATTACTGATATACTTTTGGTTAAATCATAAGAGTATTTAATTGAGAAGCTCTCAATTTTTTTATAGTTTTCATTTATTTTTATAATAGGCGAAAATTCAAAATAAGAATAAGACTTATTTCTTGATTTGCTTGTTTTTAACTTTATTTCAATTTTATTTTTAAGGGGAATATTTTTCAAAACAGGATATAAAGAAATATCAATATCAGAATATTTGACATCTAAAACTTCTACAGATTTTTCATTTATGCTGTTTGAATCCTCCCATTGATTAACTAAAGTAAACTCTTGATTAATGATAAGATTTTCATTAAAGTTTTTTGTATTTGGAATTAAAAATTTTTTACCTTCTAATACAAGTTGTTTATCTTTTGACCATTCTACTTTAAATGACTTGGTTTGGCCATTTAGAAAATAAAAATTAAAGAAGAGAAAAAAATAAAATAAAAACCTCATATTTTCTGAACGAAATTAATTTCTGAATATTATTTAAAATATGAATTCAAAAATAAGATAATATATAGTTATTTGAACCGTTATATTAGCGAAAGCAAAAAATATAAAAATTGTTATATGAACATAAATTATTATATTTGGTGACTTTTTGTGTTTAAATAACCAGAAAAGATATGAAAAAAGTTAAATTTTACACCTTATTAATAACCTGTTTTACTTTCATGTTACTATTTGAAAGTTGTAATAGATCTCCATTTTCAAGTAATAGAAATGTTTCCTCTGCTACTGGGTGGTCAATTAATGACAAAAAAGGTGGTTTTCAATATAACACTAACTTTAAAGGACAAGAAACACCTCCTAATATGGTATTGATTGAAGGAGGTACCTACACAAAAGGAAGAGTTCAGGACGATCCAATGAGAGATTGGAATAATTCTGCTAACCAACAACATATACAATCTTTTTATATGGATATTACTGAAGTTACTAACGTGATGTACCTTGAGTATTTAGATTGGCTGAAAAGAAATTATCCTCCTGAAAATCAAGATTTTAGAGAAATTTACACAAATGCCCTGCCAGATACTCTAGTTTGGAGAAATAAGTTAGGATACAGCGAGGAAATGGTTAATAATTATTTGAGACATCCAGCATACGCAAACTACCCTGTTGTTGGTGTTAGTTGGGTTCAAGCATATGAGTTTACCCAGTGGAGATCTGATCGTTATCAAGAATTAATATTAGAGCGCGAAGGATTTTTAGTAAGAGATGCAAAACTTGATAGCGTGAACAGTCAAAGTTCATTTAGCCTTGACACTTATGTGTTAAATCCTAATGCAAGCTATGGAGGAAACCAGGATGTTTTACGTGGCAAAAGAACTAGAACTCCTGATTCTCTTGCTCCATCCTCAGCTAACAGGGAAACAGGAATAATAACACCTAAGTTTAGATTACCAACTGAGGCTGAATGGGAATACGCTGCTTTAGGTTTATCTGAAGTTAGAGATTTTAATATTTATAAAGCACGGAAAAAATATCCTTGGCAAGGACAATATACAAGGAGTGGTAAAAGAAGAAACTTGGGTGATTTACTTGCAAACTTTAAATTAAGTGATGGTGATTATGGTGGAATTGCTGGCTGGTCTGATGATGGTGCTGATATTACTAATAAAGTTGCGGCTTACGGTTCGAATTCCTACGGACTTTATGACATGGCAGGTAATGTTGCTGAATGGGTTGCTGATGTATATAGACCAATTGTTGATGATGAGTTTAATGATTTTAATTATTTTAGAGGTAATGACTACAAAAAATTTAAAATTGGGGAAGATGGAAAAGCTGTAATAGCTACTGAAGCAAAATATAAAACACTTCCTAGCGGAAAAAGAATTGCAACAACACTTCCAGGTGAAATAGAACTTACCGATATTGAAGATTCTGATGTTCGATTTAGAACACAATTTGACAAAGGTTATAATATTAATTTTAGGGATGGTGATTATCAATCCTCAAGAAATTATAAGCCTGAAGATAGGAGACAGTCCAGGGCTGAGGATGAAGAGATTGAAACACGTACAATGTATAAATCTCCTAGCTTTGTAGATGCTGATACAAGCAACGACGAATTTGATTATGATCCTGATAAAACAAGAACTACCTTGGTAAATGATCAAGCTAGGGTGTACAAAGGTGGTTCATGGAAAGACCGGGCTTATTGGTTAGATCCTGCACAAAGAAGATTTTACCCCGAGGACCAAGCTACTGACTTCATAGGCTTCCGATGTGCAATGTCAAGACTTGGTGAAAAGACACTTTCAAAAAATAAAAGAAGAAATTAAAATAGTTTAAATTTATTTTTAAAAACCCTGATATTTTAGTTAGGGTTTTTTTTATTTTTAATGTAAATGAAACTAAAAAAAATCTACGAATTATTTCTAAATTCCAGTGGAGTTAGTATCGACACGAGAACAATAAAGCAAAATAATATTTACTTTGCAATCAAAGGACCAAACTTTGATGGAAATAAATTCGCAAATGAAGCGATAAACAATGGAGCTGTATTCTCCGTAGTAGATGATGAAAAATTTATTGAAATCGATTCAAAAAAAATAATTTTAGTAAAAGATTGTCTTCAAACTCTTTCTGATCTAGCAAATTTTCATAGAATGAAAATGGATTCTAAAATTATCGCCATAACGGGAAGTAATGGTAAAACAACTACCAAAGAATTGATAAATTCAGTCCTGTCACAAAAATACAATACCATTTATACCACTGGAAATTTAAATAATCATATTGGAGTACCCCTTACCCTTTTAAGAATAAAAAATAAAACAGAGATTACAGTCCTTGAAATGGGAGCAAGCGGTCTCAATGAAATTAATTGCCTGTGCAATATTAGTAAGCCTGATTATGGCTACATTTCAAATTTTGGAGATGCACATCTTGAGGGTTTTGGAAGTATTGAAGGAGTTATAAAAGGTAAATCAGAGCTTTACAATCATATTTTTGAAAATGAAGGAACCATTTTTTATAACCGTGATGACAAAACTCAAAATATGAAACTCAAGGCTTACAAAAATAAATTTAGTTTTGGTTTGAATAAGGGAAATATCAATTACACAATTAATAAATACAAAAAAGCAATAGAAATAGATTGTCAGAGTGAAAATTACAAGAGTTCACTTTACGGAATTCATAACTGCCAAAATGTTATGGCAGCAATTACTATAGGAATGTATTTTAGTATTAAAAAAGAGCTGATCAAAAAAGGGATTGAAAGTTATAAACCTAAAAATAAAAGATCACAGATAATTATTGGTAATTCCAATAAGATTTTGTTAGATGCCTATAATGCAAACCCTAGCAGTATGGAAGCTGCACTAATTCATTTTTCAAACGCAGATGAAAAAAATAAAATCATTATTATTGGAGACATGTTTGAATTAGGTAAAGATACATTACAGTATCACCAGAAAATTATAAATACTTGTAAAAGAATTGATTTTAAAAGGGTTTTTATTGTAGGTGAGATTTTTTCAAAAACAAATTATCCCAAAGAATTTGTTTCCAAACAAAATGTATATGAATTAATTGAGCACCTAAAATTCTTGTCAATTAAAAATTCTTGTGTTCTTGTAAAAGGCTCAAGAGGAATTGAATTAGAGAAAACCATTAGCCACCTATAACAGTTAAGAAAATTTTTCTGTTGCCTGCTAAATTTCTATGCTCACATAAATAAATTCCTTGCCAGGTTCCTAACTGAGGTATTCCGTTTTTAATAGGAAAAGAAATAGAAGATCCTAGTAAACTATTTTTTATATGTGATGTCATATCATCTGTCCCTTCAAAAATATGCTCGAAATAAGTAGCGGTTTCAGGAACCATTTTGTTAAAATGAGTCTCAAAGTCCCTCCTCACACTTGGATCTGCATTTTCATTAATTGTTAAACTTGCAGATGTGTGTTTAATAAAAAGGTGTACAATTCCAGAAACCTGCGGTAATTCATTTACAATCATTTCAGTAATTAAATGAAAACCTCTTGGGTGAGAGCTGAGTGTGATTTCTTTTTGAAAGGTCATAATCTAATTTTTAAATTAAAAAATAATTTACAGTATAGAGAAAATAATAGCCATTTGGTATTAAATTTGCCATTATTTTATTATGAAAAAATATTTTATATCCTTTGGAGCGGGAATCTTAATCTTAATAATAGCATACTTTACTTCCAGCCTAATACTAAGTTTAAAAGAAAAAGAAGAAATCTCCCTCACTGAAACTGAAAAACTTGTCTCCGTAGTTATTGTAAATAACTCTATTAACCCAGTTGAAATTACTTCTGATGGAAGGGTTCAATCATTAAATAAGATTGATATATTTTCAGAGGTTCAGGGCAAAATAAATTTTAATGATAATAAGTTTAAACAGGGTGAAATTTTTAATAAAGATGAAGTGATAATTTCCATTGATTCTGAGGAGTTTTTATCATCTGTAAAACAAGCTAGGAGTGAATTACAAAATATTATAGCTAAAGTTTTACCTGACATTAAAATGGACTTTAGCAAGAACTTTAGTAATTGGGATCAATATTTTAAAGACTTTGATGTAAACATAAATATCCCAGATTTACCACCACCAATGTCTGATAAAGAGAAATACTATTTGGTTGGCAAAGGGATTGAGGCTTCCTTTTTTAAAACCAAAAGTTTAGAAAAAAGACTAGAAAAATATTTAATTATAGCTCCGTTCAATGGCACAATATCAAAAACAAATATTTCAGAAGGTTCACTGGTTAATCCAGGGGTTCTAATGGGTACATTTATTAGTAATGAAAATTTTGAAGTTACTTTTAACATTCCTTCAAAATATTCCAGGAATATAAGTGCTGATCAGAAAATCAATTTCAAAATCAATGATAGAGAATTTAGGGGAAAGATTGACAGGGTGGATACTAGTATTGATAATTTTTCCCAAACAATAGGAGTGCATGTTATAATTTCTGATAAAGATTTGATGGATGGAATGTATATAGAAACAAAAATTCCATTGAATATCTCAGCTGAAGGATTTCAAATTTCGAGATCATTATTATTTAACGATTTGTACGTATACGTTGTTGAGAAAAATAGTAGAGTGGGAATAAGAAAAGTAGACATAATTTATTATGATGATGAGTCAGTTATTATTTCTGGCCTTGAAAATAATACAAAAATAATTTCTTCGAATATTCCTGGAATCTACAAAGGGATGAAGATTAAAACTTCTAACTAGTGAGGAGAATAATTTCTTATTTTGTAAGATACCCAAAAGCAGTAAACATTTTAGTTATGTTTTTTATTGTATTTGGTATCTCTGGTGTAATTGCTTTAAAATCATCATTTTTTCCATTAATTGACTCTAAATTTATTTCTATAAATGCCGTTTACCCAGGAGCTTCCCCAGAAGAAATAGAAGAAGGAGTCATATATAAAATAGAAGATAATTTAAAAGGAATTCCTGGGATTGTGAGAGTCACGTCTACATCGCGTGAAGACACTGGTAGTATAATTATTGAAACCGATGAAGATTTTGACATCGAAGCCATTTTATTTGACGTTAAAAATGCTGTGGATAAAGTTTCATCATATCCTGCTGATTTAGAACCTGTTGTTGTTACAAAAATTCAGGAACAGCAACCCACCATGATATTTTCTGTAAGCGGAAAAGATATTGATTTAAAATCTTTAAAAAATATTTCTAAAAATATAGAAAAAGATATGAGAAATATCGATGGTATTTCTCAAGTTTCTGTTTCAGGCTTTCCGGACGAAGAAATAGAAATATCCTTGAGTGAAAAAGATCTTATCAAGTATAATTTATCATTTGAAGAAATTGTTTTAGCAATATCTAACTCAAATATTTTAGCAACTGGAGGAAATATCAAAACCAGCAAAGAAGAATTTTTAATTAGAGCAAATAATAAAAAATACTATTCCAATGAAATCCAAAATATCATAATTCGAGCAGATAATAATGGGAAAAAAATAAAATTATCTGACGTTGGAGTAATTAAAGATCAATTCTCAGAAACACCACTTAGATCCTATGTTAATAACAACAAAGCAGTGATTTTAACTATTACTAGCACTAATAATGAGGATATGATGAATTCTGCAAAGAAGATTAATAAGTACATCGAGGATTTTAACAAAATTAATAATGACCTTAAGTTGACAGCATTAAAAGACTATTCCATTGTATTGAGACAAAGAACAAATCTATTATTAGAAAATGGTGGAATCGGGATAATTCTTGTTCTAATTTTTCTTTCTATTTTTCTAAATATCAGACTTGCTTTTTGGGTTGCCTTTGGATTACCTATCTCATTTCTTGGAATGCTAATATTTGCAGGAAATTTTGATATCACCATCAATTTGATGTCATTATTTGGAATGATTGTAGTCATTGGGATACTTGTAGATGATGGAATTGTTATTGCTGAAAATATATTTAGACATTATGAACAAGGAAAAACTCCTGAGCAATCAGCAGTCGATGGAACATTAGAAGTAATGCCTGCAATTGTTTCGGCAATCCTTACAACCCTTATTGCTTTTTCTACACTATTAGTACTAGCTGGAGATATTGGAAACTTTTTTGGTGAGGTAGCGATGATTGTCATTTTAACCCTTATTGTTTCACTTGTGGAGGCTTTAATAATTTTACCTTCTCACTTAGCACACTCAAAAGCTTTGCAGAAAAAAAATAAATTACAAGAAAATTTAGTTTATAAATTTTTCACTTACATGAGATCAATTAACAATAAAGGTTTTGAATTAATGAGGTGGTTGAGAGATAAAATTTATAGTCCAACTCTGAAATTTGCTTTAAAAAATAGATTTATGAGTTTTGCTGGTTTCATTGCTGCTCTCATGCTAACAATAAGCTCTGTTTTTGGGGGTGTTATCGGAGTTACTTTTTTTCCCTTAATTGCAAGTGATATAATTACAGTTGATCTAAAAATGCCAATGGGAACAAATGTTAAATACACAGATTCCATTATTTCAGTTGTAGAAAATCATGCCAGAGAGATTGGCAAGGAATATGAAGAAAAATATATGCAAAATGATGATAGAAATCTAATTGAGTATATCCAAAAAAATATTGGAAACTCGGCTGATAATGTGGCAATTGTAAAAGGTTTTGAAGATGTAGGTGGTTCATCAACTGCATCCCTTGAAATTTATCTTCTTGATAGTGAAAATAGACCCCAAGAAATTAAAGCACCAGATCTTGCAAATTTAATCCGTGAAAGAACAGGAGAAATTATTGGTGTAGAAAAATTTATTGTTGATGGTGGAGCGAACTTTGGTGGAAGTCCTGTGGCAATATCTTTACTAAGTCAAGATATTAAGGAATTAAAAAGTGCAAAATATGATTTACTGTCGTTGCTAAACAAAAATCCAAAATTAACTGATATTTCAAGTAATGATCCAGAGGGAATTAAGGAGATTGATATAAAATTAAATGAAAATGCATATTCTTCAGGACTAACATACGCAAATGTGATGAAGCAAGTTAGAGCTGCTTTTTTTGGGGTTGAAGCCCAAAGGTTTCAAAGGGGTGAAGATGAAATAAAAGTTTGGATTAGATTTGATCAAAAATCAAGATCTTTAATTAAAAGTTTGGAAGAAATTAGAATTATTACCCCAAATAAAAAAAGAATCCCATTGAACGAAATAGCTGATTACAGTATCAATAGAGGGGAAGTATCTATCAATCACTTAGATGGTAGCAGGGAAATTCAGGTCAATGCTAACTTATTAGATCCAAGTGATAGTGCATCGGATATTGTTTTTAGTATACAGGAAAATATAATTCCTGTTTTGAAAGAAAGATACCCCTCATTAAAAGTTTCATTCGAAGGTCAATATCGTGAAGCTAACAAAACAATTGAATCAGCGAAAATTATATTTCCTCTTGCGTTATTTCTGATTTTTATTATCATTGGATTTGTTTTTAGAACTTATAGTCAACCTATTTTACTGTTACTTTTAATTCCTTTCAGCTTAACAACAGTGGCCTGGGGACACCTTTTACATGGTTTCCCTATTAATGTGATCTCTCTTTTGGGAATAATAGCGCTCATCGGAATTCTTGTAAATGACGGATTAGTATTAATTTCAAAATTTAATTCAAACCTTAGGGAAGGAATGAGTTTTGATGACTCAATTTTTTTAGCAGGTAAAGAAAGATTTAGAGCGATTTTTTTAACCTCAATCACAACCATGGCTGGACTTGCTCCAATTATACTAGAGAAAAGCTTTCAGGCACAGCTACTAAAACCAATGGCAATATCAATAGCTTATGGAATTGGATACGCCACATTTTTAACACTCATATTACTTCCAATTTTAATATCCTTTACAAACTCTCTCAAGGTAAACTTTACATGGTTATATTCTGGCACAAAACCCAACAAAAGAGATGTGGAGGCTCCGATTGTTGAACAATTAAGGCAAAAAAGATGAAAAAATTTATCAAAGTATTTCTATTAAGTCTATTTTTCAGTATTAATTTTTATGCACAAAAAGAGTTAACAATTTCTGAGGCCATAGAAGCAACACTTAAAAATAATTTTGATATAAAAATTTCTAAAAACATTGAAAAAATTTCTAAAAATAATACTAGTATTTTAAATAACAATTACCTTCCTTTAATTCAAATAGGATCTGAATTAAATAACATTACTCAAAATATAGAAATTGAAACCCCAAATGGAATTTCAGGTACACTAAATGACACTAAAACTGATAATAATTCTGCAATACTTTCCTTTAATTATAATTTAATTGACTCTAACGGAAGAAAATATAATTACCAAAAATCCAAGGAGTTATACAGCAAAACTAAATTGGAGGTTAGAGATATTATTGAAAATACTGTTTTACAATTATACTCGATTTACTTTGAGTTAAGCAGGCTTGCAGAACAGCATAAGATAATTATAAAGTCATTAGATATTTCTAAAAAGAGACTGGAAAGAAAGCTATTAGAATTTGAATACGGACAGTCAAATAATCTTGAGGTTTTAAATGCTGAGGTTGATATGAACAATGACAGCATAAGATTATTAAATACCATGAAAAAACTGGTAAATGCCAAAAGTGATCTGAATTTAATAATGAATTATCAATCAACAGATAATTATTTAACCAATACAGACTTTAAGTTTTTAAGTCGTAGTGAATTAAGTAAACTTTATTCAAATGGAATAAATAATAATACAACATTTTTAATCCAAGAAAAAGAGGTTGTTATTTCAAATATTAATCAAAAAATAACAAGATTTTCTTATTTACCAACGATTGGATTAATTGGTTCTTATGGCTGGAATGAAAGTATAAATGATAACCCATATGCTTTTTACAATAAAAGTATTTCAGATGGATTTTCAGCAGGCATAAATTTACGATGGGACGTATTTAGAGGAGGGAAAAAAATTATAGCTAATAAGAATTCAAAGTTAAGTATTGAAAACAGTAAAATTTTAAAGGAAAGTACCATTTTAAAATTGAAAAATGAATTAAAAAATGCTTATGATACTCATTTTAACAATTTATATATTCTTGCAGTTCAAAAAAAGAATGTTGTAACTAACATGAATAATTTTGAAAGAAATTTAGAGAAATATAACATAGGCACTATTTCCTCAATTGAATTTAGAAGAGCCCAATTAAACTTATTGAATGCAAATTTAGAATATAATTCTGCAAAATATCAGACTAAATTATCTGAAGCATTTTTTCTAAAAATTTGCGGTGAAATTCTAAACTATGATTATTAAGCAGAATTTCTACTGGCATTAATATTACCAAATAAGGATCTAGTTACAATTTTTTGAAATGTTTTTAGGTTCTTACTTTCACCTGAAGAGATTATTTTTTGAATCTTTTGTAAGGAATACTGTTGAATCGTAATCAGCGGTAGTACAATTTTTTCTCTTGTTTGAATGGAAAGTTTATTAGCAGGCTCATTTTCCATGAGGCTTTTAAAACCGGAAATTTTTAAAAGCATTTTTTTTGTAAGTTGATATTCCTCAAATATAATTTTCCAAAAATCACCAAACTCCTTATCATCTTTCATGTAAGTAGTCAATTTAAAAAAGGATTTAGTTAAACTCATCATACTATTAGAAACCAGTGCTCTAAAGAATGGAACTTCTCTGTACAGCTTTTTAACTTTACTAATATCATTTTTTTGTTGAAAAAAATAAATTGCAGATCCAAGTCCAAAAAATCCAGGAACATTTTGTTTTAATTGACTCCAACCTCCTACAAAAGGGATTGCTCTTAAATCTTGGAACTTAAACTCATCACTTCCATCAGAATTTCTTTTGGATGGACGGCTACCAATGTTCGTTTTTGCATAATACTTTATAGTACTCATTTTTTCCAAATATGGAAGAAATTTTTCATGATTTTTAAAGCTTAGATATTTTTCATAACTAATCTTAGATAGTTTTTCAATTGTATTTCTATTTTCTTTTGAAAAAGAATTTTGATCATTTACCAACTCATTTTTAATACCAGAACTTAATAATTGCTCTAAGTTATATTGTGAAGATTCATAAGTTCCAAAATTAGAACTTATAGTTTGTCCTTGAATAGTTAGCTGAATTTCATCAGATTCAATAAAACTGCCTAAAGAGCTATAAAACTGATGTGTATTTCCTCCCCCTCTAGATGGCGGCCCTCCTCTTCCATCAAATAACTTTAATTTGACCCCGTACTTTCTAGATATCTTTGTGAGAGACTCTTTTGCTTTTAAAATACTCCAATTTGCTGTTAAGTATCCTCCATCTTTTGTTCCATCAGAAAAACCTAACATGATTGTTTGTTCATAATTTCTTTTTTGTAAATGAGACATATAGAAAGAATTATTATAGATTTTTTCCATTGTTTCAGCACAAATTTTTAAATCTGGAATAGTTTCAAAAAGAGGAATAATATCCACAGATGGTTTTTTCCAGCCTGATAGTTTTAACAGAGCTAAGACTTCAAGTATATTATTAGAGCCCTGAGTGTTACTAATAATATAACGATAGCATCCTTTTTCTCCGTTATTGAACTGTATTGATTTCATTGCAGTAATAGATTTTAGGGTGGAACTTAAAATTTTACTTTGAATATTTAATGTTATTCCATTTTTAAAAACTTTATCTAACAAAGATTCTCGTTGTTTTAAACTAAGCTTTGAATATCCGTTACTAAAAACTGAGTCAAAAATATTAGAATGAATCCTTGAATCTTGTCTTATATCTAAAGATGCAAAATGATAACCAAATATATTCACCTTATTAATTATCTGCTGTACTTCATCTGTATATATAGAATTATGTGAAGCAATTAGTGTTTCATTGATAAAACTTAATTTATTTTTTAGTTCTTCAAGAGAAATTTTTGGTTTTTGAGTAGATATAAATATACTGTCATAAAGTTTTTTTTCGATATCAATAATAATATCTTCTATAACTTTAAATGTTAATTTCCGTCTCAGTTTCCTAATATCCTTATAATAATTTTTTACAATATCACTTCTTAATTTTTTTGCTGTGTCAAGCGTAATTTTAGAGGTTACATAAGGATTTCCGTCTCGATCTCCACCTGGCCAGAAACCTAGACTTAACAAGTCAAAATTTTTAAAATTTCCGTCAAAAATATTACTATTAATATACTTATATATTTCAGCAATTGAATGATAAAAAACATTTTCTAGATACCAGGACAGGCTAACCGCTTCATCATAAGGAGTTGGTTTTTTATTTTTAAAAAAAGGTGTCATTGCCAGCTGTGACAATAAATTCTTTATTTCTCCTATGTCATTTTTTTTCACTGAAAAAGTAAGATCTGTAATTATTCCAAGAACTGATCCTGGATAAAATTGAGTTGGGTGAGCTGTCAAAACAGGTCTAACTTTAGCCTTCATTAAAAACTTTTTTAAATCATTTTTTTTGTCCAATGACTCGACTAATTCTTTAATACCTCTTAATGTCCCTATTCCATCAAGATTATTTATTTCAGGGAAGGCTGCATCTTCAATTGCATCAAAAAGTACGATTTGCCTTTCAACATATTGAATAAATTTGAATAATAAAGAAAATTTATCTTTTTCAGAATACTCATTACAATATTGACTAAAAAAACTTTCTACAATTGATTCTGGATCCATATTTTTTTCATAACTGCTCTTACACAATTCAGAAAATAACGGCAACATGTATCCCGTATTATAAATATTTTCATAAGGAAGTGTTGAGAAAATACTATTGTAAATATTATACTTGGAAAGAACTTTTTCATTGAACCTTTCCTTTTTTGTAAGTTTCCTCATTTTAATCCAATATAGTTTTAGCAAAAGTATAAAAACTAGAAAGGAAAAATCAAAAACAGTGAGATAAACTTAAATAGCCAAAAAATGGTTCTAATTAAATTAAGTTGAACAAGTCTCTTAAATGAATCAATATTTGGTCTGATGGAAATTTTATTATGAATAGGGACAATTTTAAAAAAAGTTAATATCCATACTAATATTAGAAAAAAGAAAGAAAAAAGGGCAATATAATTAAATGACTCTATTATTAAAAAAAATGAAGCAATAGCTTCTATAATCATAGTAGGTCCAGCAATGTAGAGCATTGTATTAGAATATTTTTCATGAAAATTTTTAAACCTTTTTGGGTCAATTTCTATAAATGATGGGTAGGTTACAAATTGAGTTATCAAACTTACCCCAATCATTATTAGATTAGAAAATATACTAATTAATAAAGCTGTAGTGATAAACAATTAAAAAAAGCGCCCGAAGGCGCTTTGATTTTTATGATTTATTATTCTGAGCTTTCTTCCTTGGTTGACTCCATTACAAATCCTGTCAGATCAAACCAATCTCCTCCTCCTACAAGTTTGTCATCTTTGTCCCAAGCAAATGTATGATAAGATCCTAAATCGAATGCATTTCCAGTTTCTGAATGCTTTCCAGTCCAGCTTCCGTAAACCCTTACGCTACCGTCATTTTTAAGTGTCAGTGTATCTACACCTGGTAGCCAATAATTTGCAGTAAAATTAATGTCTTCGTAAAGATCTTGATACATCTTTACATATCCAAGTTGGGTTGCTTTATCAACAATACCCTCTCCATACTTTGGACTTGTCCACTCTACATCATCGTGCATCATGTCCTTCATCTCATTATAGTTTTCTTCACCATGAAGCTGAAAAAACTTTTTACTTAGTTCCACATTTTTTTCAAAATCTGGATGTTGACCATCACTTGCGCAAGAGGCAAATAAAATAGCAACTGATAAAATTATTACTTTTTTCATTTAAATATTATTTTAAGTTTATATATTATTAGTACAAGATAAAAATAAAAATTAATTATTTGTAAAAGTGGAGTCAAAGGGAATAATATCGAACTATTTTATGCAAGATTTGACTAGAGTTTAAATTCCTGCTAATAAATTTCCAAGACCGTCTTTAAATTGAAAGCCTTCCATGGTTCTATATTTATTCAGTTTTTTATTTACCTCCAGTCCCCACAATAAAAATTCCATCATAAATAATAAGTCTTCATTGGGACAATCTGCCTGAAAAGTAACTGTTAGTTTTTTTAAGTTAGGGACATTCATTAAGGTGTCGTGGTGTACATTGTCAGGCAGGTTATCCTCCAAAAATAATTCTTTATTCCCGTAAAACCATCCTAATAACTGGTCATAAGGACCTTCTTCATCTTGCTTTTTAAGTTTTTTTATTTCTGGAAAATAAGCTGGAAACAAGGTTTTTATAGCTTGATTGATTAAGTGAAAAGAAACCTGTTCTGCACCTTCTTGTTCGCCTTCATAGACCAATTCTACTTTTCCGTTTATGGCAGGGATAATTCCCAGAAAGTCAGACATTCTAATGCAGGTACTTTGCTCGCCAGACATCAGCATACGGCGTTCAGCAGTACTCATTAGGTTTTCAAAAGCAGTAATGCTCATCCGTGCACTCACGCCACTTTTGGAATCAACGTATTCACTTTTTCTAGCTTCAAAACCTATCTGTTCCAAAATATCACATGCCAATTCAGGAACGTGAATAGCCTGCTGTACCAACTCGTCGGTATGAGTCTCTTGTCGAGTTATGGCCTTAGCCGTTTCCAGGTTGTGCGGATAGTGCGTCAAAATTTGAGAACCAATTCGATCCTTCAGTGGAGTTACAATACTCCCTCGGTTAGTGTAATCCTCAGGGTTGGCCGTAAAGACAAACTGGGTTTCAATTGGTAATCGGAGTTTGAATCCACGGATTTGAATTTCCTTTTCTTGTAAAATGGAAAAAAGCGCTACCTGTATTCGTGCTTGTAAATCAGGCAATTCATTCAAGACAAATATACACCTGTGTGCTCTTGGAATCATACCAAAATGAATCACCTTTTCATTGGCATAGGACAACTTAAGATTGGCTGCTTTAATGGGATCAACGTCGCCAATCAAATCCGCTACGCTAACGTCTGGTGTGGCTAATTTTTCAAAAAAGCGATCGTTTCGATGCATCCAAGTGATGGGGGTATCATCTCCTTTTTCAGCAATAAGTGCTTTGGCAAAATTGCTGATGGGAGCTAGTGGGTCATCGTTTATTTCAGAGCCTTCAACCACAGGTACCCACTCGTTTAATAATTGGGTAAGCTGTCGTGCCAGTCTAGTTTTAGCCTGACCTCTTAAGCCGAGTAAGTTCATACTATGTCCCGAAAGTAATGCCCGTTCTACATCTGGAATAACCGTATTTTCATAGCCCAAAAGGCCTTCAAATGTTGGCTGGCCTTTTTGCATACGAGCTCTAAGGTTTTGTGCCAATTCTTGTTGAATGGAAAGGGGTTTATAATCCGTTTTTTTTAATGCGCCTAGTGTGGTACTTTTTTTCATTTATCTCAATCGTTTTATTCTATTCTGTTCATAGTCTTCAAAAATCATTTCGCCCAAACCTTTTAATCCTGTAAAAAATGCCTTTCCTTTATTAGATTCAGTAAAATTCCGAATAAACTCTTTTAAATAAGGATCTTGTGCAATCATAAAAGTGGTGATGGGGATATGAATTTTTCTTGCCTTCCGTGCCATATTATAACACTTATCTACAATATAATCATCTAGTCCATTGCTATTTTTATAATAGGTACCATCGGAGTTTTTTAAACAGCTTGGCTTTCCATCCGTAATCATAAATATTTGTTTATTACTGTTTTTTCTTCGTCGTAACAAATCCATTGCCAAGGTAAGTCCTGCAACAGTATTGGTATGATAAGGCCCTACTTGTAAGAATGGAATATCTTTAAGTGCAATTGGCCAGGCATCGTTTCCAAACACCAAAATATCGAGTGTATCTTTTGGGTATCTTGTGGTAATAAACTCCGCCAGTGCCATGGCTACTTTTTTGGCCGGGGTAATTCGATCTTCACCATACAAAATCATACTATGGCTGATGTCAATCATTAGAACTGTACTCATTTGCGTATTGTAATAACTATCCTCCACTACTAGGTCATCGTGATGCAATGTAAATTCATCTCCTGCAGATCGTATTTGTGCATTGCGCAGGCTTTCGGTCATAGATATTTTATCAAGTGGGTCACCAAATTGGTAGGCTTTAAATTCGCCCGTATTGTCTGCGCCTTGCCCGATACTTTTGGTTTTGTGGTTGCCGCTGCCTGCTTTTTTGAGCTTGCCAAAAATTTGCTTTAACGCATGTTCGCGTAAGAGCTTTTCTGTTTTGGAAGTGAGGGACATCCCTTTGTCATCACCAGTGCCATTGCCTTTTGGTTGTATGTAAGCACGTTTTAACAAGTCTTCAATAAAATCATCTATTGTATATGCTGCGTTGGTTAAGCCATATTCAATATCTAATTCACGCAGCCAATCAATGGCTTCGTCAAAGTCGCCAGAAGTATGTATAATCAACTCCTTAAAAACCTCAAAGAGACGTTCAAATGGTGTCTGGTGCTTAGGAACGTGTTGTGTAAATGTAATACCAACAGTCGACAATTTTAATTTCATAGATTTGTAAAATTACTAAAATCGTATTATAATTTTCTTAAAATAATATTTAAAAAATAATGCCAAAAAAATTGTAAGACTAAAGCCAAATAACTAGTTCTGATCGAAATTTGGGAACACTTTTTAGATTTATAAAGCGTTATTTATTAATAAATATTTGTGGGTCATACTGGATTCGAACCAGTGACTTCTACCCTGTCAAGGTAGCACTCTGAACCAACTGAGTTAATGACCCTTTTCTAATTGAACTTGGATGTTCAATGGAATAGCAAATATATTCTAAATTTAATTAACTTTAATGCATGAAAATACTAATTCTTTCTACCACTTTATTATTTTTTTTCAGTTGTAATGAAGATGAAAATTGTAATATTGGAACAATTGATCAAAACGCTGTATGCATTGAAATTTATGATCCTGTTTGTGGTTGCGATAACGTAACTTATTCAAATGATTGTTATGCAACTGCCAATGGAATTTCAAATTGGTCGGAAGGAGAATGTTTAAATTAGAATAATTATTAAAATAAAATACACATCATGAAAAAACTAATATATTTCACATTATCGCTGATGATAATGTCATGCACTAGTGTGGAACCAAAAAGTGTAAAATCTACAATAACTAAAAATGCAGATTCTAAGGAAATTACATTTATCATTGACTTAGCAGTGAATCCAGATTCAAACGAGGATCTTAATCTTTTTGCGAAAGAAATCACAGAAAATGTAATCAATACAGAAGACTTTTGTTTGGAGTATGGGTATTTTGTTTCAGAGGATGGTAGTCAGGTGACACTATATGAAAAATATATTGACAGTAAATCTGCCATTACACATGCCCAAAATTTTATGTCAAGCCCTTATTTTGAGAGATTTTTTAATTTATTTTCAATCAATAAATTTATAGTAACAGGTCCAGCTTCTGATGATTTTAAAAAATTTACTTCAGAAAATGGATTTGTAATTGATTTTAGAAGCTCAGCGTACGGTTTTTTTAGATAACTATTATTCAATGCGCATATAAAAACCTCACATTAGTGGGGTTTTTTATTTAATGCATTTAGCCTTTTAAGTAAAGGTGGGTGTGAATAATGAACAAATACATACAAAGGATGCGGGTATAAATTACTTAGGGAATCGGCTGATAATTTTTTTAATGCAGACTGTAATGCAAGTCCACTAGAAGTATTTTTAGCATAATCATCAGCTTCAAATTCATTTTTTCTACTAAGTATATTCATAAAGATACCAGTTACAAGAGATAACGGTGAGTATAAAAGACTAAATCCAATAATTCCAAGATGAAAATTCATTGATGATGATCCTAGTGCATTAGCAATTAAGTTTTGACCCAAGCAAAGTTCAAATACAAAACAAATTAATGCCAATTGAGAAATTGTTAAAAACATAGAAATTAAAATATGATTCTTTTTATAATGTCCAACTTCGTGAGCTAAAACGGAGATTAATTCTTCATCCGTATAGTTATAAACTAGAGTATCAAATAGAGCTATTGTCTTTCTTGGGCCAATACCGCTAAAAAAAGCATTTGCTTTGGTAGATCTTTTGGAACCATCTATAATAAAAATGTTTTTCAGAGAATACCCAATCTCAGAGGAATACTTTTCAATTTTGGATCGCAAATTGCCGCTTTCGAGTGGAGTTAGTTTATTGAAAATGGGGACAATTAAATCCGCGTAAAACATATTTAGTAAAATCATTAGAGTAGATAAACTAATCCACAACCAAAGCCAAAAACCGGATGAAAAAGAATCAATAATAAAAACTGCAAGGCTTGTTAATGCAAAAATTAATACAATTGAAATAATAAAGCTTTTCAATTTGTCAAGAACAAAAGTTTTAATATCCATTTTATTAAAACCAAACCTTTCTTCTATTACAAAATTTGAATAATAACTAATTGGGATTCCAATAAAAAAATTTATTAAAAACAGTGACGTAAAAAAGTATTGTGATTGAAAATTGTTCAAAACATCATAAGATGAAATATATTCGTTTAGCATACCATATCCGTTAAAAATCAAAAAAGAAATAGTTATGAGGAAACTAATCGAAGAACTAATTAATCCTATTTTCCCTTTATGAATCTTGTAATCTCTCGCCTGTAAATATTTATCCTTTGAATAAAAATCTTTTAGATTTTCTGGAATATTATTTTTCCAATTTTTGGTGTTTAAAAATTCTAAAATGGAGTTAAAAATATAATTAAAAGCTACTAAGAAAATAAATACGTAAAGAATAAGTTCTGCTGTCAAATCTGTAAAATTTAGTATACAAAAATACTTAAAATGGAAGTCATTTTCCTAAATTTGTGATAAGATTTTTGCAGCTGTTTTCTTGAGTCTAAAAATCTTTTTACTCATTAAAAATGAATAGAATTCTAATACTACTTATAATTATTACTCAATCTTGTACTATGGAAAAACAAATGTCAAAAGAACCGAAAGCAAAAAAAATTGATACCACTCTAAGTAATCACGGTTATAATAGAGTTGACAGTTACTATTGGATGAGTGAAAGAGACAATCCCGATGTATTAAATTATCTAAATCAAGAAAATGAATACAGAAATAATTTCATGAGTGATTACAAAAATCTTGAAAATAAAATTTTCAATGAAATTAAATCTAGGATTAAAGATGATGATTCAAGTGTACCCTATTTTGATAATGGTTATTTCTATTATACGAGATTTGAAAAAGAAAAACAGTATCCTATTTACTGTAGAAAAAAAAATTTAAAAGCCAAGGAAGAAGTTTTAATTGATGTAAATATCTTTTCAAAGGGATTTGAATATTATAGAGTGGGTAGTATTGATATTAGTCCTAACAATAAAATTATGGCTTATTCTTTTGATACGTTGAGCAGAAGATTATACACGATAAAATTTATCAATTTAGAAACTGGGAAAGAAATTGGAAAATCTATTAGCAATACGTCTGGAGGTCTCTCTTGGGCTAATGATAATAAAACAGTTTTTTATGATAAAAAAAATATTGAGACATTACGAAATGAAAAAGTATTCAAGTACAATTTAAATAATAGTCAACACTTTGAAGTCTTTTTTGAGGAGGATGAAACCTTTAATTTAAATTCTTACAAAACTAAATCAGGAAAATATATTGTCATTAGCAGCTCAAAAACCATTTCTGATGAGTATTGGGTTTTAAATGCTAATGAACCAAATAAAAATTTTAAACTATTTCAATCTAGGGTTGATGGATTAGAGTTTTCTATTTCTCATGCACATGATAGATGGCTTATTCGAACAAATACTGGTAATTCAGAAAATTTTAAAATAATGACGTGTGATGAGGACAAAACAGAAATTAGTGATTGGAAAGAATATATTAAACACAGAAAATCAGTATTTGTTGAAGGGGTTGAGTTGTTTAAAGATTTTTATGTTCTTACTGAGCGAGAAAATGGAGAAAGAAGATTTAAAGTAATTTCCATTTTTGACAACTCACATTATTTTATTGATTTTGATGAGGAGGTATTTGCAATAAGTCCAAGTATAAATGCAGATATCAATAACAAAAAGTTTCGATTCAATTACTCTTCTTTAACTACTCCAAATTCAGTTATTGATTTTGATTTATTTAACAAAGAAAAAACTGTCTTAAAGGAAAATGAAGTTTTAGATAAAAATTTTAAAAAGGAAAATTATGAATCTAGATTGGTTATGGCAATTGCACGAGATGGTAAAAAAGTTCCCATCTCGCTTGTATACAAAAAGAGCCTATATCAAGCTGGAAAAAACCCTTTATTGCTATATGGGTATGGATCTTATGGTAGCACTATAAATCCAAGATTTAGCTCGGTAAGATTAAGTTTACTAGATCGTGGATTTGTATATGCAATTGCGCATGTACGAGGTAGCCAATACTTAGGAAGAAACTGGTATGAAGACGGGAAAATGTTTAAAAAGAAAAATACCTTTTGGGATTTTATTGATTGTGGAAAATTCTTAGCTGAAAGCAACTATGCAGATGAAAATAATATTTATGCTATTGGTGGCAGCGCTGGAGGCTTATTAATGGGGGCAGTCATGAATATGGAACCTGCTTTATTTAAAGGCATCGTTGCTGGAGTTCCATTTGTTGATGTGGTGACTACTATGCTTGATGATGATATACCATTAACAACTTTTGAATATGATGAATGGGGGAATCCAAATAACAAAGATTCTTATGAGTACATGCTCTCTTATTCCCCATATGATCAAGTCGAAGAAAAAAATTATCCAGCTTTATTTATAACCACCGGATACCACGATTCACAAGTACAATATTTTGAACCCGCAAAATGGATTGCAAAACTAAGGGAAAAAAGAACCAATAAAGAACCCTTATTGATGTACTGTAACATGGACGCTGGACATGGGGGAGCATCTGGTAGATATGAAGCATATAAAGAAACTGCCATGGAATATGCTTTTTTGATTGCTATGACTGAAAGAAAATAGTCTCTTAATCAGAAAGACGGTTTAATTATTGATAATTAATTTACCCTACTATAATATATGTCTTTGCAAAAAATTAATATTGTTTGGCTTAAGAGAGATTTAAGAACAATTGATCATGAACCTCTTCATCAAGCAGAATTGCAGAAGGTTCCATACCTTTCAATCTATATTTTTGATCCAAAAATTATAAATCATCCAGATACTAGCGATAGACACCTTAGTTTTATCTATCACTCCATTAAGGATATTAATAAAAAACTATCAAAATTTAATAAAGAAGTTCAAATATTTTACGGAGATAGCAAAGATATCTTTGATCAATTATTTTCAAGTTTTAAAGTAAATAATTTGTTTAGCTACCAAGAATCTGGTATAAAAATTTCTTGGGAAAGAGATAAAGCAGTAAAAGAAATATGCTGTAAAAAATCAGTTGACTGGAACGAGTTTCAAAGAGATGGAATAATTAGAGGGATAAAAAATAGAGATGGTTGGAATAAGAATTGGCATATAGAAATGCATAAAAAAATTATTGAAAATAAATTTTCTAAACAAGAGAAAATTCAACTAAAAAATTATTTTAAAATGCCAAAACCTTTTGAAAAGAAGATAAAAACTGTAGACTACTCCTTCCAACCTGCAGGAGAAAGGAATGCATGGAAATACTTAAAATCATTTTTAAATAAAAGAGTTAGTAATTATGCTTTTGACATTTCCAAACCTTTAAAAAGTAGAAATTCTTGTAGCAGATTGTCACCATATTTATCGTGGGGAAACTTAAATATTAGAATTGTATATCAAATCCTTTTAGAACTTAAAAAGAAAAGGAAAAACTTACGATCCATAAACGCAATCCTTTCTAGATTACATTGGCATTGTCATTTCATTCAAAAATTTGAAGTTGATTGCACTTATGAAAACCAAAATATTAATAAAGGATTTGATAGCATTACTAGAATAAAGAACGATAAATTTATAAAGGCTTGGGAAAATGGAATGACTGGCTACCCTTTAATTGATGCAAATATTCGTGCAGTAAAAGAAACTGGCTGGATTAATTTTAGAATGAGAGCTATGATTGTTTCATTTTTTGTTTATAATCTGGATCAAGATTGGAAAAATGGAGTCTATTTTCTTTCTAGACAGTTTTTAGATTATGAACCTGGCATACATTATCCTCAATTTCAAATGCAAGCTGGAACAACTGGGATAAATACTATTAGAATCTATAACCCAGTAAAAAACTCTAAAGAACATGACAGTAATGGTGAATTTATTAAAAAATGGATTCCTGAATTAAATAATATTCCTTTAGAATTCATACATGAACCTTGGCTATTAAGCAAAATGGAGTGTGATCTTTATAATTTTAATATCGGAAAAGATTATCCCAATCCTATTGTTGAATTACAAAAGAGTACTAAATCAGCAAAAGAAAAAATATGGGGTCACTTAAAAAAAGACAAAGTTAAAAAAGAGAGAAAAAGAATTTTGGAGGTTCATGTCAACCAAAAAGACTAATTCAAAAGGAAATAAAAAACCTCAACGAAAAGTTGAGGTAAAAATGTGGGCGCGAAGGGATTCGAACCCCTGACCCCTTGGGTGTAAACCAAGTGCTCTGAACCAACTGAGCTACGCGCCCGAAATTTTTAAACCTAATAAGAGAAAAAACTAATAGGGTTGGGAAAATAATTTCATGCTCTTAATCAGGGCAAACAAATATATAAATTTCCTCTATTTAGTGAAACTTTTGCTATCATTATTATAAATTAAAAAAAAATAATTTTTAAAGAGTCTAAATAAAAATTTCAGCTTAACACCAATTTAAATTGTTTCTAAATACATTAAAAAATACATTTACATAAAATTTATAATATGAAAAATCTACAAATAAGTAATAGCTGTGTAAATTGTGAAAATATATTAATGAACTCCAAATGTAGTTTTCACAATGTTGAAGTAAGTGAAAAATACACTTGTGAAAATTTTCAAGAAAAATAGTTAGTCTATTATTTCAGAAACAACAAAAGAACTACCTCCTACAAAGATTATTTCTTTGTAAGAGGTTCTTTGTTTAGCTAAATCTAAAGCAATATTTATACTTGCATAGGTTTCTCCAAACCTTTTATTTCTTGCAAAGCATTCCATTATTTTATTTGGTTCTGCCCCCCTCTCAATATTTGCTTTTACAAAATAAAACACCCCGTCTTTTGGAAATAATTTAGAAAGGTCTTCCAGATTTTTATCATCAGTGAATCCTAAGATAAAATGTATTTTATTTGAATTGTAATCATTTAACTGATCTATTACAATAGATAAAGCAGCTTTGTTATGCGCTGTATCACAAATTATCAGTGGATTTTTGGAAAGAACCTCCCACCGGCCTCTTAGGCCTGTATTTTGTATTACCTTATTGAATCCATTCTCTATGGCAACTTCTGAAATTTTGTAATTTTTACCCCTTAAAAAATACAGAGCTTCAAGTGCAGTTTTCTGATTTTTGTGCTGATAACGACCATTTAAATCAGAGGGGTAGTTTTTATGATTATTTTGATCAGCAAAAATAATTGTTGATTTTTTCTCCAAAGCTGATTGAATAAAAACTTCTTTCGTATCAGGATGGGTTTCACCAATAATTACTGTTTTATTTTCTTTTATAATGCCAGCTTTTTCTTTTGCTATATCTTTAATATTATTACCTAAAAATTTTGTGTGATCTAAACTTATATTTGTAATCACAGAAAGTAGCGGATCAATAATATTGGTAGAATCTAGCCTACCTCCCATACCCACCTCAATCACTGCGATATCAACTTTTTGATTCTTGAAATAATCAAATGCCAATCCTACAGTCATTTCAAAAAATGAAAAATTATTACTTTCAAAAAAATTGTAATGGATAGAAATAAAATCCTGAACATATTTTTTTGGAATTTCCTTTCCATTTATTTTAATCCTCTCACGGTAATCCTTCAAATGAGGAGAAGTATATAGTCCAACTTTATATCCACTTTCTTGTAAAACAGAGGAAATCATATGACTAACAGATCCTTTACCATTAGTTCCGCCAACATGAACAGAAATAATATTTTTATGTGGATTATTTAAATATTCAGAAATTAAAAAAATATTCTTAAGATCCTTTTTATATGCTTTTCCACCAACATTTTGATACATTGGTAGTTTTCCGAACATCCATTTAATTGTAGATAAATAATCCAATTATCCAATAAAATTTCTCATAAGAAGAAATACCCCAATTCCAGCAAAATATCCAACCAGGGCAATCCAAAGAATCTTTTTCAAATACCATCCAAAAGTAATTTTCTCCATCCCCATAGCTACAACACCAGCTGCTGAACCAATAATTAGCATACTTCCACCAGTTCCTGCGCAATATGCAAGAAAATGCCATAACTGATCATCAGGAGCAAATTCAGTGAACATTCCTAAACTTGCAGCAACTAATGGAACATTATCTATCACTGCAGAAGCAAATCCGAATAATACCATCAATAAATCTAATGAAATACTTTCTTTAAGAATTGTTGCAAATACAAACAATAATCCAAGCGACTCCAAAGCAGCCACTGCTAATAAAATACCTAGAAAGAATAGTATACTAGGTAATTCAATTTTTGTTAATGCATTGTGAACTGGACTTTGATGGTGTTTTGATTCTTTTTCACTGCCATCAGGATTAGGGCCTGTTGCTTTTGCCAATTCAAATTCTCTGTTACTGTAAATTTCTGCAAATATAGAAACTACACCTAATGCTAACATCATTCCAACATAGGGTGGTAAATGTGTAATAATCTTAAAAACAGGAACACATACTATTGAACCTAAACCTAAAACTAACATTGTTAACGAATACTTATTTCCTTCATCTTTTATAGGATTTAATTTAATATTTCCTTTAAATACAGGCAATAATGATGCTATTCCAGCTGCAGCAACAGCACAAGCAATAGATGGAATCAATAAATATTTTATTAACATCGGTGTTGATACTTTATCCCCAATCCATAGCATCGTTGTAGTAACATCACCAATGGGTGACCATGCACCGCCGGCATTTGCAGCAACAACAATTAAAGCTGCATACCAAATCCTAAGTTTGTGATCAGAAACTACTTTTTGTAAAATTGAAATTAATACAATTGTTGCGGTTAAATTGTCGATAATTGCGGAAAGTATAAATGCTAATCCACTAAATACCCAAAGAATTGCGGTTTTAGTTTTAAAATTTATGATTTTTTGAAAAACACTAAAACCATTAAAGTAATCAACTATTTCAACAATAGTCATTGCTCCAATAAGAAATACTAAAATCTCAGCAGTTTTACCTAAATGATGTAATAAGGTTTCTTCCATTAAGTGCATCTTATTATCGTATGAAAAAGAGCTGAAACCGTCAACTAATGAATGTGTTGCAGGATTAAACCATGTGTCAAAACTATCTATGTTTAAAGCAATAATTGCCCAAGAAAAAGCCATAGCAGCAAGAGCAGGAATTAGTTTATCAATTTTTATAGTATGTTCAACAGTGATAGCAAAATACCCGAGAACAAAAACAATTAGTACATATAGTTCCATTTTAAAAAAATTTATTCATTCAAAAATCGTCAAATTTTATGCCACGAGAAAATATTTTATTGAAAATAAACGCCAGAACTGTGGTTCCTATCAGCACCAGTTACAGATCTAAGACAATTTATTTCATTTCTAACTTTTAATATTCCTAAGAAAGCAAAAATTAATGCTTCTTTAAAATCGATAATTTGAATTTCAGGAAGTTTAAATTTTACCTTCATTCTTTTTGACAATTTTGACATTAAAAATTTATTTTTTGCACCACCGCCAGTGAATAAAATTGTAGGCTGGTTATAATCAGTATTTTTAACTATTTGACAGCAAATATGCTCCGTATAAGTGCATAAAATATCTTCATTTGTAATTTTATATTTTTCAATTATTGGAAAAATATTTTCTTTAACCCATTCAATGCCTAAAGATTTTGGAGGTTCTTCATTATAGTATTCAATTTGATTCAATTCTTCTAACAATTTCTTGTTTGTGGATCCTGATTTTGCAAGATTACCATCTTTATCAAACCCAAATCCAATTTTTTTTGAGAAGTAATTTAAAACCACGTTCACAGGACAAATATCATATGCTATAATTTCTAAACCATTCTTTATCGAAATATTACAAAAGCCTCCGAGGTTGATGCAGTGAGAAAAATCTTTGAATAATAATAAATCACCTATAGGAACTAATGGTGCACCCTGTCCGCCAAGTGCTACATCTTGAACTCTGAAATCACATACAATCGGCTTTTTAATTAACTCATGTAATTCAATTCTATTACCAAGCTGAAATGTATAATTTTGGTCTGGCTGATGATATACAGTGTGGCCATGACTTGAGATAAAATCAATATTTATAAT
>CENP01238571.1_pt1 | contig 55441 bp, 59 predicted proteins | sample 361281 | NCBI WGS metagenome assembly CENP01 (sample SAMEA2591122, study PRJEB7988) | marine metagenome | biome: marine biome (ENVO:00000447); feature: deep chlorophyll maximum layer (ENVO:xxxxxxxx); material: saline water (ENVO:00002010), including plankton (ENVO:xxxxxxxx) | depth 70 m
AAGTCACTAATAGTAAATTTCCTGTAAATTTTTTTAAAATTATAGATTTTACATATCCATATATAAATAATTTTCACATAGACATTAAATCTAAATATATATATAAAATTATTGAATAACATAGGGGTAAAAAATGGATAGATTAAATGTTGGTATTATTGGAACTGGTTGGTGTGGTGGTATTAGAGCTGAAGCTAGTGCTAAAAATGGCTTAGTCGATGAGTTACACATAGCTGAAATACGCGAAGATAGATTAAAAGAAGTAAGTGAACTTACTAATGCTACTTCAGCCACAACAGATTATAATGAGTTAATTAATAACGATAATATACATGCAATTATGATTTCAACAACACCTGAAAGCCTCCATTACCCAATGGCAAAGGAAGCTCTTGAAGCGGGCAAGCATGTTTTACTAGAAAAACCAATTGCAAGAACTCTATCAGAAGCCGATGAGCTAATTAAAATAGCTGCAGATAATAAGGTACAATTTACAATAGGATACTCTCAAAGGTTTCGTTCTAAGTATGCGTATGTCCGAGAAAAATTTCAAGATGGTACTCTTGGAGAACCGGTTAGTGTTTTAATTACAAGAAATATTACGACATCATTATCTAAGCGAATAGTTGGAAGAACGCGTCTATCTCCCGCGGCAATGGAAGCCACGCACGATCTAGACTATGCTCTGTGGGTATTAGCGCCTCGGAAACCTGTGCGTGTTTACTCTCAACAAGTTGAAAAAGTTCTTATAAAGAATGCAAATTCTGCGGACTGCCAGTTTATTATGGTAACTCTTGATGATGGTACCGTAGTCACAGTTGGAGCAGGCTGGGTTTTGCCTCCAAGCTATCCAAACTACTCTTCTACCAAGATGGAGTTTATAGGATCAAAAGGCGCAATAATGGTTGATGATAGTCATAGTGATGTAACAATAATGACAGGGGACAGGGGAATTGAATATCCAATGTCATCAATGCCCGGAGAGCCTGTTGCCCATGTAAATGCTGGTCCGATGGCAGAGGAAACAAATAATTTTATTAATGCCATATTATTCAATAAGCCAGTAGTAGTTAAACCCGAGGAAGCTAGAGTAGTAATGGAATTATACCAGGCTGCTGATTTATCAGCTGAAAGAGGAGAGCCTGTTAATCTGCCTATGAATATTGACCCACTTGATAAGGAGCAAAATTAAATGAAGGATATAGGATTAGCCTTAATTGGCTGTGGTACAATTGGAAGAATAAGGGCAGAATTAGCAAGAGATTATCCTGGAATAAAATGGCTTGGGTTATGTGATATCAGAAAAGATGCTGCTGAAAAATTAGCAGAGGATTGTAATGCAGATTTTTATACAACAGATTTTAATGAACTCCTAAACAGGAGCGAAGTTGATGCTGTTATAATTGCAACAGAAGAAAATGCTCATGTAGAGCCTACACTAAAGGCTGTTGAAATGGGGCACTCATTATTCATAGAGAAACCACTAGCAACTAACCCGAAGGACTCAAGGAAGATTATTGATGCTATTGAAAGTAACAACATCGATACTGCCATGGGATATACTAATCGTTTTAGAAGAAGATTCCTAGCAGTCAAAGAAAGGCTTACAACAGGTCAAATTGGTCATGTGCATTCGGTTGTAACACGTGCATTTATGAATAAAATGGTGCCAATAGCGACTATTAATAAGACAAATGATAGGGAGAATTTAACGCCGATGGTTGTATCAGGTACACATAGCCTTGATATGTCAATGTGGCTTATGGAAGGAAAAAATCCTGTGAGTGTATACGCAAAATCAGTAGATGGTGTGCTCAACCAGTGGGGAACAAAAGACTCTACTTTTGGGATATTTACAATGGACGATGGGACAATTTGGAGTATGAACATATCATGGGCATTACCTGAGGTTTGGCCTGGATCTGTCTATGGATTAGAAATTGGAATTGTTGGGACCGAAGGTGTTATAGATATTGAAGATACACACAGGGATCTAGTACTCGCTTCAAATATTGCGCAAGGAGCTGGGTACACTTCGCGTGATTATGCACCCCCTCAAGGTAGACATGTTGATTTCTTAACAAGTTATCCAGCAGGAGATGTTCAAGGTGGTCAATTTTGGGGTCCAATGAGAGAAGAGACAAATACATGGTATACAAAATTATGCACTGGGCAGAGCACACCGCATGCTACAGCCCAAGATGGCCATAGAAATCTTTTAATGACTATGGCTATGGATTTATCGGCAAAAGAGGGTAAAGAAATAATTCTGCCAAGCAGAATGGATGATATTTTTTAACTTACTCTGCAGAAAAGAATTTCTCCTGAATATCTTTCGGTATTTCCTCTAATTTTTTCAGGGAAGATTCCAAAGATATTTTTTTCATTTTATTTCTCAACTCTTTATCCATATCTTGGATCTTGGTTCCTTTTTTCTTTAAGTATTCTAAGCATCTAGCATCTTCATCAAATGCAAGTTTTCTCTGAAATTTAGTAGCTTTTTTAATAGCATTTGATAGATTTAATTTAAATGTATCCGACCATGCATCATATTTTTTCTTATTAGATAATAAAATAGATGTTCCAAATAAATGAGATGTCGTTGTTATATAGGGATGATAATTTTCAATACCATAATTTATAATATTTGTGAGTGGGTTCTCTTGAGTATCAACCTCATAATTAATAATAGCACTCTTAAGTTGCTTAACATCAACAAACTTTGTTTTAAATCCAAGATTTTCAAATACTAGCTTATGCATTTCATTTTTTGCAATTCGTATTGTAGATTTTTTACAATCCTCAAGTGATTTTATATGAATTTTATTTGAACTAACATGGCGTATGCCATTATCCCACCAACCTAATACCTTATATCCAGAATTTTTTTCAATTTTCTCAGCTAAATATTGGCCAATCTCAGAGTCTAAAATTTTATAAATATGTTTTCTTGATGATATTTGGAATGGGATCTCAAATAAGTTTAATTCTTCAGCTCGATCGGTTAAATAACTAGAATAAAAATAGCAGCAGTCAATATCGCCATTTTCCACAAGACTTAACAGATCTAGTGCGTTATATTTTAAATCTCCAATATCTGAGACAAATTTAAAATCAAGCTCACTTCCATAGATATTTTCTAACTCATTTTTTATGAATAATATACTTTGAGCCTGAACAGATTTTTCAGGATGATACCCGGCCCAATAAATTTTATATTTCGACAAAAAAATTCCTTACATTCGTTGTTAGTTTATTGGTCTAATAAGTTATAATATTCCAGAAAAAGTTTTGTGAAGTCTGTATCTTCAAAATCCATCTTTATAGCAGATTCTAATATTTCAGTTGTTAAATCACCATAAGGGCATTTTACATCCATCTTATTCAAAAGTGTTGTTGCCATATTGAGATCTTTATATAAATTAGATACACGGGATCGACCGTCCCATTTTTTTGATAATATATGATTTGGAAATCTTGATTCAGATATATAGCTTCTTGCATTACCTGAATTAAAAACTTCAATTACTTTTTCTGCGTCTATACCCAGTTCTTCAGCACTTCTAACAGCTTCTACTGTTGTTAAGAAAATACTGTGTGTTGCCATATTGTGAATCAATTTAAGTGCATGGCCAGATCCAGTTTTGCCCACATGAAATAGACTGTTAGTAAAAGATTCTAGAATCGGTCTAACTTTTTCTATTATTTCATTCTCACCACCAATCATTAATGTTAGAGATCCTTTATCTGCTCCTAATGCTCCGCCAGTCATTCCACAATCAATATAGTGAAGACCGTTATTATAGAGATCTTCGGAGAGCTTTAAACTATCTTCAGGATTTGATGTTGTTAAATCAATTACAATTGAATTTTTTTTAATCTTAAGAATAGTATTGTTTGAAAATAGGAAATCTAGTATTTCCTTAGTACTTGGGACAATGAAGATAAATACATCACAAGATTGGATACTATTTGATAGGTCATTAATATAAATATCATTTCTGTCATCAAATTCAGAAAGCGCATTTAAATTAGAGTCAAATAGTGATTTAAGCATTCCAACTTTATCGATATTTTTTGATATTCCGTGGCCCATTTGTCCAACGCCGATAACAGACACGCTTTGATATTTAGGAGATGTCATTAAGTTACCTTATCTCCGGAAGAGAGGTGTTGAACTGTCTCTCCAGTTTCCGTAAAAGTTCTCGTAACATTAGTTTCTCCATATATCCAAAATATAGTTAGAGGTTCATCACCGATATTATTAAATCTGTGAGGGACATTAGCCGGGATAAAAGAGTTATCCATTGCTTTTAATTTAGTTTTGACACCCCCTGATTCAACTTCACCATATCCAGAAATTATTAAAACCTGTTCACAACAATTATGACTATGCATTGGTGCCGCTCTTCCGGTAGGGAATGTTGTAAACCCTGAAGTAAAGACTGTACCTTCAGCATTATCTTTTCCATATAATAATGCTGTAGAGACCCCGTCTCCACGATCAAAATTAGGTCTATCCTCAAATTTAATAATATTTGCAGTCATTATTTATTCTCCTTTATTTTCTTATGAACCTTCAACAAAAATAATTTCAACATCTCCCGCACCATTTCTTCGATGCGCGGCAGCACTTTTATATTCATTTGAGTTGAAGCACTGTTCAGCAATTTGCATATTTGGGAATTCAGCCACTACAAATCTTGTATAATGGTCACTACCTTCCATAATTTTGTAGTCCCCACCCCTTGCAAGAAATTTACCACCATATTTCTCAACAATATCACCAGCTTTATCAGCATATTTTTTATAAGATTCAGCATTAATAACTTTTGCTCTAGCAATCCAATAAGCAGCCATTTATTTATTTCCTATTATTGAATTTTAGAATATCATTAAATTATAAAATAATAAATAATTTCATATCTAGATTTCTTATTTTTAGATATAAATATGTTCACGATAAAGGATTTGTAATGGCTGAAAAATTTAAACATATTAGTGAGAGTCACTTAAAAGGTTACATAAAAAATGTTTTACTTACTGTAGGGCTCCCTGAAAATGATAGTGATATTGTTGCAGGTTTGATGTCAGATGCAGATATGATTGGAAGTGATGCACATGGTGTTTTTAGGTTACCTCAATATGTAAAACGATTAATTGCCGGAGGGATAAATAAAATCCCCAATATTGTGATAGAGAAAGAGAAGAATTCTATGGCAGTTATTAATGGTGATAATGGTATGGGCCATTTGGTTATGGAAAGAGCTGCAAACATTGCAGTTAAGAAAGCAAAAGAAAATGGAGTTGCTTGGGTAGGGGCAAACTCATCTAATCATGCTGGGCCTGCTTCCTTATATGCTCGAATACCTCTAAAAAATGATATGATCGGTATCTATGTCGCAGTTGGTAGCTCTAATCATGTTCCACCATGGGGTGGGAAAGATATGTTATTATCAACAAATCCAATAGCTATTACCGTGCCAAGTAATGAAAGACCTCCAATTATATTGGATATGGCCACAACCGTTGCTGCATACGGTAAAGTCAAGGAAAAGCTTCAAAGAAAAGAGGAAATGCCGGTTGGATGGATGATAGATAAGCAGGGTATGCCATTAACTGATCCATCAAAATCAAATGAAGGTTTTTTATTACCTATAGGAGAGGCAAAGGGTTATGGTTTAGCTTTAATGTTTGGTATATTAGCTGGAACATTAAATGGTGCTGCATTTGGTAAAGCAGTTGTCGATTTTAATGCAGATGCCACGAGTTTTACAAATACTGGACATTTTATAATTGCTATTGATATAGCAGCATTTATAGATGTTAGTTTATTCAAAAATAATATAGATGAAGTTTGGAGTCAAATGAAGGGATCGGCCCTTCTTCCTGGATTTGACGAAATAAGGCTACCTGGCGAAAGATCTCATAAAATATATCAAGACAGAAAAGTGAATGGTGTCCCAATTCATAGTAATCTCAAGAATGCACTTGATAACATTTCAAATGAACTTAACATACAGAAGATATTTTGAGGAATTTTTTATGAATGAAAAAAATGATTTAAGAAATGCCCTTGGCTGTTATACAACAGGTGTGACGATAATAACAACATCTGATCAAAATCATAATCCAGTGGGTTTAACAATAAATTCGTTTACATCACTATCTCTCGATCCTCCACTAATAATGTGGGGTATATCTAATAATACTCCAAGTATAGATGCATTTCGCCACAGAAAATTATTTGCAGTAAATATATTGACAAATGAACAGTCGCAGCTTCTAAAAATATTCGCAACTCCATCCAACAACAAGTTTAAAGAAGTGTCATGGAAGATGAATGATAGGAATTTACCAATAATAGATGGATGTGTAGCAAGTTTTGAATGCACAACCCATTCAATTTTTCCCGGAGGCGATCACGATATCTATGTGGGGAAAATTATAGAATACAGCTATACTGATAAAACACCATTAATATTATCTAGGGGTAAGGCTATTAACTCTATTTAAGCTTTGATAGGATAAATAGGTTCTTCACCTATCAATACTTTAGCAACGTCGGACGCGGCTTTTGTCTGCAACTCTTCAAGGGCTTCAACTGAGTAGAAAGCTGTGTGTGGGGCAAGTATTACATTATCTCTGCCAATAAGCGGTGAGTCGGCTGGAAGTGGCTCTGTTTCGACCACATCAAGTCCCGCTCCACCAATTTCATTGTCATCGAGTGCTTGTATTAAGTCTGTTTCATTAATTAGAGGTCCACGGGCTGTATTTACGATAATTGCTGTTTTCTTCATTTTTCTAAAAGCTTCAATATCAACCAAGCCTTTTGTTTGAGGTAAAAGAGGGGCATGAACTGAAATAAAATCTGACTGCTCATAAAGCTCGTCCATGCTTACACTTTTTACACCGTATTTCTCGAAAATATCTGCGGGAGCATATGGATCACAAGCAATCACATCAAACCCAAAAGCTTGGGCTTTTGGAGCCATTAGTCTTGGAATGTTACCGAAGCCAATAAGACCAACAACTTTTCCTCTTAATCTATAAATTGGAACAACGGCTGGCATTTCCCATCTACCGGATTGAACTAATTTGTTTGATTGTGGAATCTTTCTTGCCATGGATATAATCATAGCCATTGCTTGATCTGAAACTTCATCAAGGCAATAATCGGGGACATAGTTGACAGATATTCCCAATTCAGCAGCAACCTCTAAGTCTATATTATCAACACCAATACCAAATCTTCCAATTGCTTTACATTTTTTCAGACTTCTCAAAATGTTTTCATTTAATTTGGCATATGTAACTAAAATTGCATCAGCGTTTTCCGCGGCCTCGATTATATCTTCCTCAGAATTACTTTTGGCTTGAATAACTTCAGCATTTGCTATTTCAAGTGCTTTTTTTGCAGGGTCCAGTGACGGGAAGGGGCTATCAGTTACAACAACTAATGGAGTATTTTTCATGATAATAACTTTCTATTTAAGTGTTTCAGGGTTTGCGCAATTGGGAGGAGTCTTGCCATCTATGAGTGCCTCAATATTATCTACAACTCTTTGTGCCATTCCTTCTCTAACATCTTTACCTGCTGAACCTAAATGAGGCGCAAGTACAACATTATTCATCCCAAATAACTCTTTCTCAATTTGAGGTTCATTTTCATATACATCTAAACCCGCTCCAGCAATCTCTTTAGCTTGAAGAGCTCTTACCATAGCCTTCTCATCTATGATCGGTCCACGTGCTGAATTTACAATATACGCAGATTTTTTCATAAGCTTGAATTCTCTATCAGAGATTAGATGCTTCGTTTCAGGTCTTTCAGCTGCGTGCACGGATACAAAGTCTGATTGCCTAAATAGTTCGTCAAATTCAACATATTCAAAACCACATTCCTTTTCATCCTCTGGTGTCATTTTATTTGGTCCCCAGTATAATACTTTCATGTTAAAGCCTTTACCTCGAAGCCCTGTAGCTTTCCCAATTCTGCCTCTTCCACCAACCAGACCAAGGGTTTTACCGGAAACATCCCCACCAAGAAATAATGCTGATTGTGCGCCAGGATACCCCCCAGCTCTAACAAATCTATCAGCTTCTACAATTCTTCTTGCAACACATAATAACAAACCAAAAGCTATATCTGCAGTAGCATCAGTAACAACTGCAGGAATAACAGTAACCGGAAGTCCCAGTTCTGTGGCGCCTGTCACATCAATTCTATCAGGTGTGATAGATTGAGATGCAACTGCCTTTAGATTTGGGTTTGCTTGCATAATTTTTTTATCAACTACATCATGTAATAAGCAGTAGAGAATATCACAATTCTTTACCTCTTCCATCAACGTTTCATAGGGGAGAATTTTTGTAGCATCTGGGTTAATCTTAATTTCTACATCGCCCCTTTTTTCTAACCTATCAATTGCACTTTGTGCTATTGGTTGAGTTATGTAAATACGTGTCTTTGCCATTTAATTATCCTTTTTTTATATTTATTTACTTTACCTCTATTAATCTCTCATCGAAAGGTGTCCTTGACATAATATGAGGCTCATCATCTGTGACTAAAACTTGTTCTTCTAATCTGACGCCTGCACCGCCTCGAACTCCGTCAATCCATATTAATGGTTCTACGGCAAAAACCATACCTGGCTGAAATTCATATTCCGGTGCACCGGGTAATGTCTCTCCAATATATGGTGGCTCGTTAGCTCCAATTCCGACACCGTGTCCAATAAATAAGGACAAAAAGCTTCCTCCAAGACCATATTTTGAGGCTTCTTTTATTAATGCATTCGCGGCATCTTTATTTGTTTTTCCTGGCCTCATCTCGTTTATCCCAGCTTTCAGCCCATGATATACTGCACTGTAGACGTTTATTTGCTCTTTTGATGGAAATGATGCCTGAGTTCCGCAATATACAGTTCGAGCCATATCACCAAAGTAACCATTCCATGCTGCACCAATGTCAATAAAGACAAGATCACCATCTCTAATAATTTTATCAGAACAAATTCGATTAGGCGGTGCCATGTGCTCACCTGAGGCAACAAAAGGTGTTGTAACATGTGAGTACTCTCCACCTAATGTGTAAAGGGTGTGCATAGCATTGGCAGCAACATCGCATTCTCTAACTCCTTCTTGGACTGAGTTGATAGCTGTTGCACATACCGCATCTGCAATAGCGGTGGCCTCTTCAAGTAATGCAATTTCACCAGGTAGTTTTATCATTCTAGCTTTTTGCATCGGAGTATCACCATCTTCAATAGAAAGGTTCGGGAAGGCGGATTCTAATGCTTTATGAAATATAATGTTCGACTCATCAAGTCCAAGTTTACCTTTGTCGATTTTATACTTTTTTAGAACGGGTCCAAGAATATCTTTTACCAAACCGTTAATAAGAGCTTTTTCCTCAATGATTGGGATTGTATGGACTTCTTTAATCCAAGGCATAGTTCTATCAACTCTATCTCTTTCCCCACCAGAACAAAATAATATTGGATCTTCATTATCAATTAGCAAGGCACCATTGAGGCAAGTAGACTTTCCATGGATTATCTGTGGTCTTAGATCTGTTAAATATCTCTGATTTTCATCTTTCCAGACCAATATAGCATCTAACCCTGATTTTTTTAACTCTGCCTTGGCTTTTGTAATTCTCTGTTTTCTTAATTCGGCTGGAGATACTCTCGCTTCATAACTTACGTTATATCCTCCGCGAGCATAGTAATCAATTTTCATCTGATATCCTTTATCTATGATAGAGTTTGTTCGGCGATAGCTCTGAATTCATCATCATTCATAAGTCTTTTATGTTTAAGTCCCCAATCTTTGATTGCCATAAGAATATCCATAGCCTGTTTATCATCAGCTTTAATTTGGAATCTATTTAATCTATCCTTGATGGAGTCAATGCCAGATCCTTTACCTATTACGATTTCAGGCTCATTCTGCCCTACCATACTTGGTCTAAATGGGAATAGTTCAGTCTGATTTTCGTATCCGCAGTTTATCAACCAGTTCGCAATAATTCCTGACTCAACATTAAACAAATCATCTCCAACAATTGGCCTGTTTGATGGAACGTTTACACCTGATAAATCTCTTACTAAGTCAGCAATTGATTTTAAGTTTTCAGTTTTAATTCCAATGTCCTTATTGTAGAGAGTTTTTAGTGCCATTACAGTTTCTTCGGTAGGAACATTACCAGCTCTTTCGCCAAGGCCAAGAACAGTTGAATGAATTACTTCCACACCCATTGAGACTGCCATCAGAGTATTTGCGACACCTAAACCAAAGTCTTGATGGAAATGGGCTTCAAGTGGAACTTTAATTCTCTGTTTAATTGCATTTACAAAATACGGCATTGCATGAATAGATGTAGCACCCATTGTATCAACAAGTGCGAGAGAATCCATATGTCCCTCATTTCCAACTTTTTCAATTAAGTCTATGACCCATTTTAGATCTGATCTTGAAAAATCAATTGGAAAGAATACGACTTTTAGCCCCTGTTCATGAGCATATTTTGTAGACTCTATCGATAAATCAATGGCTCGCTCTAGTTCCCACCTATATCCAAGTTCAATTAGATGTTGGCTTGAGGGAACTTCCATAACAACCCCAGAAACACCTGAGTCTACAGCGCGTTGAACATCGTCTACCATACATCTTGCAAAGGAGAATATTTCAGGTCCAAGATTTCTCTTTGCCAAATCTGATACAACTTTTGCATCTTGGTGAGACACGACAGGCATCCCTGCTTCTATTCTATGAATTCCTGCCTCAGCCAGTGCTTCCGCAATTCTTATTTTATCATCATAATTAAATGCTACTCCGGTTTGCTGTTCACCATCTCGAAGTGTTACATCGTGAATTTGTATTTTTTCAGGAAAATTTATTTCTTTTGTGACTTCTGGTGCAAAGTTCCATTGACTAGTTAGCCATTGATCGGATTTCCAAGGTGTATTTGACATGATCTCTCCCATATTTGATTATTTGATTTTATAATCTTGCTGTAAAATCAACTAAAGTTGAACTAATGATTAGTTATATATATTTTTATATTAATTTTGAAGAAAAAAATGTCAAAATATTAGAATACTTTAGTTTTCGTTGCAATATTGTACTCTGGGTCAATTGAGAGGGCTTTTTCATGTAGAAGATTACTCTCATTTATATTTCCAAGCATAAGTTTAATATCACCAAGAATTGCATACCCATCTGGAGAGTCTGGATTATATTTTATTAATTTATCAGCATATATTGAAGCTTCCTCGTACTGTCCAATTTCAGATAAAGACCTAACTTGCCACATCAATGCCTCATTACTACTTGGATTTACTTTTAATTCTTTATCCATATATTCTAATGAGAGTTTTATATTTCCTTGTTTAAAAAATATTTTACCCAGAAGAAGATTAAGATTGTTTTTTTCTAGATCATTATTCAAGGAGACGGCAATAATAAGATCGTCTGCGGATTTTTCATAGTTCTCTAATATTAAATATACTTGCCCTCTCTCAAAATAGAAAAGTGAATTCGCTGGATTATATTTTATTGCATTATTATAATGGTTTATAGATTTATCATAATCTTTCGATTTAATAAAATTTCTTGCTTTCTCTTGTAAATCTAAGGCTTGAATATCTAATATATTATCAAGTAATAATGAGGACTGAATATTATTAGGATCAAATTTCTTAATATTAGATATGTTATATTTTGCTAATTCATATTTTTTATCTTGGGTAAGTATTTTTACTTTCTCTATTATATACCTAATATTACTTCGATCTCTTAAGAGTGCTTTATTTATATTAACTAGAGCATTTTTATAATCATTCTCATACCGAGATAATTGATATTTTAAGTAGTAAGAATACGAATATTCTGGATCAATTTTGATAATTTTATTTATAATACCCTCAGCTTTGGAGTAATCTTCCAAAATGATTAGATTCTCTGTAAGTTGAGTCATGCTTATTTTATCATCTGAATTTTTATACATTAAGCCTGTCAGTATTAAATTTGAGAGATCTGCTTGGCCAGATTTAAAGAGTGACCTTGCATATAATCGCTGGATATCTATTCCATCTAACCCACTCTCTATTGCTTTTTGAAGATAAAATGATGCTTGTTCGTAATCACCTAACTTTAAGTGTATTAGACCCGCTAAATAGAAGGTTTCTTTGGTAATCGTGGTATTTAATTTGATGAGCTCATCTATGTATTTGATTGCTGATACATTATCACCAAGTGAAAAATAGGAATTAGAAAGGTAGTAAAGCGCGTATGATTTTTTTTGATCATTGCTATCTGAACTTAATAATTTTAAGCAATGACCAATTGCCGGCTCATGCAAGCCCATTTTACTAAAACTATAGCATTTTTCTATATTCTTGTCATCTGAGTATGATTTTTGAAATGAAAATATACAGAATAATAATAGAACTATTAAAGTTGGAATTTTTTGAAATTTGATCATTATTTAGTACATGTTTTCGATTTTTATATATCTTGGATAGTATAGTTGAGTTGAAATTTATTTGAAGTAAATAATAATTTCTTTAAGAATCAATTTTTATCAATAAGATCTATCAATTTTTCAATTTCCTTCAAGTATATTGGGCTTTCCAATAGAGTATATTGCATTAATGGAATGATTTGGTAGATATAAATCTTAAAATTCCAAAATTCTTCACTAATTGGTCTATAATAATTATATCTTTCATAAAATCCTTTACCAAATGTTCCATTTTGGTATATATATGCGAGTTCATATTCTGTGTCTGCATAAAATACTGCCGGGTCAATAATTCTTGAAACTCGGTTCCCCTTTATTAAAATATTCTGTAACCACATATCACCATGAATTAGGCCAGGCATATTTGGCTCAAGTAATCTCTCTTTAATTGTTTTTCGCAGTCCAATAAGTTTACGAGATAATTCTAGAGACAGATAGTTGCGACTCTTAATTTTATTTAGGTAAAAATCATATCTTTGTCTTAGAAAAAAATTACACCAGTTATAGTTAGGTGAATTATTTTGTATTAAATCGCCCAGATATGTATCAAATTTATAGCCGAAAAATTTGCTTGTCTGCGAATGAAGTTTTACCAAGTTTTTAGCAGTTATTTCTGTTTGATTTGTATTGATTTCATATTTGTCATTTTCAATATATTCCATTAGACACATATTTTGATCACAATAATATATCCCCAAAGAGAAGAGGGGAAGTATTCTGAGATCGTGATAAATATTTTTCAGGGTGGGTAGTTGATTGTTAATTTTATTTTGAGTCTTTAAAATATATTTTTTTTTATTAGTTTCCAAATAATTTGTATTTACATTATATTTATCACTCAAAAGACTAAAATTTTGAATAGTTTCATTCTTGTCTAATATTTTTTTTTCAAATAAAATTTCGTATATTTGTTCTAACATCTAGCCCCATAATATTTTTTTTGCTACAGATATTTTCCCCGAGTCAAAGTTCATACTATTCGGCCTATCTTTCTCTAAGAAAAGCGGTGCATCAAGATCGACATAATCGGAGTAGCTTGCAAGGACTTGCGCTGGTGCTATGCCGAGAGAAGTGCACATCATGCATCCTGTCATAACTAATAGACCATATTTTTTTGCTGATAAACACATATTAAGTGCTTCAATTAGACCTCCTGCTTTATCAAGTTTGATATTTATGGCATTATAATATCCTTTTACTTTTGATATATCTGATATATCCCTGCATGACTCATCAGCACAAAAAATAATTTTACTTTTGATGTTTGTAAGTAATTGATCAAATTCTGGTCTCATCGGTTGCTCAATCATTTCAATCCCGAGTCTTTCACAAATTGTGAGGTAATTTTTTAAATTTTCAGGTAATATCGACTCATTTGCATCCACGATTATATTTTTTTTTGGGTAAATTTCTCTTATTTTATTAAGCTTGTTAAAATCTTCATTTTTTCCAGTAAGTTTAATTTTAAACATTTTATATTTTTTATATCTTTCTGCTTTCTTTAACATTTTTTCAAGAGATGAGATATCGATTGTCACCATTGTTTTTATAAATTTTGGCTCATTTATTTTTAAGTATTCCCAAATGGTCTTATTCATTTTTTTTAACTTATAGTCCAAAAGGGCACTATTAGCTGCAGCAGATGCTGGGCCTGGACCACATAGATCTACTAATTTTAAATTATTGTAATCAACAGAAGTATTTTTCATGAATTTTTTGATAAGCTTTAACTTATCTATTTCGCTTGATATAGATTGGCTATATCTTACGTTCGGAGAGCATTCCCCATAACCCTTAAATACACCATCAGTGATCTTTACTTTAATAACCTCAATCACATCTCGTTTTCCCCTAGATATAGTAAAACCATCTTTAAGAGGGAATTTCTCATGTTCAAAACTGATTTTAAGTTTATTCATCAATTTAGATCAGCAATTTAAGAATTAGGAAAATAAGTTTTTTCTAGTCAAGTTTCCCAATTGAATGAGATACTAAGATAAAAAGTATACCAGATTCGGAGTCAAGCAATGTACTTATTTTACTTTCATCATTATCTTTTTGGTAATTTGATATTATTTCTTCAAATGCTTTAAGGTATTTATTAACTAGGCTTCTGAAGCTTTTATTTTCAGAATACTTAACTTTGATGTTATTATAGACCCTTCGTCCTAATCTTGAATAGAATTTTTCATTCAAAGTATCATTATCCCCATTGTAAAATGACTCCCAAAGAATACTTGGCTGCTTATTTGGAATAAGCGTTGGTAACTTTTCAAAGTCTATTTTTATAATATCCAATATTTCATTTTCAATTAGCTCAAACTTTTGATTATCAGCTAAATTTTTCTTTTCATTCATGCGTGATTTTGGAGATAGTAAGTCTGGTAATATACGATCATTGGATGTTCTTCTGGATTTATTGGTTTTGATGGAGGTTATTACTGCATTTTTGCCTAGATCAATTCTATGATTTTTATTTTCTAGTTTTTCTATATCTCGATCATTATCATATTCTGAGATAAGATTATTCAAATGATTAATTGCATGTATCTGTTCCTCTATTACTTGTCTCATTTTCTCAAGATAATGAGATGTTTCATCAGGTAATTCAAATAAGTCTTTTTTCATAGTGCTGCGAGTTTTCTCAAGCTGATCCATCAAGGATTTTGATGCCAATGTAAGGTTTTCTGCATTGCCTTTATATGTAGAAGTCATCTGATCCATCTCATTATTAATCTTTTCTACTGTATCTTTATGTATTTCAACTAACTCCGATGTAAACTCATCTGTTGAAGCTGAAATTTTATTAGCTAAATTTGTTGAAGTAGTATTTGCTTCATTTTTAAAATCAATTATTTTCTTTGAAATATCATTTGTAATTGAGTCTATGTTATTGATTGTTGTTAAGCTTAATTCCTTCGACTTATCAAGAAGACTTTCAGAAAGTGTTATTAACTTGGCTTCTGTGGTATTTTGTAAATTAATTAGTTCTTTATCCGTAATGGCGGCAGTTTGATTAAAGTTTGAGGAAATTGATTTAAGAATATCTTTAATAGTCAAATTTAGCTGTTCAGTTGTATCCTCTGTAATATCTTTTATCGAACTTATCATCATTTTTGTTTTTGCATTTAATTCTAATACTTTTTGATCGAACGATTTTTCAATCTCAAATTTTTGTTTTTCAATAGATGAGTTTGTTTCATGGTTTATTCCAGAGAAGATCTCTTTGAGGCTCGATATTTGATCTTGGATTTCACTAGTGATATTTAGAGATATTTCTCGGAGGTTCTCTGATAAATTTTCATTCACTTGTATTTCATCTTGAAGTTTATCATCAATCTTCTTGATAGTAGTTTGGCTTATATTTTCTATTTTTAGTTCAAAATTTTCAGTTATTTGAGATAAGTTGATTATATCATTTTCAAGTTTTTGATATATATCTGTTAATCCTGGCTCAATTTTATTTTTGTATTGCAATAATATCTCGTTTTCATCGAGTATGTTCTTTGCTAATGTATCACTTGTTTGTGTAAGATCTGATATTGAGACATTGAGCATTAAATTTTGATCTTTTATTACTTCATTTAATTGAGTAAGTTTGTGATCTAGTTGAATTTTGTTTGATAGAACAATTTCAGATTGCTTATCTATTCTTTCATTCACTGCATCAAGGCTCTCTATTATTCCTGAACTATTATTTCCAATATCTGATGAGGATTGTTTTATTTTATCAATCGCTAACTCAAATGATCTAAGCCGATCACCAATTTCACCTTCAATTTCTGATAATCTATTCACATAGAAATTAATTTGCCCTTCAATTTCTTTAGAGCTCTCATTATTTTTTTCGATTATTCTTTTAATGTCAACACTTGTTGAGCTAGCTGCATCAACAATCTCACTCTTTTGTGCTTTCAATGCATCAATTAGCGCTAACATCTTATTTTCATTATTCAACATAGATGACTCAATTTGCTCAATCTCCATAGATAGAGTTTTTTCAAGTTCAGAAGATTTCTTTATTGCCTCATTAACGGATGCTGTAATTTGATTAATTTCATTATTTATGGCGCCACTAAGCGAATTAATTGCTTTTTCTGATGATTTTGCTGGATGTGTTAGTCGCAATGCTGTTTTTAGCAGTCCATCAGATATAACGGATATTTCATTCAGTTTTCTACTTATTGCAAAGTATATCCAGATTAGAGGAATTGGGATAATAGCTAAAAGAATATACAATTGAATTTTTTGAGATTGTAAAATTAATATCAATGAGTTGTACGAAATAATATCATTTTTGAAATTGAGGTAAAAAAAAGTAGAAAAAATAATAACATACGAAATAGTAAAAAAAAATGCGAGCTTCCAATTTTTTTTTGATTTCGCTATATTTATTTGTTCAAGGAGACTAGCTGAGTATAAGTCATCATCATTTGCAGGATTTTTTTTATCCAACACCAAGTTCTGCTGATCATCTGTTTTAATTGTTATCTTATTCATAAAATTAGTCTTAAAAATTGTAATTATATTAGTAACTTATTATGGGCTTATTAATTTATAACTTTAAGTTATATAGAGGCTATTTGCAAATAAATTTTTTACAGAATTGATAATAATTTATCTTGGTTAATCAATATTATATCGAATCTGTTATTTTTCATTATAATGGTTCAAGATTAAGTCAAACATTTGAATTTTCTTAATATATAACTATATTTAAGAGAGTATAATTTAGTTATATTTATGAAATGAAGATCAAAGTATTTATAGAAGTATGGTCAATATAAATTTTATCAGTTCTAAGGGTGTCCTAACAAAAGCTGATGGGCTTGTTGGTGAAACCATAATGGAATGCGCTCAAAAAAATGATATTTACGAAATTGAGGCTGAATGTGGTGGAGGATGCACCTGTGCTACTTGTCACGTATATATCCAGAAAGAATGGATTGAGAAATTGGAAAAACCAACCGAGATGGAAGAGGATATGCTTGATTTTGCAACAAACGTTAGGGAAAATAGCAGGCTATCTTGTCAAATTAAGATTGATGACAAGCTTGATGGACTTGTATTAGAAACACCCGAATCTCAGTTCTAGGATAACAAATAATATGTCAAAAATAATTAAAACTGATGCATTGATAATTGGAGCCGGTCCCGTCGGCTTATTTGCAGTGTTCGAACTTGGACTACTGAATATTAATTGTCACGTAATAGATATACTGGATAAACCAGGTGGGCAGTGTGCTCAATTGTATCCAGAGAAGCCAATATACGATATACCCGCATATCCTATGATTTCAGGTAAAGATTTGACAGATAAACTTTTGCTTCAAATAAAACCATTCTCACCAAAATTACACTTTGAAGTGCTTGCTTCAAAATTAGAGAGAAACGAGGATGGTAGTTGGATTATATCAACAAATTCTGATTTAAAGTTTCACGCAAATATTATTGTAATTGCAGCTGGTGGCGGTTCATTTGAGCCAAAAAAACCTAACATAAATAATCTAGAAAAATATTCCAAACACGTCAGTTATTCAATAGATAAAATTAATAGATTTAAAGATAAAGATATTGTTATATTAGGTGGAGGAGATAGTGCATTAGATTGGACAATTCAATTAAGCGAAATTGCTAAAAGCTTAACTCTTATCCACAGGCGTGACAACTTCAGAGGTTCGCCTGCAACTGTAAATAAAGTTATGGACCTGAGAGATAATGGGGATCTCAAATTTTATGTTGGGCAAGTAACAGATCTAATTGGTGACGATACAGATCTTAAGAGTGTTTATGTCAATATGAAGGATAAAGAATTCCAAATTCCTTGTGATATACTGATGCCTTTTTTTGGACTTACAATGTCTTTAGGGCCCCTTGTGGAATGGCAATTGGAGTTAGCAGAGGATAGAATAGCAGTCAATACTGAGACTTTTCAAACAAATCTACCTGGCATATATGCAGTCGGTGACATAAATACTTATCCTGGAAAATTAAAGCTAATATTATCAGGATTTCATGAAACCGCACTAATGGCTCACGCAGCATTCAAATATATGAATCCAGATGAAAGATTAACGCTTCAATATACTACGACGAGCTCGTCTTTGCAGAAGAAATTATTAGCCCAATAAAAATATTTTTATTAACAAGTCATAAAAAAATCAATATAAAATATCCATAATTGATTGATTAGTTTTTCTATTAAGTTTATATACAGGGTATCAAATCTGCTTATGAGGTTGGATGTGACTAATAATTATATACCAAGTGAGACTGAAGAATATATGTGTGAAAAGCATCTTGAATATTTCAAAAGAAAGCTTCAAGATTGGAAACAAGAGATAATCTCAAATTCAAAATTAACACTCGAAAGTCTTCAAGAAAAAAATACATTTCCCGATGATACAGATAGAGCATCTAACGAAACTGATAGATCTGTGGAGCTAAGATCTCGGGATCGACAAAGGAAGTTAATATCAAAAATTGATAAGGCTCTAAAAAGCATAGATGAAAATGAGTATGGCTTCTGTGAAGAGACTGGCGACCCAATCGGTCTTGCTAGATTAGAAGCTAGACCAACAGCCACATTGTCTGTGGAAGCGCAAGAAAGGCATGAAAGAAACGAAAAAATATATAGATTTAAATAATTTAATAGAATACTTACCAGGTAACATTCAAAAGTCTTTTAAGATCTATGTTATTATATTTGTTATTTTATTTTTGTTTTTCATACTTTTATTTCCAACATTTATTTTACTATCATTTATTGTATTGACCTCTTCTCTTGGAATAGTTTTTATTTATGAAAAAGTAATAAATAAAAAAATAATTCACGATGAATTTCTGTATTTTAATCTAATTCCATATCCATGTATTGTTATAAATGATAGTTGCATCATAGAGTATAAGAATATCATGTTTGAGGAATTATTTAATTTATATGATCCGAAAGATATCAATTTAGATACTTTTATGACGAATGATGATCTTCTGAAAATAAAAAATTTATTTAAAGATAAAAATAATATTATACAAACCGAGATTGAAATAAATTTAGATAATAACAAAACTGCATCACTAATACTGAAAAAGAACAAAGATATTTTTTCTAATAGAATACTCGCTATTCTGATTGAAACAACTGAACAAATTTCAATAAAAGATCAGTTCCATCAAAGTCAAAAAATGCAGTCAGTTGGCCAGTTGGCAGGTGGCATAGCGCATGACTTTAATAATGTGCTAACAGCGATTATTGTATCCACGGACTTACTTATTTTAAGGCATAAACCTGAGGATCTCACTTTTAAAGAGTTGCAAGCCATAAAAGATAATGCTCAGAGGGCTGCTGGAATTGTAAGGCAACTACTTGCTTACTCAAGGCAACAAAATTTTAATATTGAGTCTATTTTATTAACTGATGTATTACAGGAACAAACAATACTTTTGAATAGACTGGTCGGTGACAAAATTAAAATTAAATTAAAACATGGTATAAAACTATGGAAGATAAGAGCTGATTTAAATCAATTTGAAACAGTGATTACTAATCTTATAATAAATTCAAGAGATGCAATAGAGTTCCAAAATATTGATGGGCTTATTGAAGTAGAAACAAAAAATATCCCAAAGTCTAAAATTCCGAGAATTTATGATATTCAATTAGTTAAACAAGACTATGTGCTTATTAAAATCGAAGATAATGGCACAGGTATTCCAGATGAAATCAAAGAAAAGGTATTTGAACCATTTTACTCGACAAAGGGACATGATGGAACTGGCCTCGGTTTATCAATGGTTTATGGAATTATTAAGCAGCTAAATGGTTATATTTTTATATCTTCACCTATTTCTAAAAAAGGGACAATTTTTGAAATTTTTATTCCTCGTGAAATGGTAAATGATGAGCTAAATAAATCAGACATAGAAAAAAAAGATCTAATAAAAGTAAAAGATATCACAGGTACTGGTAACATTTTGATTGTCGAAGATGAGGACTCCGTTCGTACCTTTACAAAAAAAGCACTCGAATTGAGTGGCTATAACATCACAGAAGCATACAATGGTATTTCAGCTCTAAACATTATTCGCAAATCTGAGGTCAACTATGATCTAATAATATCAGATGTTATGATGCCTGAAATGGATGGTCCAACTATGGCAAAAGAGATCAAAAAAACTATTCCAAGGCAAAAAATATTATTTATTTCAGGCTACACTGAAAATTACCATAATGACCTGCTGATAGGAGATGACACCATTTCTTTTCTAAATAAACCATTTACTCTAGAAGAATTAAATTTAACAGTTAAGACTATTGTTGTTGATTAGTATTAAACTCTAATTTTAAGCTTGACAACAAGAGAACAAAAAAGGTACAAAATATAGTAAGTAATTTTAATTTGAAAGGTTTATATCAATGTCAGATAAGTCATTACATTCAGTAGATAAAGAAAATTCTAATGAAAGTGCAAAAAACAAAGCTTTAGAAACGGCATTAACACAAATAGAGCGATCATTTGGTAAAGGTTCCATTATGAAGCTAGGTACGGACGGTGTTGTTGTTGAAATAGAACCTATATCTACGGGTTCAGTAGGACTTGATTTGGCTTTGGGTATTGGTGGGTTTCCAAAAGGAAGAGTTATTGAAATTTATGGACCTGAGTCATCAGGTAAAACAACCTTAGCATTGCATACTATTGCTGAAGCTCAAAAAAATGGTGGTGTGTGTTCGTTTATAGATGCTGAGCATGCTTTAGATCCGGGTTACGCAAAAAAGCTTGGTGTTAATATTGAAGAATTGCTTATTTCTCAGCCTGACACAGGAGAGCAAGCACTGGAAATTGCTGATACTCTTGTCAGAACAGGTGCTGTAAGTGTTCTTGTGATTGACTCAGTTGCGGCTCTAACTCCAAGAGCCGAGCTAGAGGGTGATATGGGAGATTCTTTACCAGGTCTTCAAGCTAGATTAATGAGCCAAGCATTACGTAAATTAACCGGCTCTATATCGCGCTCAAATACTATGGTTATATTTATTAACCAGATCAGAATGAAAATTGGTGTTATGTTTGGCAGTCCTGAGACAACAACAGGTGGTAATGCATTAAAGTTTTATGCTTCGGTACGAATTGATATAAGAAGAATTGGCCAAATTAAAGAAAAAGATGAGGTTATTGGGCACGAAACTAGATGTAAAATTGTGAAGAATAAAGTTGCACCTCCATTTAAACAAGTAGAATTTGATTTGATGTATGGTATGGGTATATCAAAAAATGGTGAATTAATTGATTTGGGTATAAAAATAGGAATTGTTGACAAGGCTGGATCTTGGTACTCCTACGGTGAGGAAAGACTTGGTCAAGGAAAAGAAAATGCAAGACAGTTCTTAAAAGAAAATACTGCTATCGCAGATGAAATTGAGAGTAAAATTCGTAATTTTTACGCAAGTAAAGCTTCACCTGTAAGTGAATTAGAAGATGAAGAAGAAAAAAATGTTCAGATATCTGAATAAAGCTTAAACATTATAGATTTTAGTCTGCCACTAGTTTATAATTAGAATATGACTAAAACTAATGAAGTAAGAGATATATTTCTTGAATATTTTAAAAGTAAGAATCATGAGATTAATTCTTCAAGCTCTCTAGTTCCTGCCAACGACCCTACTCTATTGTTTACCAACGCAGGTATGGTTCAATTTAAAAACTATTTCACAGGAATAGAAACCGTCAATCAAAAAAGAATTGTGACATCACAAAAATGTGTTCGGGCTGGTGGTAAGCATAATGATCTGGATAATGTAGGGTATACCCATAGGCATCATACTTTTTTTGAGATGCTTGGAAACTTTTCTTTTGGAGACTATTTTAAGGAAGGTGCTATTGAATTTGCATGGGAGCTAATCACGAGAGAATTCAAAATACCAAAAGACAAATTAGTTGTTACAGTATTTCATAAAGATGATGAAGCATTTAAAATTTGGAAAAAAATATCAGGTCTTAGTGATCATAAAATAATTAAAATAGATACTCATGATAATTTTTGGTCTATGGGCGATACAGGACCTTGCGGGCCATGTTCTGAGATATTCTATGATCATGGCGATCATATTATAGGAGGTCCACCGGGTTCATTAGATGAAGATGGTGACAGATTTGTTGAGATCTGGAATTTAGTATTTATGCAATATGATCAGAAAAATAAGCAAGAGAGGATAGAACTTCCTAATCCTTCCATAGATACAGGGATGGGTTTAGAGAGAATGACTGCAGTTCTTAATTCAACACACTCCAATTTTGACACAGATATTTTCCAATCTATAATACATGATATAAGTGAGATCATCAAAAAGAAACCTTCTGAAGATATAGCAAGTTATAGGGTAATTGCTGACCACTTAAGATCTACAGCATTTCTTATTGCTGATGGTGTTTTGCCTTCTAATGAAGGCCGTGGTTACGTTCTAAGGAGAATATGCAGAAGAGCAACAAGACATGCTGATTTAATTGGTTATAAGGAACCTCTTCTAAGTCAATTATTACCGTCGCTTATAAGAGTTATGGGAGATGTATATCCCGAACTTGAAAATAATAAGGCCTTGATTGAGAAAACACTACAATATGAAGAAACTAAATTTCGAGAGACACTCAGTAGAGGCCTAAAAATGTTAAATGATGAACTTGAATCTCATCCAAAATCAAATAGTTTTTCAGGAGAAACAGCATTTAAATTATACGACACTTATGGTTTTCCAATAGATTTAACTGAAGATTTATTGAGAGCAAAGAATATTTCAATAGATATCAATACTTTCAATAAGGAAATGGATAAGCAAAAAAAACAAAATAAAACTACATGGAAAGGACTAAGCGGAAGCTCTAATGATGAATTCTATTTCCGTATACTCGATAAATATTCTTCAACGACTTTTATGGGATATCAAAGTGAAGAAATAAGTGCGAAGATATTATCTATTATTATGGATGATAAAGAGGTAAATAAAATAGAAGGGGGGCAATCCGGAACTATTATCCTTGATCAAACAGTATTTTATGCAGAGTCTGGTGGTCAAATCAGTGATATTGGTGAAATTATTAGTTTAGATAATAACGCCAAATTTATTGTAACAGATGTTCAGAAAGTTGGGTCAGCAATCTATCTACACAAAGGTAGCCTAAAAAAAGGCTCAGAATCTATAAATAACGGACAATCTGTTAATTTACATATAAATAAAAATTATAGAAATAAGGTATCTAGAAACCATTCAGCAACACATTTATTACATGAATCACTTCGATTAGTTCTTGGAGATCACATATCTCAAAAAGGATCTCTGGTAAATGACTCAAAATTACGTTTCGATTTTAGTCACCAACTGCCGATATCAGATGAAGATATATTAAAAATTGAAAAAATATCAAATGATATTGTTATGCAAAATCAAGCTATAGAAACGGAGATAATGACTACAAAAGACGCCCTAAAAACTGGGGCAAGAGCTCTCTTTGGCGAAAAATATGGAAGTAAAGTAAGAGTTGTTTCAATGGGAAGTAATAAAGACCATAAATTCTCGGTAGAACTTTGTGGCGGAACACATGCCAATTTTACAGGAGATATTGGTCCAATTAAGATTATGACAGAGCAAGGGGTATCATCCGGTGTGAGGCGCATAGAAGCTATTACCGGTCAAGAAACAATTGAATATTTATCTCAGCAGAATACTTGGATGAATCAAGTAAAAGAATTACTTAATGTACAAACCAATGAAATTCCCAAAACGGTTGATCAGCTTTTAAAACAAAAACGTGCAATAGAAAAAGAATTAGAATCTATTTTACAAAAAGATAAATTCCAAAATATAACGGAAGGGCTTGAGGAAAATTTGATAGGAAATGTCAAGCTAATATACCAAGACCTAGAAAATGTATCTCCAAAAGAATTAAGACAAATACTTGACGACACTAAAGCAAGGAATAAAAATGCGATAATTATTTTAATTGGAGGAGATAATGAAAAAAGAATGATTATTGTTGGAGTAACAGATAGCCAAATTAAAAAATATAGTGCGAATAAAATTATTCAAATAATTTCTAAATTTTCAGATATCAGAGGAGGGGGGCGCGATGATATGGCCCAAGCTGGTGGCAGTGTAATAGGTGAAAAGAAAATACTTTTGGCAGCAATAGAGAAGTATATAAAAGATCAGGGCTAATTATTCCATGGTGTTATAACTGATTTAAGCTTTTTATATCCTTCAACAAATCCAGGTCTATCTCCGGCATATATACTGTCGAATTTGTTTAAAACATCATCAAGCCATTTTTTTAATTCTTTATTATCAGGATTAGCATCAATATACGCATCTCTTATAAGAACAAAATGAATTCTTGGATCGTATGGTTTTTTTGTTCCCCCTACGCTTTCATCTCCATCTAATAGTCTTAGTAACATTGCATCTGCTGATCCAAGAGTTTGCTCGTGGATCGGCGGCCCATCCATTCTGTGCATTACTGAGGTCATATCCCTGCCATTTCCAGTTGTATATCCCATTTCATTCCATAGGTAATCCATGTGTGCTTTAGATCCAACTTTTGAAAGTATTTTACTTCCAAAATACCTCAAAGGATCTGAGACATCGGCAAGCAGATCCGTGAGTCTATCACCATCCAAATCTGTGGCAAGAATAATACAATCACGATGATCTATAAGATCCCATAATAAAAGTCCATAATTAGTATCAGCTATATGTTGTTCAATCTGGCCTGACCACTCACTCATCCCTTCTTTAAAATTTTGTGGAAGTAGTGCAATTATCTTATCAATATTCTCTTTATGTTCATTGTAAGCATTAACTGCCCATTTTCTACCAATAGAAAAATTAGTTCCTTCCAAGAGCCATGTAAGTATACCAGCATTTATTCCGTCCTCCATAGCCTGTGTTGGTTTGAATGCGACTCTTCCAAGCTTTTTTGTGTCATTGACCATTTTGAGAAATAGTTTAGCGGCGTAAGCCATTTGTATACCTGGTGTATTCATTTCAGAGTGTATAACACCACTTGCTTCATCTACATTAAAGACTATTTTATCTTGAGAATATGGAAGGCATGGCATGCAACGAACAACAGTAATTGGTCCATAGGGTCGAACATTACAATATACACCGGCCTGTGTTCTAAGTGGGGCATTGCCTGACTTACCCATTACAACAACTTTAGTTCCATCAGGGTCTTTAACATAAGCATCACCAGCTGTTGACCATTTTATGGAAGTGATTGGCATGTTCCCAAACCAACTTAAGGGAGCAAGTTTTTTATCATGTCTTATTTGAGACCACATTGGAAGTGCGTAAAAGGGTAATCCTAGCACATCAATAGCAGCAACAGTTCCAATAAGTGCAAATGCATCAGTGAGGGAGTGAGCAATCGGTTTTATGTTAGAATCATGATTACCTCCTTCCCATACAAGAGCTTCTGGGTATCCATTTGGCCTTAAATCTGTTTGACTATAAATATTATTAAATATTTCCTCTAAATCCCCACCATCTGCTTCAGTTTTTGCTATTTTTAATAGATCTATCATTTACTTCCCTTATTGTAATTGTGTAGTCTACATATCTCAAATATGTAGATATTTAATCCTTTATTGATATATATTTGATATAACAATAGGGGTTAGTTGGTCAATATTTAAATAAAATTTATGGGATAAAAATCTTGAAAATTGAGAAAATTAAGAAAATTGCAAAAGAGCTTGAAAATGATAAAAAAGAATTAGTCATAATTCTGGTAAATCCTCAACTTGGTCATAATATTGGCTCTGTTGCAAGAGTGATGGCTAATTTTTCACTTTTTAGTTTAAGAATAATTAAACCGAGAAGTGGATGGCTGAATTCAGAGGCATATAGCTCAGCTGCAGGTGCATCGGCTATACTTGATAATGCTGGTATTTTTGATGATTTTAAATCAGCAGTTTCAGATTTAGACTTTTTGTATGCCACAACGGCTAGAAGGCGGGATATCATTAAGGAAGTTCTAAGTCCAAGATCAGCCACAAAAGAAATTAGGGGTGAAATTAATCTTGGTAAGAAAATAGGTATTCTTTTTGGCGGAGAAAAGTCGGGCCTTTCAAACGATCAATTAGCATATGCAGATAAGATAATAACCTCTCCAGTCAATCCAAATTTTGCCTCTTTAAATTTAGCTCAAGCTGTAAATATATTCTCATATGAATATTATGTTACTGGTAATTTTGAATCTTTGGGGCGCGTTACACAGAGTGACAAGGGAAGGATGGAAGGATTATCTAACGATAAAACAAAAAAAGCAAATAAAGAAGAATATATTCATTTTATTGAGTTTGTTGAGGGAGCATTAATAGAAACTGGCTTTTTTGACATACCAGAGAAACAAAAATTAATGTTGAATAATATCCGAAGCATGTTCCAGAGGCAAAATCTTACTCAAAAAGATATTAAAATTTTATTTGGAATATTTAAACATATCCTCAATAGCTGATTTTTTTTAAGTTATTATTGACACATTTATACATAGATTGTAGAGATATTGTAGTTCAACCCGCGATATTGATTACAAATCAACATTCTGTCAGCAATTATGCTTAGGAGGGCGGATCCAAATGGAGGATTTAGAATGACAAAAAGAATAAATGCCAAGTATAAAATTGACCGAAGACTTGGTGAAAATATTTGGGGAAGACCAAAAAGTCCAGTAAATAGAAGAAGCTATGCTCCAGGAGAGCACGGACAAAGAAGACAAGGCAAACCATCAGATTATGGTTTACAACTTCGTGCAAAGCAAAAGCTCAAAGGCTATTACGGCAATCTAACTGAAAAGCAATTCAAAGCATGTTATAAAGAAGCCGTCCGAGTTAAAGGTGATACCGGTGAAAATTTAATTGGATTACTAGAACGAAGATTAGATGCAGTAGTATATAGATCTAAGGTTGTACCAACAGTCTTTGCAGCAAGACAATTTGTTAATCATGGTCATGTATCCGTAAATGGTAAAAAAACGAATATTGGTAGTTACCGAGTTAAAATAGGAGATCTTATTGAAGTTCATGAAAAATCAAGAACAATTCCTATGGTCATTCAATCATTAGAAAGTCAGGAAAGAGACATACCTGACTATATTGATTTTGATCAAGCGAAGTTCATGATATCAATGAAAAAGATACCTAATCTTGACGATGTGCCTTATCCTGTGCAAATGGAACCAAATCTTGTAATCGAATTTTATTCAAGATAATTAATTTGTTTTTATTCCTTTGTCAGTGAACATTTGCTTGAGTTCGTTTTCTTCAAACATCTCTCTAAGTATGTCGCAACCACCGACGAATTCACTTTTTACATATAGTTGAGGAATGGTTGGCCAATTAGTATACTCTTTAATACCATTTCTAATCTTCTCATCATCTAGAACGTTAACAGATGCATATTCAATACCAAGGTAGTTCAAAATTTGAACAACCTGATTTGAAAAACCGCACTGAGGTGCCTCTGGAGTACCTTTCATGAAAAGGATGACATCAGACGCTGTAATTTGTTGGCTTATCCATGTTGTGATATTATCTTCCATTTTATCCTCATTTTATATTGATATTGTTTTGATTTGAAGGGCATGAAGTTTAGTACCCATTTTTTCTTGTAAAGCGCTATAAACAAGTTGATGTTGCTCTAGTTTAGTTTTGTTTCTGAAAAGCTCTGATTTTATAGAAATCGAATAGTGATTATCATCACCAGCTAGGTCTTGAATATCAATTATTGCCTTTGGAAATGATTGTATAATTAAATTTTCTAATTCAGATCTTGTCATTGTCATTTTAGTTCATCCATAATCAACTATTCATAATAGATGGGATCGTGTTCTCATAAGCCTCATAAAGCTCACTATCAGATATAATAATATTATTATTAATTTTCAATTCTTGCTTAAGAATTTTTCCTATCATATGATTTTCAACATTATTCTTTTTTAATCTAGACAAAAGTTTAGCTTTATCACTTGGAGAGACTGCAACAATATATCTTGACTGATCTTCTCCAAATAATTCTTCAATAATAGTTTGATCAGATATATCAATCGTAGCACCTAGTTTTGATCTCATTAACATCTCGCAGATTGCTATTATCATCCCACCATCAGAAATATCATGACAAGCATTGAGAGTATTATCCTGAATAAGAGATAAAAGTGTTTTACCTGTATTTAGCTCTAAATTTAAATTAATTTCAGGTGGTTTTCCTGTGGTATTTTCCTGTAATACTTCTTCTAATGTTGAACATGCAAGATGCTGACCTTTCTTTCCAATTAAAAGTATTTCGTCTCCTATCTTAGGATCACCAAAATTTTCAAGAAATTTTATATTTTCAATTATACCAACCCCTCCAATAGTGGGTGTATTTTTTATAGCACTTCCATTTGTTTCGTTATACAAAGAGACGTTTCCCGATACAACGGGATAGTCTAGCTTAATAGATGCTTCCGTAATACCCTTAATAGTATCAACAAAGTCAGACATTATTTCTGGTTTTTCAGGGTTCCCAAAATTTAAACAATTAGTTATTGCCAGTGGCTTTGCACCAGATGCAATAATGTTTCTCCAACATTCCGAAACAGCCTGAGTTGCTCCAATTTTTGCATCAACTGTACAATACCGAGGATTTACGTCACACGACATTGATATTGCTTTATTTGTGTTCCCAATTCGAACAATACCAGCATCGTAGCCAGATTTACTGAGTGTATTTGCCATTATAGTTCTATCATATTGTTCCCAAATCCACTTTTTTGAACAAATATTTGGAGACTTTAAAACTTTTAATATGATATCTTTTATATTTTTATCAAAAAATTTTGGCTTATACTCTATAAATTTTGGTTTCCGATTTACTTTTCTTTTATATATTGGAGCGCTATCTGTTAAGTATTTTATTGGAATATCTGCTTCTATATTAGCATTATGACGTACACGAATATTTTTTGTATCAATTATTTTACCAACTATTGCGAAATCTACTCCCCATTTTTCAAAAACCTTCTTTGCAATTGCTGTCTTTTCAGGTTTGAGAACCATTAGCATCCTTTCTTGACTCTCCGATAACATTATTTCATAGGCTGTTAAACTATTTTGTCTTATAGGGATCATATCTAGGTTTAGTTCAATTCCAACCTGACCCTTATCTGCCATTTCGACAGAGGATGAAGTAAGTCCAGCAGCTCCCATATCTTGGATTGAAATTATAGCATCCTTCTGCATTAACTCTAGGCAAGCTTCGAGAAGAAGTTTTTCAGCATATGGGTCACCAACTTGAACTGTCGGTCTATTTTTTTCTGAGTCATCATCAAACTCACCAGATGCCATTGTTGCACCATGAATTCCATCTCTTCCAGTTTTTGCTCCAACATAGACCACAGGATTACCAACACCAGAGGCTTTTGAATAAAAGATTTTATCTTTTTCACCCAAACCTACGCACATAGCATTAACTAGATTATTTCCATTGTAAGAACTATCAAAGCCAGTTTCACCTGACACGGTAGGAATTCCAACACAATTTCCATATCCACCAATCCCAGCCACAACACCAGACAAGAGATATTTTGTTTTTGGATGATATAAATCTCCAAATCTTATTGAATTAAGGAGAGCAATGGGGCGAGCCCCCATAGTGAATATATCACGCATAATTCCTCCGACACCAGTGGCAGCTCCTTGGTAGGGCTCTATGAATGAAGGGTGATTATGGCTTTCCATTTTAAAGACAATTACTTGTCCGTCTCCAATATCAATTACGCCTGCATTTTCACCAGGCCCCTGAATAACTTGCTCACCAGAAGTGTGAAGTTGTTTCAGCCAATATCTAGATGATTTATAGGAGCAATGTTCGGACCACATAACAGAAAAGATTCCAATTTCTGTGTTAGATGGATCTCTTTTCATACAATCTAAAAGCATTTTCTTTTCTTTTTGATCTAATCCGTGTTTTTGATAAATATCCATCTAATTTTCTTGCTAATTATTAATATATTTCATCATAGATTTAAAAAATATAATCCCATCATCAGACCCAGTTCTCCTATCAACAGCTCTTTCTGGATGAGGCATAAGACCCAAAACATTGAATGATTCATTGTAAAGGCCAGCAATATCATTACTGGAACCGTTAACAGGTTCTGAATAACGCATTGCAACTTGGTTATTATCTTCAATTTTCATAAGGCCATCTTTTTCAATAAAGAAATTACCATCATGATGGGCAACTGGTATGAATACAGTTTGATCCTTTTGAAAACATGACGTGAAAAAAGTATCATTTCGCAGAATATTTATTCCTACAGCTTTTGATATGAACTTAAGTGATCTATTTTTTAAGAGGGTTCCTGGAAGAAGGTTGGCTTCGGTTAAAATTTGGAATCCATTACAAATACCGAGAACATATACACCATCTCTAGCTTTTTTTATTAAATCTTTCATGACGGGCTCTCTTGCGGCAATAGCTCCTGATCGCAAATAATCACCATATGAAAAACCGCCTGGTAGAATTATCAGGTCAGATTTTGGAATAACTTTTTCTTTGCATGAAATTATATTTGGAACTACATCTAGATGATTAGAAATAGCATTAGCAGTATCTTGATCACAATTAGTGCCAGGAAATAAGATGATTGTCACGTCCATATTATTTGATTTCTATTGAATATTCCTCGATTACGGTATTTGCAAGTAGAGTTTTTGCAGCATGATCAACTTTTTTCTTTGCATCTTCGATATTTTCAGATTGGATATCTAATTCAATTAATTTTCCTTGCCTGACATTTGATATTTTCTCCTCTCCAAGATTTCTCAGCGCACTCTCAATTGCTTGTCCTTGTGGATCTAAGACTTCACTTTTGAGTCTGATATGTACGATAGCTTTCATAAATTATCCTTTGATTAGCGTAGGTTTACTATTTTTTGATATTTCATTAACATTTATTAACCCCATTCTTCTCGCGACTTCGCTGTATCCATCCAACAGGTTACCAGAGCTCTCTCTAAAAACATCTTTATCCAACTTTGCTTTTGTTTCAAAGTCCCATAATCTACAAGAGTCGGGACTAATTTCATCAGCAAGAATTATATGGAATTCTTCACTTTTAAATATTCGTCCGAATTCAATCTTAAAATCAATAAGTTGTATTTTTAATGCTGAAAAATATCCTATGAGGAAATCATTAATTCTGAATGCAAGTGAAGATATATCGTCTAACTCGTTTTGATTTGCCCATCCAAATGTTACAACATGTTCTTCGCTAACAATAGGATCTTGAAGTGCATCATCTTTTAAATAAAATTCAATCAGCGGTCTTGAGAGCTTTTCACCATTTGGAATTCCAAGTCTCTTAGTTAGAGAGCCAGCAGCTGTATTTCTAACTACAACCTCAAGAGGTATAATATCTACTTCATGTATAAGTTGTTCCCTCATATTAAGTCTTTTAATAAAGTGATTCGGTATATCAATAGCAGATAAAAGAGTAAATATATGCTCTGAAATACGATTGTTTATCACACCTTTTCCTTCAAAAATTTCCATTTTTTCATTATTATTAGCTGTAGCATTATCTTTGAAATGTTGAATCAATGTTCCCGGCTCTGGACCTTTATAGAGAATCTTTGCTTTGCCCTCGTAAATTTTATTCTTTTTCATTCCCGAACCTTTGGTTATTTTTTTTTGAATACTTTTTTGAATATATAATCAACGTGTTTAAGATGATATTCGAGTGAAAATAGTTCATTTATCTCATCAGAAGACAATAAGTTATTGATCTCTTCATCATCCATTATAATTTGTTTGAAGTCGATATTTGAGTCCCATGATTTAGAAGCATTCCTTTGAACAATTTCATAACTCTTTTCACGGCTGAAACCTCTCTGGGTCAAGATAAGAAGAATTCTTTGAGAATAAATTAAGCCGTTTAATTTATCGAGGTTCGAAGATATATTATCGTCATTTACCCCAATATTCTCTATAACGTTACTAAGTCTTGATATTGCGAAGTCGGTCAAAATTGTTGCATTTGGTGCATTAACACGTTCTACAGATGAATGTGATATATCTCTCTCATGCCATAATGCGATATTCTCTTGCGCTGGCACAACCATGCCTCTAATTAATCTTGCGATTCCTGTTAAATTTTCTGTAAGAACAGGATTTCTTTTGTGTGGCATTGAAGATGAGCCCTTTTGACCTTTTTGGAATTGCTCAGACATTTCGTCAACCTCGGTTCTTTGCAAATGCCTTATCTCAGTTGAGATTCTCTCTATTGAACCCGAAATCAAACCAAGCACACTAAAGTAATATGCAAATCTATCTCTTGGGATGACTTGTGTTGAGATTGTTTCTTCTTGAAGTTGAAGTTTTTTTGCAACGTAGCTTTCAATTCGAGGATCTATATTGGCATAGGTTCCAACAGCACCTGATAGGGAACAAATAGAAATCTCTTTTTCTGCCTGCTCCATTCTTTGTTTTGCTCTTTCAAATTCTGCATATGATTGAGCAAATTTTAGACCTATGGTAGTGGGCTCTGCATGAATACCATGGCTTCTTCCAATAGTCGGCAAATACTTATATTTTTGAGCTTTAATTGATAATTGTTCAAGTAATTCATTTAAGTCAGACAAGATTATCTTAGCAGATTTTTTGAGTTGAATACACATAGCAGTATCCAAAATATCAGAAGAAGTCATACCTTGGTGTAGGTATCTTGCATCTTTTTCACCAATACATTCTGATATATAAGTTAAAAATGCTATTACATCGTGGTGTGTTTGCTTTTCGATTGCTAATATACGATCAATATCAAATGAGATGTTTTTTAGTTTCTTTCGTATTTTTTCGGTAAGGCCGTCTTCAATCATACCCTGAGCTTCCATGGCCTCATGTACGAATAACTCAATTTCTAGCCAAATACTATACTTTGACTGATCACTCCAAATATCTGACATAATCTGTCTAGAATATCTATTAATCATTTTTTTAATTATTAGTTTGTTGTATTTATATATACTGTAATTATTATAGAAATATGATCTCATGCATATTATTTTTTTTAATTATACAAAAAAGAATTGTTGTATTTATGATCATAAAACTTAATAATATAAACGTTTTTGGAGTAGAACATGAAACTTACCGGTGAAAATACTATACAAGCATCCAGAGAAAAAGTATGGGAAGCTCTTAATAGTCCAGAAGTCTTAAAGGTAACTATTCCAGGTGCTCAGGAAGTAGAAAAATCAAATGAGGATGAATTTAAAGCAGTCGTTGAGGTTAAAATTGGTCCTGTTAAAGCTAAATTCACCGGAAAAATTAATCTTACAGATTTGGATCCTCCAAAAGGATATAAACTTATTGGTCAGGGGCAAGGTGGAGCAGCAGGTTTTGCGAAAGGTTCTGCATCCGTAAATTTGACAGAGGATGGAGCAAACATAACTAAACTAAAATATGAAGTTGACGCTCAAGTTGGAGGTAAATTGGCTCAAGTTGGTCAAAGACTTATTCAAAGCGCATCTAAGACATTGGCAGATCAGTTTTTTAATAATCTTGAAAATTATTTCAATACAGATGAAAGTCTTTCAAAGGATATAAATCTTGCGGCTACATCAAAAGATGATTCTGAAAATAAAATTTTATTTTTTAATAATAGAAGAAATAAAATTATTTTCGTTATGATTGTTTTTTTGCTCTCATTTTTGTATTTTTATAATAAGTAAATTTAAAGGGGTAATAATGGTAAAAATAAAGACAAATATAAATGGGATAGAATATGCTAAAGAGGTAGAGGATAATCAACTTTTAGTTGATTTTCTTCGTGAAGAATTAGGACTTACAGGCACACACGTTGGATGTGATACGAGTCAGTGTGGTGCGTGTGTTGTTCATATTGACGGAAATTCAGTAAAGAGCTGTACCACATTAGCAAGCCAAGTAAACGGCAGAGAATTGACAACTATAGAAGGTCTAGCAAAAGACGGTAATTTGCACCCAATTCAGAAATCATTCCAAAACAATCACGCACTTCAATGTGGTTTTTGTACCCCAGGATTAGTAATGAGTTCAGTGGACTTACTAGATAAGAATCATAACCCAAGTGAAGAAGAGATTAGGGAGTGGTTTGAAGGTCATATTTGTAGGTGTACAGGCTACAAGAATATAATTAAAGCTGTGCAAGAAGCAATAGCATAGTAAATCAGAGGTGTAAGATAATGTATAATTTTAAATATCATAAGGTAAATACAATTCAGGAAGCATCAAATTTATTGATATCCTGCGATGATCCAAAAATACTTGCTGGAGGGCACACATTAATTCCAACATTGAAACAAAGATTATCTCAACCCTCTGATATTATTGATATATCAATGATTAAAGATTTAAATAAAATTGATCTAGAAGATAATAAAATTATAATTGGGGCATTATGTACTCATAATGATATTGCATCTTCTATAGATGTCCTGTCAAATATAGATAGTTTATCTAAATTAGCTCAACAGATTGGAGATCCTCAAGTTAGACACAGAGGTACAATTGGTGGTTCTATAGCTAATGCTGACCCAGCAGCCGATTATCCAGCAGCTGTAATCGCATTGGATGCAAAAATCTATACTTCAAAATCGATTTATAATTCTGATGATTTCTTTGTTGAAATGTTTGAAACTGCTATTTCACCGGATGAAATAATACAGAAAATTGAATTTACAATACCCACTGCATCAACATATAGAAAATTTAGAAACCCAGCATCTGGTTATGCTATGGCTGGAGTATTTATTGCAAAATTTGATGATATCGTAAGAGTTGCAATAACAGGTGCATCATCTGTTGTATTCAGATTGAGAGATTTAGAGGATGCTCTTAGTAATAACTTCACCACAAGTGTCTTAGATAATATTACTATTGATAGCTCAGACTTCAACGATGATATACACGCCTCTTCAAAGTATCGCGGTAATTTAGTTAAGGTACTAATCGAGGAAGCAATATCAGACCTAATTTAGAAAAAAAATTCTCAATTAAAGTACATAATATTAAGTAGATATGCCAAAAATCAGGTATCGGTAATGCAAGGAGGAGACTAATGCTATCAAATGATATTGAGATACTAAAAATTGCTAATAAATGGAAGAGCTCCGGTAAAAAAGTAGCACTTGCTACTGTAATACAAACATGGGGTTCTGCACCCCGTGGAGTTGGAAGTAAGCTCGTTATTGACCAAGATGGAAATTTTGAAGGATCTGTATCTGGTGGATGTGTTGAAGGCGCGGTTATAAGTGAAGCATTAGACTTAATCGAAGGTGGTCATCCGAAAGTTCTTGAATATGGTGTGTCAAATGAAGTGGCATGGGAAGTTGGCCTTGCTTGCGGCGGTATAATTAAAGTATATTTAAATGAATTGAAGTAAGAAATGAAAGAAGAATTTCTAAATACAATCATTGAATCTCAAGAAAAAAGGCAAGCAATAGTTTACCTATTAAATATTGACAATCATGATGAAAAAATTCTGTATCCAAATGAAAAAACTGGAAATAAAGAACTAGATGTTAAGTTATTGGAGTGCATCAGAAGTGATAAAAGTATGCTTTTGAATATAGACAACCAAAATTACTTCATTGATATATATAATCCGCCACTAAAACTAATCATTATTGGAGCAGTTCATATTGCGCAGCATTTAATTCTCTTCGCAAAAAACCTCAACTTTGACTGTATTTTGATTGATCCTAGAGAGGGCTTTGCAAATGCTGAGAGATTTCCTGGAGTAAAAATTTATAATAATTGGCCTGATGAAGTAATGAATGATATTGATATTGATCACCGAACAGCAATAGTTACTCTAACTCATGACCCTAAAATTGATGATGTTGCTCTCAGACTTGTTTTAAAATGTGAATGTTTTTATATTGGTTCCCTCGGTTCTAGAAAAACTCATTTAAGTAGACTTGACAGACTCGGCCTTGATTTTAACAGTAGTGATTTAAAACGAATTCATGGGCCAATTGGTCTTAACATAGGAGCCAGAACACCAGTTGAAATTGCGTTATCAATCGTTGGTGAGATTATCTCTATTTTGAGGAACTAATCGAGATATGAAAATATTCTTAAAGAAAACACGTGAATCAGAAGGGTATATACTTTTTCATTCTGTTTTTATAAATAAGGGTAGAATTCGAAAGGGTAAAATAATCAATGCCAATGATATAAAATTAATGAGTGCTTCAGGAATAGAGGAGTTATATGTGGGGAGCATGCAGAAGGGAGAGATAGATGAAAATAGCGCATCACGGATTATAGGGCAGGCTATATTGAGCGATAATTTTTCTATGTCACCAACATTTTCAGGAAAAACAAACATTACCTCAAAATATGATGGGTTATTTGAAATAAATGAGAATAATGTTAGAAAGCTAAATGAAATATCATCAAATATTGCAATATCATCACTGAATAATCACGATATAGTTTATAGAGGAGATCATGTATTGAGCGTTAAAAGTATTTCCTACGCTATTAAATATTCGGATGTGAATAATATTGTTAGTTTCTTAAGTAATGAGAATTTAATAAATTTAAAAGAATTTAAGCCATTAAAATTTGGAATCATATATTCGCATTCTATTAATGAAAAAAATACATTAATAACAAAAACTAAAAAATCAATAGAAACAAGAATTAGAGATTACAATTCATCAATAATGTGTGAATGCACTACCAATCATGACTTAAATTCTTTAAAAGAGTCCATAAAAAAATTATCTCTGATGGATCTTGACGTTGTCTTACTTTTTCTCTCATCTTCTGTATCAGATTATAATGATATTGTACCACAAATAATAATACAGCTTGGGGGTAAAATTACATCTTTTGGGATGCCAGTGGACCCAGGCAACCTAACGTTGAGTGCTACTCTTGGTAAAACTAATTTAATTGCTGCTGCCGGATCTGCAAGGAGTGATGCTTTAAATGGTCTTGATTGGCATCTAAATTGTCTTCATGCCGGCGTTGTTGTTAATGAAAAAATGGTTAATTCTCTTGGGGTTGGAGGACTTTTAAAAGATATTGATTTTGCTATCAAGAGAAAAAAAATATCAAAAACAATAATGACCAAGAAAGCTAACATTGCTGCAGTTGTTCTCTCTGCTGGTCAATCAAAAAGAATGGGTGAAAAAAATAAGCTACTTTTAAAAGTTAACGGTAAAAGTATTATTAAGAACTACATAGATAATATAACAAAATCTAATATATCAGAAGTTATTGTAGTTACTGGTCACGAGTCAGAAGATATTATGTTAGAGCTTAAAAATTATAATTTAAAATTCGTATTTAATGAAAAATATAAAGATGGGCTCTCTACTTCATTAAGAGCAGGGATCAAATCACTGGGAAAAAAAATTGATGCTGTAATGATTTGTCTTCCTGATATGCCATTGATTGGAATCTATGAGATAAATAAATTGATTGAGTTTTATAATCCATCCATTGGCAATGAAATTTGTATAGCTACTTCAAATGAGCAAAGAGGTAATCCAGTTTTATGGGATAAAAGCTATTTTAATGAATTAATGAATATTAAGGGTGACAAGGGTGGAAGAGACTTACTATCAAATTTTTTAGATAAGTCTGTTGAAGTTGATCTCGGTGATGCAGTTGCTTTTGATGTAGACACAAATGGAAGCTATGAGCTAGTAAAATCAAATCTCGAAACTTGAATTGTCGCACATATGTAATTCATCCATCAGTAAATATTTGATAGCCGTCTCTTGTAATTCCGACAGTATGTTCAAATTGTGCAGATAATTCTTTATCTTTTGTCACAATTGTCCAACCATCTGACAATAACCGGATATCCTTTGTTCCTGCATTAATCATTGGCTCAATTGTAAAAATCATCCCTTCTTTCAATTCGTAACCCTGACCTTTCTTACCAAAGTGTAAGATATTTGGATGATCATGAAATATCTGTCCAATGCCATGGCCACATAGATCTTCAACTACTGAGAATCTATTACCTTCAGCTATTTCTTGGATTAATGCACCTATGTCGCCTGTGTGAATACCCGGCTTTAATAAATGGATAGCTTCCATAAGGCACTGATAAGTGGTATCTATTAATATTTCGGCTTTACGCGAAATCTTTCCAACTTTGAACATACGACTGGTATCACCATGCCAGCCATTTAAGATAAGCGTTATATCTATATTAAGTATATCACCATTTTTTAGTTTCTTATTACTTGGTATACCATGACAAATAACATTATTAAGGGAAATACAAGAGGATGCTGGATAACCTCTATAATTAAGAGTTGCCGGTATGGAGTTTTTTGATAATGCAAAATCGTATATCAATTTATCCAAATATTGGGTTGTAACTCCATCAATAATAAAAGGCTCAATATAATTTAAGCACTCAGCTACTAGTTTACCAGCCTTCTTCATTTGTGAAAAATCATCATTATTATAAAGTTTTATGAGTCCAATATTTTTCATTGGAGCATTACTTGCTTTTATATAAGAGTTCATATTTTATAATTTTTTTTTTAATAGCTTTTATATAATAAAAAATATTTTTATTATACTCAATATAATATATAAAGAATGATAATAATACACATTCAATTGGATAAAAAATGACAGATTTTACAGCCTCTATAATCGTAATTGGCGACGAAATACTATCAGGGCGTACTAAAGATAAGAATATTGGATATATTGCAGATTGTTTGACCAATGTTGGTGTTTACTTAAAAGAAGTAAGAATAGTACCTGATGAAGAAGAAAAGATTATTGATACTATAAATGAGCTCAGAAATGATTACACTTACGTATTAACTACAGGAGGTATTGGACCAACGCATGATGATATAACAGCCGATTGTGTTGCTAAAGCATTTGACGTTGGAATTTCTGAAAATGATGAGGCGATTAAAATGCTTCTTGAGAGAATACCTCTTGCAGATTTAAATGCATCAAGGAGAAGAATGGCCCGAATCCCACATGGTGCAAAATTAATCGAAAATAGTGTTTCAAAGGCGCCAGGATTTCAAATCGGAAATGTGTTTGTTATGGCAGGAGTTCCAAGTGTGATGCAGGCTATGCTGGAAGTGGTAATTGACAGAATGGAAACAGGCCAAAAATTATATAGCTGTAATATTTTGACAAATATCAAAGAAGGAGATATTGCTGATACTTTGCGATCAATTCAGAGTAGAACTTCAACTGTGAGCATAGGTTCTTACCCATATTATAATGATAGCGGTTACGGAGCAAATATTGTGTGTAGAGGTAAAAATATTGATGAACTCAAGAGTATTGCAAGTATAATAGAGAGTGAGTTATCTGGGATTGGTAATATTGAGATTGGGAAGATTAGTTAAAAATGGAGAATAGTGCAACCAGTTCAAAGTTATTTCCAGTTTCATGGGATCAATTCCATAGAGACTCCAAAGCTCTTGCCTGGAGATTAGCTGATAAGGGTGATTGGTCAGCGATAATAGCAGTTACAAGGGGTGGATTAGTGCCAGCTGCAATTATTGCTAGGGAGTTAAATATCAGAGTAATCGAAACAGTCTGCGTAAGCTCGTATTCTCCAGATCACAAAAGAGGAGATATAAAAGTTTTAAAAAAAATTAATGAAAAAATACTCACAGAGAATAACTTTCAAGCAAATTCAATATTATGTATAGATGATTTGGTTGATACAGGTGCTACAATGACAGTTGTAAAAGATTTAGTGCCAGATGCTCACGTTGCAACGGTATATGCAAAACCCGAGGGTTTAATTAATGTAGACACATATATAACGGAGGTAAGTCAGGATACTTGGATATATTTTCCATGGGATACTGAGCTACAGTTTGTTCCCCCAATTAATCCAAGTGGTGTATAAATATAATGAACTATAATATGCGGACGTGGTGGAATAGGTAGACACAAGAGACTTAAAATCTCTCGGAGGTAACTCCGTGCCGGTTCGAGTCCGGCCGTCCGCACCATAAATAGTAACTCATATTTTATAACAGTAGAGCCATTTCAGAGTATTTAAAAAACTTGCTCCATCAATATTATTCAATATTGTATCCCGAATAATAGAAATTGGCGAAATAGCATGGAAAAAATATCTATTTTGTGATGATTTATTTATTACTCTATTAACTCTTTTTTCTCGTATCTTTAGCATTTGATGAATGTCTTTTGCCTTGTTTTTATTTGTGATTAAATTTGCAAGGAAGTAAGCATCTTCAAGTGCCATAGCAGAGCCTTGAGCTAGGTGAGGTTTTATAGAGTGTGCAGCGTCACCTATAGCATATATAGCTTTATTTGGAGATAAATTTAGTTTTATTTTGCGATCTTGTAATTGCCATGAACTCCAATTACATTCTGTAATAAGTTGAAATATTTTTTTATCAATATAGCCTATCCTACCAAAATCTAGTTCAAGATTATTATCGAAATATTTCTTATTGGTGATTAAAACAACATTTAGTTCATTATTAAAAAATGGATAAATTACTATGTGTAGATGATTGCCGAGCAAAAGCATTACACTGTCACCTTTTATATCAAATGGAATATTCTGTTTTGTGATATTTGATCTTAAAGTTAGAAAATTATTTGTAACATTTTTATAGATTATATTTTTATATATAGATTTTTTTGCATTACCATTAGCAATAATAAGTTTTTCTTTTTCAATTATTTTGCCATCTTTTTTATATAATTGTACTTTCTGATTGTTATCATCAATTTTCGTAATTTCTGATTTATAATTTATTGTTGTTCCTGAATTCTCAACATCTCGCCTTAATAATTCATAAAGCTCATTTCGACTTGTAGTATAATAGTTTGTTAAATTATTATATTTTACAAAATTACCGATTGGTAAAGTGGTTATTGATTTAAGATTTTGTAATGAGCAGACTTCGATTGAGTTAATTACTTTTAGTTTTGGTTTTAATAATTCTAGCAAACCCATTTTTTCAAGAACATAACTTGCATTTGGAGATAATTGTATTCCATAATTTTGATCTAAAATCTTATTATTTTTTTCAAATACTTCATTTTGAACACCTTGTTTAGATAATAGTGAACTACAAGCTAAACCAGCGATACCAGATCCAATTATACTATACATGTGATAGTTTCATTAGTTTTTAACTAGACAATTTGGGGGGATAGTTTCAAATTCACTTAGAGTACTATTATATTTATAAAGCGTCGAGCAGTAGGGACAAACTATACTGTTATTCTTACCCATATCTAAGTATATGTGGGGGTGATCATGAGGAGGATTAGCTCCAATACATTTAAATTTTTTTACGGGGATTTCAATTACAGAATGCCCATCTGTGTTTTGATAATAAGGTATATGGGTGTCTGCCATTATTTGCTCCTCAGTAATTATGTTATTTCATTTTAGTATTAATTTATATAATTTTATTTAAATTTGATCTAATTTGATTTAATTATCAATTAACTATATATTTATAACAAAATATTACTATTTATGAATAGTTTTAAATATAAAAATTTCTTTAATAATGGGGATATAGATGCAACATAGTAATCAAAAAAAGGCAAAAACCCAAAAGCTATCTATTGATCCAATATGGGATAATATTAGGAATGAGGCAACCGATGCTTCATCCAAAGATCCTATGATCTCAAGTTTTATGTATTCTACTATTTTGGGTCAAAAGTCACTTGAAGATGTGTTATCTCTGCAATTATCCAAATTACTGAAGACAATTTCTATAGAAGATCGGGTGATAAAAGAATTATTTGATGAATTCTATTCAACTGATTCTCAAATACAACAGGTTATCCGAGCTGATATAGCGGCTGTTTTCGATAGAGACCCTGCTTGTCACAGATATTTAGAGCCTGTTATTTATTTCAAAGGTTTCCACGCATTACAAACTCATCGATTAGCTAATTGGTTATGGAATAATAATAGAATTGAATTTGCTTACTATTTGCAAAGTGTATCATCTAGAATTTTTTCAGTAGATATCCATCCAGCGGCAAAATTTGGTAGAGGCATCTTTATAGATCATGCAACGGGAATAGTCATAGGCGAGACTGCAGAGGTTAATGATAATGTCTCGATGTTACACGATGTTACATTAGGTGGAACTGGGAAAAAATCTGGAGATAGACACCCAAAAGTAAAGAGCGGGGTTTTAATTGGTGCTGGTACTAAAATACTAGGAAATATAAATATTGGTATTTCATCTAGAATTGCGGCTGGAAGTGTCGTTCTTCAAGATGTTCCGGATGGTACTACCGTTGCCGGAGTCCCAGCGAGAGTTATTGCCCAGAATGATAGAGATTATCCCTCACAACATATGGAGCATATGTTACCATCCGATGATTCAAAAAATAAAAGTTAGGAAGATAGATATGAATATGAAAGAGAGCCAGAGAATTCAAGAATATTTAAAAAATAAATTTCAATCAAATGTTATAAGAGTTGTAGAAAGACCTAAAAAAGATGACTCAATGGAAGTATTTGTTGAAGAAGAATTCATTGGAGTAATTTTTCGAGATGATGAAGATGGAGATATTTCCTACTCATTTAATATGGCAATATTAGATATTGATCTATAATTTTGTTGGATTTTCTTGTCCTTTATAAACAAGATCTGGATCAAATAATTTTTCAGTTTCTTCGTATTTAATTTTTAACTTACCCTTTTCATCTAACTCAACAGACCTATAGAAACATGATCTATAACCAACGTGGCAACTTGCACCTGCTCCCAAAACCTTAACGATTAACCATATCGTATCTTGGTCGTCATCCACCCTTATACTAATAACTTTTTGCGTAAGTCCGGATGTTATACCTTTATGCCATAGACAGTTTCTAGATCTGCTCCAGTAGTATGCTTCTTTATTTTCAAGTGTTAGTTTTAGTGCTTCACTATTCATGTAACCATGCATTAGTACTTCACCACTTTGCGAGGTAGTCACGACAGGTATAAGACCATCATCATCAAATTTAGGAGAGAAAGTATATCCTTCCTCAACTTCAAATATATTTTCTCTCTTACCAAATTCTATATTTGAGTTATTTTTCATTTATTCTAACTATTTGTTAATTTCATGAATCTCTCTCTAAGATTTTCATTTGTATCAAATTCTCCAGTAAACCTTGTGGTAATTGTTGATACATCATGCTTGTGTACACCTCTTAGTGACATACACATGTGTTCGGCATCTAATATTACTGCGACTCCACGAGGTTTAAGAGATTGATCAATTGCATTGGTAATCTCAGCTGTCATTGTTTCTTGCGTTTGCAATCGGTGTGCGTATACATCAACTAATCTCGCTAATTTTGATATTCCAACAACTCTATCAGAGGGTAGATATGCAACATGAGCTTTACCAATAAATGGTGCCATATGATGTTCACAAAAAGAATTAAAAGCTATATCTTTTAAAAGTACAATATCATTGTAACCACCGACATCACCAAATGTTTTTTTAAGAACATCTTCACCATTAATGTTATAACCGTTGAAATACTCTGCATAAGCATCAATAAACCTTCTAGGAGTTTCGACTAAGCCCTCTCTATCTGGGTTCTCTCCAATCCAAGATAGTATTGTTCTTACAGCATCCTCTGCTTCTTCTCTTGTGGGTGCGATAGGACTTGTTTTTATATTTGTAATTTTTGCATCTTTTTCCATTATAGGAAACTCCAAGGTTTATTTATTAATATATGAATATATTTAGAAGTTGAATATATGTTATAATCTATTATTTATCAATATATGTATATTAATTAAAAATACAATTTTTAATTAATATTTGCTTGTTAAAATATTATAGAGAGATATAGCTATGCTTGATGATATATATAACACTAAAATTATTGAATTAGCATCAGATATTGTTAGTTTAGGACGTTTAGATAATCCGGATACTTCTGCAACTAAAGTAAGCAGACTTTGTGGCTCAAAAGTTACTGTAGATATCAAAATAAAAGATAATGTTGTAATAGATTTTGCTCATGATGTAAAAGCGTGTGCACTTGGTCAAGCATCTTCGTCGATTATGGCTAAAAATATTATTGGGTCATCAAAAGAGGAATTATATGAAGTATCAGAGACAATGGTGAATATGCTAAAAAATAACGGTCCTGTTCCAGAAGGGAAATGGTCCGAGCTTGCTTTTTTGCAGCCTGTAAAAGATTATAAATCCCGTCACTCTTCAACTATGCTGACATTCGAAGCTGTAAATGAAGCTATGAATAATATTAAATAAATTTAGTATCTAAAATAATGAAGAATATTCTTTCATTTCCCTTTATAATATTAATTAAATTATACCAATACTCACTATCCTATTTTTTAGGTAATCGATGTAGATATCAACCTACATGTTCCAATTATGCTCTGGAGGCTATAAAGAAATATGGCATCTGGTCTGGAGGTTGGTTGTTCTTATACAGATTTTTACGATGTCACCCATTAGCAGGGCATGGATATGATCCCGTTCCAGATGATCTTCCAAGAGATACAGTTTGGTATAAACCTTGGAGTTATAAAATAAAAAAAAAAGATTGATTATGTAGTAAAATTTATTATTAATACATGTAAGACTTACCTGATTTGTAACAGCGATTGAGCATAAAAATGTATAAATATATCTTACTAGATGGATCTCAGAGAGAATTCAATAAACAAATAACTGGTTTGGAGCTAGCAAAGTCCATTTCAGATTCACTCACAAAAAAAATAATTGCAATTAAGATTAATAATGAATTATCAGATTTAAACGATCTTCTCCCAAACAATTCTAAGATAGAATTAATTACAAAAAGCCATGCAGAAGCTCTTTCATTAATAAGACATGATTGTGCACATGTGCTTGCCGAAGCTGTTCAAACTATATTTCCTAATACACAAGTTACAATAGGTCCTGTTATTGAAAATGGTTTCTATTATGATTTTTTTCGAGAAGAGTCATTTAAACCAGAAGATTTAAGTGTTATTGAAAAGAAAATGCATGAAATAATCTCACGAAATGAGAGGTTTGAAAAAAAAGAGGTTTCAAGAGATGAGGCAATAAAAATATTCCAAGAAAAAGGTGAAGAATATAAAGTTGAGCTAATAAAAGATATCCCAGAAAATGATAGTATAAAAATATATTCGCAAGGTACCTGGTTCGACTTATGCCGAGGCCCACATATGTCTTCAACTGGCCAAATAGGAAAAGCATTTAAATTAATGAAGATTGCAGGGGCATATTGGAGGGGTGACTCAAAAAATGTAATGCTTCAAAGAATCTATGCCACTGCTTGGACAAATATGGATGAGCTAAATTCATACATAAATATGTTAGAAGAGGCTGAAAAAAGAGATCATAGAAAATTAGGTAGAGAAATGGACTTGTACCATTTTCAGGAAGAGGGACCTGGTTCTGTCTTTTGGCATAAGAAAGGATGGAAATTATTCACAGAATTAATTGATTACATGAAACGAAAAGGACTTAAAGCTGGCTACCTTGAGGTTAATACTCCTGATATGCTAGATCGTTCTTTATGGGAAAAGTCAGGTCATTGGGAAAAATTTGGTGATAACATGTTTACTAGTATTACACCTGACGAGAAAATTTTTGCATTAAAACCAATGAATTGTCCAGGGCATGTTCAAATATTTAAGAATGGGCTTAAAAGTTACAGAGAACTACCAATTAAGTATGCTGAATTTGGTAAAGTTCACAGGTATGAACCATCAGGCGCTCTTCACGGATTAATGAGGGTTAGGCATTTTACCCAAGATGATGGTCATATTTTCTTAACAGAAGAGCAGATAAAAGATGAGTGCATAAAGGTTCATGAATTAATTCTGTCAATTTATAAGGATTTTGGTTTTGAAAATATAGTTGTAAAATTTTCCGACAGACCTGAAAAAAGAGTTGGTGATGATAATATTTGGGATAAAGCAGAAAAAGCATTGATGGAAGCGGTTGATAGTACAAATCAAAAGTATGAATTAAATCCAGGCGAGGGTGCTTTTTATGGTCCAAAACTTGAGTATGTATTAAGGGATGCTATCGGACGAGACTGGCAATGTGGTACATTACAAGTTGATTTTAACCTACCTGGTAGGCTAGGATCATTCTATATCGGTAGCGATGGAGAAAAGCATGTCCCTGTCATGCTACATCGTGCAATTTTTGGTTCTTTAGAACGTTTTACTGGAATACTAATTGAGCATTATGCTGGGAAACTTCCTTTATGGATATCACCTGTTCAAGTGGTGATACTAACTATTAGTTCGCAATCTGACGAATATGCGCAGACTATTCATAATTTTTGTTTAAAACATGCTATTAGAGCAGAACTTGATATAAGGAATGAAAAGATTAGTTATAAAATTCGTGAGCATATATCAGTAAAAATTCCAATTCTTTTTATAATAGGGCAAAAAGAAATAGAGGACAAAACAGTTACGATAAGAGAGATCGGAAATAATGAGCAAGTAACACTATCTCTAGAAGATGCCGTTAGCCAAATAAAAGACAGAGCAGTACCTCCAGATTTTTTTGCTTAGGACATGAATTGTTCTCTAATAATTCGTTCCTCAAGGTTATAATTAAGATCAAACATAATTCTTAATTTGATTGATGTGTCATTAGAGATTATAATATTCTTGGCATTTTTAATCTCATGACTGTCAGCAGTTGCGTTAACTTTTCTATATTCTGGATCCAGTACTTCTATTTCCACATCCGAATTTATATCAATAAGTGCACCCTTCCATCGTCTTGGGCGAAATGGACTGGTTGGGGTTAAGGCCATTAACTTAGCACTAATTGGTAATATAGGTCCATCTGCTGATAGATTATAAGCTGTACTTCCTGCAGGAGTAGAGATCAATAAGCCATCAGATATTAGTTCATTTAATCTCACGGTGTTATTTATAGAGATTTGTAATTTTGCAGCTTGATGAGTAGTTCTTGATAATGCAACCTCATTTATTGCGATCTCCGTAAATTGAGATCCATGTATATCAGTAACGGTCATTTTTAAAGGATTTATTTCAGTTATCTCTGAATTTTCTAATTTTTCATATAGTCCATCAAATTTTAATTCATTCATTAAAAAACCAATGGAACCACAATTCATACCATATATTGGAATATTGGAAGTAATGAATTTATGAAGTACTTGTAACATCAATCCATCTCCACCAAGTGCAACAATTATTTTGGCATCTTTAGCAGGCGTATCACCATAGAGTTCAATAAGTTTATTTTTTGCATCTATTGCTTGCTTTGTATCACTAGATATAAATGCTATTTTCATTTTGGTCATTTTTCACTCAAAAAACATTCTATTTTGCTATATAAATTTAAATAGATAATAAACTAAAATAACACATGTATCAAAAGAACTAAATTAGAAAATATAACAAGATATAGTATATAAGGATATATGATGAAAAAAATTGGAATTATTGGTTGCGGGCGACAAGCTCCTAAGCATATTAAAGGCTATATTGAAAATGGTATAAATGATATTTTTGTATCAGATATTATCAATGAAAAGGCACAGCATCTTGCAGCTGAATTTGGCATAAATTCTCTTGGAATAGAAGAGCTTATTAATTCAAAAGAAATTGATATATACTCTGTTTGTACACCACCAAAAACTCATGATGGAATAATAGAAAAATTAATTTCAAATAACAAACATTTTCTCTGTGAGAAGCCAATTTCTCTTAGTACTGATAAACTCAAGAGATACATTCAAATGATTAAGAGTAATAACACAATAGCGATGGGTGGTTACATATATAAATTTTCTCCAGCATATATTAGTTTAAGAGAAACTATTCATCAAAAAAAAATTGATATAAATAAAGCATATCTTCGGGTTGCAAGTCCAGGATCTGATGCACCTTGGCAACATTCGATACTAGATGGGGGTGGGGTAATAAATGAACTGGTAGTTCATATGGTTGATTTAGTTCAGTGGTATTTTGGGCCAATTAAGGAAATAAAGACAATTAAAAAAAATACTTATTCACTCAACAAAATAATAAAAAGTGATAATATTAAGCAAGATGCTGAAAACTATATTTTTTTAAAGTTAGTTACAGAGAGTGATGTATTTGTAGATATAGAAGCAGATCTAATTTCCAAAGAATTCGTTCAATTTTTTGAAGTAAATAGTAAAAATTTTAATTCATTTTGTTCAATTCAACCAAATATTCCTTTGTTCATAGATAATAAGATATTTAAAAATTTTGAATTTAAAAACCTATATATTTCACAAATTGAATATTTTCTTAACTGTATTGATAAAAAAATATCTCATACAGTTTCAACTCTTGAAGAGTCAGTAAGTATTTGCAATTATATTGATAAATTAAAACTAGATTAAATCTCAGAAAGAATGTTTTGTGCATTTTTATAGCAAAGTCTTTCGATATTTGCATTAGATATATTTGTATTCTTCAACCATTGTAATGGTTTTTTTACTCCCATATCAGCTGGAAAATCAGTTCCTAGAAGAATTCTATCAGAGCCAACTATATCTATGACTTGGTTTAAGCCAACATCTGAGTGAGTTATAGTATCATAATAAAATTGACTTAAATATTCTGATGGTTTTTTAACAAGGCGTTCATTTACGTCTTCCCGGGTACTATATGCGTGGTCGAACCTTCCAATTGCAAATGGTAAATAACCTCCGGCATGAGATAAACATATCTTGATTTTAGGTAACTTATCCATAAAACCAGAAAAAATTAAATTTGCTGCAGCTGTGGTAGTTTCCATAGGGTTTCCAATTAAATTAATTAAATGGTAGTCGCCCATTATTGCATTTGCTCTTGTTGAGAGTGGATGCAGTAAAATAAAAGCACCCAATTTTTCAGCTTCTTTTAGAATCTCTAATAAATGATCATGATTAAGGTTTTGATGATCAATATGTGACCCAATAATAATACCTTTCAAATGCAATTCATTCATAAGGCGATTTAACTCCAAAATTGAACTTTCTGGATCTTTTATAGGTATAGTACCTAATCCTTGGTATCTATCTGGTCTTAATCTTACAGCTTCTGCTATTTCATCATTAATAGCAACACAGGCCTCAGCAGCAACTTCAATTGGATCACTGTCGCGTAATAATTGAGGATTAAGTGATAATAATTGAACGTCGACTTCTGCTTCATCCATTAACATAATTCTGTCTTTATAGGGCACCCAATATTCAGGAGTACTCATTACGTTCTTTCTTTTTCCTGTTGTTAAAATTGTTCTACCTTCTTTTGTCCTCTCTACTTTTGAACCAAACCAGTCCTTTCCATTAGTATAAGCATTTCGAAGAGAAGCTGGAAGAATATGCGAGTGTATATCAATTACCTTCATTTTAATTACTCAATTATTATTTTATTATTAGATTTAATAGATTCTTCAATTCCACGGGTAATTTTTAAGTTTAGAAGCCCCTCTTCACCAGTTGTATTTGGGCATTTAATTCCCTGAGATATAAAATCAAGCCAAGATCTTGTTTCATCTGCAAATGGACCCCAGTACTTATCCATTGCCCAGTTACCTGATGCATTACTTGTAAGTAAAGCCATCTCTGTATTTGTATCTACATATGCATGGTGCATTCCGTGTTCTGAAAATCCAATGTGCTCTTTCCGGTCGTCATCAAAGAATAGAACACCATTTTCACCAATTATTTCAGCTCTAACTAGCCTCCCATGTGATGGATAATTTTTTGGAAGCGCATAGCCCATTGATAAGTTTACGATCGTCCCGTCTTCATAGGTGATTATTGCTGCTGCAATTTCATCAACATCATATCCGTCTCTTCGATATATTTTACCATGCCCTTTTGCAATTATTTCCTTTGGCTTTTTATCTTCCATATACCAACCAAATAAATCAACAAGATATGTGAGTGCGTCATTTATAAAAGAAATGTGTTTCGATCTTTTTAAAATTTCAGCTCCTGTTCTTTGTGAATTATAGAATCTTCCAACACAAGATAGAATATTCCCAATTTTTTTATCTAAGATTTGCTGCTTTCCGATGAGAAAATGTCTATTAAACCTGAGAGTATAACCAACATGCAAAGTTGTATTATTTTTATTTGCTACCTCTATCATTTTTTTTGCGTCATCTTCAGATAGTGCTATCGGTTTTTCAACGAGAACTGGTTTTCCTCTCTCAAGAGCTTGAATTACTGGGTCAAGATGTTCTGGTTCACTTGTCGAAACAATTATAGCGTGAACATTTTCATTGCTAATAATTTCTTCATTGTTTGAGCTTATCAAATCCGCATTTATTTTTTCTCCAAGGATTTTTGCTTTTGCAACTTCTTTATCTGATACTCCGATATATTTTATTGAACCATAGGAGCGGCTGATGGAAGATCTTAAATTACCCATCCTGCCCGATCCAATAATTCCTATACCAATTTCTTGATGATTTTGTTTCATTGTTATTTAAATTCAATAATTAAAGGTATAATATTCATATAACTTATATTGAATTCTAAAAAATATAAAATAAAAAACAAATAATAATTAAAATATATGGAGGATATTATGCCAGGAAATGATAGCTATACCAAGGGGCTTAAAAAAATGAAAGAAATGGGTCGAGAAGATACCATGCTGAATCAAAGAAAGATATCGGAAGATATGTACCAACTTTCTGTTGGCGCTTTGTTCGGTGATATATGGAATAGACCACATTTATCTCTTAGGGATAGGCAATTGATAACAATGGCAGCAAACATCGCCTTGGCAAGACCTCATGGAACTCATACCCATTACAAGAGTGCCCATCATATTGGAATAAGCCATGAAGAAATTTGTGAGGTAATAATGCACGTGGGAATGTATGGAGGGTGGCCATGTATTGCCCATGCTACGGAGCAGTACCTTGAGGTTTTAAAAGAGAGAGGTGATCCAATGGCTGACGCAAAACCAACTAGAGATAAAATTGATGGCGAGTAATTGAGTCTATTTTATTGATTGAATAATTGAATAGATATTTTCTTTATCGGGTATAATTTCTTTAGCATCAATTTTAAGAATAGTTTCAACCGTTAACTCTGTATAGGGAAGAGGAATATTCATTTTTTTTGCATGGTCGAGCACATATCCATTCATAAATCTTATTTCTGTTTTTCTTCCCCTATGTACATCTTGCCCCATGGATGGTCTTCTATTCGGTCCATTTGATCTCCCCTTAATCATATTATCAAGCGCATTGTAAATATCAGGATTATCAGACTTTAGCCATTTTTCGGTTGATGCACCTCCAAAACTATCGAATTTATACCCCATTTTTATTCCAATTTCAGCTGCCTCTCGGGCTAAGTTGATTTGTAGTTTTCTACATAATGGATCTTGAGCTAACTCAGCTGTTCCAAGATTAGACATAGCAACTACGGGATTTCCCATACAATTTTGAGATAATTTTGCCCATCTTTCACCCCACAAGTTGTTTGTGATTACTGAAGAGTCAATAACGTCCAAAATTTCTCTAATTTTTTCTAATAAGTCTGTTTTTTCTCCATTATGAGAACCAATTCTAAATACATTATGTCCTAAATCTCTCATAAGCGAATGCCCAGGTCTTGAAACCTTTCCTGGTGTGTATAATTCAACTGAAATATTAGACATAACAAGCCCCACAGTTCTTTTTTCACCAACAATATTAGAAATTAATGGATCAGGCCAGCAATTTTGGGCTGATATAATCAGGCCTTGAGGTGCAATAAATTTATTGATGAATTGTGCTGCCCACTCAGTATCATAAGCCTTCATTGCTATAAATCCAATATCAAATTGCGACTCTCTTGATAGCTCTTCAGATTGATGAAAATGAAGCATACGAGGTTTTGCAATAAATGTGTGATGTGGCCCTGATACTTCAATACCATTCTTATTAACCCAATTAACTTGTTCAGGCCATGGATCAATAATTGTTACATCATTATTTGTAGAACTTAACCATCCACCAAGATAGGAACCAACTGCCCCAGCTCCAATAAATAGTATTCTCATGATTTTATATTTTTCATTGCTATTTGGAGTTTATATTCACTATCTGGTACCATTCTCGGAATATGCTCACCATCCAAATACGCTATCAAACATTCAGCTGCTTGTATCTCCATCCTAGCTCTAGAAATAATGGTGTTTGCACCCATATGACAGCTCATAATTATATTTTCAATTTTAGAAAGTGGGCCTCCATAATAAGGTTCTTCGTTATAAACGTCTAGACCTGCTCCTGCGATAAGATTATTTGTTAAAGCATATATAAGTGCATCTTCATTGACTAAACCACCCCTTGCAGTATTTATTAGAAATGAGTTATTTTTCATCATTTCAAGTTCTTTTTTATCAATTATATTAATTGTTTGAGGCGTTTTTGGCACATGAAGACAAATAACATCTGCATCTTTTATAAGCCTAGTTTTACTAACCCATTCAATTGGTAGATAGGAATTTATAGACTCATCTGGATTTATGTCATTTGCAATAATCTTAGCACCAAAAGCAGATAGCAGTTTTGCAGTTCTTCGACCAATTCTACCCATACCAATTATTCCAACAGTTAGTTCTTCAAGGCTCCGACCTAAAACTCTAAACCATTTACCATTTCTCATTAAACTATCAGCTTGAGGAACTCCTCTAATTAAAGTGAGGATATGACTCATTGTAAGTTCAGCGACAGCATCAGCATTTGCTCCAGGAACATAAGATACACCAATATCTCTGGCTCTTGCTGCGTTAAGATCAATACTATCTAGTCCTACTGCACATCTTGCAATAAATTTTAGATTAGGAGCTTGGTCCATAACCTCTGCAGTCATAGGTTCAGCACCACATATAGCTACATCACATCCTTTTATAAGTTCTTTCATTTCATCTTCAGCCAAAAGTCTTTTCTGTTCATTTCTTATGATTTGAATACCAGCATCTTCAAGCATTGTTCTCGATAGTGGATTACATGCTCCCCATTGCTCAGGAGAAACCATTGCCTTTGCTCTTATTTTCATTTTATTCCTTTGATTCTGTTATTAATATGGCGCTTCTTCACCTAGAATAGTAATTCGGTGCATTCTTCGACGAAACCCAGAATAGTCATCAACTGCATAGTGTTGTGTGCATCTGTTATCCCATATTGCAATAGCTCCTGGTGACCATTTAAATCTGCATATAAATTCTGGTCTTGTCGAGTGTGCCTTTAAATAATTAAGGATAGGGGTTGATTCTTCCTTTGTCATACCTTCAATTTCAACTGCATGTCCTCCTATGTATAAAGCTTTATTTTTAGAGTCTGGATGCGTTCTAATAATCGGATGGTGAGTATGAACTTTGGTTTTACCGGGATCTTGTTGTTTCATACTTTTTGCTCCTGAAAAATTTCCAAGTTTAAGAGGTTGATCTCCAACATAGAGGCCATTGACAGAGCCTAATATGTTTTTCATCTTATCAGATAATGTGTCATAAGCCTGGTACATATCCGCAAAGAGAGTATCACCTCCAGCGGGTGGTAGTTCTTGTGCGTAGAGCATTGTTGCCTTTGGAGGAATCTCGGTAAAACTTCCATCTGAATGCCATACATTTCCGAAAGCATACGTGTCCGTTTCAGTTTTCAATATTTCTAATATTTCAGGATGACTTTCAAGACCTTTCATATAAGGGTAATGATGGATTTCACCCCATCTTCTGCCAAATGTTAGATACTCATCTGGAGTTAGATTTTGATTAGGAATTCCAATTACCTGATAGTCTACAAAAGCCTTATATATTTCCTCGAATATAGAGTCATTGATTTTATTTAAGTCAATATCTAGAATTTCAGCACCAAGTGCTCCTGCTAGCGGATGAACCTTAAAATTGTTATATTCAATAATTTTCATAAATATCTCCTTATATTTTTAGTATTTCTCTTGCCTCCGAGGGGGTTGCAACCGTATATCCCATATTATTAATTATATTGGCTGCTCTCTCTACGAGCGGAGCATTACCTGGCGCCAGCTGACCACGCGCTAGGTACAAATTATCTTCCAATCCTACTCGAACATGCCCACCAAGGATCACTGACTGCGCAACCATTGGTAATTGATCCTTTGATATACCAAAAGAGGCCCAAACAGCATCATCTGGCAGCTGATTTTTCATCGTCATCATAATTTCTGGTGAAGATTCAGCAGCCCAAGGTATTCCCAAACAAATTTGAAAAAGGTAAGGTTTTTGGAATAAATCTTCTTTTAGTAGCGCTTTCGCTTGGCGAATTCCTCCAAGATCAAATACTTCCAACTCTGGCTTCACTCCTGTAGCTGAAATTTTTTTTGCCATTTCAGTAACAGTATCTGGTGAGTTAACAAAGATATGTGGTCCAAAATTGAAGCTACCAATATCAAGACTACAAATATCTGGTTTTATATTTTCTATATGGATCACTCTATTTGCAGGTGAGGTTAGTGTGGTACCTGGCCCAAATTCAACAGGATTAGAGTTCTCACCAAGGACTATTCTAGCTCCTGGACCAGTAGTCAGGTTTATAATGACGTTATCATCAACTTGTCTAATCCTATCAACAACTTCTCTATATAATTCTTCCTCCATACTTGGCTTTCCTGTCTTAGGGTCTCTAACATGTATGTGGACAATCGCAGCTCCAGCTTTTCTTGCTTGAAGACATTCATTGGCAATTTGTTCCGGTGTTATTGGAACGGCTGGATTAAGTTTGGTATGATCAGCTGCACCTGTTACTGCGCAGGTTATTATTATTTTACGCACAAGAAATCTCCCATTTTTATACCCAAATTATATTCTATAGATAAATAT
>CENP01017666.1_pt1 | contig 54767 bp, 56 predicted proteins | sample 361281 | NCBI WGS metagenome assembly CENP01 (sample SAMEA2591122, study PRJEB7988) | marine metagenome | biome: marine biome (ENVO:00000447); feature: deep chlorophyll maximum layer (ENVO:xxxxxxxx); material: saline water (ENVO:00002010), including plankton (ENVO:xxxxxxxx) | depth 70 m
CAATCTCAGTTTTCTCTAACTTATTTATTTCATCATAAATTTCTTCAAGTTTTTGATTATCGGTTGCTCTAAAATATATTCCTCCTGTCTTTTGTGAAATTTCTTTTAATAAAACTTCATCTATCTCTACTTTGGTGAGTCCGTATTTGAATTTTCCGTTTGGAAGAATTCCAACTGGTGCTAACGCGGTACCATTACTTCCAAGACCAATCGTATAAGTCTTAATTCCAAACTCTACTGCCAACTCTGTAGCAATTTTAGGATCAATAAATCCCGAGTTATTTACACCATCCGTTAGTAAAATAATGATTTTACTTTTGGCTTTGCTATCTTTTAATCTATTAACTGAGGTCGCTAGACCCATTCCAATTGCTGTTCCATCTTCTATAAGACCTTGGAAATTTATTTCGCCTAGAGATGATTTTACTATACTTTTATCACTTGTAATTGGAGTTTTTGTGTAGCTTTCACCAGCATATACAACAAGTCCTATTCTATCAGACCTACGATCTTCAATAAATTCTCCAGCAACTCTTTTCAACGCAACTAACCTATTTGGTTTCAAATCTTGTGCCAGCATGCTAGATGAAACATCTATAGCCATTACAATATCAATTCCTTTATTAGTTTTTGTCCTTGTTGAAACGTCAACTGTTTGAGGTCTAGCAATTGATAAAATAATCAAACTAATTGCCAATAAACGAAATACATAAAGAAATGGATAGAGTTTTGCCAAAAAAGAAGAACCCGTCTTGAAATTTAGAAGACTAGGCATTTTTAATGTAGGTTGTTGTTTTTTCCAAGTTAAAATATTCCATACAACCATAATAGGAATAATCGAAAGAAGCCAGAGATAATTAGGGTTTGCAAAATAAATTCCTTCAATCATTTTTATAACTCTTTTACCAATTCTATACTATTAATAATGCGCTGTTCAATACTTGGAGCATAACGATCTTCTTTTTCATACATTATTGTAAGGATAATTGTGCCCTCCTCAAAAGTAAATAGTAACGCATTAAATGAACATCTAATCCGATCTGATAATCCTTTTTTGGGATAATCTAAAGTTCCAAAAACTTTAGCTACTGATAGACCAGAAGGGAGTTCTACTGCATCATTTTTTATCAGAATATTTACAGCTCCTTTAGATTCAAAATTTGAAATTATTGAATTTACCAAAGCTTGCCCTTTTTCTAGGTCAGCTTGCTTAGGATCTAATTTAGTAGACTGAGGTTTTTGAGAATTTCTAGATTGGAAATCAAATAGTAAATCGACATAGAACGGGCTGTCAAAAGTTCCTAAACCAAATTGTTCAATATTTTTTTCTTCTCTTGAAAAACGCTCAAGAACCTCTGGTGTCTCAATTTTCAGTGGAGGTGTACCATATTGACTTGAAATCCATTGACCGCTATAAAGTCGTTTAGTTGGATATAACAAAATAGTATCTCGGACAGGATAATAGCCATAGATAAGCATACTTAAAACAAGTGCAAATGATGCTAAAATACCAACCCCAAAAAACCCCCAAATCCACAGTTCTTTTCTGCGTTTTTTTGCTAAATATTCTTGATAGGCTGCTTTTTCTTTAAGCTCTTCTTCAGTAGGTTCAGGTAAAGCTTCTTTAGTCTCAATTACTACCGTCTCAACTACTTTTCTATCCTCATTTGCTATCCGATATTCTGGCATAGATTTAGCGAATTTTACTAAATCAGCATTTTGTAAAACCTCTTTGAGACTCAAAAGTGTTTTTCTATCCAAATCAAGAGTTCCAGCATCTTTTCGAATTTCCAATTTTGCTAAAAGTTCATCTGAAGTACTTTCAAGCGCATCTATTTTTGCATCTTCTTGGAGATATATTCTTACAACCTCGATTAATCTTGAATAATATCTTTTATACTCTTCTTGTTTATTTAAATTCTCATTTTCAAGAGCTTTAAGTTGCTCGATGGCTCTTTCAAAAGGGGGTAGGTCACTTTCTTTTAATTCTTTTCTCCTTTTCTTAAATAAATATGTGTAAAATACCCCTAATAGAATAATTATAATTACTATTCCCCATAGAATTCGAGCAACTAATTTTTCATAATTTTTTTGCACTTCCTCTAATGGCTTTATATCATAAAGTTTTTGCTTTAGAGTGTCCACTTTTATGGTATTTACTCTAATTGGAATTAATTTGGAAATTTTTGAGAACCCATTAATTAATACTTGTTGTTGTGGAATATAAAAATCTCCAGAATCAAATTGAATTAGTGAATATTTTTTAGTGTATAAATAGTGATCAGAAGTTTTAAAAGTATCAACAGGACTTGACTCTAATAGTTCAAAAGGTGCAAACAAGGATTGTTCAGGAAAAACAACTTGAGCGCTAGTATCTGCTTTTACTTGAAGAAAATAATTTATTTGTTCACCTATTCTTACAACTGTAGAATCTACTGATACGGTTAATTTTTCACTTTTTTGAGCAACACAAATAAAAGATATTCCAAAAAAAACAATTATTTTTTTAAACATTTAAATACGTGTTTTAAAATACCCTAATAACTTCTTTACATAACTTTCTTCAACACTACAACTTAGGTGTCCTGCACCGTTTTTGCTAAATAGTTCCTCGTATTTTTTTACTTTTTCCCTATATGCATCTGCATATATTTTTCGTGTTGATTTAGAAAAGGTATTTATCCATCTTACAACTTTTGTTTCAGCATCTTGCATTGGAACGATTCCTAAATTTGGTAGGACTGCTTCGATTGGATCAAAAACCCTAATTCCAGTTAAATCGTGTTTTTTTGCCACAATGCGTAAGTTCTTTTCATAACCTTCATCCATAAAATCTGAAAGAACAAATACAATGGCTTTTTTCTTTAAAACTCCTGAAAGGTATTCAAAAGTTGTCGCTATGTTTGTTTTAGAGCTTTTTGGTTGAAACTCTAATAATTCCCTAATGATCCTTAATATATGTGATTTACCCTTTTTTGGTGGAATAAAAAGTTCAACATTATCAGAAAATAATACCAAACCTACTTTGTCATTATTTTGAAGTGCAGAAAAAGCAAGAGTTGCGGCAATCTCAGTTAATATTTCTCTTTTGAATTGAGTCTTTGTACCAAAAGACTCGGAGCCACTAACATCTACTACAAGCATCATAGTTAGTTCACGTTCTTCTTCAAAAACTTTGATAAAAGGCTCGTTGTAACGTGCTGTCACATTCCAATCAATTGCTCTTACATCATCTCCATATTGATACTGCCTAACTTCATTGAAAGTCATTCCACGTCCTTTAAAAGTAGATTGATATTCCCCTCCAAAAATATTATCACTTAATCGGCGGGTTTTGATTTCAATTTTACGAACTTTTTTCAATAAGGCTTTTGTATCCATCACCTTCTGTATCAGTTAAAATAAAGTCAATCTTTTTTATGGAACCTCTACCTCATTAATAATTTGCGTTATTATTTCTTCTGAGGTAATGTTTTCTGCTTCTGCCTCATAGGTTAGTCCTATTCGGTGTCTAAGTACATCATATATAACAGCTCTAACATCTTCAGGAATAACATAACCTCTATGCTTTAGAAAAGCGTAACATTTCGATGCAGTCGCAAGATTTATACTACCTCTGGGAGAGGCACCAAAACTAATCATAGGCTTTAGTGATTCCAGTTTATAGTTTTCCGGATAGCGCGTAGCAAATATTAAGTTAAGAATATAATTTTCAATTTTTTCATCCATATATACTTCATGAACAGTTTCTTGGGCAGATATAATTTGCTTAGTATTTATTACAGGTTTAATATTTTTGGTAGAACTATTAAGATTAGTACGCATAATTAGTTGCTCCTCATTAAGCTTAGGGTAGTCAATTACAGCTTTAAGCATGAATCGATCAACTTGAGCTTCTGGAAGAGGATAGGTACCCTCTTGTTCTACGGGATTTTGAGTAGCCATGACCAAAAAGGGAGCTTGGAGCTTAAAACTTGTGTCTCCAATTGTTACCTGTTTTTCTTGCATTGCTTCAAGTAAAGCAGATTGAACTTTAGCTGGAGCTCTATTTATCTCATCTGCCAGAACAAAGTTGGCAAAAATGGGACCTTTCTTAATGGAAAAATCATTTTCTTTAATATTGTAAATCATCGTTCCAATTACATCAGCAGGAAGTAAATCTGGTGTAAATTGAATCCTGCTAAAACTTCCTTTCACCGCTTGACTTAAAGTATTTATAGCCAAAGTTTTAGCGAGTCCTGGAACTCCTTCAAGCAATATGTGACCTTTTCCTAAAAGCCCAATTAAAAGGCTTTCAACCATACGCTTTTGGCCAACAATTATTTTATTTATTTCTAAAGTGAGAAGGTCGATAAAGGAGCTCTCTTTTTCAATTTTCTCATTAATTGACTTTATGTCAATATTTCGATTATTAGTTTCTTCCATAGATTTATATAATATTTTTTTTTGGACAACAAAATTCAAAAATAAATTACCACTTAGTTGTTAACAATTGGTTAAAAATTGAGCAGACATCATCTGGCTTAGATCTGAATTGTTGCTAATTTAGGTGTTAAAATTAATCAATTGATATTCTCGTGAAGCCCTTTTCAAGAATAATTTGTGGAACCATGAGTTGGGGAGATTGGGGTAAAAAATTTTCAATACCTCAAATGCAAGAGTTAATTGAAAAAGCTGTAGATATTGGAATTAATACATTTGACCACGCTGATATCTATGGGGGATATACGACAGAGAAAAGCTTTGGTGAAGCTTTTAAAAAGAGTTCTTTACCTAGAGAAAAATTACAGTTTATTACTAAATGTGGTATACAAATTCCGTGTGAAGCCCGGCCACTTGAGGTTAAACACTATGATTATACTGCTTCTCACATTCAACTTAGTGTAGAAAACACTTTAAAAAACCTTAATACTGAATACATTGACGTTCTTTTACTTCATAGGCCAAGTCCACTGATTGATGAAAATATTATTAATGATGCTATCAGAAAATTACAAAGAGAAGGAAAAGTAAAAGAGTTTGGAGTTTCAAATTTTACTCCATCTCAAATGGATTTAATTCAACAAAATATACCATTGGCCTGGAATCAGATAGAATGTTCACTAACTCATGAAGTGCCAATGTTTGATGGTACCTTAGATCACATGAAAATTAACGGTGTTGGTACTATGGCTTGGAGTCCTTTAGGCATATATTTTAAAGAAAATTCTTCTCAAAAAAAGAGAATAAAAAAAATTTTGTTGCAATTATGTGAAAAATATAACTCTAGTGAAGATCAGATATTACTTGCATGGCTTTTATTCCATCCTTCAAAAATCTATCCTGTGGTGGGAACCACTTCCCTTAAAAGATTAAAAAGAGCTTTTGAAGCCATAAAAATTAAATTAGAAATTAGTGACTGGTTTTTACTCTTAGAAGCCAGCATGGGAAAACCTATACCTTAAATTATGAAAAATAAAATTGTTTTAATCACCGGAGCAACAAGTGGAATAGGATGGGCTACAGCCCTAGAATTTAAAAAAGCTGGGGCAAAATTAATTTTATGTGGCAGAAGAAAGGAAAGACTAGAACTTCTTGATAATAAATTGGGAGGAGAACAAAAATTATTGAATTTTGATGTTCGTGACAAAAATGACGTATTTAAATCATTTGAAAGCCTCCCTGAAAATTGGACAGATATTGACCTATTAATCAATAATGCTGGAAATGCACATGGCTTAGATCCAGTACAATCTGCAAGCCTTGAAGATTGGGATTCTATGATTGACGGAAATGTTAAAGGTTTAATGTATGTTACAAAAGCTGTTCTTCCAAGTATGATTAAGCGCAAGAAAGGCCATATAATTAATTTAGGTTCGATTGCTGGTAAAGAAGTATACCCAAACGGAAGTGTATATTGCAGCAGTAAAGCGGCAGTAGACTTTTTTACACGCGGATTAAGAATTGATCTCAACCCACTTGGCATTAGAGTTGGAGCAATTCATCCTGGTTTAGTTGAAACTGAATTTTCCGATGTCAGATTTAAGGGCAATAAAAAAAGGGCAAAGGCAGTTTATGAGGGAATTGAAGCACTTACAGCAAAAGAAGTAGCCAGTTCAATACTTTATATGGCTAATGTTCCTGATAAAGTTACAATAGCTGACATGGTTATTTTACCGACTCGTCAAGCCAATTCTTATGTAAATAATCGTAAAAAGTAACCCTAATTTATGTTTTCAGGATATAGAAAATGATTGTATGGAAAACGTGTTACATGAATTCTACGAACAGTTTCATAAATTAAATTTAGTAATTTTTTGAAGTTTTTCTTTTTCAGCGCTGAAACAAATATTGATTGCTCATTTTTTTTACTTATCCAAGATTTCTCCCATTCAGCTATCGTGTAATTTCTTTTGTCTCGTTTTTGAATTAATTCATTTTCATCCCATGGTAATGCCTTGTAGGCATCTATTTTATTAAAAACCATTATTGTTGGCTTTTCAATACAATTGATTTCTTTAAGAATTTGATTGACAGTATCAATATGCTCCTCAAAATTTGGATGCGATATATCGACTATATGAAGTAAAATGTCAGACTCCTTCACCTCATCCAATGTACTTTTAAATGATTCTATCAACTGCGTGGGTAATTTCCGAATAAATCCAACTGTATCACTTAGTAAAAAAGGAAGATTTTCTACCACAACTTTTCTGACAGTTGTATCCAATGTTGCAAAAAGTTTGTCTTCTGAAAAAACTTTACTTTTAGAAATTACATTCATCAAAGTAGACTTCCCAACATTTGTATAACCAACCAAAGAAACCCTTACTAATGAACCTCTGTTCCCACGCTGTGTTGACATTTGTTTATCAATGATTTCCAACTTGTTTTTAAGCAGTGAAATTTTATTTCTTACAATCCTTCGATCAGTTTCAATCTCAGTTTCACCAGGTCCACGCATACCTATTCCACCTCTTTGACGTTCTAAGTGTGTCCAAAGTCCCTTAAGCCGAGGAAGCAAATATTGATATTGTGCGAGCTCAACTTGGGTTCTTGCATAACTGGTTCGGGCCCTTTGAGCAAAAATATCAAGGATAAGACCTGTGCGATCAAGAATTTTTACTTTTAATAGTTTTTCAATATTGCCTTGCTGAGTTGGTGTTAATTCGTCATCAAAAATTACTGAAGAGATTTTTTTTTCCTTAACAAATTTTAATAATTCGATAATTTTCCCTGAACCTATAAAAGTTTTTGGATTAGGAAAATCTAATTTTTGTGTGAAAGATTTGACCACTTCCCCTCCAGCGGTAAATGTCAAAAATTTCAACTCTGCTAAATATTCTTTTAACTTTTCCTCATTTTGGTTAGAATTAATGATTCCCACCAAAACAGTTTTTTCAAGTTCAATTGATCTGCCTTCAATCATTTACACTCATTCCCATTTTTTAAGTTCTAATTTTCTCCCGTCAAAAACACCGTAAGTAAAATGCGTAATCCAATCCCCTAAGTTAATGTAAGTTGAATTTTTATCTAACCTAACATTTAAGGGAAGATGTCGGTGGCCAAAAATAAAATAATCCCGATGCCTTTGTTTTAACTTACGCTTGGAATATTGGATTAATAATTCTTTATCCTCCCCTAAATATTTCATTTCATTATCTCCTGATATCCATCTATTTTTAAGAGACAAAAATTGGCCCATTCTGATTCCTAAATCAGGATGCAGTATATGAAAAAGTTTCTTAGCTATAGGATTTTTAAAAACTTTCTTTATCAGTTTGTAAGAAATATCTCTTGGCCCAAGCCCGTCACCATGACCAATAAAAAAAGAAACGTTGCTAAATATAAACTCTTTTGGTTCGTAATACATTTTGATGTTTAATTCTTTTTCAAAATAATCTCTTACCCAAAGGTCATGGTTTCCAACAAAATAATGAACTGGAATACCGGAATCTGTTATCGCGGCCAATTTCCCTAGGACCCTAACAAAACCTTTAGGAACCACTTTGCTATATTCAAACCAGAAGTCAAATAGGTCTCCTAATAAAAAAAGTTCTGAACCTTCTTTTTCTACCATATGAAGCCAATTGATAAAATGTCTTTCTCTTTCTGCACTAAGATTTTTATTTGGGGCTCCAAAATGCTGGTCTGAAGCAAAATAAATTTTTTTGATTTTAGTTGCTGTCATTAATTGAAACTAACCAATTGCTTGCTTTAAATCAGCAATTAGATCATCAACATGTTCTATTCCAACACTCAATCGAATCAAAGCATCAACAACACCACTCTTTTCTCTTATTTGTTTAGGTATCGAAGCATGTGTCATACTTGCAGGATGACCAGCCAAACTTTCAACACCCCCTAAGGATTCAGCAAGAGTAAATATTTTCAATTTCTCAACAATCTTTATCGCTGATTTATAATCTGCTCCTTTGGTAATAAAAGAGAGCATCCCCCCAAAATCTTTCATTTGACTTGTTGCTATATTATGGTTAGGATGAAATTTAAATCCAGGCCAATATACCTTTTCAATTTTCGTATTTTCTTTCAGGAAATTTGCAATTTGAGAAGTATTTTCGCAATGTCTTTGCATCCGTACATGTAAAGTTTTTATTCCCCTAAGCGTTAAAAAACTGTCCATTGGTCCACAAACAGCACCACTTGCATTTTGGATGAATTTAAGACGTTCTGCCAAGTTCTTATCATTTACTATTAAAGCACCCAAGATAACATCTGAATGTCCAGCAAGATATTTTGTCGCAGAATGCATTACAATATCTACTCCCATTTTTAGTGGTTGTTGAACATACGAAGAAGCAAAAGTATTATCTACTGCTACTAAAATATCTCTGTCTTTAACTAAATCAACAACAGATTTAATATCGATTATATTCATCATTGGGTTGGTTGGGGTTTCAATCCAAATTAACCTAGTTTTATCATTTAAAACATTAGAAATATTTTTAGTGTCATACATTGATACGAAGTGAAACTTTAATCCAAAATCCTTAAATATTTTGGTAAATAATCGGTATGATCCTCCATAAAGATCATCAGTTGAAATAATTTCATCACCAGGTTTAAGAGTTTTCAGAACTGCATCCATAGCAGCAAGCCCCGATCCAAAAGCAAAAGCAAAATTACCAGATTCAATACTAGCTAGAGATTTTTCTAATGCTTCTCTAGTAGGATTGTGAGTACGACTATATTCAAATCCTTTGTGCTTTCCTGGACTTTTTTGAGCGTAGGTTGAGGTTTGGTAAATTGGTGGCATTACTGCTCCATAGGCTTTATCTGGAGATTGACCTCCATGAATAGTAGCTGTATTAAAATGAAGTTCTTCTTTCATTGTTGTATTAATATTTGGTAAAGTTATTTGATTTTACAAAAACTATACTGTTTAGAGTAAAATGATTTTTCTTTGCAAAGAAAATTTTAATATGAGATTATTTTATTATTTAAGCACATGTCAGACATGTAAACGCATAATCAAGGATCTTGATTTAGATGATTCAATTCAAAAAATAGACATCAAAAAAAATCCTATAAATAAGGATCAATTAAATTATTTATACAAAATTGAAGGGTGCTATGGAAACTTAATAAATAAAAGAGCGCAACTTTTTAAGACTCTCGGTTTAAGTAACAAAGTCTTAGGAGAAAATGATTTTAAGAAGTTACTTTTGAAAGATTACACTTTTCTAAAAAGACCTGTGCTTGCTTATGATAATTATCTTTTTATTGGAAATTCTTCTAAAGTGACTATTGAGATGAAAAAGTTTTTAAGTGAACAGTAGAACATTAGCCTTTTTTGCTGCATTTGGCGCTACAACCATTTATGGTTTAAATCATACTATAGCAAAAGTAGTTATGCCACATTATATTGGCCCCTTTGGATTTATAATGTTAAGGATATTTGGTGCTGGGTTTTTGTTTTGGCTTGTAAGTTTATTTATAAAAAATGAAAAAATTCATCGTGAAGATTACTTTAGAATAGCCTCAGCTGCACTATTGGGAATGTGTATTAATATGTTAATGTTTTTTAAAGGACTTCAGTTATCTACACCTATTAATAGTGGTGTAATTGTAACTTTAACACCAATTATTATTTTGGTTCTTTCAGCATTTTTTTTGAAAGAAAAACTGACCACTCAAAAGGTCATAGGTATTTTTTTAGGTTTTGTAGGTGCTATAATGCTCATTGTTTATGGGAGCAATTCAAAGGTTATAAATGCGCCAAATATTTCGTTTGGTAATGTACTTCTTTTAATTAATGCAATTAGTTTTGGAGCATATCTTGTCATAGTTAAACCAATCACAAAAAAATACAACACAATTACACTAATGAAATGGATGTTTCTGCTTGGAATGATCTATACCTTCCCATTTACATACAGTGAATTTAGTCAGGTGTCTTGGAGCAAACTCCCATTTGAGGCAATTTGGCGAATGAGTTTTGTAGTTATTGGAACCACTTTTTTAACATACATGCTTAATGTTTATGCTTTAAAAAAATTACCCCCAACCGTAATTGGTAGCTTAACTTACTTACAGCCACTAATTACAATAATTTATGCAGTAATTACTGGAAATGATATTTTAGATAGTATTAAGTTTTTTGCTTGTGCTTTAGTTTTTATTGGGGTTTATATGGTTTCAAAGAAAAATTCAAAAGCTGGATTTGAAGAATAAATATCTTTTAAAATTTATTTTTCTAAATTTTTAGGTTCTCTGTTCCATCTTCTTGTATCCTTAGATGAAATTTCTTTGAATGAATTTGTCTTATTACTTGTCTGAAATTTTTTCAAGATATCTTTGGGTAATGAAGTAAGTTTTCTTGATTTAAGATTTATCCACCCGCCGGACATTTCACATCGGGCTAAATTCTCACCCCTATCATTATAATAATTATGCTCAAATTCAAAAAAAGTACCGTCCTTACTTAAAGCCGCTAATTCAAATGAAACTCTAATTTTCTCATCTGGAAGAATTTCCTTAAAATAGAAAAGATGTTCATTGAATACTACAGGTCCAATAGATAATTGCATTAACTTTGAAAATGATAAACCTATATTTTTTAAAAATTTCATACGCGTGTCACTTGCAAAACTTAAAAATGAAATATTTGCAAGATGCCTATTTGCATCGAGATCATTCCATCTAATTTCAAATTCTTTTAAAAACATAAAATCTTTTTTATAAATCTATTCTTTTTATATTTTTGAAAAAAATAAAAAAATGAAAAAGATTATTTACTTTTTAATGATGGGTTTAATAATAAATGCATGCGGTGAATCAAAACCATCACAAAAACAAAAAACTAGTAAAACTGAACAAAACTCAGTAGAAGAATTAAGTACAAACATTGTCATTAACTCTGATGATACAATGAAGTTTGATAAAAATATATTATTGATACCAGCAGGTAAAAAAATTACTTTAACACTCAACCATAATGGTAAATTTCCAAAAGTTGGGATGGGCCATAATTTTGTGCTTTTAAAAGCTGACACTAACGTGAGTGAATTTGCTGAAAAAGCGGCAATGGCTAGAAAAACAGATTACATTCCTGAAGGAGACCAAACTATTGCTTATACAAAGCTTTTAGGAGGAGGTGAAAGTGATACAATAACCTTTGATGCGCCAAAAAAAGGATTCTATACTTTTTTATGCACGTTCCCTGGTCATTGGCAATTAATGAAAGGCAAATTGATCGTAAAATAAGAATTATTGTAAGGACCAAGCTTTTCCTCCAGTTGCCTCTTCAAGGTCGACACAACCCACATTTTTCCCTGGAACTGGTTGATAAGCAAGGACATTTTCACCGATATATTCATTGGTCCGAAACGCATTAATAGTTAGATTTCTTAACTCAGTGGTAAAACTCGCTGCTATTTTTTCTTCATCACTATAAATATCTTTACTTTTTAAAAATTTGTGTAATAGATTATCTAATTCATCAAACGTTAAATCCTTAGTTGGTTTTTGTCCAAATTTAATTTTAGCAACATCCTTAAAAAGCTTAAAGCTCTTGTTTATATTTTCTTTTGATTTTTTATCCCATACTGCATCAATATAATTATCTACAAAATCTGGTAGTTTAAGCTCTATAGCTCCAGGAATGTCAGTTTTTGGAATTATAATTTCCATAAGGCGTGAAATCAAATTGAAATCTTCTGCTTTAAAAAAAGTTGGGTTGAAAGTTTTAGAAGTTTGGCATCTTTGGAAAATACTAACTATTGTAGGGGTTATCATTACAGTCCCAATACCTTTACCAATATTCCCTAAAGCTTTTCTCCTATCCATTTTCAAATAAATTTATAAATTTTTCTTATTTAACTCTTGAATTGCATGTTTTACAGCTCTTGCTGTAAGGGCCATATATGTTAAAGAAGGATTTGCATTTCCAGAAGAGGTCATACATGATCCATCTGTTACATAAACATTTTTTACTGCATGAATTTGATTATGTTTATTTAAAACAGATTTTTTAGAATCATTCCCCATCCTAGCTGTTCCCATTTCATGAATACCATTCCCAAAGATATATTTTTTATCATATGGAACTATTTCTTTTGCTCCAGCTGCTTCAAACATTTCAATAGCTTGTTGCATCATGTCTTTTCTCATATTGAGCTCATTTTCTTTTATCTCTGCATCAAATACTACCTTTGGTAATCCCCAACTATCTTTATCATCCTGATCCAGATACATTTTATTTTCATGATATGGTAAAATTTCACCAAATGCTTGCATTCCAATACTCCAATCACCAGGTTTTGTGATTGATCTTTTAAAGTCTGACCCATATCCAAGTTCCAAAGCATTCTTAGATACTCCTCCTCTGCTTGCATCACCCTGATAACCGTATCCCCGAGTATAGTTTTTTTTATTTGTATTTCCCCCTAGATTTCTAAATCGTGGTATATAAAATCCAGCTGGTTTTCTTCCTACATAATATTTTTCTTCAATCCCCTCTATAATTGCATCTGCCCCTACTTGAAAATGGTGATCCATAAGATTATGTCCTAATTCCCCGGAATCATTTCCCATCCCATTTGGAAAGCGTTCAGATATTGACTGCATTAATATTGATGTCGAACCAACTGTAGATGCACAAAGAAAAATTACTTTTGCCTTGTAATCGTAAACTTCTTTTGTATTAGAATCGATTACACGGACCCCAGTTGCTTTTCTAAGATTTTTGTCATAGATAATTTCATGAACTAGTGAGTTAGGCTTAAGTGTCATATTACCCGTAAGCTCTGCTGCTGGAAGGGTTGAAGAGTTACTGCTAAAATAGGCTCCATATGGACAACCCCTTCTGCATCTATTTCTATACTGGCAGCTAACTCTTCCCAAGCCAGGTTTTGTACCTTCGGTAATGTGAGCAATCCTTGCATTAGAGACTATTCTGTCATCAAATGAATTATTCACTTTTTTTTGGAGAATTTCTTCTGCACAATTAAGTTCCATAGGCTTTAAATATATACCATTTGGAAAATGAGGGAGATTTTCATTTTTCCCACTAATACCGATATATCGCTCAACATAATCATACCAAGGTGCAATATCTTTATATCTAATTGGCCAATCAATTGCTATGCCTTCTTTTAAATTGGCATTAAAATCAAAATCTGTTAATCGATAAGTATGCCTAGCCCATAAAAGAGACCTACCACCAACGTGATACCCTCTTATCCAATTAAACGGTTTTTCTTCCTTGTATGGATGTTCTAGATCGTTTACAAAGAAGTGTTTAGTAGATTCACTGTTTACATAATCTGTTCTACTTTGTTTTGGTTGTACCCTTTTAATTTCTTGGGTGATGACATCTCCATTTTTGTAATCCCAAGGATCATCATTCATTGTAGTGTAATCTTCGATGTGTTTTATCATCCTTCCACGCTCCAATACTAAGGTTTTCAATCCTTTTTCACAAAGTTCTTTGGCTGCCCAACCACCGCTTATACCGGTTCCAATAACAATGGCATCAAATTTGGTTTCCATAGAAATTTATTGTCTCATCTGACTATTCATTCAAATATATATAATTTCTTCCGTGATCATTATATTTTATATAAATTTAGGTTGGCATTATAATAATGAATAAAACAAACAAAGAATATGAAAACAAAAATTTTAACCTATACGACTTTATCGATTTTTCTAATTTTGATTTTTTTTTCATTCAAAAATGAAAATAAAACTAGTACCTCAAATCAGAAAACTTTTTTTAAGACTTCATTAGCTCAATGGTCAATACACAATTCTATTCGTGAAGATGGAGTATCTCCATATGAGTTTGCAAAAATCGCACATGATTTAGGTTTTGAAGGATTAGAATATGTAAACGCTTTGTATTCAGATGTAACAGGGAGTGAAGACAAAGTATCTGCGATAGAAGAGTTTATTAGAAGAAACAATGAGCTTGCTGCTAAGTACAATTTAAAAAATGTGCTTATTATGATTGACGGTGAAGGTAATTTAGCAAGTTCCAATTTAGAAGAAAGAAAGTTGGCTGTGGAAAATCACAAAACTTGGATTGAGGCTGCTAGTAAAATGAATTGTTCAGCGATAAGAGTAAATCTCAAGGGAGAAAAAGAAATAGAAAATTGGATTAAATATTCAGTAGAAAGTCTTAAAGCGCTGGCAAAATACGCTAAACCCATGGACATTAATGTAATTGTTGAAAATCATGGAGGATTATCATCCAATGCAAGTTTAGTGATGAAAGTTATAAACCAAGTGAATTTAGAAAATTGTGGGACTTTACCAGATTTTGGTAACTTTTGTATGAGTGAGGGTTTCGGAGCTCTAAGGGACAGAAATTGTAGGGATTTATACGACCCTTATTTAGGGATTTCAGAAATGTTGCCAAGAGCGTTTGGTCTAAGTGCAAAATCATATGAATTTGATTCTAATGGAGATGAGACTGTATTAGACTACTATAAACTATTATCAATTGCCAAAAATGCTGGATATACCGGATATATTGGTGTAGAATATGAAGGTAACAAGCTCTCAGAAATAGACGGTATAATTGCAACAAAAAAATTATTAGAAAAAGCAGCTTCTAAAATTTAGAGATGGCCCTGCTTAAGCGTATCCAACTTTCTTTACTTTTTTTCCTTGAGTTTTTTATTTGGGGAGGGTGGTTTGTTACTATGGGAACATTTCTTTCTCAAGAATTTAATGCCTCTGGGGGGCAGCTTGCGTTAGCCTATGAAACTCAATCTATAGGTGCTATAATTGCTCCTTTTGTAGTAGGGCTAATTGCTGATCGATATTTCGAGGCCCAAAAAATCTTAGGTGTTCTTCACATTATGGGTTCATTATTGTTGTATGTTGCTAGCAACTCTACCAATTTTTCAAATTTTTATCCTTATATTTTTATCTATATGCTTTTGTATATGCCCACATTAGCTTTATCAAATTCCGTGGCATTTCACCAAATGGAAGAGCCATCAAAACAATTTGCGCCAATCAGAGTTTTAGGAAGCATAGGTTGGATAGTAGCTGGATTAGTAATTGGTTTCTTTGCATGGGAAGGAAACCAAACATTAAAATATTCTTTCTATATGTCCTCAGCTGCATCTGCCCTACTAGGGCTTTATTGTTTTACTCTCCCTAACACGCCCCCGAAATTAGCTGCTAACAAAAGGATCTCTTATCGTGAAATATTGGGTATTGATGCTCTGTCTATGCTAAAAGACAGAGGGTTTTTATTTTTCTTTATAGCATCAATTCTAATTTGTATCCCTTTAGCATTTTATTATCAACATGCTAATCAGTTTTTAAATGAAATAGGGATGAAAGCGGCTGCTTCGAAAATGGTTTTTGGACAAATTTCAGAAGTATTATTCTTACTTCTACTTCCTGTTTTTATTAAAAGATATGGAATTAAAAATGCATTGATAGTGGGTATTTTAGCTTGGGGATTACGCTATATTTTGTTTGCATATGGAAATGTGGGAAGTCAAGCATGGATGTTGATTTTTGGAATCATTCTACATGGTGTCTGCTATGATTTCTTTTTTGTTTCAGGCCAAATATACACTGACTTTAAAGCTGGTGAAAAATTTAAAAGTACTGCCCAAGGGTTAATAACTTTGGCGACTTATGGCGTTGGAATGCTCATTGGATTCCGATTTGCAGGATGGTTAACCGACCAATATATTACTGATTCGGGCCATTTATGGAAGAATATATGGGTTCAACCAGCTATTTTTTCTTTTGTTGTTTTAACTTTATTTTTAATTTTCTTTAAGAATGAAACTATTAAAATCAAAACAGTATGAAAAAAATTAAACTTGGAATATTAGGAGGTGGTGGCGACTCTTTAATAGGGATACTTCATCGTGTTGCCTCAAATATGTATGATCGCTATCAAATAGTTGGAGGTGTTTTTAATCCTGATTTTGAAGAAAATTTGAAATTTGCTCATAAGATTGGGGTCCATACAGATAGGGTCTACATTGACTTTGATACTTTTATAGAGGAGGAAATAAAAAAACCTAAGGAGGAGCGTATTGAGGTAGTTTCTGTTCTTACACCAAATTTTTTACATTTCCCAATGGCAAAAAAACTTTTGGAGAACGGTTTTCATGTCATTTGCGAAAAACCATTAACTACATCATACAAAGAATCAATTGAATTAGAAACACTCCAAAAGAAGTATAAGGCTATATTTGCTGTTACTTATACCTACACAGGTTATCCTATGGTCCGACACATGAAACATATGATAGCCTCAGGTGCCCTTGGGGAGATTCAAAAAACAGATGTGCAATATTATCAAGGATGGATAAATCCTGTGATTCATGACCCTGAAATTCGAAAGACAGTTTGGCGTCTAGATCCCAAAAAAGCAGGAATTAGCTCATGTATTGGTGATATTGGAACTCATGCATTTCAGATGACGGAATATCTAACAGGAATGGAAGTAAAATATGTACTTTCAGATCTCAACATGTTATATGATGATAATGAATTGGATCTTGATGGTACTATTCTCATTCGTTTTTCTGAAAAAGTTAAAGGAGTTATTCGTGCAAGTCAAATTGCTACAGGAGAAGAAAATGGACTAACTGTAGCTGTTTATGGTAAAAAGGGAGCCTTCAAATGGGAGCAAGAAAATCCAAACATACTTTATCATATCACTGACGACGAGCCTAAAAGAATTATTAAGCCAGGACACGCATATGTTTCTGAAGTTGCAGCTGATGGAACAAAACTACCTGGAGGACATCCTGAGGGTATTTTTGATGCTATGGGTAATATCTACAAAGGTGTTGCCAAAGCCCTTAGGGGCGAAACCGCATTTGACGGAGAATATCCTACAATGAATGATGGCGTAAGGGGTATGCTTTTTATTGAAAAAGTTGTTGAATCACATAAAAATGGAAATGTATGGCTAAGCTTGGAAAGGAAATAAAAACAGTAAAAGGTCCTGGGATTTTTCTAGCCCAATTTGTTGATAATAAGGCTCCTTTTAACACATTAGAAGGAATGTGTAAGTGGGCATCTGATTTAGGGTATAAAGGAATTCAAATCCCTACATGGGAATCATTCCTAATTGATTTAGATAAAGCAGCTGAGAGTAAAACTTATTGTGATGAACTTAAAGGAAAAATAAATTCTTTTGGGTTAGAAATCACTGAACTTTCAACTCATCTACAAGGGCAATTAGTCGCTGTTCATCCTGCATATGATTTGATGTTTGATAACTTTGCTCCAGAGGCTTTTAAAAACAATCCTAAGGCGAGGACAGATTGGGCTGTTGAAACGATGAAAAAAGCAGCAAAAGCAAGCAATCATTTGGGCCTTAAAACACATGCAACATTTTCAGGAGCTTTACTCTGGCATACTTGGCATCCGTGGCCTCAAAGGCCTGAAGGACTTGTGGAACTAGGATTTAGTGAATTGGCAAAAAGATGGATGCCAATTTTGGATATATATGACGAAAATGGTGTTGACGTGTGTTATGAAATTCATCCTGGTGAGGACCTTCATGACGGTGTTACATTTGAGCGTTTTCTAAAGGCAACAAATAACCATAAGAGAGTAAATATTTTATATGATCCAAGTCATTTTGTTCTGCAACAGCTAGATTATATTGAGTATATTGATCACTACCACGATTTTATTAAATCATTTCATGTAAAGGATTCTGAATTTAAACCAACAGGCAAAAAGGGGGCGTTCGGTGGTTACGGTGATTGGATTGACCGCGCTGGACGATATCGTTCTCCTGGAGATGGTCAAATTGACTTTAAATCAATATTTACTAAACTTACTGAATATGGCTGTGATGTATGGGCAGTGATGGAATGGGAATGCTGTATAAAAAGCCCTGAACAAGGTGCTAAAGAGGGCGCCCCATTTATTAAAAGTCATATAATTGAAGCCACTCAAAAAACTTTTGATGACTTTGCAGGAGGTAAAATCGATAAGCAATTTTTAAAAAATATTTTAAACATATAAAAACAATGAAAAATACTATTCTTCTTCTACTAATGATGTTTTTATTTTTGAGTAATGAAAAAGCAAATAATAATTTAATTCAAAAAAATGATGAGGGATGGGAATCACTTTTTGATGGTAAAACATTAAATGGATGGCATAGATACAATCTTAAGGGTGTAAAGCCTATATGGAAAGTAAAAAAAGGAGTGCTTACCTTTTATCCAGATTTAATACCAAGAGGAGACTATGTTCATGCACTTGTAACAGATAAAATTTTCAAAAGTTTCCAACTTTCTATAGAGTGGAATATTTCAGAAGGGGGAAACAGCGGAATTTTTTGGGGAGTACAAGAGGGTGGAGGCATTAGCAATCCTTATTTAACAGCACCCGAAATACAAATAATTGACAATGAAAGACATCCCGACGCTAAAGAAAAACTGAAATTTCACCAAGCTGGTGCAGTTTATGATCTTGTGGAACCTACCAAAGATGTTTGTAAGCCTGCTGGTGAATGGAATCATTTTTTATTAACAATAGATCATAATAAAAACCAAGGTAGTGTGGTCCTTAATGGAACAAAAATCAATGAATTCCCATTAAGTGGTGAAGAATGGGAATCTCTAATAGCAAAATCAAAATTTAGTGACGAATGTGAGTACAAAAGATTCGCTAGACTAAAATCTGGAAAAATAAGTTTACAAGATCACGGAAATAAAGTGTCATTTAGAAACATAAAGATTCGAAGACTATAATTAAAATTTACATATGATACTATCCATGACAGGTTTTGGAAAAAAGGAATTCCAATACGAGGAAAAGTGCATTAGTGTTGAAATACGCTCTTTGAATAGTAAGAATACAGATATTACAATTAGAACCCCTAACTACTTAAGACCTCTAGACCCTGAGATTCGAAAAAAACTAATAAATAAAATGCAAAGGGGTAAAATTGATTTGAATATTCATGTTGAATTTACCGGGAATTTGGCACCTACATCAATTAACAATAAAATAGTAAAAGCTTACATGAAACAATTGGAAGAAATTGGAACTTCTACAGAAAGTGAGCGGATGTTAATGGCAATGCGTTTACCAGAAGCGTTTTCTTCAGAAAAAGAGACATTAAGTGAGGAAGAAAAAAAGATTCTTTTATCTAATCTAGATAAAGTGATCAGTGATATAAAAGATTTTCAGAAAAATGAGGGTTTTGAAATGGGAAAAGACATCGAATTAAGATTAGATTTAATTGATTCACATCTGAAAAATATTGTTGAATTAGAGCCTATACGGATTGAAAAAATAAGAGAAAAGCTTCTGACATCAATACAAAGTCTCAAAATTGAAATTGATACTAATCGATTTGAACAAGAAATGATATTCTACCTTGAGAAATTCGATATCACTGAAGAAAAGGTGCGTCTTATGAATCATATTAAATATTTTCGGGACGTTACAAATGAAAATTCTCCTAATGGTAAAAAACTTGGCTTTATTTCTCAAGAGATGGGCAGGGAGATAAATACCATAGGCTCAAAAGCTAATGATGCCCATCTCCAAAAAATTGTTGTTCAAATGAAAAATGAATTAGAAAAAATTAAAGAGCAGCTCCTTAACATTTTATAGATTGGATTCAGGAAAACTTGTTGTCTTGTCGGCTCCTTCAGGAAGTGGTAAAACGTCTCTCGTTAAAGAGCTATTGAATGAAAAACTCAATCTTGGTTTTTCAATTTCTGCAACCTCTAGAGCCCCAAGAGGAAAAGAAAAGAATAATTTAGATTATTACTTTTTGAGTCATGATGAGTTTGTTGAAAAAATCAATGAAAATGCTTTTTTAGAGTATGAAGAAGTTTATAAAGGAACCTTTTATGGAACATTAAATAATGAGATTAAAAGAATTTGGAAATCTGGAAAACATGTGCTTTTCGATATTGATGTTTATGGTGGTATCAAAATAAAAACCCAATATCCCAAAAATACATTATCCATTTTTATTATGCCACCCTCAATTAAGGAGTTAGAAATAAGACTCAGAAAAAGGGGTACTGAAAGTGAAGAAAAAATAAAACATCGTCTTAATAAATCAAAGGAAGAATTATCCTTTTCAAAAAAATTTGATGTGGTAGTTGTAAATGATAATTTTATAGTAACAAAAAATAAATTAGTAGAAATCGTAAATGAATTCATAAAATCTTGATCAAAATAATAAATTTTTAAATGGAGAAAATTGGTTTGTTATTTGGCACTTTTAATCCTATACATAATGGTCATTTAAATCTAGCTTCTTTTTTTTATGAAAACGATCAACTAGATTTTATTTGGTTTGTAATTACACCTCAAAGTCCATGGAAAAAAACAAGTGGTTTATTAAATGAAACTGAACGTTTTAAAATAGTATCTCAGGCATTGGTATCTCACCCAAAATTTAAAGTGAACACGATTGAATTTGAACTGCCTAAGCCAAATTATACATACATAACCCTTACAAAATTAAAAAAGCAATATCCTGAAAAAGTATTTAAACTAATACTGGGAGCTGATAATCTTATTTCCTTTGATAAATGGAAAAATTATGATAAAATTTTAGATGAATTTGAATTATTAATTTATCCCAGGAAAACCAATGATTCAATTCCAAAAAAGTTTTTAGAGCATTCAAAAATTTTTTCGCCCATAGCTCCAAATTTAATAATGAGCTCCTCAGAAATAAGAAAAAAAATTCGTGAAGGCAGCGATGTTAGTTCTCAAATACCAATTAAAAGTTGGGAGTATATAAAAGAGAATAATTTTTATTCTGCTTAATTAACTTTCAATTAAAACTTCTCTGATTAAACGTTTTGTGATTTCCTCGCGGCTCCAATGGTTTATATTTAATAACTTATTTTTAGATTTTTTTCCAAAATCAATTAAATTTCTAACGTAATCTTCAATAATTTTTTTTTCATAATCTCTAGCTATACAAACATTCGTTGCTTGTAATAAAAATTTAGAGGTATTAGTATCTGGACTTCCAATACATAGCATCGGAATTTCTGTTGCTAAATATTCTAATAATTTCCCTGACATCATTTGATTTTCAGCTTCTTTAAAAATGAAATTACATAAAAGATCTGCACTTTTCATAAGCGCAATTGCTTTTGAATGAGTTATATAACCTAAATACTTAAAATCTGCTTTAGGTATTTTAGATCTAATTTCATTAATAATGTTAGAATTTATATTTCCTGCTATTGTAAAACAAATTGAATAATAATTTGAAAGCTTTTTTATAACCTCTAAAAGAACTATATAATTTTGATTTTCTGTGAGTAATCCAGTGTAAACAATGTGAAATCCATTTTTCTTGGGTAAAGATTTGGTCATCTTCATAAGCCTTGAATCATACCCGTTAGGTAGAATTATAAACTTTTGATTAGGAGCTTTCAATTTAAGTTTATCTATAAAAATTCCACCAGCAGTAGTAATGACTCCATTTGCATTTTGGATTACTTGTTTCTCAAGTTTTTCATCTCTAGAAATCGTTTTTTTAGAACGATATAATGAAGTGTTGTAAAAAATATCTGTCCAAGGATCCCTTAGATCAACCCACCAATTCAAATCATAATATTTCTTGAGCCTTAACCCAACTAAATGTGTAGAATGAGGAGGCCCGGTAGTTATTATTTTTTTAATTTTTTCTTCTTTAATTAAATTAAATGCAGCCCGATATGCAAATTTGATCCAACCTATTCTTGCATCAGGTACAAAAAAATTTCCCCTGATATATGCAGCAAGTTTCGTGAAAATATTGTTTGTTTTTACTTCACCTTGTGGTATTCCAATTTTTTTGTCTCCAGTAATTATCCTTGAATACCATTTTAATGGTTCGGAAGTATCTGTTTTAATAACTCTTATGTCTTTTATTTCCTCATTTAAAGTGTAGTCTAGAACAGGATATGATGCTTTAGATTCATCAACTGTGATTACAAAAGGTAAATATCCTAGCCTCTTTAAATATTTAGCAAAATACATCCACCGCTGAACACCAGACCCTCCAGATGGTGGCCAATAATAGGTGATGATTAAAATTTTGGATTTATTCCCGTTCAATATTATTTTTTTGCCTTCCATAGAGGTACAGATGAGCATGCCTCTCCATAGAATATACTTTTTGCAACTTTCTGTAATCGTTGTATTAAATTAATATAGGATGCTTCTGGTATTGAATAATCTGAACAACCCTTTATAATGAGTGGTTTACCTTTAAATTTCTCTAAATCTAATTGATCAATTGTTTTAGAAAAAAGGTGCTTTTCAAGTTCATTTAAGCTTCCTAGTATGACAATTTTTGCAAATGGTGACAAATAGGTAGTTATCAAAAGTGTAGCCCAAGCAGGTAAAATTAAATCTGCAGAGCAATCCAGAGCAACTAAATGACCTTTATACTGAGTCCAATTATGTTCTTTTAGAGATTGTCTAAATACCTTTTCTCGAAGTACACCCTCTTCTAGCCATTGAGAAATATCTACTGAAGTTCGCACACCTTTTGATTTATAATCCTGAAGATCAATAACAATAAGTGAACTATTAGAAACTTTATTTATAATAGTATTGTTCATAATCTTTAGAGCATTCCTAATTCAAGCTTAGCTTCTTCACTCATTAAATCTTGTGTCCAAGGTGGGTCAAAAGTTATCTCGACTTCAGCAGACTTCACTTCATCGAGAGATTTAACTTTTTCCTCAACTTCCTTCGGTAAAGATTCAGCAACGGGACAATTCGGTGTGGTTAATGTCATCAAAATTTTTACTTCAAAATCTTCATTAACTAAAACATCATAAATTAATCCCAATTCATAAATATCAACTGGAATCTCAGGATCAAAAATAGTTTTTAAGGTCCCAACAATTTTTTCTCCCAAAAGGCTAGTATCCATATCTTCTGACATAATTTTTAATTTAATTGTGTTTGAAAAGCTACAGCATACATTTTTATTTGTTTAACCATGGAAACTAGACCATTTGCACGTGTAGGTGATAAATGTTCTTTAAGCCCGATATTATCAATAAAATCTATATTTGAATCAATAATTGAGCGTGGGTGCTGATTTGAAAATACCCTTATTAAAATTGCAATAATACCTTTAGTTATTATCGCATCACTGTCTGCTGTAAATTTGACCTTATCTCCATCTAGGTGTGCATGAATCCATACTTTACTCTGACAACCTCTAATTATATTTTCTTCAGTTTTATGTGTTTTGTGAATCAATGGTAAAGCCTTACCTAATTCAATCATATACTCATAACGTTGAGTCCAGTCTTCAAAAAATGAAAACTCTTCAATAATCTCTTTTTGTATAGACTCAATTTCACTCATTTTTAAAATTATTAAATTATTGTAACATTTTAATTGCTTTTTGAACTCCTTTAACCATAATATCAATTTCGTCAAAAGTATTATAAAAGGAAAAAGAAGCTCTTACAGTACCCGGAATTTCAAAATAATCCATAATGGGTTGCGCGCAATGATGGCCTGTTCTTACGGCAATACCCATTTGATCCAAAATACTACCTATATCATATGGGTGAATATTTTTTATATTGAATGAAATAACCGCAGTCTTTTTCTGTAAGTCTCCATAGATTTTAATCCCGTCAATTTTTTTTATTTCTTCAGTAGCATATTTTAAAAGATCATTCTCGTATTTTATTATATTTTCAAATCCTATGCTGTTCATATAATCCAAAGCTGCACCAAAAGCAATACCACCAGCTATATTTGGAGTACCAGCTTCAAACTTATGTGGAAGATCTGCATAAGTTGTTTTTTCAAATGTAACACTGGAAATCATTTCACCTCCACCTTGGTAGGGAGGTAATTTCTGTAATAGTTCAGTTTTACCATATAGCATGCCAACTCCTGTTGGGCCACATAGCTTGTGAGCCGAAGTAACATAAAAATCAACATTCATTTTCTGCAAATCGGGTTTAATATGAGCACACGCTTGAGCACCGTCGATTAGAACATAAGCACCAATTTTATGCGCCATTTCGATAATTTCATCAACTGGGTTTAGAGTACCTAAGGCATTTGAAACATGATTTACAAAAACTAATTTTGTTTTTTTGTTAAGAATTTTTTTGTAAGTCTTAATATCCAAGGTTCCCTCTTGGGTCATAGGAATAACCTTAAGTTTAGCTCCTGCTTTTTCACATAACATTTGCCAAGGAACAATATTTGAATGATGTTCTAATGCTGAAATAACTAATTCATCTTCAGGTTTCAATAATTTGCTAAATCCAGATGCTACTAGATTTATACTTTCTGTTGTTCCGGAGGTAAAAATGATTTCATAGGGTTTGGCAACATTAAAATGCTGTTGTATTTTTATTCTTGCTTCTTCATATGCATCTGTTGCCTCCTGACTTAGCCTGTGAACGCCTCTATGAATATTTGAATTTAAACGTGTATAATAATCGGTAATCACATCAATTACCTGCTGAGGGGTTTGAGAAGTTGCGGCATTATCAAAGTAAATGAGATTTTTCCCATTTACTTTTCTACTTAATATTGGAAAGTCTTCACGGATTTTAAAAATATCTATCATTACAATTCAAATCCTAGATTCACACCAAGCTTACTTGCAATTTGTCCATTAATTCTCTTTTTTAAAGAAGGTAGTTGTACGCTTTCAAGTACATTATTTGCAAACGCATAGGTCATTAGAGCCTTAGCTTCTTTTTTAGGAATACCTCTTGACCGAAGATAAAATAACGCTTCTTCATCCATCTGGCCAATTGTACAACCATGGGAGCATTTTACATCATCTGCGTATATTTCTAATTGAGGTTTACTATTTACAGTTGCTTTATCATCTAATAGGACATTATTATTTTGCTGAAAAGCATTAGTTTTTTGTGCGATCTTCTCTACAAGTATTTGTCCATTAAAGACCCCTTCTGAACGTTCTGAGAAAATACCCTTGTAATCTTGATGGCTCTCACAATTTGGATGAGAATGATGAACCATTGTCGAGTGATCAACGTGCTGCTTGCCTTCTAAAATTGTAACTCCTTTAAGAGTTGATAATATACGTTGGCCAGTATGATAGTATCTCAGATTATTTCTTACTAGCTTACCACCCAAAGAAAATGTGTGGACACTTGCATGACTATTTTTTGCTTGTTGTATGTAAGTATTATCAATTAAAGAAGCCGATGTTAAATCATTTTGCAATTTATAATAATCTACAAATGCTTCTTCATGAACATAAACTTCTGTAACACTGTTGGTAACTACAGGGTGATCTTTTAAACTTTGGTGCCTCTCAATAATTTGAACCTGAGAGTTTTTGTCAACCACAATTAAATTTCTAGGTTGAAGCCAGAGAGAATGTTCTTCACCAGATGCAAAATGAATAATCTCAATAGGTTTTTCAGCAACTGTTTTTTTAGGTATATAAACAAAAGCTCCTTCCTTGCTGTAAGAAGTATTAAGAGCTGTGAGACTTTCCTCTAAACTTGCGATTTTATTAAAATATGTATTTATTAAATTCCTGTATTTTGGTTTGGTAAGAGCCGCGGACATTAAACAAACATCTAAACCATCATGAGTAGTATTTGATAAAAAAGGGCTATAAACACCATCAATAAAAATTACTTTGTAGGTATCAGTGTCATATAGAAAGTATTTTTTTACATCCTTTAATTCAATACTTGCTTCAGATCTTGGGAAAAGTGCATAATCAGCATTAACTAGTGCATTCAAAGAAGTATACTTCCAAGATTCATCTTTTTTTGTTGGAAATCCTTTTTTTTCAAATACTCTTAATGCTTTTGCTCGAGTTTGATGTACACTATCTAATAAATCTAAGTCTTCTTCAAAAGCTAAATAGGATGAAATTAATTTCTCTTTAAATTCCATTTATGCTAATTCTTTTATCCAATCGTACCCTTTCGCCTCCAATTCATGTGCCAACTCTTTAGTACCAGATTTTACTATCTTCCCACCAAAAAGCACATGTACAAAATCTGGTACTATATATTCTAAGAGACGTTGATAGTGTGTTATTACAACTACTGCATTTTCTTTAGCTTTAAACTTATTCACTCCATTTGCGACTATTTTCAATGCATCAATATCTAATCCTGAATCTGTTTCATCTAATATTGCCAAAGTTGGCTCTAACATAGCCATCTGAAAAATTTCATTTCGTTTTTTTTCGCCTCCAGAGAATCCTTCATTTAAGGATCGGGATAAAAATTTTGAATCAATGTCCAATAGAGTAGACTTTTCTCGTATTTTTTTTAATAATTCACTTGCTCCCAAATCACTTAAACCTTGAGCCTTCCGATTTGCATTGATTGCTGTTTTTATAAAGTTTGTAACAGTTATACCCGGTATTTCAACAGGATATTGAAAAGATAAAAAGATTCCCAAATGTGCTCTTTCTTCTGGATCAAGCCCAGATAAATCTTTCCCTTCGAATAAAATTTTACCTTGGGTGACATCATAATCTTCATTCCCAGCAATAACGGAAGACAAGGTGCTTTTACCTGATCCATTTGGTCCCATAATTGCGTGTACCTCACCAGCTTTTACATTAAGATCGATGCCATTTAAAATTGTTCTCCCTTCAACTTCAGAATGTAAATTTTCTATTGTCAACATTACTTTGCTATTTGTTTTAATTTATGTCTATAAAGAATTAGCCAACACTTCCTTCTAAACTAATTTCAAGAAGTTTTTGAGCTTCAACTGCAAACTCCATTGGAAGTTTATTTAGAACCTCTTTACTGAACCCGTTAACTATAAGTGCTATGGCTTTTTCTGTATCAATACCTCTTTGATTGCAGTAAAAAATTTGATCTTCACCAATTTTACTTGTAGTTGCCTCATGCTCAACTTGAGCTGAATTATTTTTAGCTTCGATATAAGGAAATGTGTGTGCCCCACAATTATTTCCCATTAATAATGAATCACACTGTGAAAAATTTCTCGCATTTTTTGCTCTAGACCCCACTTTCACAAGGCCACGATAACTATTTTGTGATTTCCCTGCAGAAATTCCTTTAGAAATAATAGTACTACGGGTATTATTACCCAAATGGACCATTTTTGTTCCAGTATCTGCTTGTTGGAAGTTGTTAGTAACAGCTATTGAATAAAATTCTCCAATCGAGTTGTCTCCTTTTAAAACACATGAGGGATATTTCCAAGTAACAGCAGATCCAGTTTCTACTTGAGTCCAAGAAATTTTTGCTCGATTGTGACAAATTCCCCTTTTAGTAACAAAATTGAAAACACCTCCTTTTCCATTTTTATCACCAGGAAACCAGTTTTGTACTGTAGAATATTTTATTTCAGCATCGTCAAGAGCTATTAATTCAACGACTGCTGCATGAAGTTGATTTTCATCCCTAGAGGGAGCTGTACATCCTTCCAAATAACTGACATAACTTTGCTCATCTGCAATGACAAGTGTTCTTTCAAATTGGCCAGTACCAGCTTGATTAATTCTAAAATAAGTAGACAATTCCATTGGACAACGTACTCCTTTTGGAATGTAACAGAAAGAGCCATCTGTGAATACAGCACTATTTAATGCTGAATAATAGTTGTCCCTTGGAGGTATAACTGTACCAATATATTTTTTTACTAATTCAGGATGTTTTTGAATGGCCTCTGATATAGAACAAAAAATTATCCCCTTTTTTGCCAAAGTTTCTCTAAAAGTGGTTGCAACTGAAACTGAATCCATAACAATATCTACAGCAACACCCGAAAGCTTTTTCTGTTCATCAATAGAAATGCCAAGCTTATCAAATGTTTTTAGTAACTCAGGATCAACCTCCTCAAGACTATTATACTTTGGCTTTTGTTTAGGAGCAGAATAGTATGAAATCTTTTGTAAATCTGGCTTTTTGTACTTTACATTTGACCAATCAGGTTCAACCATTTTTTTGAAACTTGAAAAAGCTTCCAAGCGCCATTTAGTCATCCACTCTGGCTCACCTTTTTTTTCTGATATTTTTCTAATAATGTCCTCATTTAAACCCACAGGAAATGTATCCGATTCAATATCGGTGTAGAATCCATACTCATATTCTTTGGTTTCTAATTCTTTTTTTAACTCTTCTTCTGTGTATGCCATAATTTATTAAAGTGAAAAACTCTCCCCACAGCCACAAGTCCTTTGGGCATTAGGATTATTAAATACAAATCCTTTACCATTTAGTCCGCCTGAATATTCTAATATTGTACCCGCCAAATAAAGTATACTCTTTTTGTCAACTATAATTTTAACTTGATTATCTTCATAAATCTTATCCTCTTTTTTTAATTCAGAATCGAATTTTAATTCATAGGAAAGACCTGAACAACCTCCACTTTTGACACCAACACGGACATAGTCTCTTAATGGATCATAACCCTCCTCTTTCATCAAAGTAGAAACTTTTTGTTTAGCTGTTTCGTGAACTTTTATCATAATTGGTTAACATTACATTTAACAGTATGCAAATATACGTTATTTCTGTTGATTTTATTGGTAAAGCGATTGATTTACCCTATTGACAGATTGCATAACTTAATACCAAATAGCTAGAAAAATATCTTTTGAACCTTTTGAATTTTGAAAAGGTTTTAAAACACTTTCTGAACTGCCAATAACAATAACTTTGTTTTGTTGACTCAAAATAACATCATTGGCCTGATTAATACCATAATCTCCAAGAGTAGTTGTTTTAATTAAGCTCCCATTCTCAAGAGTATAGTATAATACAATATCGTTGCCTACACTTTCCGTATTTAAAAATGTATTTTGATTACTCCTTTGGCCAACAATAATAAGCGTTCCATCTTTACGCCTTAAAAATGAGTTTGCCTTTTCAAAGCTAGATGTTCCAATATTTCTCAAATCTTTTAGTTTACCGTCTGATGATAATCTTGCAAGTACAATATCTGATGATCCATACGCCGATTTTATATCACCATCTAAACTATATGTCTGACCCAAAATAAGAAAGTCCCCATTTGGAGCTTCAATTATAGCTTTTCCGCTGTCATATTCGCTACCACCGATAGATTTTTCCCAAATTAATTGTCCTTTGCCATCTATTTTTACGACCCAAATATCATAGCTGCCTTTCGGATTAGTTATATCGATATCATCACTTTCTGACGAACCTACAATTACAAATTCACCTTTAGAGGTTTCAATAGCATCATATGATCGATCATTATTTGAACCCCCAAAATAATTTCGCCATTGCAGATTACCATTCATATCAATTTTATGAACCCAAAATTCTCCAATACCATGACGTGATGAATTGTTAGATTTGATTTTTTTTCTTCCCAAACCTTGGGATGCAGATACATCCAAAAAACCATTAAAAAGAAGGCCTCCATCTGAAGTTTCTATTATGTTGTATGCATGATCGTGGCCCGAAAAACCAAAGCTTTTCTCCCATATTATTAAACCACTAGAGTCTGTTCTAATTAACCAATTATCATGTTGACCCCTATTCTCAGTAGAATCACCATCACTACTTTTACTATAACCAACTAACACAAACCCATCATCAGACAATTGAACTAAGTCTTGACCTCTGTCATCCTCTGATCCACCATAAGTTTTTGTCCATTGTAGATTTAAATTTGAGTCAAATTTCATTAAGAAAATATCACTTCCATTTCTTTTTTTATTTGAAAAATGACCATCAATACTTTTTGTATTTCCTATTAATGCAAATCCTCCATCATTTGTATTAACGATTGAATTGGCAATATCCTCATCACTACCACCATAAGTTTTAACCTCTTGCCATTGATTTTTAGTAGGTGGCAAAAAAGACCAATTTGTTTCACTAATAGAATTACATCCTAAGAAAATTAATATGATGAGTGCAATTATGTAATTATTCATCTATAGCTGATGCCTTTACTAAAAATAATCCTGAGTCTATATCACTTATAGCAATAACTCCACTATCAAAAAATGGGTATATGCTCCAAACGCCGTTAAATTTAGGATTATTATCAGATGGATATGTATCAAAAAAACCTTTTTCAAATATTGTTTTATTTTGTACTTCACTAATATCAATTACTCTAAGACCCGCACTATAATTGGCTAAAAAAAAATATTCTCCCACTATGTAACCATTGTGATCTATTGCATCAAAATTTGAAAAATATTTAAAATGTAATTTAGGCTCTTTTAAGATTGAAAAATCAAATATTCGAGTTTGAGTTTTTAATCCAAATTTCAATTCATCCAACTCATCACCAAGAAAAAAGTATCTATGATCCTCGGTTAAAAATCCTTGGTGGGTATATCCTGAACCAGAATAATCGATTGTACTTATTATTGAAGGATTCAATTTGTCAGTAACATCTAAAATAACAATCCTATTATTTTCTCCTCCATCACTATTGCTACCAAAAAAAATTTCTTTTCCTTGAAATTCTGGGTCTGGACCTATATAATTTACAACGTGTGCGTCATGAGTGTATCTCTCCCTAGAATAGCCTCCTAAATTTTTGGGATTTTTTGGGTCACTAATATCTATAAAAACTGGACCCCCCGCATGTAAATTTGATCCCAAAACATAGGCAAATGAAGATTCTTCATTAATCCAAATATTGTGTGCATTCCCAAAATCTGTGAGTGTCGCACTTGAATCAAAAATTTCAAAATTTTTAACACTTCTTAACTTTGTCAGATCAAAAACTTGTAATCCATGATTTTGTGCCTCACTTACAATAAAAGCGTGGTTTTTAAATACTTTGACGTCTCTCCATGGGCTAGTTGTTGAAGCTGTTGGTAATTTTCCCAAAAAAATAGGATTTTCCGGATCACTTATATCTATAAAAGCTGTACCGTCGTCTAGCCCTAAAAGTGCATATTCTTTTTCAGTTTCAGGATCCTTCCATCCCCAATTATCATTTGCTGAATTACTGCCAAATTCTCTTAGAGATATTTGAGCTAATAGATCATATCCCAAACAGGGATAATTACCTGCAAAACCATCTAAACAGGGTTTCTTAAAATTTTTATCATCAATAACTACACCTGTATCAAAGACATCATCACCTAAAACCAATTCTCTAGGTATTTCACTTTTATTACAACTTAAGGCAAAGAACAAAAGATATAGTGAATACTTTTTCATAGTTCTAAAATTATAAAAACAGAAATAGAATTCATATTTAATAATTATATAAGATGTTTACATTTGTGATGTGTTAGAAAATAAAAAATCCCCCAATACTCCCTTAAGTAGTCTAGGAGAGTTTGCACTTATCGAACATTTAACAAAAAAATTTAGTCTCACAAATAAGTCAAGTCTTCTTGGAATAGGTGATGATGCAGCTATTATCAATGATAAAGATAAATTAACTCTAATTACTACTGATTTGTTAATTGAAGGTGTGCATTTTGACCTTGGCTATGTCCCTCTAAAACATTTGGGTTATAAATCAGTTGTGGTCAATCTTTCTGATCTTTACGCAATGAATATATATCCAAGTCAAATCACAACATCAATTGCAGTGTCCAATCGTTTTTCTTTAGAAGCTCTTGAGGAAATTTATGAAGGAATTCAGCTGGCATGTAAAAATTATAATGTAGACCTTGTAGGAGGCGATACTACAAGCAGTAAAACTGGCTTAATTATATCAATTACCGCAGCTGGATTTGGCGATAAAAATAGAATTGTTAATAGGAAAGGTGCGAAAGAAAATGATTTATTGGTTGTAAGTGGGGATTTAGGGGGAGCATATGTGGGATTACAAGTACTAGAACGTGAAAAAGCAGTTTTTAAAGTCAATCCAAATACCCAGCCAGATTTAAGCAAATATTCTTATTGCATTGAAAAACAATTGAAGCCAGAAGCAAGAAAAGATGTTATTAAACTTTTAGATGATTTAGAAGTTATACCAACTTCTATGATTGACATAAGTGACGGATTGTCTTCAGAAATCTTACATCTTTCAAAATCTTCTAATGTTGGCTTTCACCTTTTTGAAGAGAAAATCCCGATAGATCATCATGTAAGTTTAATTTGTGAAGAATTTAAATTTAATTCTACAGTTGCTGCTTTGAATGGAGGAGAGGATTATGAGTTACTTTTTACAATTAGTCAAAATGACTTTGACAAAATTAAAGATCATCCTTACCTAACAATAATAGGTCACGCATGTGATAAAAAAATAGGCTGTCAAATGATTACGGGTCTAGGACAACAAATAGAATTAACTGCTCAGGGATGGCAATCCTTCTCCTAAGATTTAATTAGCCTAAAGATACGTCTAAAGTCATCATAACTATAAAGCCTAATATAAATCCCAATGTGGCTATATCAGTAAACTTGTCTTGTTGGGTTTCAGGAATTACCTCCTCAACGACAACAAAAATCATAGCACCTGCGGCGAATGCCATTGCATATGGAAGCAAAGGTGTGAAAAAAGTTACAGCCACAGCACCAACCACAGCTGCTATAGGCTCAACTATTGCAGAAAGCTGTCCGTACCAAAAACTTTTAAGTTTTGAAACTCCTTGCCTTCTCATTGGCATTGATACAGCTATACCCTCTGGAAAATTTTGAATTCCGATACCTAAAGCTAAAGCAACTGCACCAGTTATTGAGGCTTCTGGTATTCCTGCAGCTACTCCTCCGAATAATACACCTACTGCAAGCCCTTCGGGGATGTTATGTAATGTTATTGCTAAAACTAGCAAAGTAGTTCGATGCCAAGGGGTTTTAATTCCCTCAGATTCTTTAAAATTTATGTGTAAATGTGGTAAAACCTTATCCATTCCAAAAATAAATAGGGCACCTAATCCAAAACCTATAGCTGCAGGTAAAACTTTTATAAATCCCTCTCCTGGACTCATATCAATTCCAGGAGATAATAAACTCCAGAAGCTGGCAGCAACCATTACTCCACCTGTAAAACCAAGCATTCCGTCAAATAAAGCTCTGTTCATACCCCTCACAAAAAAAACAAGAGAAGCTCCAAGTGCTGTTACTCCCCAAGTAAATAAAGTAGCATAAAACGCCCCATAAACAGGATTTGTACTTTTAAAAAATTCAATTATTGCTTCCACCAATTAAAATTTTAGACGAAAATAGAGAGTTTGTACGAATATTTTAACATGTACAAGTGTTTTAATTACTTTTATACTTCAACTATGAATGATAAATATTTTGATTATATAATTTGTGGTGGTGGTGCCTCAGGAATACTCCTTTTGAGAGCTTTACGTCAAGATAGTTATTTTGAAGATCAAACAATCTTAATTATTGATAAAGAATTAAAAAGTGGCAATGACCGAACATGGTGCTATTGGGAAAAGCCAATTGGTGAATTTGATTCAATTCTTACACAAAAATGGGATCGCGCTCAATTTAGTTCAAAAACGCATACAAGCGAATTTGAACTGAATCCATTTCAATATAAAATGTTGAGATCTGGAATTATTTATGACAAATTTCATAAGCAAGTTAAAAATCTAAAAAAAACAAAATTTCTTTTAGCGGAAATTAAAGATATTACATCAAGAGAAACATACACAGAAGTAATCACAAGTTCAGGAAGCTTTAAATCAAAACGTGTTTTTAATAGTCTTTTTGATTTAAAGTCTTTATTAAACCAAAATAAATACCCCGTATTAAAACAACATTTTTTGGGGTGGTTTATTAAAACAAAAAAACCCGTTTTCGATCCTAAAAAAATTATTTTTATGGATTTTAATATCCCTCAAGAAAATGAAACTCGTTTTATTTATTTGCTTCCACAAAATAGTCATGAAGCTCTAGTTGAATATACACTTTTCTCAAAAAATCTTTTGAGTATAGAAGAATACGAAAATGGCATAAAATCATATCTGGAATCTAAAGGAATAGTTGACTTTATAATTGAGGAAAAAGAAAAAGGAAGTATTCCTATGACCTGTTTCCCTTTTTATAAACTAAATACTCGTAGTCTCTTACATATTGGCACTGCAGGCGGTTGGACTAAACCCAGTACAGGATTTACGTTTATGAATACTCGGCGAAAAATTGACAGTTTACTCTCTTTTTTAAAAACAAAAAAACCTCTTGATGTATTTAGTTTTAAAAACCGCTTTTTATTTTATGATTTATTATTTATTGATGTTTTAACAAAATATAATGACCAGGGGAGTAATTTATTTGCTCGTATGTTTCAAAAAAATCACCCCGTAGATGTTTTGCGTTTTATTGACGAAAAATCTAATTTTTTAAAAGAACTTAAGATTTTTATCTCGTTTTCATTTAAGCAACAAGTCTGGTTTCTTAATGCAATTCGCCGAAGAATTTTTTAAAATTCTCTCTTCATTAAATTTTCCCCAAAGTTTTTAAATATATTTTTTACCTCCGCACTGATTTCTAGATTAGAAAGTTTTTTAAATGCCTTTATTGTGTAATCGTTTACCAATTTCATGCAAGCTTCTCCAGCATTTGTTTTGTCAAAAATAGACTTAACTGCATCTATTTTTTTATTGCCTAATTCATCACCTGTTCTTTTGTCATACCATTTTAATAATTCTTTTTTTTCATTTGTAGAACCATTAGACATCGCATAATGGAACAGTATCGTCTTTTTATTTTCAATTATATCACCTCCAATTTTTTTCCCAAAAGAAATTGAATCACCATATACATCAAGATAGTCATCTTGAATCTGAAAGGCTATTCCTAGTAATTCTCCAAATTCATAAATAGCCTCTAAATCATCCTGTGATGCATCTGCTATCAAAGCACCCATTTTTAAAGCACATCCTATTAGAACCGCTGTTTTTAATCTTATCATTTCTAAATAATTATTTTGATTGACATCAACTTTCTCCTCAAAATCTATGTCATATTGTTGTCCCTCACATACTTCTAGGGCAGTTTTATTCAATAGTTTTGTAAGTTTAGAAAAAAGTGGATTTTCGTAATCCTCTAATGCCTGATAGGCTTTTATTAGCATAACGTCTCCAGAAATAATACCCGTATTAATATTCCATTTGTTATGTACTGTTACAGAACCTCTTCTTAATTCAGCACTATCCATTATATCATCATGAACTAGAGTGAAATTGTGAAAAATTTCTACTGCTAAAGCAGCGCTTACTGCTTCTTTATATTTGTGCCCAAATAAATCAGCTGACATTAGTACTAATAATGGACGTATTCGTTTACCTCCTAGATTAAGTATGTATTGAATAGGTTCGTAAAGATTTTCGGGTGATTTTTTATCTAAATAATTTTTTAAGCCAGACTCGAAAGCATCCCTGTATTTTTTTTCATTTTTCATATAAGTATAAAATTAAGATTTTTAATAAGAAACTTTGAAAACTTTTTTTGTATTTAAGTTTCCTTTTTTATATTTGTAAAAACATGAAGGAAAAAATCATAGATATTGCTATTACAGAATTTTCGAACTACGGTTTTAAGAGTGTTACTGTAGATGACATTGCATTGAAAATGGGTGTTTCAAAAAAAACAATCTACGCTCATTTCCCAAAAAAGGAGACTCTAGTCGAAACAAGTGTCATGAAACATTTTGAAATTGTTATAGAAAAAATTCTTTTTATTTCTAAACATTCTAAAGATCCGATTATAGAATTATACCAAATGAATAAAGAGGCTTTGAAGCATCTATCAAACGAAAAAAATTCACCTATTTATCAACTGCAAAAATATTACCAAAACATCTATCAAAAATTGCAAATAAAGGAGTTTACTGTTTTGGGAGAGATGTTTTCAAAAAGTCTTTTAAGAGGGATTGAAACAGGTCTTTTTCGTTCAGAAATCAATATAGATTTTGTTACTAGGATTTTTTTTAATGGCATCAGGGGGATTCAAGATCTAGAACTTTTCCCAATTGAAAAATATAAAAACGAAAAATTACTAATTCACTTCACAGAGTATCATTTAAGAGCAATCTGTACTCAAAACGGAATTGAAAAATTAAATCAATACAAAAAAGAGCTAAACGTATGATTTCAAAATATTATTGCATTTCATTTCTTATATGTAGCTTAAATTTTACGTTTGCTCAACAACTACCTGAGGAAGTAACTCTAGAACAAGCTATTGCTTTTGGAGAAAAAAATAATCGTAATATTCAGAAAGCTAACCTTGAAATTAGAAAAGCTTACAAGGACCAATGGAGCACAATTGCTATTGGTTTGCCACAAATAAGTGCAAATGCAAACTATCAAAATTTTTTAGAATTACCTACCTCCCTAATTCCAGCACAATTCTTTGGAGGAAATGAAGGTGATTTTGCAGAAGTACAGTTTGGAACCCCACAGACAATGACAGCTGGTGTTACAATTCAACAACTAATTTTTGACGGGTCCTATATAGTTGGTCTAGAAGCATCCAAAATTTTCCTGAAAATATCAGAAAATATTTTTGAGAAGACTGTTCTTGAGGTTAGAAAAAATATTGTTAATGCTTATTCATCAGTCCTTTTAGCTAGGGAAAATATTAGGTTACTAGAAAAAAATAGAAATAACTTAACAAGTACGCTAAATGAATTAAACCAATTGTTCATTAATGGATTTGAAGAAGAAGAAAGCGTAGAACAAATACGACTAACTTTATCCGGAATTGAATCGCAAGTTAGATATGCTAGAAACATTGAGCGAATAACTTTAAATATGCTTAAATTTCTAATGGGTTTTCCGACAAATTCTCCCTTAATTTTATCTGACACTTTAGATAAAATGACTAATGAAAGTCTATTTAGATTTCAGATCCCTGAAGACATGAATCTAAATAATAACATCGACATAAAAATTGCTGAAAATAATTTACTTTCCGAGACTTTGTTGTACCGTTACGAAAAATCAAAGGGGCTACCAAAATTGACAGCATTTTTAAACGGAAACTACACCGGAAATAGCGACAGCTTTTCTTTTACACAAACAGATCAAAAGTGGTTTGGAGCTGCATTATTTGGAGTTAATCTTCAAATCCCTGTTTTTAGTTCATTACGAAGGAGTGCACTTTCTCAAAAAGCAAAAATTTCTGTTTCCCAAGCTGAAAACGATTTAAAAGAGACTAAAGAAAGAATTTTAATCGAGGTGAAAGCTGCCGATAATGAATACCAACTAGCAATAGAAAATTATTTTACTAATAAGGAAAATCTTGAGTTAGCTAATCGAATTGAACAGAAAAATACAGTCAAATATTTTGAGGGAGTTGCCAGTTCTTTTGAATTAAGAGAGGCACAACTACAACTTTATAGTGCTCAAAATAAATATGTTAAATCAATTCAAGAGGTAATTCAAAAAAAATTATTCCTAGAAACCCTCATAAACACACCTCAATAACAAATAAAAATGAAAAAAATTATCTGTCTCTATTGCATATATATGATCTTAATAAGCTGCAATCCAGGAAAATCAGAAATTACCACTAATGATCTTCAATCAAATAACAGTATTTCTGATCTAAATGCAAAAAAAGCGGAGTACTCCAAAAAGATAAATGAACTAAATCTTGAACTAGATAAAATAAATGAAGCTATAAAATCAATGGGTGGAGAAGAGAAACGTTCATTGATCACCGCTTTTGAAATCAAAAAACAACCCTTTGAACATGAAATTGAAGTTCAGGCAAATATCAAGACTCGCCAAAATGTTTTAATATTTCCAGAATTTTCGGGAAGATTAATCGAAATGAAAGTTACTGAAGGCCAAAGGGTAAAAAAAGGGAAACTTTTAGCTGTCATTGATGATGCAGGTTTGAAAAGTCAATTAGATCAAATGAAATTGGAATTATCATTAGCTAAAACTTCCTATAATAGGACAAAAAGACTATGGGAGCAAAAAATTGGCTCGGAGATGATGTATTTGGAATCAAGAACTCGTTTTAAAAGAGCACAAAAACAAGTGGCGCAAATGAGAAAACAGTTAGCAAGGACAAAGATTTATGCCCCTTTTGATGGTATTATTGACGAAATATCAGCAAGACTAGGAGGTAATCTTGTCCCCGGGGTAACCCCTGTACTCAGAATTGTTAATCTTGATAATATGTTCGCTGAATCAGATGTTCCAGAAAACTATATTCCAAATATAAGAGTTGGAAGTAAAGCAACTGTAACTATACCTGCGTTAAATCAGTCTCAAAAAACAGAAATCGAAAAGACAGGAAATTTTATTACAGCTAGCAATAGGACATTTCGTGTTGAAGCACCGCTAAAAAATCCAAATGGATTTATAAAGCCAAATCTCAACGCTAGGCTTAATGTTGTAGATTATTTCAATCCAGAGGCTATAACAATTCCGTTAAGAGTATTAAGAGAAGATTCGAACCGAGAAGTTTTTGTTTTTGTACTAATTAAACCTGAGGAAAAGGATGGTTACACAACAGAAAAAAGAAGTATCAAATTAGGTAAGAGTAAAAATGAAATGGTTGAAGTCCTTAAAGGGCTAACTGTAGGAGAATTAATAGTTGACGATGGAGTAAATCTCTTAGTGGATAATCAGAAAGTAAAAAGAATTATTGAATAATGACTTCAAAAAAAAATATTATAAAATTTAAAGAATTTTTACTCTCTTCTTGGGCAATAGAACACCGAACTGTCATTTATGTGATTATGACTATTTTCTTTGTACTTGGAATTTCAGCCTATTTCTCAATGCCAAGGGAGGCATTTCCTGAAATAAATGATACCAAAGTTTTTGTTAGTACTATTTATCCAGGGAACACTGCTGAAGATATAGAACGTATTGTTACAGATCCCTTAGAAGAAGCATTAAAAGGTGTTTCAAACCTAGTTGAAATTAAGTCTAATTCATCAGAAGATTTCTCTGTTATAGATATAGAATTTGACGAAAATATAAGTGTTGCCAATGCCAAACAAAAAGTAAAAGACTTAGTTGATGGAATTACTTCGGGCCCCGATTGGCCTGTTTTTAATAATGCTAAAGTTGAACCAAATATTTTTGAATTAGACTTTTCAGAATTTCAACCTATTCTAAGTATAAGTCTAATAGGAGACTATCCTATTGAGCAACTAAAAACTTATGCCGAAAGCATACAAAATCAAATTGAACAATTAACCCAGGTAAAAGAAGTAAAAATTCGTGGGATTCAAACTTTCGAAGTCGAAGTAGCTGTAGATATCTATAAAATGACTGCATCAAGAGTATCATTTAATGATATTTTAGGTGCTATTTCAAATGAAAACTCCACTATCTCAAGTGGAAATATTGTTATCGGAGGGCAGAGGCGTAACATACGTTTAACAGGTGAGATTGAAAGGCCTGAAGAACTTGAAAATATTGTTGTAAAAACTGACGGAGGTCCAGTATATCTAGGTGAGATTGCTAAAATAAGTTTTAAAGAAAAAGAGGCAACGTCATATGCGCGTTCTTTTGGTGAGAAAGCAATTTTACTAAATGTTATCAAAAGAGGTGGTAAAAATCTTATTAAAGCTTCCAGTGAGATAAGAAAAATTGTGGCAAATTTAAAAAAAACTGGTTTCCCCTCAGATATAAAGGTTACGATCTCAAATGACCTTTCTAATGTAACACTCAATCAAGTAAATGAGCTTGTAAATAGTATCATTTTCGGAATTTTACTCGTAGTAACAGTACTAATGTTTTTCTTAGGATTTAGAAATGCATTATTTGTAGGATTTGCTATACCAATGTCGATGTTTATGTCATTTATGATACTTTCAACGCTTGGATACACAATGAATACTATGGTTCTATTCGGCCTTGTAATGGGATTAGGTATGCTGGTAGATAATGGAATTGTTGTTGTAGAAAATGTATATCGTTTAATGGAAAAGGAAGGCATGTCAAGAATATCTGCTGCAAAAGCAGGAATAGGTGAGATTGCATTCCCAATTATTGTCTCAACTGCAACTACCATTGCAGCTTTTATACCTCTTGGGGCATGGCCAGGTTTAATGGGAGAATTCATGATTTATTTCCCAATTACTCTTTCAGTGGTTTTAGGCTCTTCATTAATAGTTGCAATTTTTTTCAATTCAATGTTAGTGTCACAATTTATGGAGATTAAGGATCGTGAAATCACAAGTAAGTCTCTTTGGCGTTTAACTATTATTTTGGGTAGTTTAGGAATTATTCTATTATTTGGAAATCAAAATTTCCGGCTTTTTGGAAATTTAATGCTCCTGACACCAATATTATTTTGGATGTACAAACTTTTTATTAAAAATTTAGCAAATACATTTCAAAATACTTTTTTAATCAAACTTGAAAATGGTTATCGTAAGTTTTTGACGTTTGCTTTAAGTGGTTATAAACCAGTCTTTTTTCTAGGCGGGACATTTTTCTTATTATTTACTTCCTTCGTTTTAATGGGAATTTTTCCACCACGTGTTGAATTTTTTCCTGAAAACCAACCTCAACAAATACTTGTGTTAATAGAATATCCTGAGGGGACTGCCATTGAAAAAACTAATCGAATTACAAAAAAAATTGAATCGCAGGTTTTCGAAGTAATGGACCGCCCGAAATACAACAAAAATAAATTTAATCTCCTAGTGGAATCAGGAGTAGCTCAAGTTGGTGAAGGTGCTGGAAATCCCTTTATAGACGGTGGAAATACAAACGAACTCCCTCATAAGGGGAAAATTACACTTACAATGCGAGAATTTAAATTGCGTGAGGGTATATCTAGTGAAGAATTAAGAAAAGATATTCAACAACAGTTAGATGGTAAGTTTCCAGGAGTTGCTATTTCAGTAGAGAAGGATGCGAATGGTCCTCCAGCAGGATATCCAATAACAATTGAAATTACTGGGAAAGAATATATAGAATTGGTTGAAACAGCAAAATCTATGAAAGATTACCTGAATCAAATAAATGTTGCTGGTGTTGAGGAACTTAAAATTGATGTAAGTAAAAATAAACCTGGAGTAAAAATAAATATTGATCGTAAAAAAGCAGGTGAATTAGGGGTATCAACATCTCAAGTAGGGCAACTTTTAAGAAGCTCACTTTTCGGAACTAAAGCTGGAATATTTAAAAAAGACGGAGAAGATTATGAAATCAACGTTCGTTTTAATAAATCTAATCGTTACGATAATAATGCTTTATTTAATCAGAATATTATTTTTAGGGATCCGGCAAATGGTCAAATTAAAGAAATTCCGGTTACTTCATTAATTGAAAGAAATAATATTACCAGCTTTAATACCATTAAGCATCGACAACTTAATCGGGTAGTTACGTTATATTCTGACGTTTTAGCAGGTTTTAATGCAAATGCTGTTGTCAATAACATAAAAAAAGCTTTACTAAGTTATAATTTAGCAGATAATATTCAATTCAAATTTTCTGGTGAAATCGAAGAACAAGAAAAAAATATGTCCTTTCTATCAAATGCACTTTTAGCTGCTTTAGGATTAATATTGTTACTACTCGTGTTTCAATTTAATTCAATTTCTAAACCAATTATTATTTTACTTTCTATCTTTCTTAGTTTTACAGGAGTATTTCTTGGATTGATGGCTTTTCAGATGCCATTTGTTATTTTAATGACCATGATGGGTATCATTTCATTAGCAGGAATTGTTGTGAATAACGGAGTAGTTCTTTTAGATTATACACAGTTGTTGATTGATAGAAAAACTATCGAGCTCAAACTTCCTGAAGGTTCTATTTTAGAAAAAAATGAAGCGATCAAAGCAATGATAGAGGGTGGTACCGCAAGGTTAAGGCCTGTTATACTTACAGCAATAACAACTGTTCTAGGTTTAATACCTCTTGCAATCGGACTCAATATTGATTTTTTCTCTTTATTGTCAGACCTAGATCCAAAAATCTATATTGGAGGTGATAACGTTATTTTTTGGGGCCCTCTAGCATGGACCGTAATATTTGGCTTAACTTTTGCCACATTCCTAACCCTTGTAATCGTGCCTGCAACTTTTTCAATTATATATTCAATTAAAGTTTGGATCAAGAAAAAATTATAAAGAATACAAAATCATACCGCAAACGTATCAGGATTTTTTATTTTTACTTCAACTAGAAATATTATGTATAGATCGCATAACTGTGGTGCATTAACAATCAAAGATTTAAATAAAAGTATCACCTTGTCTGGATGGGTCCATAGGATTAGGGATAAAGGTTTTATTATATGGGTAGATATCAGAGATCGGTACGGAGTTACTCAATTGGTTTTTGATGAAAAACGAAGCCCGAATGAAATTTTCAAAAAAGCTAGAAAACTTGGAAGAGAATTTATAATTAAAGTGAAAGGCGATGTAATTGAGCGTGAAGCAAAAAATACTGGCATTAAAACTGGGGCTGTAGAGATATTAGTTAAAGATCTATCTATTTTAAATGAAGCAAATATCCCACCTTTTACAATTGAAGACCATACTGATGGAGGTGAAGAACTTAGAATGCAGTTTCGATATTTAGATATACGAAGAAATCCAGTTAAAGAAAAATTAATATTTCGCTCGAAAGTAAGTATGTTAATTCGTGAGTATTTGATAAATGCTGGTTTTATTGATGTTGAAACACCCTATTTAATAAAATCAACACCTGAAGGAGCACGTGACTTCGTAGTCCCTTCAAGATCAAGTCCAGGACAATTTTATGCTTTGCCCCAATCTCCACAAACCTTCAAGCAATTATTAATGGTCGGCGGGATTGATAAGTACTTCCAAATTGTAAAATGTTTTAGAGATGAAGACTTGAGAGCAGATAGACAACCTGAGTTTACTCAAATTGATTGTGAGATGTCATTCGTTCAGCAAGAGGATATTCTGGCTGTATTTGAAAATCTAGTAAAATATTTACTTAAAGAAATTAAAGGTGTAGAGATTACTAAAATACCCAGAATGACCTACGATGAAGCAATGGAAAAATATGGAACTGATAAACCTGATACTCGTTTTGAAATGACCCTAACTGAGTTAAATAGTGTTACACAAGGTAAGGGTTTTGAAATATTTGATAATTGTGAACTTGTTGTTGGAATTGCTGTCCCAGGTGCTGCAACATTTTCTAGAAAAGAAATTGATGAATTTATAAATTGGGTTAAGCGCCCACAAGTTGGAGCAAAAGGAATGATTTGGTTAAAATTCAATACTGACGAAAGTTTTAAATCATCCGTTGACAAATTTTATAGTGAAGCCGACTTTGAACTTTGGGTAGAAAATTGTAAAGCTAAACCTGGAGACTTAATTTTTATACTTTCGGGAGAAACAAATGCTACTCGTCTCCAAATAAGTTCTCTTCGTATGGAATTAGCAGAACGTTTGGAAATGAGAAATCCTGAAATTTATGCCCCAGTTTGGATCACAGATTTTCCGCTTTTTAAATGGGATGAAGAAACCAAACGATATCAAGCCATTCACCATCCTTTTACCGCTCCAAAACCTGAACATCTTGAATCACTTGAAAAAGATCCATCTTCAGTCAAAGCGAATGCTTATGACTTAATAATTAACGGTAATGAAATTGGAGGTGGCTCAATACGGATACATAACCAAGATCTTCAATCTAAAATTTTTGATTTACTTGGATTTTCAAAAAAAGATGCTACGGAGCAATTCGGTTTTCTTATGGAAGCTTTTCGTTATGGAGCACCTCCTCACGGAGGTATTGCCTTTGGTCTAGATCGTCTAATCGCTATTCTTGCAGGAGAAGAAATTATTCGCGATTTCATTGCCTTTCCAAAAAATAATAGTGGAAGAGACATTATGATTAATGCGCCGTCCCATATTGACCCTCTTCAAATTAAAGAGCTCTCCCTTAAAATTGATAACACAAAAGGTGAATGAAAGTTTTTCTTCGAATTCTATTTTCCTTCATTACAATTAGCTTAAGTTATGGTCTTTATCATAAAAACTTTATCGATTTTAATTTTGGCGAAAGAATCGTTGGTTTTACAGTTATTATTGCTGCATTTATTTACTTACCTATTTTTCTTTATCACCGTTGGAAAGGAAAAAAACTTAAGGATTACGTGCTCAGTGAAAAGAATTTGAGAAAAATTAAAAATAGAAAATTAAAATAAACTTGAGTTTTTTTTAATTAAGAGTAATAATCTATATTAAAAATAAAATTGAAAAAAAAGAGCTCTCCATAAATAATAAAGTTACCTTTGACTAAATTATAATAATAAAAATGACAGGTACAGTTAAATTTTTTAATGAAGCAAAAGGATATGGCTTTATTACCAACGATGAGTCTGGAGAAGACGTTTTCGTTCATGTTTCATCACTTAATGGAAATTCTCTTAAAGAAGGCTCTAAAGTAGAATATGTTGAAGAGGAGGGCAAAAAAGGTAAGCAAGCTACCAACATAACTCTTGTGGAATAAACGTTTTGATTTTAGGAGAAAATAAATTTATTTTCTCCTTTTAGAAAAAAAACTGTCTATTAAAATTCTTGATTCTTTAGCTAAGACTCCACCCTTGTGACTTGTTTTAGGATGCAGTTTTATTCCAGCCTGGTGGAAACCTCTCTTGGAATCTGATGCGCCATAAACAACTCTTTCTATTTGACTCCAAGCCAATGCCCCAGCACACATAATACAGGGCTCTAAAGTTACGAATAGAGTGCAGCCAACTAAATACTTACCATTCAAATAGTTTGCAGCAGAAGTAATAGCCTGCATTTCGGCATGGGCAGTCACGTCATTAAGTCTTTGAGTCAGATTATGAGCGCGTGCTATAATTTTTTTATTATTTACAATAACTGCTCCTACTGGTATCTCACCAATCGAAGCAGCTTTTTCTGCTTCTTTTAATGCAATTTTCATAAAATATGAATCATCAAGTTCCATAAATTAAAAATACATATTAATATATTTTTAAATCATAAAATGTTGCTCATTAAATTTTATATGTAAGAGGATTAAAAGTTTGAAGAGTTATTATAGAGTTTTCGATTTTTACTTAGATAAAGTTTATTAATTTAACAGAAAGTATCTCATGGCTTCCAAAAAACGTCTTTTTTTACTTGATGCCTATGCTCTAATTTTTAGAGGTTATTATGCATTTATCAAAAACCCTCGGATTAATTCTAAGGGAATGGATACCTCAGCAATTATGGGCTTTACAAACTCGTTGCTGGACCTAATTAATCGTGAAGAACCTGATCATTTAGCTGTTTGTTTTGATAGGGGAGGTTCGAAAAGTAGAACAGAGCTTTTTTCAGATTATAAGGCTAATCGAGAACAAACCCCAGAACCAATAACTATAGCTTTACCATATATTGAAAAGCTACTAAATGCATTGCATATACCAACAGTAGTAAAAGAAGGATTCGAAGCAGACGACATAATTGGCACCCTTGCAAAACAAGCTGAAAAAGAAGATTATCAAGTTTTTATGGTTACCCCAGATAAAGACTTTGCCCAATTGGTTTCAAAAAATATATTCATGTATCGCCCTTCAAGAATGGGAAACGGAATTGAAATTTGGGGAATCCCTGAAGTCAAACAAAAATTTGAAATAGAACACCCTGAGCAAGTAATAGACTATTTAGGAATGATGGGTGATGCAGTAGATAATATTCCTGGATTACCTGGTGTTGGTGATAAGACAGCGAAAAAACTTCTCAAAACTTATGGAAATATTGAGGCCGTTTTGGAAAATTCACATGAAATAAAAGGAAAACTTGGAGAAAAAATTGAATCGAATAAAGCTCAAGGCCTTTTATCCAAAAAATTAGCTACTATAATATTAGACGTACCTGTAAAATTTGAAGCTGAAAAATATAAATTTGACGACCCTAATCACTCCGAAGTTACTGCTCTTTTTGATGAATTAGAATTTCGAAGAATTAAGGAAACTTTTCAGAAGATTTTTCAAAAGAAAAAATCAAATAATCTAGATGATGGACATGAGGAAGGAAAACAGTTCGATCTTTTTGCATCTCCAGGAAAAGGCTTTACTAGAGAAGATCAAAAATCAGAAAGGAAAAATCTTTCAAATACAGAACATCTATATCAACTGGTAGAGACTCATATGGGAAGGAGACTTCTATTGGAAAACCTTATTAAAGAAAAAGAGGTTTGTTTTGATACTGAAACTACATCCTTAAATGCATTAAATTCAGAATTAGTTGGGATTGCATTTTCTTGGGAAGTCGGAAAGGGATATTATCTTTCTATCCCGGAAGAAAAAGAAAAAGCACTTGAAATATTAGAGCCCATGAAAGTGTTTTTTGAAAATAAAGAAATAAAAAAAATTGGTCATAATTTAAAATATGATCTCAAAGTCCTTAGAAACTACAACATTAATGTAAAAGGTCAATTATTTGATACAATGGTTGCTCATTATCTTATCAACCCAGATATGCGCCACAACATGGATATTTTAGCTGAAACCTACCTAAACTATAGCCCAAAGTCAATAACTGAACTAATAGGTAAAAAAGGAATAAATCAAGGGAGTATGAGAGAAGTTCCCATTAAAGACCAAACTGAATATGCAGTAGAAGACGCGGATATAACATTTCAACTAAAATCTCATTTTGAGAAAGAAATGAAAACAACAAAAACATTAGAATTGTTTAATAATGTAGAAATACCATTAGTTGAGGTTTTAACAGACATGGAATGTGACGGTGTAAACCTAGATACAAATTTTTTAAAGGAATTGTCAAAGGTTCTTTCAAAAGATATTAGAAGTTTAGAAAATTTAATCTACAATGAGGCAGGGGTAGATTTTAATTTAGCCTCACCAAAACAATTAGGTTCAGTTCTTTTTGATGAATTGAAATTAGTTGAAAAACCCAAAAAAACTAAAACTGGTCAGTATTCCACTTCTGAAGACGTCCTTTCTAGCTTAGCGAAAGAACATAAAATTATATCAAATATTTTAGATTGGAGATCATTACAGAAACTTCAAAATACTTATGTCGACGCCTTACCCAATGAAATTAACTTATATTCTGGGAGAATTCATACTATCTACAACCAAGCTGTTGCAGCTACAGGAAGACTAAGTAGTAACAACCCTAACCTGCAAAATATACCTATAAGAACAAAAAGAGGCCAACAAGTCAGAAAGGCTTTTATTGCCAGAGATGAAAATCATTTACTTCTATCAGCAGATTATTCACAAATTGAGCTTAGAATTATTGCTGCTTTAAGTAAGGATGAAGATATGCTAAGTGCATTTAAAAATGGTGAGGATATTCATGCTACTACTGCTGCAAAAGTCTTTAATGTCAATATTGATGAGGTTAGCCGCGAACAAAGAAGCAATGCTAAAACTATAAACTTTGGAATTATCTATGGGGTTTCTGCATTTGGCTTAAGTCAGCAGACTAATTTAAGTCGAACTGAATCTAAAGAACTTATAGAGGCATATTATTCTACATACCCAAAGTTGCGGTCTTATATTCAAGAACAAATTGATTTTGCAAGAGATAACGGTTATGTAACTACTATTTTAGGTAGAAGGCGTTATCTAAAGGATATTAATTCACAAAATGCAATTGTAAGAGGTTCTGCAGAGCGAAATGCCATTAATGCCCCTATACAAGGAAGCGCAGCTGATATTATAAAGTTGGCAATGATTGCCATACAAAAAAGGTTAAAAAGTGAACATAAAGACTCAAAAATGATTTTACAAGTTCATGACGAATTAGTTTTTGATGTTCCTAAAAATGAAATTGATGAAATCAAAATTTTGATTAAAGAAGAGATGGAAAACACTTTTAAACTTGGAGTCCCTCTGGTTGTAGATGTAGGGATAGGGGCTAATTGGTTAGAGGCACATTAAATGAATTTCTATATCTCAAAAACTTTAAATTAATTCGGAAAAAATTTCCCAAAGCAATTTATAATTGTACATTTGCACGCTGTTGGATTGATTTCCAATAAATTTTTTGATTTGAATTCTTTAATATATAAAACAATATCAGCAAACTCAGCCACAGTTAACAAACAATGGGTTGTTATTGATGTAAAAGACATTCCACTTGGTAGAGCATCTTCAATAATCGCAAATTTCTTAAGAGGCAAATACAAAACTAACTTCACTCCTCACGTTGATTGTGGAGATAATGTTATAGTATTAAATGCGGCTAAAATTAAATTAACTGGTAACAAATGGGAGCAAAAAAAATATATTCGGCATACAGGTTATCCTGGTGGCCAACGCATATTGAACCCTACTCAAATACACAATAAAAATAATACACGTCTTGTGGAAAAATCTGTTCGTGGAATGCTACCTAAAAATAAACTAGGTGCATCCTTATTTAGGAACTTAAGAGTGTATGGAGACGAAAATCACACTCAAGATTCGCAAAAACCAAAAGTTATTAATATTAAAGATTATCTATAATGGAAACTGTTCACACAATTGGCCGACGTAAAACATCAGTTGCCCGCCTTTTTGCAAGTAAAGGAAAGGGTGAAATTGTGGTTAATAAAAAAAAATATACAGAATACTTCGCAACTCCAAGTCTACAACACAAAATAATGCAACCTTTTATGGTAACAAACACTGAGGGGAATTTTGACTTAAAAGTTACTGTCAAGGGAGGTGGAAGTAATGGTCAAGCTGAAGCTGTTCGACTTGCTATATCAAGAGCTTTATGCAAAATTAATGTTGAGCATAGGGCGGAATTAAAACCAGAAGGCTTCTTAACAAGAGACCCTAGGATGGTTGAACGAAAAAAGTTTGGCCAAAAAAAGGCAAGAAAAAAATTCCAATTTTCGAAACGTTAATTGGAACCGTTTTGTTTTACAAAACAATGTTCATTAATATAATAAATAATCAAAGTTGCTTAGTCTGCTAAGGCAGAAGTTAGTTTAGCATCTAAACAAGTCTAAGGTCTTGTTGCTAATCGAAGGAACGTAAACTAAATAAAATGGCAAAACCAGAGGTAATAGACCTGCTAAATGCAGGCGTCCACTTCGGACACTTAACGCGTAAGTGGAACCCCAATATGGCTCCGTATATTTATATGGAACGTAATGGTATACACATAATTAATCTATATAAGACTGCTGTAAAGATTCAGGAAACGAATGCAGCATTGAAAAAAATTGCTACAAGCGGACGCAAAGTTCTCTTTGTAGCTACAAAGAAACAAGCAAAGGACATAGTTGCAGAAAAAGCAAAATCAGTTAACATGCCTTACATTACTGAAAGGTGGCCAGGAGGTATGCTGACAAACTTCGTCACAATTAGAAAAGCAGTTAAGAAAATGGCTGCAATTGATAGGATGAAAAAGGACGGTACTTTTGAAACACTCTCAAAAAAAGAACGTCTACAAGTTGATAGACTCCGTTCCAAGCTTGAGAAAAATTTAGGTTCCATTTCAGACATGACACGTTTACCAGGAGCTTTATTCATAGTTGATACTACCAGAGAACACATTGCTGTCAAAGAAGCTAAGAAATTAAAAATCCCAATATTTGCGATGGTCGATACCAATTGCGACCCAAGAGATATTGATTATGTTATTCCATCAAATGATGATGCTTCAAAATCTATTAGTAAAATTTTAGATTTAGTAACCTCAGCTGTATCGGATGGATTAAGTCAGCGTAAAATTGAGAAAGAAGCCGCAGACGAAAAAGATGCTGTTAAAATGGAGCAATCAGCTAAAGCTGAGGATGACAAAAATAAAATTGATGAAAAAGCCTCAACAAAAAACAGTCTTAAAAAGGATGAGATTGTCGCTGCGGAAGACAAAAAAAAATAAATTTTTAAAAATTAGAACTTGTGAAAATTACTGCATCTGATGTAAACAAACTCCGAAAAACCACTGGTGCTGGTATTATGGATTGTAAAAATGCTCTTGTTGAGGCTCAAGGCGACTTTGATAAAGCCGTGGAGAATCTCAGAAAAAAAGGTCAAAAAATTGCTGCCAATCGTGCCGAGAGAGAATCCTCAGAAGGAGTGGTTATAGCCAAAGTAAATTTTGAAAAAACAATTGGAGTTATTGTTTCACTAAATTGTGAAACTGATTTTGTAGCAAAAAATGAAAAATATATTCATCTTGCCAACGATATAGCAACCCTTGCGCTCAAATATGATGACCTAAATAAATTATTAGAAGCTGAATTTAGTGGAATGAGACTTTCTGAAAAACTCATCGAGCAAACTGGTGTCATTGGAGAGAAAATTGAAATCGCAAATTTCAAGACATTAAAGGCTCCTTTTGTAGGGTCTTACGTTCACGCTGGTAATAAAATTTCAACATTAGCCGGCCTTTCGAGTAATTTTGAACAAGCTGAAGAAGTTGCTAAAAATGTAGCAATGCAAGTAGCTGCTATGAATCCTATCGCGTTAAACGAAGATGAAGTGGATGCAACAATTATTGAAAAAGAGATTGAAATAGCAAAAGAGCAATTAAGACAAGAAGGTAAACCTGAAGGTATGCTCGACAACATTGCTAAAGGAAAAATTAAACGTTTTTTTAAGGATAACACACTTGTAAACCAAGTTTATATTAAAGATAATAAAATTTCAGTCGGCGATTATGTAAAATCAGTTAACAAAATTAATATAACAGGTTTTGAAAGAGTATCACTAGTTTAAAGCATTCATACCAAATTAAATTCTTTTTTTTTGAACACTTCCTCTTATAGAACTATGGAAAAAAAAAGATGTGGTTGGTGTAAATGAAATATACTTTACAAAAAATATCATGATCAAGAATGGGGTGTCCCTACTTTTAAAGATAAAATATTGTTTGAATTTTTATTATTAGAGACTTTTCAAGTTGGATTAAGTTGGATAACTATTTTGAAAAAACGAAATAATTTTAAAAAGGCCTTTGATTATTTTGATTACAATAAAATTTCAAAATATGATTTTAAAAAAGAAGAAAAACTACTAAATGATCCAAGTATAATTCGTAACCAATCCAAAATAAAAGCCTCAATTAATAACTCAAAGTCATTTATTAAAATAAAAGAATCCAAGGGGAGCTTTTCAAATTACATTTGGGATTTTATTTCAGGGGAACCTATCGTAAATAGTTTCCAAAAACTAAATGAAGTTCCCGCTTACACAGTTTTATCAGAAAAAATAAGTACAGATCTAAAACAAAAGGGATTTAGATTTGTTGGACCAACGGTTGTTTACTCTTTCATGCAAGCCACAGGAATGGTAAATGATCACTTAGAAAGTTGTTTTCGGCATTCAGAAGTAATTCTAAAACGGTAAATCGTCTTCAACCTCTTTTTTATCATCCTCTGCAGCTTCAAAAGTTGAATTAGGTGGAATTGGTGGCATTTCTGATGAAGTTTCAATTTGAAGAGTTTCAATTCTCCACCCCTGAATCGAGTTGAAATATTTAGTTTCACCTTCAGGATTTACCCATTCTCTTCCTCTAAGATTGATACCAATTTTAACATCTTGACCGACTTGATATGTATTCAGTAGGTCGCATTTGTCTTGAATAAATTCTATAAGAATATTTTGTGGATATTGCTCTTCAGTTGTAACAACTAATTCTCTTTTCCTAAAACCGTTATTACCATAAGTCTTTGTTTCATCTATCCATTTTATTTTTCCTAATACCTCCATAATATTGTTTTATATATAAAAATAAAAAAAGTTTTGGGGCTAAAAGCAGGCTTTTGCACTAATTTACTATATTAATTATCTAGTTCAAGAACTTCCTTATGAAGCAATCAAATAATTTCAATTTTAAAGCCAAGAATACTTGGGTGATTTTTACTTTTATTCTTGTTATTTTGATTTTATGGAATACAAATGCTCTTTTCAATAGTTTAAGCCTCCAAGAAAGAAGTAAAATGGAATTGTGGGCAATGGCTCAAAAAGAATACATAAAAAACCCAACTCTAAGCAATCTCACGTTTGAAGTTCTCCAACGTTCTGGAACAAATCCAATAATTCAAGTAGATGAATTTGATAAAATCATAGAAATCAGAAATGTCGATTGGGATAGTAAAAAAGAAGACTCAATAAAACTTTACAACATATTATCTAATCTAAGAAAAGAAAATGACCCTATAAGTATTCAATATGAAAACGAAAAAGGTGAGTTGATAATCAATCAAAAATTATATTATGGAAACTCTTCAATACTTAAAAAACTTCAATATTATCCTCTTGCTTTATTATTGATAATTTTCCTTTTTGGAGCTGTACTTTATTTTGTTTTAAAAACTTCTCGAGTCGCCGAACAAAATAAACTTTGGGCAGCTATGGCAAAAGAGACGGCACATCAATTAGGTACTCCATTAAGTTCAATGATGGGCTGGATTTCATTATTAAAAGAAAAAGAGTCTTTGCCAATTAAGGAAATAGAAAAAGACATTAAACGCCTTAATTTGATTAGTGACCGATTTTCAAAAGTAGGATCTATTCCTAATTTAGAGCCTCAAGTAATTAATTCTGTAATAGAACAAACCACTTTATATCTTAAAAAAAGAAGTTCTGAGCACATTTTATTTGAGATTAAACTCCCTCAAAAGGAAGTTATATTGCCTTTCAATTCTCAATTAATAAGCTGGACACTTGAAAATTTAATAAAAAATGGAATTGACGCTATGAAAGGAAAAGGTAGATTAAGTATTCAAATGATTGAACAAAAAAGTAAAGTTGAAATATATGTTTGTGATTCAGGTAGTGGAATAAAAGATGAACTTCTAACAAGTATTTTTAATCCAGGTTTTACAACAAAAAAACGTGGTTGGGGACTTGGTCTTTCTCTTGCAAAGAGAATTGTTGAGGATTTTCATAATGGGAGAATTACAGTAAATAAAAATGGACAATCCCAAGGAACATGTTTCCAAATTCTTTTAAACAAATCGTAGATTAGTTAGGGTTTGAAGTTTTGTGCTATTGAATTAGCGATCTTTTGCATTTCACTATCACTAATTTTTACTTTCTTTTGGAAGCGTACGTCATCCATTTTATTAATAGGGATTAAATGAATATGTGCATGTGGGATTTCTAGACCAATAACTGACAATGCTATTCGCTTACATGGAATAACCTTTCTCATAGTTAAAGCCACTTTTCTTGAAAAAGAAAATAATCTGTTATATTCTTCACTCGGCAAATCAAAGAGTTTATCTGTAGGAAGTCTAGGGACGCATAAAACATGTCCTTTTGAATTTGGATTAATATCAAGAAAAGCATAACAGTGACTGTCTTCTGCAACTTTATAACTAGGTATTTCTCCTGATATTATTTTGCTAAATATTGAATCCATATTTAGTTTCGAGCTATTGAGATGATTTCAAGCTCAATATTTCCATTTGGGACATTAATAACTGCGACATCACCAACTTTCTTCCCTAATAGTCCTTTACCTATAGGTGAATCAACTGAAATTTTACCTGACTTTAAGTCCGCTTCACTTTGTGCAACAAGGGTATATTTCATTTTCGCACCGTTAACTTTACTTTTTACCTCAACAGTTGAAAGGACAAGTACTTTTGAGGTATCTAATTCAGACTCATTTATAATTCTTGCATTTGCTAAAGTATTCTCTAGTTTGGCAATTTGCATTTCTAACATTCCCTGGGCTTCTTTAGCTGCGTCATATTCGGCGTTTTCACTTAAATCACCTTTGTCTCTTGCTTCAGCTATCGCCTGTGAGGCTCTAGGACGCTCAATATCCCTGAGTTGATCTAAGTCCGCCCGCAATTTTTTTAGGCCCTCCTCTGTATAGTAGGATACTTTACTCATGATTCATTCGTTAATAAAACAAGAATCCTTCTTTTAGTGGATTCTTAATCAAATATACACAATTGAAATAAGTGACTAAAAAATTTGATATTATCCGAAATGTACTCCTATTTCTCGTCTTAATATTGGGATGTAGCAAAGATCCTGTTCAAAGAAATCCATATCTAGCAGATATACGGTTCCAAAAAAATTTAAATCTATCTCTACCTCTCTATAATCAGCTAAATTTTGTTGGCGGAAGTATTTTAATCCCTGACATCGGTATTAAAGGGGTTATAATTTTTAATCTATCTGGAAATACATTTTTGGCCTGGGAAGCAACTTGCCCAAATCATATTCCCGAATCCTGTTCAAAACTGGATATTTCTGGAGTTTTAGCAGAATGTAGTTGTGAGAATTTTCAATATAGCCTTGCAACTGGTCAACTCTTAAACCCTAATGAAACACTTAATCCACCCAGAGATTTATTATTTTATCAAATTCAAAACTTTAATGGTATTTTAAGAGTATCAAACTAAATCATTTATAGATGTTTTTTAGTAAAGATTTAATATCAACAGCTTCAAGCATTTTTCTTGTTTTCACACTTGTGTCTTGGAGTTGTTTTGGTCAATTGCTGGAATTAGATTACTCTAAACAGAAACAAGAAGAAAGTAGTTTCAAAGT
>CENP01098039.1_pt1 | contig 54743 bp, 46 predicted proteins | sample 361281 | NCBI WGS metagenome assembly CENP01 (sample SAMEA2591122, study PRJEB7988) | marine metagenome | biome: marine biome (ENVO:00000447); feature: deep chlorophyll maximum layer (ENVO:xxxxxxxx); material: saline water (ENVO:00002010), including plankton (ENVO:xxxxxxxx) | depth 70 m
ATAAAAAACTCTATTATTTTCTATTCCAAAAAGTGTTACTCCATTATCTAATGCCTTGAAAATCTCGATAAAATTGAATTCGTAAGCATCAAGTTCTTGATTATAAAAGCCTTCTAATTTATTACGATTAATTAACTCAGAAAGATATTTAGCAAAAACATTTGATTGAATTAAAATCGCTTTTGCTTTTTCACAATCTCCACTATCATTTACTCCATTAATTTGTAAAATCAGATGAGTATAAAATGAGTTACCATTAATAGAATTTAGTTGGGCAGATTTTCTAGGTAAAGAAGATTAGTGCCAAATAAGTGCCAAGAAATTGACTAACTTTATAATTAGCTTAGTTGTAAGAAAAAACCCCCACTTTACGCGAGGGCTTTAGTTTGTTAATGTAGTGTAGCGGTTAAGCTAGCTCCCCCTCTTGGACTCGAACCAAGGACCCTCTGATTAACAGTCAGATGCTCTAACCAACTGAGCTAAGGAGGAATATTAATGACTGAATTTGATTAAAGAGTTTTTAAGATGTGATAATCTGTTGTGGCTCTAGTTTACTTAAAATTTAAAAGTAAAACTCTTTTAATCTTTTAGACAGACGGGCAAATATAAATAAACTCGAGTAAAGTGTAAAGGGTTTACACCCTATTCTTAAATATTGTTTTTGGAGAATTAAAATCCAAAAGTATCTATTAGTCCAACCCTTTCATCTATACTTGTTTCCATTATAGAGTCCCACTCATTATAAAATTCTTCTAATGTTTTATTAAATGTTAATTCAAATGCACTTTTAAAACCTAACTGATATAAATTTGGATAAAATATTTAATAATAACCTTAATTAAGCTATTAGATTATATTTTTAGATATTTAAATGAAAAATCAACGTTTAGAAATCCGTAACATTAATTAATTTTATTCTTTAAAAATGATAGAATAAATTTTTATGAGAGCCACGTTATTTAGTTTGTTTACAATCTTTTATTTTTCAAAAAATATGGCACAAAAATATGAGACACAAAAATTTGAAGTTATAAAAAGCATAGGAGAAGCAGAAATACGCTACTATCCCCCTGTAATGAAAATTAAAGCAAATAGAAATAATGGTTTTGGTTCCTTATTTGGATATATTTCAGGTAAGAACGTAAATGGTCAAAAAATTGCCATGACCACTCCTGTTTATATGCAAGAGGATAATGGGGAAAAAGTTATGGAATTCGTTCTACCTCGAGAATTTGATTCACAATCTACTCCAGATGCTTTATCTGATAAGGTTAAAGTTTATGAATCAAATCCTGGTTATTTTATCGCCTACGCCTTCGGAGGATATGCGGTTGATTGGGTTTCTAATAGAGCTACTAAGTCACTAAAAGAAATTATAAAAGCTAATAACATTAATGTTGAGGGTGATCCAATACTGTTAGTTTATAATTCTCCATACAAACTAATCAATCGAAAAAATGAAATTCTTTTTAAAATAACTGATCAAAAGAATCCTAAATAAAATCATTAACCAAATAGCCAACGAAATAAATCATTCCCATTTGCATAAAGAACCAAAGCCATTAAAAGGAAAAAGCCAAACATCTGGGCGTATTCCATAAATTTATCATTAGGCTTTCGGCCCGATATCATTTCATAAAATAAGAACATTACGTGTCCCCCATCTAATGCAGGTATTGGTAAGATATTCATAAAGGCAAGAATAATTGAAATTAAAGCTGTACTAGACCAAAATCCTTTCCAATTCCATTGGTCTGGAAACATACTTCCAATTGCTCCAAAACCACCTAATTGAGATGCACCTTTGGATGTAAAGACATATTTAAATTGGGCTATGTAATCATGTAAAGTCCAATAACCATAGTCAAAACCTTCAATTATACTTTCAGATAAACTCAAGGTCTCAAATTCAAATGAAAAAGAATCAACCTTGGGATAAACTCCTAAAGTTCCATCGGTTGAAGTTTTGATATCTAAAGTATCAACCTTACTATTACGCTCATAGGCTAGACGAATTACCCTAGATTCTCCAGACATATTATTTTTAAATTCGCTCCAATTATTTACTGGATTTCCATTGATATTTATAATCTTGTCATTTGATTTAAGACCAATATTTGCAGCAGGAGAATTTGGAATAATACTATCTAAAACAGCAGGTATAACTGGAGAAAATGGTATCATTTCTCCAGATTCAAACATTTTAGAACCTATATCTTCAGGGATTTTAAGATTTATAATTGAACCGTTTTGACGTTTAACTGTAACGGAATTAACATCGCGAAGTAAAAAGTATTTGTTAATCTCTAATACATTTTCTAATGTTTTTCCATTTACAGTTAAAATTTGATCTCCTGTTTCAAAACCTAGCTGAGCAACGACTGGAGAAGGTTCTAATCCCATTGGCAAATCCTCAGAAGCAAGAGTATATTTACCCCATACAAAAAGGATCATCATATAAATTAAAAAACCTAGAATCAGATTTACCGTTACACCACCAAGCATTATAATCAAACGTTGCCAAGCAGGTTTTGATCTAAATTCCCAAGGTTTTGGAGGTTGTAACATCTGCTCTTTATCCATACTCTCATCGATCATTCCAGAGATTTTAACGTAACCTCCTAATGGCAGCCAACCAATACCATATGTAGTTTCTCCAATTTTCTTCTTAAATAGAGCAAATTTGACATCAAAAAACAAAAAGAATTTTTCAACACGTGTCTTAAATATTCGAGCGGGAATAAAATGACCTAATTCATGGAGAACAATCAATAAAGAAAGACTCATTAATAATTGAATTGCTTTTACTACAAATGGACTCATATTAGAATTTTGATTCTGCAAAAGTAACATAATAGCATGCATAATAAAAATCTAATGTTTAGTTTTGAAATACTTTTTAAGCTGTGCATTTTTATATCGATTTTAAATCTTCTAAATTTGCCGTGTTTTGAGTTTTATGATAAAAATTTTTAAAGAGTATAAGTTTTTTATAGGTACCCTAATCCTATCGTCAGCGCTAATATTAACCTTATTCTACAATGCCCTCAAGCCTGATGAAAAATTACCGATTTATCAACCTGCAATGGTAAATTATGAGTTGGTAGATAGTAGCCTTCAACATGTAAAAAAATATCATAAAATTGCCCCCTTCTCTTTAACTAACCAAAACGGTTTGACTATAACTGATAAAGACTATTTAAATAAAATATATGTTGCGGACTTTTTTTTCACCACTTGTCCTTCCATTTGTCCAAAAATGACAGCAAATATGGGGCTAATTCAAGATGCTATTTTAAAAGATAAACAAGTTATGTTACTATCATTTAGCGTAACACCTGAAATTGATTCTGTAGCAAAACTTAAAACCTATGCTCTTGAAAAAGGGGTAATTGATTCTAAGTGGAACTTACTCACAGGAAATAAAAAACAGATTTACGAGCTTGCCCGAAAATCATACTTAGCAGTCAAAGAAACAGGTAATGGGGACGCACATGATATGATCCACACTGAAAATTTTATATTAGTTGACCCTGAGAAAAGAATACGTGGATTTTACGATGGGACAGACACAGCAGCTATGAGCGAGCTACTTTCAGATATCACATTACTCCAACAGGAATATTTAAGCCCATGATATTTTTCAAACTGAACAAGATTTAAAGCGAGGATTTTCCCTACTTTAGCCCCTTAAAATCATTCTAAATAATGATTCCATTGGATCAACTTGCATTAGGAGAAACAGCAGAAATCGAAATGATCGAGACAGACGAGCTACCGCTGAAGCTTATCGAGATGGGATGTTTACCAGGAAACTCAGTTTGCCTTATTCAAATAGCTCCATATAATGATCCCCTTTATATAAAAATCGATGAATCTTATCTTGGAATAGGTAGACAAACGGCTAAAAATATTTTTGTTCGGTTAATAAAATAATCCATGAGTAAGCCCTTGAATGTTGCACTATTGGGAAATCCAAATACAGGGAAGACTTCAGTTTTCAATGCCTTGACTGGTTTAACTCAAAAAGTAGGAAATTATCCTGGAATTACTGTTGAAAAAAAGGAAGGGATTTTTAAACTGAACCAAACTACTAAGTGCCATATTATTGATCTTCCTGGGACCTATAGCTTAAATGCTTCTTCTATAGATGAAAGCATTGTTATTGAACTTTTACTCAATAAAAATAGTAAAGACTTTCCTGATATTGCTGTTGTAATAACTGATGTAGAAAACCTAAAACGTAATTTACTTTTATTTACCCAGGTAAAAGATCTGGGTTTACCCACATTGTTGGTTATTAATATGTCTGATCAAATAAAAAGGAAAGGAATTTCTTTAGATATCCCAACCCTAGAAGATGCTTTAAAAACCAAGATTACACTAGTTAGTACTCGAGAGGGTAAAGGCTTGGATGTATTGAAAGATGCAATTTTAAACTATAAACAACTTTCTTGCTCTCCTTCAATTTCTCTAAATACGATTGATAAAGAATATTTCCAAAATTTAGAAAAAACTTTTCCAAATGAACCTACGTATAAGTTATGGTTGGTAATTAGTCAAGATATTAATTTTGTAAAAATTGATAGAAAAAAAGTTTTAGGTGTAACTGACTATAAGACTATGCCGAGATCCTATCTTAAAAGACTTCAGCAAAAAGAAACTATAAAGAGGTATCAGTATATAAATCAAGTCTTAAAGCAAGGTTTCAAAGTTGATCGACAAGTTGCCACAGATTTAAGAAGTCGGTTTGATAGAGTTTTGATCCATAAGTTTTGGGGATATTTAATTTTCTTTTTCATTTTAATGATAATTTTTCAATCTATTTTTAATTGGAGCAGCATCCCTATGGATTTTATTGATTCTACTTTTGCTAGTTTAAGTGAAAGTCTAAAAAATAATCTCCCTCAAGGTATATTTACAAAACTTTTTACCGAAGGAATTATTCCAGGGTTGGGCGGTATTCTAATTTTTATCCCTCAGATTGCTTTTCTTTTTTTATTTATATCAATTTTGGAAGAAACAGGCTACATGAGTCGGGTGGTATTTTTGATGGATCGTGGTTTACGCCGATTTGGTTTAAACGGGAAAAGTGTAATTCCTTTAATTTCAGGAACCGCTTGTGCAATTCCAGCAGTAATGGCTACTCGAAATATTGAAAATTGGAAAGAGCGTTTGATTACAATATTAGTAACCCCTTTTACTACTTGCTCAGCACGTCTACCTGTTTATGCGATTTTAATTGCACTTGTAATTCCAGAAGGATCTTTTTTAGGGTTAAATTACAAAGGGCTAACGTTAATGGGTTTATATCTTGTTGGTTTTGGGATGGCTCTATTTGCAGCCTTAATTTTAAGCAAAACCTTATCTATTAAATCTAAAAGTTATTTTGTAATTGAGATGCCTAATTACAAATTTCCTTTACTTAAAAACGTTGGGATTACAGTATGGGAAAAGACCAAAACCTTTGTTACGGAGGCTGGTAAAATAATTCTAGCTATTTCAATTTTACTATGGATTATGGCTTCTTATGGGCCAGGAGAAAATTTTAATCAGGCAGAGCAAATTGTAGTTAATAACTATCCAGAACTTAATGAGAAGGAGATAGAAACAAAACTTAACTCTTATAAATTGGAGCATTCTTATATAGGAATACTAGGAAAAACAATAGAGCCTTTGATTTCCCCTTTAGGCTATGATTGGAAAATTGGCATTGCCATCTTGAGTTCATTTGCAGCGAGAGAAGTTTTTGTAGGAACCTTATCCACTATATACAGCGTAGAGAATAATTCTGAAAATACTATTAAAAATATGATGGCATTAGAGTTAAGATCAGACGGAAAGCCATTATTTAATTTAGCTAGTGGAATTTCTTTAATGCTATTCTACGCTCTTTCTATGCAGTGCATGAGTACAATTGCAATTGTTAAAAAAGAAACAAATTCCTGGAAATGGCCTATGATCCAATTATTTGGAATGACTCTTTTAGCTTATATTGTAGCCTTTTTAACATATCAAATTTTAGATTAATGGATTGGTTACAAACAATCTTGGTATTTATTTCTGCTTTCGGAGCCCTCTTATTCCTATTCAGAAAATTTATTTTTAACAAAAAAGAATCAAAATACAATAACTGTGATCCAGACTGTGGATGCAATTAATTTTATTTTCTTAAGCGTTTTCTTTTCTAGAAAATAATATATATTTAGAAATACAAATTGAAATAAACTTAACATGACAAATTCAAAGAGACTTTTTTACGGAAGCTGTTTTGCCTTAATTACTACAGCTTTTTCATTTAGTATTCGTGCGGGAATCTTACCCCAGTTAGCAGAATCATTTGATTTAAGTGGGCAACAACTGGGATTTATTAATTCTATGTGGTTTTTGGGCTTTCCTATATCTATGATTTTAGGAGGGTTATTTTACCACACTATCGGACCTAAGTTAATAATGCAGTTTGCTTTTTTAACACATACATTAGGAATAATTTTAACAATTTTTTCTGGAGGGTACACCGGGTTGTTAATTTCTACGCTTTTGATAGGAATTGGAAACGGATGTACTGAAGCAGCTTGTAATCCAATGATTGCTGATGAATATGAGGGAAAGCAGATGAATACTTTATTGAATCGATTTCATATGTGGTTTCCAGGAGGAATTGTATTGGGAAGTTTGATTTCACTTTTTATGACAAACCTCGACTTAGGATGGCAAGCACAAATATGGATCATAATGATTCCAACTTTAATTTATGCTTATCTATTTATGGGCCAAAGTTTTCCAAAACCCAAATCGGAGGCTGTTACCTCGATTGCTGAAAACTTTAAAGCTATGATTTCTCCTGTATACCTATTTATTTTACTCTGTATGGCATTCACAGCTATTTCTGAATTTGGGCCCCAACAATGGACTAGTTTAATTTTGAGTAGTAGTGGAGCTCATCCAATGGTGATTTTGGCTTTAATAACAGGATTGATGGCAATTGGGCGTTATTTTGGGGGAGATATTGTTCATCGATTTGATCAAACAGGAGTACTTTTAGGTTCTGCACTACTTACTGCCGCAGGAATTTTCTTATTAAGCACCCAAACAGGATTTATGGTATATATTGCTGCAATTTTCTTTGCACTAGGTGTTTGTTATTTCTGGCCCAACATGATTGGTTTTGTAGCAGAAAAAATTCCACTTAGTGGAGCTTTAGGAATGTCTATTGTAGGGGGAATGGGGATGTTTTCAACCTCAATTTTTCAGGCGATCATTGGAGGATGGATTGATTCTTCAACAGCTGAGCAATCAGCTCTAGGATTGGAAGGTACTGCGCTGGAATTAGCTGCTGGCCAGCAAACGTTGACATACATGATTAGTTTTCCAGGAATTTTAATCATATTATTTTCAATTTTATATTTTTGGAAACGTGATGTTCAGTCTGTAGGGTAATAAAAAATCTTACTTCTATAAAAATTTACACCTTTTAGATGGTTAACATGTATTCATAAGACTTTCAATTTCCTCAATCTCTATTGGTATATTGGCCGTCAGGTTTTTTGGAACACCTGATTTTTGAATTACGACATCGTCTTCCAATCGAATTCCAAATCCTTCTTCAGGGATATAGATTCCAGGCTCAACTGTAAATACCATATTTGCTTCCATAGGTAAATGCAGTAAACCATAATCATGAGTATTTAACCCAAGGTGATGAGCAGTGCCATGCATAAAATATTTTTTATAAGAAGGACTTTCGGGTTTCTCATTTTGAATATCAGCTTTATCTAAAAGGCCAAGACCTAGAAGTTCAGAGGTCATAATTTTCCCTACTTCTACATGAAATTCTTTCCATATTGTTCCTGGAATAAGAAGTTTAGTTGCTTCATTTTTCACCTTTAATACGGCATTATATACAGCTTTTTGACGTTTTGTGAAATTACCTGAAATGGGGAGTGTTCTTGTTAGATCAGCAGAATAATTGCCGTATTCTGCTGCCACATCCAATAGAACAAGTTCACCAGCCTTACATTGTTGATTGTTATCCGTATAGTGTAAAATATTAGCATTAGCACCAGATGCAATTATTGGGTCATATGCAAAGCCTTTTGATCTATTTCTTAGAAATTCATAAATTAATTCTGCTTCTAGTTCGTATTCCCAAACTCCAGGCTTTAAAAAAGATAGTATACGGCGTATTCCTATTTCGGTTATGTCACAAGCTGTTTGTAATTGTTTAATTTCTTCATTACTTTTTATAGATCTTAATTTTTGCAGAATTGGATTACTTTTTTCTGTTGAATGAACAGGATATTCCTTTTTACACCATTGAATAAATCGGTCCTCTCTTGTTTGGGTCTCAACTGTTTGGCGATAATGTTCGTTTGTATTTAAATAAAAGGTTTCACATTGGGTACTTAGTGTTTTGAATATTTTTTCAAACTCTTCTAGCCAATAAATAGTTTGTATACCACTTATTTCTTTAGCTTGAATTTTGTTAAGTTTAGGGCCTTCCCATATAGCAATTTGTTTATCTGTCTTTCGAACAAAAAGAATCTCCCTGTGTTTTTTATCAAAAGCACCAGGGAAAAGGATCAATATACTTTCTTCTTGATCTATACCAGAGAGGTAGAAAATATCTCGGTGTTGTTCAAAAGGCAATGTACTATCTGCACCTACGGGGTAGATGTCATTAGAATTAAAGACGGCTAAACTATTAGGTTTTAAATTCGCAATAAAAGCTTTTCTTGTATTTGTGTAGAAAGAACTAGAAAGCGGTTTGTATTTCATAAAAGTATTTTTTCTAAGATAATAGTTTTTAAAAAATATTTTGTTTAATTAAATATATATAGAATCATAGTTTTAATATTTTTTACAGGCAAAATTATTTTAACATACAATTTCTTTATTTATAAACTATAAAAATTAGCTAAAGCTACTTGTTACTATCTGTTTATACCTTAATTTTGAATAATAAATTAAAATTTTATGACTCTTGCGGCTTCTTCAATTGGAAGAAAAGTATTGATGGCGCTTTCAGGTCTTTTCCTAGTGTTGTTTTTAACCCAGCATTTTAGCATCAATTTACTTTCAGTCTTTAGTGAATCATTGTTTAATCAGGTATCCCATTTTATGGGGAACAATCCGATAGTACAATTTATATTACAACCAATATTAATTTTTGGAGTTCTTTTTCATTTTACAATGGGTTTTCTTCTAGAATTAAAAAACTCAAAATCTCGTTCGGTAAAATATGACTCATATAAAGGAAGTACAAACGCATCTTGGATGTCAAGGAATATGATTTTATCTGGAATTGTCATTCTCTCATTTTTAGGATTACACTTTTATGACTTTTGGGTCCCTGAAATGAATTATAAATATATTGAAGGACTTCCTTTAGATTCTGATCGCTATTTTAATGAGATGGTTCACAAATTTGAAAACCCTGCCCGTGTTGGTATTTATGCATTTTCTTTTATTTTTTTAAGCTTGCATTTATTTCATGGCTTTGCATCTTCTTTTCAATCCGTTGGAGTAAATAATAAGTATTCTAAATCAATAAAATCTTTTACTGTAGCATTTTCTATTGTCATCCCATTTGGCTTTATTTTCATAGCTCTTTTTCATCATTTAACCGCATTTTAAATGTCTAAACTTAATTCAAAAATCCCTAAGGGACCAGTTGCTGATAAATGGACAAACCATAAAAGTAAAATCAGCCTTGTTAGTCCGGCAAATAAAAGGTTAATTGATGTTATTGTTGTTGGGACAGGACTAGCAGGAGCATCTGCTTCCGCAACATTAGCTGAGCTAGGTTATAACGTTAAGACTTTTTGCTTTCAAGACTCACCTAGAAGAGCCCACTCGATTGCTGCTCAAGGAGGAATCAATGCAGCAAAAAATTATCAGGGAGATGGAGACTCGACATATAGGTTATTTTATGATACAATTAAGGGAGGTGATTACCGATCACGCGAAGCTAATGTTCATAGACTAGCAGAGGTTTCAACAAATATTATTGATCAATGTGTAGCTCAGGGAGTTCCTTTCGCTCGTGATTATGGGGGTCTTTTAGATAATAGGTCTTTTGGAGGAGTATTAGTATCTAGGACTTTCTATGCAAAAGGTCAAACAGGGCAGCAATTACTTTTAGGTGCATATTCTGCTATGAATCGACAAATAGGACGTGGAAAAATTAAGATGTTCAATCGTCATGAGATGATGGATTTAGTTATAGTTGATGGCAAAGCAAGAGGAATCATCACGCGTAACTTGGTCAATGGAAAAATCGAACGTCACGGAGCACATGCTGTTGTAATTGCCTCAGGTGGTTATGGGAATGTATTCTTTCTTTCAACAAATGCAATGGGTAGTAATGTATCGGCTAGTTGGAAAATACATAAAAAAGGAGCACATTTTGCAAATCCTTGTTTTACACAAATTCACCCTACTTGTATTCCAGTATCTGGTGATCATCAGTCTAAGTTGACTTTGATGTCAGAGTCATTACGAAATGATGGACGTATATGGGTTCCGAAAAAGAAAGAGGATGTTGAGGCCATTAGATCAGGAAATTTAAAAGCCACAGAAATACCCGAGGATCATCGTGACTACTATTTGGAAAGACGTTACCCAGCCTTTGGAAATTTAGTGCCTAGGGACGTGGCATCCCGTGCAGCTAAAGAGCGCTGCGATGCTGGATTTGGGGTTAATAAAACTGGAGAGGCTGTTTATTTGGACTTTTCTTCTGCTATTTTGCGTTATGGAAAAGAACAAGCGCATGTAAAAGGTTTAGATGAGAATAATACTTTATTGGTAAAAAAATTAGGTAAAGATGTAGTCCGGGCTAAGTATGGTAATCTTTTCCAGATGTATCAAAAAATTGTAGATCAAAATCCATATGAAATGCCTATGATGATATATCCTGCGGTACATTATACTATGGGTGGTGTTTGGGTAGATTACAATTTAATGACAAGCATACCTGGATGTTATGCTATAGGAGAAGCAAATTTTTCTGACCATGGAGCAAACCGTTTGGGTGCTTCTGCCTTAATGCAAGGATTAGCCGACGGATATTTTGTTTTACCTTACACTATAGGGGATTATCTTTCAAATGATATCCAAACAGGATCTATAGATACCGAACTTCCTGAATTTGAAAAATCTGAGGCTTCAGTTAAAGCTCAACTAGATGGCTTTATTAGTAACAATGGGAAAAATTCAGTTGATTATTACCATCGAAAATTAGGTAAAATTATGTGGGATAAATGTGGAATGTCCCGAAACGAAAAAGGATTAAAAGTTGCTTTAAAAGAAATTAAAGAACTCCGTGAGGATTTTTATAAAAATGTAAATGTACCAGGGAAAACTAATGAATTTAATGAGCAACTAGCTAAAGCTGGTCGTGTTGCAGACTTTTTAGAATTGGGAGAATTATTTGCTAAAGATGCTTTAGCGCGAACTGAATCTTGTGGAGGTCACTTCAGGGAAGAATCACAGACTCCTGAAGGAGAAGCTCTTCGAGATGATGAAAATTTCACCTTTGTATCTGCTTGGGAATATAACGGAGCTCCTTCAAAGGCTAAACTTCACAAAGAAAAATTGAAATATGAAGAAATTGAAGTAAAAACTAGATCATATAAATAATAACTTAGGAAATAAATTACTAATATGAATTTGACTTTAAAAGTTTGGCGACAAGCTAATGCAGATGTAAAAGGTAAAATAGAAACCTACAAAATTGAGGAGGTATCCCCGGATATGTCCTTTTTAGAAATGATGGATGTGTTAAATGAAGAGTTGATGGCTAAGGGTATTGATCCTGTTGCTTTTGATCACGATTGTCGAGAAGGAATTTGTGGTATGTGTTCAATGTTTATTAATGGAGAAGCCCATGGGCCAGACAGATTAGTAACTACTTGTCAACTACATATGCGTAAATTTAATGACGGGGATACAATTACTATTGAGCCATTTAGAGCTAAAGCCTTTCCTGTAATTAAAGATTTAACAGTAGACCGATCTTCATTCGATCGAGTGCAACAAGCTGGAGGCTTTGTCTCGGTGAATACTTCAGGTAATACTCAGGATGCAAATTCTATCCCTATCGATAAGCATGATGCAGACAAGGCATTTGATGCGGCGACCTGTATCGGTTGTGGTGCCTGTGTTGCAACATGTAAAAACGCGTCTGCCATGTTATTCGTTTCTGCGAAAGTTTCTCAATACGCTCTTCTCCCTCAAGGGAAAGTTGAAGCTACAGATCGAGTCTTAAATATGGTTAAGCAAATGGACGAGGAAGGTTTTGGTAATTGCACAAACACTGGAGCATGTGAGGTAGAGTGCCCTAAAGGAATTTCTATAGAAAATATAGCACGCATGAACAGAGAGTATCTATTTGCTAGCTTGAAAGGATAGTGATATCAAAATTTTATTTTTCTAAACTAAGATTTATTTTCTCCCTTATAACAATCGTAACATTTATCTTGATAAATTATATTTAGTAAGGCTTATTATGTTTTGTGAAGAGAAATGAGTTTATCCATAATATTTTTTTTTATTAGTTTATCAATATCCTTAAATTGAGATTTAATATCATTGATAAATTGATTATCTGAAAGGATATAATGGCCACAAATTTTAATCAGATTTTCTTTTTGTTGCTTGGGGTCAAAATCTTTTCCAACCCACTTAATCCATTTTTTTGAATTGTAGCACAGTTCCCAATAACGATCAAAAAGACTTTTTTTATTGTTTATTTGTTTTAAATAAGTTTGTGTTTCAATTAAGCCAAACTCTGGAGCAATATTAATAGAATCTAAACCTTTGGACATTTTAAGTTTAATTAATTCTTCCGGAATGTAGTCTCCATTATGCTCTTTTGATTTCAAACCATTTTTTTTAGCTACTTCGATCATATGGCTTAATCTCTTAAGATCAAAATTTCCTGTATTTTGATTGGAAGAGAGAGAGGTCCCAGACTGGATTACTAAATATTTTATTTGTAAAAATGCTTTTTTCGAAAGATTTAACTTTAAAAAACGCAATAATTTCTCAAGTTCTTTTGCTTCAAATCTTCTTATTGCTTCTTCTGTGCCAACTTCAAATTTAATTTCTGAATTTTGATACAAACAAAATTCGATCATTTCTAAAGTCCATTTGGAACCTTTATCAAAGGAAGGATATTTTTTCCATGGATCAATATGTATATAATCAAAATATTTACAGTCATACTTGAGAGATAAATAACCGTCGTCTTCCTCTGATCCTTGTCCAGGACCACCATGATCTCTCATAATAGTGAGTTCATTTGAATATTCAGAGAGTTCTTTTGTGGACCAATGGTTCGCATAACCTCCAGAATAATCTACTTGTCTTCGACTAGGAATAATACCGACTTTTTTCGAATAAAGACGTTGAAATTCAAGGATTGAATCAACGACATTTTTAGACATAGGTCCAATAAAATATTTTATTTCCATGATATTGACAGTTTTTTTAAGATTTTCAACTTAGATTAATTTCCACTATTTAATCTCCTATCGCGTCTAAAACCATTTTAATAAAAACACCAACTTGGGTTGGTTCTAACCAGCGAGTAACTATAACCAAGTCGTGATTTGGAACAATGACGATATAATTTCCTCCAAAGCCTGATGCATAAAACACATTCTCAGGAACTCCATCCCAGTATCGGTCAGTTCCTTTTTTGTTTAGCCACCACATATAACCATAGTTAACTTGCGCTGGAGATGACCGAGTTGCTTCTTCAATCCATTTTTCACTAATAATTTGTTTACCTTTCCATCGACCATTATTTAAAAACAGAAGACCAAAACGTGCATGGTCTTCTGTACTAATAAATAGCCCACCACCGGAGTGCCCTCCTCCAGAAACAGATTGCATAAGATTCCCATCAAGATTGATCCAGGAATTTTTGTAACCATACCAGCGCCAACTTGCACTTGCACCAATTGGATCCATGATATGGCATTTTAATATCTGTGGTAATGGCTTACGCCAAACATTCAGAAGTGAATATGCCAATACATTAACCCTAACATCATTATACTTATAAACAGTTCCAGGAACATTTAAGGCTCTGTTTTTCCAATCATCTATATTACCTTTTACAGGTGGACGATCAGCCCAATCGTGTATACCCCATAAAGTACCAGACCAGTCTGATGATTGATTTAGCAGATGTTCCCATTTGATTTGTTGATTGTGAGCTCCATCAAAAGTATTATCCCAAATCAGATTTGCTACATAGTCTTTTGTCTTAAATAAACCTCTATCTACAGCTAGCCCAGCAATACTGGAAAGATAACTTTTTGTAACACTGAAGGTCATGTCAACACGTTTGATTTCTCCCCAAGATGCAACCAAATACCCATTTTTTAAAATCATTCCAGCTGGACCTCCTCTTTTTTTTGTCGGACCAATAATTTTATGATAAGGTTCTCTTTCAAAACCTTTTAAAATAGCAATACGTAAATCCCTAGATCCACTATATTCATTCTTATTAGCAAAATCGATAGCTTTGTTTAATTTACTATTTTTAATATTGAATTCCTCGGGGAAACGTTTTTCCCAGGGATTACCATGAGAAGGAAAGTAGTTTTGTCCGGTAGCTAAGAATCCGAACAAGCTGAAAATTAAGGTAAGTTTTGAGAGGGTATTCAATTAAATAAAGTGAAATCGTAAAAAATAAAGGTAATAAAATTATATATGGAAGGCTCATTTAATTTGAATCAATAAATAATGAAATCTAAATTAAAAATCATCGCCCTTCAAATACCACTTTTTTGGGAGAATCCATTAATGAATAGAGCCTATATAGATAAGAAGTTTGGAAAAGATTCTATACAAGCAGATATTTTATTTCTTCCAGAAATGTTTTCAACAGGTTTTACTATGAATGCCGAACTAATTGCTGAAACAATGGATGGTCCCACTATTCTGTGGATGAAAAATTGGGCTTCAAAACTAGGGTTACTTCTTGGAGGGAGTCTTGTGATTAAAGATGAAGGAAAGTATTTTAATCGTTTTGTTATAGTAGGAGGGGAAAATATATTAGCTTACTATGACAAACGCCACACTTTCACTTTCGCGGGAGAAAACAAGTTTTATAATACTGGAACAAACTCTGGTTTATTCGAGTATAAAGGATGGAAGATTTGCTTACGAATTTGTTACGATTTGCGCTTTCCTGTATGGTCAAGGAATATCCAAGATTATGATTTATTAATTTATGTAGCTAATTGGCCATCAGCTAGGATTAATGCTTGGGATACTTTACTTCAGGCGCGAGCTATTGAAAATATGAGTTATGTATTAGGGGCTAATCGAATCGGAACTGATGATAATGGATTAGACTATCCTGGGCATAGTGCTATTTACAGTCCTTTAGGAAAGTCGTTAACAGAAGATGTTTCCTCTCGTGAGGGTTTCTTTAAGGCCGAATTAGATTATTTTGAACTTCAACTACTTCGGAAACAGTTGAACTTTTTAAACGATCGGGATAGTTTTGATTTGTATTAAATATATCGTTGATATCCCAATTTGCTTTTAGATCAATTTCTTTCCAATAATAAATCACTTTTTCAGGTTGTATTTTTTCTAGATAGTTTCCAGTGTCCCATTCTCGATTTTGGTTAATATCTTCGATTAATCGAACAACATATTTTCCTGGACTAAGCAACTCAAATGAATAATTATTTCCTGGAGCAGGCCTATCATATCTTTTAATCACTTTCTTATTATTTAATAATTCTACAATAAAAGGATAAGGAGAATTATGTTGAACCTTTAAATATATATTTCCGTAGTCTTCTATCTTTTTTGTTGAAGTTCTAAAAGATAAGGTGTCATGTGTTCGACCCCAAAAATCTTTTAATGCGTTAGGGAATAATGTTATATTATATCTATCATTGGGTAGGACTTCAAAGTCAACCTCGATTCTATCATAATTTTCAAGTACTTTCAATTTAGCTGGAACCCCAATTGAATCAACATTTGTAACTAATATATTTTTTGAGTTTACCTCAGTCACTGGAAGATTACTTGCCAACTGTAACTTACTTTTTAGTTTTAAACTTCCCGAAGTAAATTTTGTAATTACAAGAGAGTCTTTAATGGGGTCTTTTAAAAAAGCTGTTTTTGTTCGAATAGTATCTTGAATTTCTAATTCAAATTTTATCGAATCTAAACTAGCTCCTCGAAACCAATAGTTAATACTGTCTTTTTTTCGATTTTTGGTCACTAGAGACTCAAAACTATCAGGTACATCACTTACCATTTTATAAGATTCATCCGAATATTCTCCATAATATGCTAGTACAACATGGTGGTCATTTAAAAAATATGGACCATCCCATGAAAAATTTGTTCGCTCTTTGAAAAGGCGAAGATTAATTATGGAGTCTTTAGGGAGCTCGATTAATCGATTCAAAAAACCAATTTTATCCGTACTTTGATCAAAAAGATAATTTCCAGCTTTATCTTCTAAAGCAATAACAACATATTTCCCTATGCGTAAGTTTTGAAATTTATAAATAGTAGTATCCAATGTACTTGTTACATAGAGTGGTTTATTAGTATAAATTGTAGAATCGTTATATGTACTATCAACAGGATAAAGTTGAAGAGAAATAAAACTATTGGTGTTTTTTTCAAAAGCATCTGTGATTTTTCCTTTTATAGAAAGAGAGTCTATTGTTTCACCTGTGGAAAGTGTGTAGGTAAGGTATGAAGTTGGGTTAGATTCGTTAAAGTCAATTATACTCTCTCCAAAGTTAAAAGTATATGTGGTATTTTCCATTAGACTATCATTTAGTTCTAAAGTGATCTTTTTTGAAGCCCCGGTTGTAGGATAAACTTTATATTGAGACGAATTAAGAGGAGGAGAAATAATCAATTGCTTATTTACATCCTTTAAACTGACGTATTCGTCAAATGTTAGAACAAATTTTTCTTTGTCAAAAAAGGTAGTATTGAGCTTTGGAGACGCATTTATCAATCTGGGAGGAATAGAATCTTTTGGGCCACCTGTGGGCGAAGCACGTTTAGCACATTTTATTGTGCACAAAAAAAGCATTGACAAAAGAATAAGAAAAATTCTATTTTTCATTTTTTTAGATTCACTACAAAATAACATAATAATCTAGTTACAACCTACAGGACAGGCAACTGAGTTTTTTTGAAAGACTATTTTTTCAAAACCATCCTATATGAACTATAATATGATTAAAAAGAATTATTTTTGATCAATGGCAAATCATGTAGATCATTTTAAAAAAGTTATTTCTCATGCAAAAGAGTATGGTTTTGTGTTTCCTTCCAGTGAAATATACGATGGTCTAAGTGCAGTATATGATTATGCTCAAAATGGAGTTGCTCTCAAAAATAATATTCGTAACTACTGGTGGATGTCGATGGTACAACTTCACGACAATATTGTTGGTATTGATGCAGCAATATTTATGCACCCTACCACATGGAAAGCTTCTGGTCATGTTGATGCCTTTAATGATCCGTTAATTGATAATAAACTTTCTAAAAAACGGTATCGTGCTGATGTATTAGTAGAAGACTACGTTGCAAAGATTGAATCCAAAATTGAAAAGGAAATTTTAAAAGCTGCTAAGCGTTTTGGAGAAAGGTTTGATGTTGAAGAATTCAAAAGTACTAACCCACGAGTTTCAGGGTATCAAAAAAAAGCTAATGCCATTCTCAAACGACTATCGATTTCGTTGGAAAAAGAAGACTTAGCAGATGTGAAAGCATTGATTGAAGAGCTTGAAATTTCTTGTCCTGAATCTGGTTCACGAGATTGGACTGAAGTCAAACAGTTCAACCTTATGTTTGGAACTAAATTAGGAGCTTCTGCAGATTCTTCTATGGATTTGTATTTACGTCCCGAAACAGCTCAAGGAATTTTTGTAAACTTTCTAAATGTTCAAAAATCAGGAAGAATGAAAATTCCATTTGGAATTGCTCAAACGGGAAAGGCTTTTCGAAACGAAATTGTAGCCCGCCAGTTTATATTTAGAATGCGTGAATTTGAGCAAATGGAAATGCAGTTTTTTATCCCCCCTGGAACACAAAAAGATTGGTATAAGCATTGGAAAAAAACTCGTCTGAAATGGCATTTAGCACTGGGGATGGGTAAAGAAAACTACCGTTTTTACAATCACGAAAAACTTGCACACTATGCTGATGCAGCTGCTGATATTGAATTTCGATTTCCTTTTGGTTTTAAAGAATTAGAAGGGATTCATTCTAGAACTGATTTTGATTTATCAAGCCATGAAAAATTTACAGGTAAAAAACTTCAGTATTTTGATCCAGAAAGAAACGAAAACTATGTGCCTTATGTTGTGGAAACCTCTATTGGTTTAGACCGTATGTTTTTGGCAGTTTTTTCAAAAGCTTTGACAGAGGAAACCTTAGAAGATGGAGGTACTCGAACATTGTTAAAATTACCTCCCGCCTTAGCTCCAACAAAAGTTGCTGTTTTACCCCTGGTTAAAAAGGACGGATTACAAGAACTTGCACTTAAAATCACAAAAAATTTAAAGTTGGACCTTACTACTACCTATGATGAAAAGGATGCTGTAGGGAGACGTTATCGAAGACAGGACGCATTGGGAACACCTTATTGTATTACTATAGATCATCAAAGTTTAAAAGATCAGACAGTAACAATTAGGGATCGTGACACCATGGAACAAGAACGCATTTCAATAGAGGCAATAAGAGAAATAGTCATGGATAAAGTTTCAATCACTTCTTTATTAAAACTTCTTCAATAAGTTTCTATAACAAAAAAACAAAACCAAGAGGATTTTTTATCTTCATAAAAAAAAGAGTTTGAAAATACTTTCGTATAATGTAAATGGAATCAGAGCTGCACTAAAAAAGGGTTTTATTGATTGGCTTAAGGCTACTGATGCTGATCTAATATGTATTCAAGAGACCAAAGCATTTGAAGAACAGATAGATACTCTAGCTCTTAAAAAGATAGGATATAAGCTTTATTGGTTTTCTGCTCAAAAAAAAGGTTATAGCGGTGTGGCTATCTTTTCCAAAACTGAACCTTCAAAGGTTTCTTATGGTAGCGGAATTGATCATATTGATTTTGAAGGTCGCGTCATTCGACTTGACTTCGATAAATTATCTATAATGAGTCTATATCTTCCTTCAGGGACTAACTCAGACCGTTTAGAATACAAGTTCAAGTTTATGGACGATTTTTATACTTATATAAATAAACTAAAAACTAAAATCCCTAACCTAGTAATTTGTGGTGACTATAATATTTGTCATCAAGCCATTGATATTCATGATCCAATACGTAACAAAAATATTTCTGGATTTTTACCAGAAGAAAGAGCATGGTTGGATAACTTTTTAAAATCTGGTTTTATAGATTCTTTCAGATATTTAAATCCTGAACCTCATAAATATAGTTGGTGGAGTTATCGTGCTAATGCAAGAAATAATAATAAAGGCTGGCGTATTGATTATGCGCTTGTAAGTAAAACGCTTAAAAATAATATTGTTAGATCCTTTATCTTACATGAAGCAAAGCATTCTGATCATTGTCCTGTAGGGGTAGAATTAAGCTTTTAATTATGAGATATTTAATTTTATTTATCATTTATTTCTTTTTTTCAAGCTGTGTTACCACAAAAGTTTTTAATGATTTAGAGGGGCGTTATTCTGAAATGAAAATTGAAAGGAATAATTTTAAATATTCAAAAGATTCAATTCAAGATTCTTTTGTTAATCTGAATGAAAAGTGGAATCAAACCAAATCTTATCTTGCACGCTCAAGAGATAGTATTTATAAAGGTTTAAAACAAATAAAAATTTTGCAAAAGGAGTTTGACTTATTAAAAGATAATAGTGATCTTAAAATTGCAGAAAATATTGCTAAGAATAACTCCTTGCTTAAAGAAATAGCTATTAAAGAGTCCAAACTCCAAACTCGCTCAGAACGTGTAAATATGTTGGAAAAAATGATTGAGGATCAAAAAAAATCTTTAAATCAACTTAAAGAAAGCCTATCAAATGCCCTATTAAATTATGAGGGTAGAGGATTAACAGTCGAAAAACGGAATGGAAAAATTTATATTTCCATGGAAAATAAACTTTTATTTAAGTCAGGAAAATGGGATATAGAATCAAAAGGAAAATCAGCTATACTACAACTCTCAAAAGTACTAGAATTAAATCCGAATATATCTATTTTAATAGAAGGGCATACTGATAATATTCCGTATACCTCAAGAGGAGATTTGAAATCCAACTGGGATTTATCCACAAAAAGAGCCACGGCTGTAGTTCAGATTTTACTAGAGAACGATCAAATTTTACCCCAAAACCTTACTGCAGCTGGACGAGGCGAATTTCTACCTATAGCCCCTAATAGTTCTGTTGAAGGGCGTGCCTCCAATCGAAGAATTGAGGTGATACTTAGCCCATCACTTGAAGAAATAACAAGACTTTTAGAAAAAAATAATTAAATATGGAGTATAATTTAATACCAGGAACAGATGTTAAGGTCAGTAAGATTTGTTTAGGTACTATGACATGGGGAAGGCAAAATACAGAAGCTGAGGGTCATGAACAAATGGATTTTGCTCTTGAGCACGGCGTAAACTTTTTTGACACTGCAGAACTTTATCCAATACCACCTCGAAAAGAAGAACAAGGTGATACCGAACGTTTTATAGGGACCTGGTTTAAAAAAAGTGGAAATAGATCTAAGATCATTCTTGCTTCAAAAATAGCTGGCCCCTCATCATTTACTCAACACATCAGAAGTGATAAAAGCTACTCTAAAGACTCTATTGATAATGCTATTGAAAACAACTTGAAGCGTTTACAAACTGATTATATGGACCTTTACCAATTGCATTGGCCTGAACGGAATACTAATTTCTTTGGGAAAAGAGGATACAACTATAAAATTGGTGATCAATGGGAAGAAAACTTTGAATTGATATTAGATGCTCTTGAAGAACATGTTAAAAAAGGTAATATTAGATACGTTGGGTTATCAAATGAGACCCCATGGGGGACAATGCGCTATCTCAATGCATCTTATAATGGTCGGCCTAGAGTAAGAACAATACAAAATCCTTATTCACTCCTCAATCGAACTTTTGAAGTAGGAAATGCTGAAATATGTCATCGTGAAGATTTTGGACTATTAGCTTATTCTCCTTTAGCTTTTGGTGTACTCTCTGGGAAATATCGTGATGGGAAAAAACCAAAAAATGCAAGGCTTACACTCTTTCCAAATTATAATAGATATAGTACAAATCCATGCAAAAAAGCAGTAGAATCTTACTATGCTCTAGCTAAAAAAAATGGATTAACGCTTACAGAATTATCCCTTGCATTTGTGAATGACCGTTCATTTGTTACAAGTAATATAATTGGAGCAACAAACCTTTCACAACTCAAAGAAAACATAGATACTGCTTCAATTAAATTGAGTGATGAAATAATTGAAGAAATTAATGTTATTCATGAAGCTATTCCAAATCCTTCAACGTAATTTCTCAAGGAATAGTTTTAATCAATTTCTTAGTATAAGCATTCATTGGATTCTTGTAAAGATTATCCGCTTCTTGTAACTCTACAAGTTCTCCATTTTTCATTACGATTATTCGATCTGAAATATATTTGACAACTGCTAAGTCATGGGATATAAAAAGATAACTAAGTCCTAAAGACTTCTTAAGTCTATTTAAAAGGTTTAGGACTTGGGCCTGAACCGATATATCCAAGGCTGCGACTGACTCATCACAAATTAAAACTTTAGGTTCTACAGCAAGTGCTCTAGCAATCACAATTCGCTGACGTTGTCCCCCTGAAAGTTCGTGGGGATATCGATCTCTATATTTGGAATCTAGACCAACTTCTGATAAGAGTTCAATTATTCTTTGTTGATTTTTTATTTTAGATTTTGAGAAATGGACGATCAATACTTCTTCCAATGTTGAGTTTATTGTCTTGTAAGGATGTAAAGAGGCATAAGGATCTTGAAAAATTAATTGGATATCTTTTCTTATTTGTGCTATCTGTTTTTTGATTAGAGGATTAATTTTTACACCTTGCCAAATAAATTCTCCTGACGTAGCAGGGTCTAAAAAGACTAATGATTTTGCTAGTGTAGATTTACCACAACCTGACTCACCTACTAGGCCTAAAGTCTCTCCAGGATAAAGCGAGAAATTAATAGGCTTCAATGCTTTAAAACCTGTTTTTTTTCTGAACCAATTCTTTTTGAAATAACTTTTCTCTAAATTCTTTATTTCAATTAAAGGTTTTTGAGCGTAGAGCTTTTTATGTCGTTTTAACCGATTTAATAGGGAAGTTTTTTTGGATTTATATCTTCCACTTTCATAGTCTTTTATTGTTGGGAGTCGTTCCAATCGGAACTTGACTCCAGGACGCGTAAATAGTAAGCCTTTAGTATAAGGATGTTTAGGATTTTTAAATAAAACTTCTGAATTTTCTGATTCTACAATTTCCCCATGGTTCATTACCAAAACTCTATCTGCGAATTCTTTAACAAGAGCAAGATTATGGGAGATGAATAAGATACTCATCATATATTTTTTTTGAAGAGATTTAATTAATTCAACAATTTCTTTTTGTACAGTTACATCTAATGCTGTAGTTGGTTCATCAGCAATCAATAGTTTAGGTTTACAAAGTAATGCCATAGCAATCATAACACGTTGCTTTTGTCCTCCACTTAACTCATGAGGATATGATTTTAGAATACGATCAGTATCATTTAATTTGACATCTTTGAGAGATTTTACTATAAGTTCTTTACTATATTTTAAATTTATTTGACGATGAATTTTAAGTGCTTCATGAAGTTGTTTTCCACACCGCATACTTGGGTTTAAACTTGACTGTGGCTCCTGGAATACCATTCCAAGTGTATTTGCTCGTAGCTTTTGCCATTCTCGGGAATTTAAAGTCATCAAATCATAAGAATCAATTCTCATTTTATTTGCTTTTATTACAGCCCGACTAGGTTGAAGACCAATAAGACTCAAAGCTGTCATTGATTTTCCGCTACCTGATTCACCTACAATTGCTAAAATCTCTTGATTCCCAATTGAAAAGGAAAGATCTCTTAAAATCTGATTCCCTCCTATAAATAAAGAAACTTTTTCTACTACAACTAAAGGTATTTTTTCAGCAGCCATTAGTCAAATATATGCTGTTTTAGAGTCAAAAAGATTTTTTCTTTATTAGAATATTGCTCTAAGCAAGTATTCGTATTTTGAAATATAAGCAAGACCTATCAAAACTAGAATGATTAATCCTAATGTTGAGATAATTTTTTTCATTTGATTTTTGTGACTTTGTTTGTTTTCTAATGTATAAATCTTTTTTTAATAACTTATCTTAGAAAATTAAAAGTTCTAAATAAATAATTTAAATGATGCAATTTAAATGGGAAGGGGTAATGCCTGCTATTACAACCCAATTTGATGTAAAAGGAAATTTAGATTTAAATACTTTTAAAATAAATTTATCACATCAGATTAATGCAGGAGTAAAAGGAATCATTTTAGGAGGAACTCTTGGAGAAGCTAGCACTTTATCTAATAAAGAGAAGCAAAAACTTTTGGCTCTAACATTAGAAGAAGTAAATGGGAAAATCCCTGTTATAATGAATATCGCAGAGCAGGCCACTGCTCAAGCAATAGACTTGGCTAAACAAGCTGAAGCTGACGGAGCGGACGGTTTAATGATTCTTCCACCAATGCGCTACAAAGCTACAGATGAAGAGACAGTTACTTATTTTTCTACGGTTGCTTTAGCTACTAACTTACCGATTATGATTTATAATAATCCTATTGATTATAAAATAGAGGTAACCTTAGATATGTTCACTGCTTTGGAGCCATATAAAAATATTACTGCTGTCAAAGATTCAACACGTGACATTACTAATTTAACTAGAATGATTAATCGCTTTGGAGACCGATTTCAGATTTTATGTGGTGTAGATACAATTGCTATGGAGGCTTTACTTATGGGTGCTAAAGGATGGGTGGCGGGATTGGTTAATGCATTCCCTGAAGAGACTGTTGCTATGTACACTTATTGTAGAGGGGGTGAGTTGGAAAAAGCTCGTTCTGTTTTTAGATGGTTTTTACCATTGTTAGAACTAGATATTTCACCTCAACTAGTTCAAAATATTAAGCTTTGTGAATTAGCTACAGGACTAGGAACTGGGTATGTAAGACCACCTAGACTTCCCTTAAAAGGAGCTGAGTTAGATCGAGTAAAAGCAATTATTAAAAATGGTCTTAATACACGCCCTAAGAATTTAGATTATAAGAAATACCTATGATAAAAGCTCAAAACCTAGTGGCTGGTGATTGGCAAGATAATCCAAAGTCGTCAACCTATCAAACTGTAAATCCAAAAACAAATAAGCCACTTCCAACCCATTTTCAAGAGGCAAGTTCATCGCAAATTCAATATGCATTAAACAAAGCAACAGCTGTTTTTGAATATTATGCTTCAACTTCATTTAAAGCCAGAATTCAACTTTTAAAAGCTATAGGAAAAGGACTAAATTTAGTCAGTGAAGAACTTTTACAAATCTATCAAGACGAGACTGCTCTTCCCAAAGTAAGAGCAGAAGGAGAGTTACAACGCACTATCGATCAAATTCAGCGTTTTGAAAAATTATTAATTGAAGGAAGCTTTTTGCAGCCCATAATTAATACAAAAGGTCCAGATATAAGAAAAATTCTTCACCCCATTGGTCCAATTGCAGTGTTTGGAGCCAGTAATTTTCCCTTAGCTTTTTCTACAGCTGGGGGTGATACGATTTCAGTATTTGCATCTGGTTGTCCATTAATTATGAAAGCACATCCATATCACGCAGGAACTAGTGCCGTTGTGGCTCAGGTAATCCATAAAGCGATTGATTCCTGTGGTCTTCCAAAAGAAATATTTTCTCATTTAGGCGGCACTTCTAACAATGTAGGGATGGAATTAATAAATAATCCTTTGTTAAAAGGTGTTGGATTTACGGGGAGTTTATCGGGGGGTAAATCATTATACGATTTAGCCCAGAAAAGAGCAGAGCCTATTCCTTTTTTTGCTGAAATGGGCAGTATTAATCCAATTTTTATTACTGAAAAGCGTTTAGCAACTGATAAAAATATAGCAAAGATACTAGCTGAGTCTATAGCTTTAGGCACAGGACAATTTTGTACTAATCCTGGGATGATAATTTTTTGTAATTCCCAAGATAGTAGTGATATCGTATCTGAAGTTAGTCAATATTTGAATAAAATGACTCTATCTCCAATGCTGCATAGTAATATTGAAAAACGTTATTTGCAACAGCTTAAAGAAATTCGTGATGATGAAGCAGTAAGTTTTTTTGAGATACCATCAAATATTGCTTCGGTTGGGAAAGTTTCAGCTGCAAGTATATTAAATAATAAAAAATATAGTGATGAGGTTTTTGGACCTTTTAGTCTATTTGTAGAATGTAAGTCTATGGATGAAATTCAAGATATAATAGATATTATTCCTGGACAACTAACAGGAACAATTTTATCTCATAAAGATGAATATTTCCAACTTTTACCATTAATATCTAAATTAAAAAATAGGGTTGGCAGGTTACTTTTTGATGGTGTTCCAACAGGCGTAGCGGTTACACAAGCCATGCATCACGGAGGGCCATATCCAGCAACTACCGATGGGCGTTATACATCGGTAGGAACAGATGCAATTTATCGCTGGCTTCGTCCAGTAGCTTTTCAAGATTGTCCCAATAAATTACTTCCTTTGGCATTACAGAATGAAAACCCTTTGGGTCTATATAGATCTATTAATGGACAACTAACAAAAGAAGTCTTATGAATTCTCAAGAACGCATTATTTTCAATTGCATAGATGCATACACAGCAGGTAATCCCGTACGTCTTGTAAAAGAGCCTAAGCCAAAACTTGAAGGAGAGACGATTGGTGAAAAAAGACTTCACTTTATAAGGGAATATGATTGGATTCGTTCTGGTTTAATGTTTGAACCCCACGGACACGATATTATGAGTGGTAGTTTTTTTTATGCACCTCTAGACCCAGAAAACGATATCGCTATTTTATTTATTGAAACTAGTGGATGTTTACCTATGTGTGGTCATGGATTAATTGGTGCTTTAACGATTCTTCTAGAAGAAAAATTGATTTTACCCAAAATCAATGGTAGGTTACGCGTAGAAACCCCTGCAGGGTTAGTATTGGTATCATATGAACAAGAAAAGAATAAAGTTACAGGGGTTAAATTTAAAAATGTTCCTTCATTTTTAGTAGACTCTGATTTAGAGATTTATTGTTCAGATTTAGGATTATTAAAACTGGACGTTTCCTATGGAGGGAATTTTTATGCCATAATCGATATTCAGCAAAATTTTAAAGGAATTGGCGAATATTCGGCTGGAGACTTGATTAGATGGAGCAGAGAAATACGAAAAAAAGTTAATGCTAACAGCAGCTTTCAACATCCTTTGGATAAAAATATCAATGGCTGTAGCCATGTCTTATGGGGTGGTATTCCCACAAAAGAAGGATCAACAGCGAGTAATGTTGTTTTTTATGGTGATAAAGCCTTGGATAGATCACCGTGTGGTACGGGTACCGCAGCTCGTATGGCACAGTGGTTTGCTAAGGGGAAATTAAAATTAGGTGAAGATTTTATCCATGAAAGTATAATTGGGTCTAAATTTATTGGAAGAATAGAATCAGAATCTAAAATAGGGTCATTTCAGGGAATTGTCCCAAGTATTAAGGGGAGTGCACGAATTATAGGATACAATCAATTGATTTTAGACCCTGAAGACCCTTATGTTAAAGGGTTTCAAGTTCTCTGATATGGCAAAAAAAAAAGTAATTGTATTAGGGGGTGGTATTATAGGTCTTGCGACTGCATATTACTTAGATATAGATGGGCATGATGTATCTGTGATTGATAAAGGTAAGCTTGAGTCAGGAGTTTCTCATATCAACTCAGGTTATTTAACTCCTAGTCATATTGTACCAATGGCAGCTCCAGGAATTATTTCAAAGGGCATACGTTGGATGTTCAACTCATCTAGCCCATTTTATATAAAACCTAGATTTGACCTGGATTTAATTAATTGGGGATTAAAATTCATGAAATCTTGTACTCCTGAGCATGTACATAACTCTATGAAATCTATACTTGATATAAATCTTTTGAGTAAAAAATTATATTTAGAAATGAAGGAATCCAAAGCTTTTGATTTTCATTTAGAATCTAAAGGCTTATTAATGGCATATAAAACTTCACAAGCAGAAAAGGAGGAGAGTGAAATAGCTCTTTGGGCTAAGGATCTAGGTCTTAATGTAAACCAAATTTCTCAAAAAGAAATATTAAAAATGCAACCTAAGGCACCAATGAATATAGCTGGAGCGTTCATTTATAAAAGTGATGCTCATACCACACCTGATTTATTTATGAGCAACTTAAAGAAGCATTTATTGTCTAAGGGGGTTAAATTTATTTTGCAAACTGAAGTAAGCTATTTTAGGAAAAAAGGAAGTCAAATCCTAGAGTTACATACAAATAATGGTGTATTTAAAGCAGATGATTTTGTTTTAGCTACTGGTGCTTGGTCAGAACTTATTTTAAAGAAGCTAGGGATATATCTATCTGTTCAGGCGGGGAAAGGTTATAGGATAAATGTTAACCAAAAAACAGGTATTAAGATTCCTGCAATCTTGTTAGAATCTAAAGTTGCTGTTACACCTATGGAGGGATTTACCAGATTTGGGGGTACTATGGAACTTTCGGGGATTAATCACCGAATAAATCTTAAGAGAGTAGAATCTATAGCTAAAGCAGCAAGAAATTATTATCCAGGATTAGCAATTCCTCAATCTTCGATTGATCAAGTTAAAAGTGGACTAAGGCCACTTTCACCAGACGGATTACCCTTTATTGGAAGACACTCATCATTGGCAAATCTTGTCTTGGCAACTGGACATTCGATGATGGGATGGAGTCTAGGACCTGCTACGGGGAAGTTGGTTGCTGAAATTATCTCAGGCTATTCTTCTACAATTAATTTAAAGCCTTATAACCCGGAACGCTAAGCTTATTAGATAAGTTTTACAGCTTCTTCTGCAAAGTAACTTGCAATAATTGAAGCTCCTGCACGTTTAAAACTAAATAGTTGTTCAATCATAATTTTATCATGATCCAGCCACCCTTTTTCAGCAGCTGCTTTCAACATCGCATATTCTCCACTTACCTGGTATGCTGCAATAGGAGCATCAAAATTATTTTTCAAATCTCTAATTATGTCTAAATATGCTAATCCTGGTTTTACCATTATAATATCAGCTCCTTCCTCTATATCGCGTCTTGTTTCAATCAACGCTTCTTTTCTGTTTTTAAAGTCCATTTGATAAGTCTTTTTATCTCCAAAACCAGGAGCAGAATTCAATGCATCTCTAAAGGGGCCATAAAAATTAGAAGCATATTTAGCACTGTAGCTCATAATTATAGTATCAGTAAAACTCGCTTCTTCCAGATGTTGTCGGATTTTTAGAATTCTGCCGTCCATCATATCACTAGGAGCGATAACATCTGCTCCTGCTTGCGCGTGAGTTAAAGCCATTTTTGAAAGGATATTTACTGTTGGGTCGTTTAAAATCTTTCCTTCTTCAACAATTCCATCATGTCCAAAAGAAGAATAGGGGTCTAGTGCTACATCGGTCATAACTATCATATTTGGAACAGCATTTTTTATGGTTTTGATTGCACGTTGCATTAATCCGTCAGGATTTATCGCTTCAGTTCCCTTATTATCCTTTAATGTATCACGAATTTTTACAAAAAGTAAGACTGATTTTAAGCCTAAAGACCAAAGGATTTTAACATGTGATGAGAGCATGTCAGTACTCATCCTAAAATATCCTGGCATAGAATGTATTTTTTCTTTTTCTTGCTTACCATCAATTACAAACAATGGAACTATAAAGTCGTCTGGACTTAAGCTATATTCTCTAAATAAGGCCCTTATAGTTTCATTACATCTTAATCTTCGATTTCGTTGAATAGGATACATAGTATTTTTTTATAAGTTTTTAGTTTCTTCACTTGAGGATGGAGGAATATTGATATCCATTTCTACAGAAAGTGGTTCCTCGTCATTAATTTCTATTTCTTCATAGACTTTTTGTTTCTTCATTGTACTCAAAAGCATTACTAGCATTGAACTTAATATAACAATAAGTAATACACGTTCGTCAATTGGAGTTTGATTTAAATTGATAAACTCAATATCTTTTAATTGAATAAATAATAGTATACTAATTAAGCCTCTAGGCGACATATATACAAGTGGACCAGGTTTTATTTTTAAACTAGTAGTAGTAAAATATAAATAGCGTATGATAAACATAATAAGAAATATTAGCAAGCCATAAAAAAGCGGAGCGAGGCTCTTAAAATCTGAGATTTGAATTGAAAAGCCAAAGAATAAAAAGAAAAAAGTCCTAACTAAAAAAGTGGATTCCGCAGTTAGAATATGAAACTCACGAATTTCTTTTTCCGTAGCATCCAAATCAAGATAGTTTCTTAAAAAACCGGGAAGTAAACTTTTAACATTACTCATAAAGATTCCAAAAATAAATATGGTTACTAAAGCAGGAAGATGGAATAGTTTTCCAAAAGCATAAACTAATATTAGAAGTGCTAGGATTAAAAAAAATTTGATTTTATGGTCAATTTGTTGTATTAACCTAAATAAGACATAAGTAATAAGTAATGAGATTATAATTACTCCAAGTATTTGTAATACAAGAGAAACTAACGGACCCACACCTACAAGAGCTTGATTAGACTCAAATTGTCTTAATGCATAATTAAATATCATAATTCCTAAAATATCAGAAAATGTAGATTCATAGACTATAAATTCTCTATCTTGATCAATCATATTAATCGCAGATGGAATAGCAACTGCACTACTTATAATTGAAAGGGGTATTGCAAAGAAAACAGCAATGGTATCTTGAATACCAAAAACATTTTCAAAGACCCATTGTAAAACAAAAATATTGGCGATAAGTATTACAAATGCTGCTAGAAAACCTTTAAAAATAATTGGTAGTTTTTCACGATTAATATCGAGTTCAATAGCTCCTTCTAAAACAATTAATATTAAACCAATTGTTCCTAATACAGGAATTAAATTATCTAAAAATGCAAACTCATTGGACCCCGAAAAGGAGAGAAAAAAACGCAAGATAATACCCGTTGCCATCAATAAAATTACAGAAGGAAATTTTGTTTTTCTTGAAAAGGCATCAAATAAATAAGAGAAAATAATTAATAGAGGCAATGCAAATAAGATGTATAGGGTATTCATAACAAAGCTATATCAGTTAGTAAAATACAAAATATTATGTGTTCTATCATACATGATAATTTTAAGCCCAGTCTCTAGGAGATTCTAAAACCTGTAAAAGACGAGCTTCCTCCGAATTTGGTTCAGGATGATAATTATATTTCCATTGGGCTTTAGGTGGGAGGCTCATTAATATACTTTCAATTCTTCCATTCGTCTGCAACCCAAAAAGGGTTCCTTTGTCTTGAATAAGATTAAATTCAACATAACGTCCTCTCCTAACTTCTTGCCAGATTTTGTTTGCGTTAGTATATTTTATATTTTTCCGTTTTTTTAGTAAGGGAGTGTAGGCATTTAAAAAGGAGTCGCCTAATTCAGATACAAATTTATAGTGATCTTTCATGCTGGAGGTATCATTCTTTTTCAGATAATCAAAAAAAATACCGCCCACACCTCTTGCCTCATTTCGATGTTTATTGAAAAAATAAGTATCGCAGTTTTGTTTAAAATTCAAATAATATTTAGAATTATGCCTATCACAAACAGCCTTACAGGTTTGGTGAAAATGTTTCACATCTTCTTCAAAAAGATAAAAAGGTGTTAAGTCCAATCCTCCTCCAAACCACTGTTCTAAAATACCACCTTCTTTATTGTACATTTCAAAATATCGCCAATTTGCATGTACTGATGGAGCCATTGGATTTAGAGGGTGAATTACTAGGCTTAAACCACACGCAAAAAAATCAACTTTTCTTACATTAAAGTAATCTTGCATACTTTTAGGAAGTTCTCCATGGACAGCCGAAATATTGACTCCTCCTTTTTCAATGACATTGCCATTTTCAATAATTCTAGTCCTTCCACCTCCTCCTTCGGTTCTTTCCCATAAGTCTTCCTTAAAGATTGCTTTTCCATCAATAGATTCAAATTCTCTAGTCACTTTATCTTGCAAAGTCTTAATATAATTGTAAAATAAATCTTTCATCAATAATAGGATTTTACAGCATCTACAAATGCCTTTGCATGATCAATAGGAATATTAGGTAGAATACCATGGCCTAAATTTACTATGTAGCGATCTTTTCCAAATTCATTTATCATTTTATAAACTGCTTCCGTGATTTTTGGAATAGGTAATAGCAAACGTGAAGGGTCAAAATTGCCTTGTAAGGTAACTCGTCCTCCAGAAAGATAACGCGCATTTCTAGCGGAACATGTCCAATCTACACCTATCGCTGAAGCCCCAGATTTTCCCATTTCATTTAAAGCAAACCAACAACCTTTTCCAAATACAATTACAGGGATTTCATCTTTCAATGCAGTAATGATTTGTTGTATATAAGACCAAGAAAAAATATTGTAATCTTCTGGAGAAAGCAAGCCACCCCATGAGTCAAAAATTTGAACTGCATCAACCCCAGACATAATTTTTTCTTTAAGATACAATATCGTAGTATCTGTTATTTTTTGAAGTAAATCATGGGCAGCTTCTGGCTGACTAAAACAGAAACCCTTTGCTTTATCAAAGTTTTTTGAACTTTGACCTTGAACTGCGTAGCACAGTAAAGTCCAGGGAGAACCAGCAAATCCTATTAGGGGAACACTTTCGTTTAGTTCAATTTTAGTTAATTTAATAGCATCCATTACATATCCCAAATGTTCATTAATATCCGGAATTATGACTTGGTCTAAATCTTTTTTAGATCTAATTGGGTTTGGAAGCCAAGGACCAACTCCATCCCTCATTTCAACCGGTATTTGCATTGCTTGAAGAACCACCAATATATCACTAAATAAAATAGCAGCATCTGGACCTATTTGATCGATAGGCATTATTGTAATTTGAGTTGCAAGTTCTGGTGTTTGACAACGGGTAAAGAAGTCGTATTTACGTTTAAGAACCATAAAGTCAGGTAAATATCGTCCTGCTTGTCGCATCATCCAAACTGGAGGGCGCTTTACGGTTTCTCCCTTAAGGGCTTTTAAAAAGAGATCATTTTTTATCATAAAATCGACTATAATATTTGTTTATTGATAATAAGAGTTGATTTTCGTTTGGATGTTTAGCTAGACTATAATTTGTTGTGAATTTACTTAAAGTTTCTCCTGTACTTGCGCCAATACAAAAGCCATGGGTATAATTTGACCACGAATTTTCAGCAAAAAAACTTAAAACTGCTGAAGGACTAAAAAATAGAATTCCATCAAATTCTTTTTTAAAAAATTTTGAAGTAAATATTGTATCGTATAGCTCATGAATTTGTAAAACTTTTTTGTTTTTTATGAATAAGAACTCAATTTCAGTCCTTCTTCGTTTCCCACAAAAAAATGAAAATGATTGGCTATTGTATTCTTTTATTAAGCAATTAGCTAAGTCTTCAGCATTTTCTTTCATTTTAATTACTTTTTGGCCCATTTCTTCTAAAATAGCTTTTGTTTTTTCTCCAACACAAAAATATTTTTTTCCTCTTATTTTTAATTTTATCTGATCAGACTCAAAAGCAATTTTTACAGCATTTTGACTGGTAAAAATTAAATTAGATTGAACATTATAATTTTTCAGTTCAATTGGGGTTATCTTTATTAATGGGAATTCGATCAAAGTTATACCCTTTTTTATCAAGGCTTCTTTAAAATTTGTGCTTAATAATTTTGTAGCAAGTAATCTCATTTCATCAGTTTTTTTATCTCTAACATCAATTCAGATCCACCCTTTCTTAAGATTTGAGTTGCAGCTTTGCTACCAAGACCTTTTGCTTTATTTAAACTTACTTTTGTTTTGTGAAAAATAGCTTGTGATCCATCCAAAGAAAAAAGCCCCCCATCAAAGTTAATTTTCTCTTCTTTTATAAAAGCATGAGCACCTATAGGGGCTGTACAACCACCCTCTAACTTATTAAGGAAGGTCCTTTCGATTTCAGAACATACTTGTGTATCAATACAATTTAAGGATCCGACTATTTCTCCTAGAACTTTATTTTTTTTTAAATTCAAAACACACATAGTGCCTTGTCCAGGAGCCGGAATCATCCAGTCTAAAACCTCAAATTTATTTTTTAACAAATTTATACGTTCTAAACCAGCTTGAGCAAAAATAGCTCCACCCCAATTTGACTTATCAAGTTTCTCAAATCTTTTTTTTAGGTTCCCTCTAAGGTTTTCAGTAATATGAAATGGATATTTCCTTAACCATTGAGCTTTGCGTCTGAGGCTACCTGTTCCAATCAGATTATTTTTTTCCCAATTAATAAATTTTTTTTGATAAACCATTACATCATTTGCAGCTCCTCTTTTTAGATAAGCAGATATTTTAATTCCCTTTGGTAATAAAGTTGGTACATCTTTAAGACTGTGAACAGCTATATCGATATCATTGTTTAAAAGAGCATCATCTAAGGCTTTAGTAAAAATCCCTTGAATACCCATTTCATAAAGAGGTTTTAATATATTTTTATCATCGTTACTTTCAATAGTGACTAAAATACATGATTGGCCCTTTTTCTCTAATTCATCCTTTACGTAGTTTGCTTGCCATAGAGCTAATTCACTTTTTCGGGTACCAATTCGAATCATTTTTGATGGGATTTCTCAGACGTAAGTTGAAAAACATCTTCAATAAGTTCAATTGTTTCTTCTGCATTTTGAGGATTTTCTCTTAGATATGCGGCTATTTGTCCAGTAATTTTTTGAGCAATTTGTTGTTTTTTTTGATAACCAAAGCAATTATTTAAGTATTTAGAGACTTCTTCTTCCTCTTTTTTAGAGATGGCAATCTTTTTTTTGAATGCATTCAAAGCAGGAATATATTTTCGATGCTTAAGCCAAATTAAAAATTCAGTTTTTACTTCCTCAATTATAATTTCGGCCTTTGGAATATATTTTTTACGTTTCTCAAAAGTTGCATCAGTAATTTGAGAAAGTTCATCTAGATGGACTACTTTTATATTTTTGAGGTTATTGACTTCTGAAGCAACATTTCTGGGAATGGAAAGATCAAGAATAAGTAAGGGATTAGTCTTATGGATGAGGTCTTCAGTAATTGTAGGCTTCTGAGCCCCAGTTGCCACAACTAGTACGTCAGCATCATGAATTGAAGTAGTTAATTCGCCGTATGGTTTAACAATAACTGAAAATTTACCAGCTATTTTCTCAGCTCGGGCTTGGGTCCTGTTGATTAAGGTAATATGGTTATTTTTTGTATGTTTAACAAGATTTTCACAAGTATTCATACCAATTTTCCCTGTTCCAAAAAGTAATATATTCTTACTAGAAATATTCTCAACATATTTCAGAATGTATTGAACTGAGGCGTAGGCAACTGATGTAGCGCCACTTGATATTTTAGTTTCAGTTTTTATCCTTTTACTGGACTGTATTACAGCATTAGTTAGACGTTCAAGATAACCTTGGCCAAGCCCCATTTTTTTTGATCTATAAAAACCTTGCTTTATTTGACTGATAATTTCAAAATCACCTAAAATTTGACTTTCAAGTCCTGTTGCAACTCGGAAGAGGTGGTTTATACCTTCCTCATCTTTATAACAATATCCTATTTTATCAAAAACATTTTTTTCCCCACCTGAATGCTTGCAAAGTAAATTTATTAGAATTTCAGCATTTTTAGCCCAGGCATAGAGTTCAGTTCTGTTGCAAGTATTTATAATAATTAAATCTTGTAAATTATTTTCTTTAGCATCTAGAAATAGAGCATGTTGCATTGAATCGTTAAGACTAAACTCCCCTCTTAAGTCTATATTTGCAGTTTTATAACTAAGACCTATTGCAAAGAAATGATGTGCTTTATTCAAAGATTTATTTTCAATTTCCTTAAGCAAAAGTAAGTTAGGGATATTCTAAAAAATAACGCTAAAAAGTTTATAAATAACTAAATAGGTTAAAAACTATTTTTTATTTTTAATTATATAAATCCTTATTTTTGGTTTAGTTTTAATGGGTTTTTCAAATTTTAAATAAAATATTTCTTATGAAAAGTAACGACATAAGTTCTTTTTTTGAAACAGAAGTTGAAGCGGGTCTTTTTGTTTTAAGATTAAAAAATGACAACGAGGAATTATTAAGGAAAGAATATCCAGTTAGTCAGGATGTTATACAGTTTCATTTTTGTTTAAAGGGACAAACAAATTTTACATTTAATGATGGTAATTATACTTTTCAAGTACGAGAGGACCATTCTATGTTACTTTATAATCCTCAAAAAGCTTTACCCATAGATGTGGAATTATCTTCTGATACATGGATGGTAAGTATTCTAATTTCTATTACAAAATTTCATTCTCTGTTTTCTTCAGATGCTGATCATATTTCATTTTTAAGTCCTGAGAATAAAGCAAGAAAGTATTATGATAATCTTCCTTTTTCCTCTCCTATTGCTGTTGTATTAAGTCAAATTTTACAAGCCAAAGTACACGATAGTATGAAATCATTGTATTTTAAAGGAAAAGTTTATGAACTTTTAAGTCTTTATTTTAATAAAAATGAAGATCCTTCCACGGAACAATGTCCCTTTTTAGTGGATGAGGAGAATGTTCAAAAAATTAGAAACGCAAAGAAAATTATTTTAGAACGAATGACGGATCCCCCTTCACTAGAGCAGTTAGCAATCGAGATTGGATTATCATTAAAAAAATTAAAAGACGGTTTTAAACAGCTTTATGGTGATACAGTATTTTCATATTTGTTAGATCATAAAATGAATGAGGCTCGCAGAATGTTAGATTCTCAAAAGTATAACGTAAATGAAGTTGGCCTCAAGCTGGGATATAGTACAGCAAGTCATTTTATAGCTGCTTTTAAAAAGAAATATGGAACTACTCCCAAGAAATATTTAGGTTCAGTATCTTCGTAAAAAATTATGCATGAAAGGAGTTTTACTAGTAAATCTGGGTTCACCAGATACAACTGAAACAAGGGATGTAAGAGATTATTTGGATGAATTTTTAATGGATGAAAGGGTAATTGATTTACCCAAGTGGTTTCGAGCATTCCTGGTTAAAGGAATTATTTTAAAAACTCGTCCAAAAAAGTCAGCTAAAGCTTACAAGAAAATTTGGTGGAATGAAGGATCACCATTAATAGTTCTCTCAAAAAGATTACAACAAAAAATTCGGAAAAAAATTTCACCTCCGTTGGAGTTGGCAATGAGATATGGGAATCCGTCCATTAAACAAGGTATGGAAAACTTAAAACATCTTGGAGTTACGGATGTATTGATTATTCCTTTATACCCCCAATTTGCAATGGCCACGACAGAAACTATTTTAGTTCTAGCAAACAAACTTCAAAAAGAATTTTTTCCTGAAATGCAACTCACCTCATTACCTTCTTTTTATAACCATCCTGATTATATTAGGGTTTTAGGTAATTCCATTCAAGAAGAACTTCAAGGCAAGGATTGGGAACATCTTTTGTTTTCATATCACGGAGTTCCGGAGCGTCATATTAGAAAATCAGATATAACAAATTCTCATTGTAAAATGGATGGAAAATGCTGCTTTGAAGATTCACCAGCTCATGAATTTTGTTATCGTCATCAATGCGAGATGACTTCTATAAAAGTAGCTGAATATCTTGATTTAAAAGAAGGAACTTTTTCGACGAGTTTCCAATCCAGAGTTTCAATTTTAGGATCATGGCTAAAACCCTACACAGACAAAACAGTTGAAAAATTCGCAAAAAATGGAACTCAGGAATTAGCTATTGCCACTCCAGCCTTTGTGTCAGATTGTTTGGAGACATTAGAGGAAATTGGTATGGAAGCTGCGGAAGATTTTGAAGAAAACGGGGGAAAAACTTTACATGTAATTCCTTGTGTTAATGATCGAGATGAATGGGTAAATGTTCTTAGTCGGTGGATAGATGAATGGGCACTTAATCAAAGTGCTAAATGAAAAACCCTCCAACGGAACACTTAGGAATACTACCCATACCTAAATTACTCATCCAGCAAGCTATTCCTGCTTCTATCGGGATTTTAGTGATGTCACTAAATATATTAATTGACACTATTTTTGTAGGGCAGTGGATAGGTTCTAATGCTATCGCTGCAATTAATGTTGTTTTGCCAGTTTCATTTTTTATCGCGGCTTTAGGAATGTCTATTGGCATTGGAGGAGCCTCAATCATTTCAAGAAGTTTAGGAGACACAAACACACTTAAAGCGACTCAGACCTTTGGTAATCAAATTACACTAACACTCTTCCTTACTTGCGTTGTTATAATCTTTGGATTAGCTTTTGTTGACCAAATTATATTATTATTTGGAGGAAAAGGGAATTTATTTGATTTAGCAAAAATCTATTATGTAATAGTTTTATATGGAGTTCCAGTTCTTGCTTTTTGTATGATGGCTAATAATACAATTCGTGCTGAAGGAAAACCAAAAGTTGCTATGTATGCAATGCTTTTGCCTTCAGTTTCTAATTTATTCTTGGATTACATTTTTATAAAAATTTTTGATTGGGGTATGATGGGTGCCGCTTGGGCAACAACACTTTCTTATGTAGTATGTGCATCTTACATAATATATTTCTTTATTTCTGGAAGATCTTCTCTAAGACCAAATCTTAGTGCATTTAAAATCCAATTTGGAATAGTAAAAGAGATATCCTCTTTAGGGTCAGTTACCCTTGTGCGACAAGCAATGGTTAGTCTGACCGTATTATTAGTAAATAATATTCTATTTTCATATGGAGGCGAAGCTTCAATTACAGTGTATGCAATCATAAGCAGAATGTTGATGTTTGCTACTTTTCCAATTTTTGGAATAACTCAGGGATTTCTTCCTATAGCGGGCTTTAATTATGGGGCTAAAAATTGGCAAAGAGTAAGAATGGTAATAAATATTTCTATAATATTCGCCAGTATTTTAGCAAGTCTTGTTTTTATCTTAATTTTTATTTTTTCTAATTTTATTCCAGGGATATTTTCAAATGAAGCGAAAGTTTGCAGTGACACTCCTGTTGCTTTAAGATATGTTTTTATGGCTTTGCCTATAATTGGAATACAACTTATTGGTGCAGCATATTTTCAAGCTATTGGTAAAGCATTACCTGCTTTGTTACTTACATTAAGCCGTCAGGGACTCTTTTTTATCCCTCTTCTTTTTACATTACCAAAATATTATGGTTTAATTGGTGTTTGGATAGCTTTTCCTTTGTCAGATTTATTATCAACCCTTGTCACAGCTTTTTTTTTAAATCGTGCTGTTAAAAAAGAATTAACATAAAAAGCCCAGATTTAACAGACATCTATCAAATCTTACTTACAATTAATTTTTATACTTTTATTTTCATTGAAAAAACAAATTATGACAACTACATTTCTTTGCAGAAAACTCTTTTTAAATACTTCCATAGTATTCTTAATCGTATTTCAAACTCTAAGCTCCCAATCCAAAAAACGAAGCAAAAAAAATATTATTACCTATCCTGAAAGCACATATGCGTCTTTAAAGTATCGTTCAATTGGTCCATTTAGAGGTGGACGCTCCTCTGCTGTAACTGGGGTTCCTGGTAAACCTGATTTATATTATTTTGGAGCTGCAGGAGGAGGTGTTTGGAAAACAGAAGATGGCGGTAAAACCTATGAAAATATATCAGACGGATATTTTGGAGGAAGTATTGGATCTGTTTCAGTTTCAAAAAGCGACCCTAATGTTATATATGTTGGAGGTGGAGAAGTAACAGTGAGGGGAAACGTTTCATCTGGTTACGGAATATGGAAAACTGTTAATGCGGGTAAATCATGGAGTTTTTCAGGTTTGCCAAAGTCACGGCATATTCCTCGGATTGTGATAAATCCCAAAAACCCAAATATTCTGTATGCAGCAGTTTTAGGAAATATATACAAACCTACTCCTGAGCGTGGAGTTTACAAAAGTATTGATGGTGGAAAAAATTGGGAAAGAATACTTTTTTCAAACCAACATTCAGGAGCAGTGGAGTTGGTAATGGATCCTTCTAATTCTAGAATACTTTATGCTTCTACCTGGCGTTTAAATAGAACTCCTTACAGTTTAAACAGTGGAGGTAAAGGTTCAGCACTCTGGAAAAGTACAGATGAGGGAAAAAATTGGACCGAAATTAGTAACAATCAAGGTTTTGCGAAGGGGATATTGGGAATTATTGGAGTAACTGTATCACCTGTAAATTCACAACGAGTTTGGGCCATTGTTGAAAATAAGGATGATGGAGGAGTCTACCGTTCAGATGACGGAGGAATCACTTGGAGTCATATTAACGATAGTAGAGCTTTGCGTCAACGTGCTTGGTATTACTCAAAAATTTATGCTGATACTCAAGATGAGGATATTGTTTACGTTATGAATGTATCTTATCATAAGTCTAAAGATGGTGGAAAAACCTTTACAAGTAATGATGCAAATCATGGAGACCATCACGATTTATGGATTGCACCCGAAGATAACCAACGAATGATAATAGCAGACGATGGGGGTGCTCAAGTTTCTTTTAATGCAGGCTTAACATGGAGTACATATCATAACCAACCAACAGCACAATTTTATAGAGTAACAACAGACAACTCTTTCCCATTTCGTATCTATGTCGCTCAACAAGATAACTCTACATTAAGAATAAACTATCGTTCTTCAGGAAATGGTATTTCAGAATCAGATTGGGAAGAGACTGCAGGCGGAGAATCAGCTCATATTGCCGTAGATCCAAATAATAACGATATTATTTATGGTGGTAGCTATGGTGGTTTTTTGACTAGAGTCAACCATAATAAAAATACTATAAGGGGGATAAATGTATGGCCAGATAATCCCATGGGATACGGAGCAGAGGGAATGAAATATCGTTTTCAATGGAATTTTCCAATTCATTTTAGCAAACACAACCCAAAAAAATTATATACTTTTTCAAATCATGTTCATGTTTCTGAAAATGAAGGGCAAAGCTGGAAGATTATTAGTCCAGACTTGACACGAAATGATCCTGAAAAATTAAAATCTTCAGGAGGTCCTATCACACAGGACAATACTGGAGTAGAATATTATTGTACCATTTTTGCAGCAAATGAATCTCCCTTAAAAGAGGGACTAATTTGGGTAGGAAGTGATGATGGGTTATTACATTTAACTCGTGATGGAGGCAACAATTGGGAAAATGTAACTCCATCTATTATGCCAAAATGGCTTATGATTAATAGTATTGAACCCTCGCCATTTGACCCAGCAATTTGTTATGTTGCTGGAACCTTATACAAAGAAGGAGATTTTAGACCTTATCTCTATAGAACTCTCGATTATGGAAAAACTTGGAATATTATTACCGCAGGGATTTCTTCTGAACATTTTACTCGGGTTCTTCGTGCTGATCCAAACAAAAAAGGGTTGCTTTACGTTGGAACAGAAACGGGTATGTATATTTCTTTTGATGACGGAAACTCTTGGAATTCATTTCAGTTAAACCTCCCAATTGTTCCAATAACAGATTTAGTTATAAAAGAAAATAGTTTGATTGTTGCTACTCAAGGAAGAAGTCTATGGGCTTTAGATGATTTGACAGTTCTGCATCAAATTAGTTTAAAAACTGCTGACCAACCTATTAATCTTTTTAAACCAAAAAATAGTTATCGAACTATAGGGGGGACCCTAAAAAGTCCATCACTCACTCAGGGGACAAATCTTCCAAATGGTGTCGTTGTAAATTTTAATTTAAAAGATTATGATGCCAAAAAAGATACTTTAGTATTGTCTTTTAAAGAAAAAGATGGGTCTTTAATAAAAAAATTCAGTTCTGTTGATAAGGAAAATAAATTAGATGTAAAACAGGGGGGAAATACCTTTGTCTGGGATACACGATATAAAGGAGCAAAAACGCTAGAAGGTATGATTTTTTGGAGTGTCTCATTTTTAGGTGCAAAAGCTGTACCGGGCAGTTACAAGGCAACTCTTATTAAAAATGGGGATATTAATGAACAGTGTTTTGAAATACTTCCAGATCCCCGTTCTGAAGCAACATTAGAAGATATGAGACGTCAATTTAATTTTGTTAACCAAACAAACGCAACTGTCGATAAGGCACATATAGCAATTGAAAATATTCGAATCATTCGTAAAAAACTTCAAGATTTTCAAATAAGCTACAAGGAAAATGAGGAAGTAATTAAACTTTATGAAAAATCTAAAGAACTTATTGATTTATTAACTGAGATTGAAAAATCATTATACCAAACCCAAAATAGGAGTAATCAAGACCCCTTAAATTTTCCAATAAAGCTAACAAATAAATTAGGACATTTAAATGAATTGGTAACTATGAATGATTTTCCACCAACAGATCAAGATGAAGTGATGCGTAAAATCCTTACAACCAAAATTAATGAGCATTTGGAAAACTATAAAAAGATTATTACCGAAGATTTAGAAACTTTTAATAAAGAATTTTCAAAATTAGATTTAGATTATTTAACATTAAAATAAACCAAATTGTATTATAATTATATCAAAGCTTTACATCTGATTTTTGTAATTACTTGGTTTGCCGGATTGTTCTACATTCCAAGGCTATTCATCTATCATATAGAAGCCTCTAAAAAGGAAAAACAAGAATCAGATATATTAATACCTCAACTAAAAATCATGTCAAGAAGGTTATGGTACATCATAACATGGCCTTCGGCAATTTTAGCTATAATATTTGCCATTTGGCTCTTGTTGCTAATGCCCTCGTGGCTTCTTCAAAGTTGGATGCATCTTAAGCTTACTTTTGTAGCACTTTTAATTGTTTATCATTTGAAAACTCATCGAATTTTCTTAAAACTTCAACAAGACAGGATTGACTATAGTGAAATATTCATGAGAATTTGGAACGAAGGTGCTACATTATTACTTTTTGCGATAGTATTTCTTGCCATATTAAAAGATAGTCTTAACTGGATTGGAGGAGTTTTGGGTATCTTAGGCTTGGCGGCAGTTCTAGTTTTAGGAATAAGGCTTTACAAAAAAACCAGAAAGAATATATGATCAAAAGATTCAAAATTCCTGAAAGAATTTCATTTAGAACTCGTCTTTTTATGGTTATGATTGGTATGTTGGTCATAGCAGGATTATTGATTTTAGGGACAACTACTATTCAATATGAATCTCAACGTGAGAATTATCATTTGGGGCGTTTGGCAAGAAAAGAATTTCAGATTCAAGCCCATATTGAATATTTAACTGAAAAACATGATCTTATGGATAAACCTGTTAAGGTTTGGGAGGAGTTCACTTCTGATTTTGAAAAAATAAATAAAATTCATAATGTTCAGTTCTCTTTATTTAAACTTGGTGGCAATCCAATTTTTATTTATCACTCTCCCCTTGAGGTGGTAGCGAATAATTATAAACTTAGTAAATCTTTACTAGATAAAATAAAACAATCACAAGGAGGAAGTTATGTTGAACATTATAAATCAGATATTGATAAATTTCATGCATCATATAAGATATTAAAGGATAGATTTAGTAAACCTTATGCCATCTTATTTTATCCCTATTTCGAAGATGTTTCTTTTTCAGAAAATGAGTTAAATACATTTATCGAAAATTTATACCAGATATATATTTTACTTTTAGCTGGTGTCATTTTGATAGCCTATTTTTTATCCAAATTTGTTACACGTTCATTAGAAACAATTAAGATTAGTATGAGTAAGATGCGATTGGAAAAAAAGAATGAGAAAATATATTTGAAAAATGCTACGCGCGAAATTGATAGTTTGGTTCAATCATACAATAAAATGGTAGACGATCTTACAGATAGTGCAGAAAAATTAGCTAAGACAGAGAGACAACAAGCCTGGCAAGAGATGGCTCGACAAGTAGCGCACGAAATAAAAAATCCACTTACACCTATGCGTTTAACCATTCAAAGTTTTATGCATCGTTATGACCCCAATGATCCTGGTATAAAAAAGAAAGTTACTGATTTCTCAAATCTTCTGATACAGCAAATTGATACTATGAGTGAAGTAGCCAGTGCCTTTTCAGATTTTGCTACACTACCAAAGCCTAATATGAAGGATTGTGACTTGGTAGAATTAACTCAAATGGCGGTAAATATTTTTCATCATGAACACATTGTTTTTTCCTCTAATAAGGCCCATATATATTATAAATTAGACCGGACTCAATGGGTTAGAGTTATCACTAATTTAGTCCAAAATGCTTTACAATCGGTTCCAAAAAACAGAACACCACAAATAGGGGTTCAACTTTTTTCAGAACCGAATCAAATTATCCTTTCTATTATGGATAACGGAAATGGAATATCAATTGAAAATAAAGAGAAAATTTTCGAACCCAAGTTTACTACTAAAAACTCAGGTATGGGACTTGGACTTGGAATTGTTAAAAACATTATTGAGTCTCATAAGGGAACCATTAAATGCATTTCCAAGATTAAAAAAGGTACTACATTTACTATTATGCTACCAAAGTAGGATGAATTAAATCAATTAGTGATTAATGTTATAGATTCAATTAGTGTTTTAAAACAAATCCTTAAACTATTTAAAAATTCATTTTCTTTAATTAGCAGTGATCGTTAAATGCCTCTTTTAAATTTTCCGCAATAAGTTCAGCTGGACGTCCTTCAATATGATGTCGTTCAATCATATGCACTAACTCACCATCTTTAAATAAAGCTATACTTGGAGAAGAAGGAGGGAAAGGAACCATCATGTCTCGGGCACTTTTAGTAGCTTCAGTATCAACACCAGCAAAAACCGTTACTAGATTGTTAGGTTTTTTTTCATTTTTTAAAGCATAACTAACACCAGGTCTTGCATTAGCAGCAGCACATCCACAAATTGAATTTACAACCACAAGTGTAGTTCCTGGTTTTGAAAGAGCATTAGACACATCTTCTGAAGTTGCCAATTCATTAAATCCGATATTGGTTAACTCTTCACGCATTGGTTTTACTAATTCAGCAGGGTACATATTTTTTTTTTTTCAAATATATGAATTAATGGAATCCCTCAGGTTTTGCAGGGCCAATTTTATTTGGCAAATTTGTAAAAAAATAATTTACAAAATATGATAAAGTGGATTGCCGCATTCTTAGGATATTATCTATTCAGATTTCCAGGAGCATTGTTGGGTTTTTTTATTGGTGGTATGATAGACCGCCTGCAAGTTGGACCTCGTTCTATTTTTCAAAATCAATTTTCAACTACCAAACCTGGAACCCTACAACTCAATCTTTTGGCTCTTTCTGCAATTGTAATTAAGGCAGATGGTGAAGTAAAATCTCAGGAACTTCAGTTTGTAAGAAATTTTTTTATAACTAACTATGGAAGAGAGAGTGCTTCAAAAATTTTTGAAACTTTTAATGAACAAATAAAAAAAGAAGCTCAAAGTATTTCTGATTTATCAAAAATTTTTGTTGAAAGAACACCTTATGAAACTCGCTTGCAAGTCATTCATTTCCTTTTTGGAGTTGGTATTGCGGATGGTACTGTTTCTCAACCAGAGCTTAGTAAGATTAGTCAAATTGCTTCAGGGTTAGGTATTCGTACTGCGGATTTTGAAAGTATAAAAGCCATGTTTATAAAAGACACTGAAAGTGCGTATAAAATTTTGGAGATTTCTTCAAGTGCCACGCCTGCAGAAATTAAAAAGGCTTACAGAGAAATGGCGAAGAAATATCATCCAGACAAACTTCAATCTAAGGATCCGGCATTAATAAAAGGAGCACAAGAAAAATTTCAAGAGGTACAAAAAGCGTATGAAGCTATCCAAAAAGAAAGAGGAATATGATTGAAATAATTTGGTTTTATATAAAACTTGGCTTTTGGCATGTTGTAGATTGGGAGGGTTTAGACCATTTTTATTTTATAATTACATTGGCTATGCCCTTTACCTTTAAACAAAGCAGAAAACTCATCTGGTGGGTAACTCTGTTTACAATAGGTCATACGCTGTCGCTAATAGGAAATTTTTATTTTGAAATACCTGTTTCATCTTATTGGATTGAGTTGCTAATTCCAATTACAATAGCATTAAATGCAATAATTCTATTTTTTCCTAAACAACACAATCGTATAATTAATAAGAATTATTTTTTTCCATTCATAACAATTTTATTTGGTGTTATTCACGGTTTAGGTTTTGGACGATATTTCAAAATGTTAATTCCGGAGGATGATGTAAGCTCTTCATTATTTTCATTTGCGATTGGAGTGGAGTTTGCTCAAATTGCTATAGTGATTGCAGTACTTTTAATTACCTTAATTGTTATAAAAGTTTTTAATCAATCCAAAGACCGTTGGGAACTTTTAGTAGGTGCGCTAATTTTATCACAGGCAATATCAATGATTTTTGAGAGAATTTAAAATTAGATAAATCCTAAATGCTATCTTCGTGTCAATGGTAAAAAATAAACAAGAAAAGCTCGATAAAGCCTATTTACAGATGGCCGAAACTTGGGGTCAGCTTTCCTATTGCAAAAGAAAAAAAGTAGGAGCACTGATTGTTAAAGATCGAATGATAATTTCAGATGGATATAACGGAACACCCTCAGGTTTTGAAAATATTTGTGAAGACGAAGAACACTATACCAAATGGTATGTATTACATGCTGAGGCAAATGCCATTTTAAAGGTTGCCGCCTCAACACAATCTTGTAAAGGAGCAACTCTATATATAACATTATCTCCTTGTAAAGAGTGTAGTAAGCTAATACATCAGTCGGGTCTTATAAGAGTGGTTTACAGTAAAGAGTATAAGGATACGACAGGGTTAGATTTTTTAAAGAGAGCAGGTGTATCTTTAACTTTCATTCCAAAATAACATGATATAACTTGTGAAAAGAAATACTGTTTTTTTGATTCTTATTGTTTTGCTTTCTCTGTCAATAGGCTATTTATTTGGAACTCAAAATGATTTAAACATTTCAGCTGCAAATTCTAGTCACCCAAGTATAAACAAGCTGAATCGTTTAATTACTTATTTGACAAATGACTATGTAGATAAGATTAATGCAGATAGTCTTGTAAGAGAAGTAATTGAGAATATTGTAGATGAGCTGGATCCACACTCGATTTACATTCCTGCAATTCAAAGTGAGTCTCTTTCTGAAAGTATGAAGGGAAATTTTGAAGGAATTGGAGTGCAATTCCGCATGTTGGAGGACACTATAGCTGTTAGCCGTGTTTTAGAAGGAGGGCCAAGTAAAAGAGCAGGCCTAAAGTCTGGTGATCGAATTCTAATGGCAGACCAAGATACCCTATTTTCTAAAGGATTAAAAAATGAACAGGTCATTTCTAGATTGAAAGGAAACTCTTCTACTCCAGTTAGGTTAACTGTTTTTAGAAAAAAGCAAGATTCAATATACAATTTTAATATTATCAGGGGACCAGTTCCACTCCCAAGTATTAACGCATCCTACATGATTGAAAGAAATACGGGATATATCAAAATCAATCGTTTTTCTCAAACTACTTATTCTGAATTTAGAAAGGCATTAATTGATCTGCAACTAGAAGAACTTAAAAATTTAATTATTGATCTAAGAGGAAATCCAGGAGGTTATTTACTCCCAGCAAAACAAATTGCAGACGATTTTCTTGAAGCTAAAAAGGCAATTGTAATAGTTGAAGGAAATAATGGCAAAAGGGAACGAACAGTTTCTTCATCTGAAGGATTATTTGAATCTGGAAGACTTTATGTTTTGGTAGATGAAGACTCAGCATCTGCAAGTGAAGTAATTGCTGGAGCAATTCAAGATAACGATCGTGGCCTGATTATGGGGCGTCGTACTTTTGGAAAAGGTTTAGTTCAGCAACAAATGCCCTTGGGAGAAGGAGACCAAATCCGACTTACTACTGCACGTTATTATACCCCTACAGGTAGATCCATTCAAAGGCCGTATGATTCCTCTAGCCGATTAGAATATTATGCTGAAGCTAAAGAACGTGAAAAAATAAACACCATTGAAAATAAAAAAAATACACTCATTGAAAATGATTTGATTTTTAAAACTCCGAAGGGTAGAATTGTTTATGGTGGTGGAGGAATTACACCTGATATATATATATCAAATAATGATAGCCCAGATGCAATATGGAGTCAATATTTGTTAAGTTCGAACTTGGTTGACCTTTTTGTTTTTAGAGAACTCGATAAGAATTATAAAAAATATGACTTCTCGAACGCACCAAGATTTTTCAATGAAGAGTTGCCTTATAAGAAAGAATTTATTGAAGCTTTTAAAACTTTTTGTAAAGAATTCAATCTTCCAATACAGATAAATTCAGAAAATGAAAATGAAATATTAAATTTTATTAAAGCATTCATTGCTCTTCAACTTTTTAATGAGAACACTCATATACGTATTATTAATCAAACTGATCCATTTATTTTGAGGGCTCTACAAGAAATTAAAGGCCATTAAATTATTTTTTGAGCTTTTGAGCTATTTTTTTTGAAATTAAAAGAATGACTAATAACAAAAATGAGCTTGCTGATGCTAAAACTCCGATTAAAGCGACACTGCTTTTCCCAATTAGTGGATTATCCCAGTCAATTTGAAAAAAGTTAAATATGCAAATGCTAATGGAAATGATAATCAGAATTGGAAGTATTATTTTCATAAGTTTAAAGATTAGAGTTAGATGAGTTTTTCCTAAATATTTAACGCCATATATTTTTTTGCAAATCTAATCTCATTCTTTTAATTCTACATTTTAAAATGTCTATTTTTACAAAAAAATCAATTGATACCAATACAAAATACACTTGTGTCTGATGATTTGATCTCAGAGGAATTTATTTGTAATATATCCAAATGTAAGGGCGAATGTTGTGTTGCTGGTGAGGCTGGAGCTCCACTAGAAAAGGATGAAGTTTCTTTTCTTGAAAAAAATTATTCAAAAATCAAACCTTTTCTAGATCGAAAAGGGAATAAAGCAATAGAAAACCAAGGAGTCTATGTAAAAGGTTTGGATGGAGATCTAGAAACCCCACTTGTCGATGGTAATGAATGTGCCTACACTGTATTTTCATCTTCCGGGATTGCTTCGTGTGGAATTGAAAAAGCTCATGATGCTGGTGTTATCGACTTCCAAAAACCCATTTCATGTCATTTATATCCAGTTAGGGTACAAAATTATGAAAAGATGATAGCTGTGAATTATCATAGTTGGTCAATTTGTACAGACGGATGTTCTTTAGGTGAGTCTTTAAAAATACCCGTTTATATTTTTGTAAAGAAAGCTCTTATTCGAAAATTTGGAGAGCAGTGGTATTTTGAACTAACAAGGCATGCAAAAAAGAATTATTAAGATTTTGTAATGTTTTTAGGGGTTACCAAGCTATTAAAATTGCAACCTACTGTTAAACAGATATTTGCATTCTACTCATTTTTTTAAAAAAAACAAAAAAAAACAGTTTTTGTTAAAAACTAGGCTGCATTGTGGAAAAGTTGCCCTTTCAATTCTGCTTACAATTTAGAATCTTTGTTAAACATAAATCAATAAACTTTTAAACTAATAAAAATATAAAAATGGCAGCAGTAGAACCAATCCTTCAAGAAAATGAAAATCGTTTTGTAATCTTCCCAATCCAACACCATGACATTTGGGAATGGTACAAGAAAATGGAGGCTAGTTTTTGGACTGCAGAAGAAATTGATTTACATCAGGATCTTTCAGATTGGAATACTAAGCTCAATAAAGACGAGAAATATTTCATCAAACATATCCTTGCTTTTTTTGCTGCTTCTGATGGTATTGTAAACGAAAATTTAGCTGAAAACTTTGTCAATGAGGTTCAATATTCCGAAGCTAAATTTTTCTATGGTTTTCAAATCATGATGGAAAATATTCATTCTGAAACTTATTCTTTATTAATTGACACCTACGTTAAGGACGATGTTGAAAAAGACACACTTTTTAAAGCCATTGAGGTTTTTCCTGCTATCAAAAAGAAAGCAGATTGGGCTTTAAAATGGATCGATTCTGATTCCTTTGCCGAACGTCTTATTGCTTTTGCAGCTGTGGAAGGAATATTTTTTTCAGGTGCATTTTGCTCTATCTTTTGGTTAAAAAAACGTGGTTTAATGCCCGGTCTAACATTCTCTAACGAATTAATTTCTAGAGATGAAGGCGTTCATTGTGATTTTGCAGTACACCTCCACAATCACCATTTAGTAAATAAAGTACCACCAGCCAGAATAAAAGAAATCTTACTAGATGCACTTAATATCGAGCGTGAATTTATTACTGAATCTCTACCTATCAGTTTAATAGGCATGAATTCAAAATTGATGACTCAGTACCTAGAATTTGTTACAGATCGTCTTTTGGTGGAGTTGGAACTTGAAAAAGAATTCAACGTAGGTAATCCATTTGATTTTATGGACATGATTTCCTTACAAGGAAAAACGAACTTCTTTGAGAAGCGTGTTGGTGAATACCAAAAAGCGGGTGTATTAAATAATGAAAATAGCGAAGAGAAAATTAGCTTTGATGCTGACTTCTAATTCTTATTACTTTTTTAAACTTTCTCGTCCGCTCCTTGGAGCGTAAAGATATTTAGTGTAAAATTTAAAGTGTAAAAAATGTTTGTAGTTAAAAGAGATGGCCGAAAAGAGCCAATTATGTTCGATAAAATCACAGCCCGAATTCGTAAGCTGAATTATGGTCTTAACCCTCTTGTAGATCCTGTACGTGTTGCAATGCGTGTGATTGAAGGGCTGTATGACGGTGTAACTACTTCTGAATTGGATAATCTTGCTGCTGAGATTGCAGCTACTATGACTACAACTCACCCTGACTATGCAAAGCTAGCAGCACGAATCTCAGTTTCTAACTTACATAAAAACACAAAAAAATCTTTTTCTGAAACCATGGAGGATTTGTACACTTATGTTAATCCACGTACTGGAAAAGAGGCTCCTCTACTCTCTGACGAGGTATACAAAATAATTAAAAAGAATGCAGATAAATTAGACTCAAGTATAATTTATAATCGTGATTTTGGGTACGATTTCTTTGGATTTAAAACCTTAGAACGTTCTTATCTCTTGAAACTTAATGGAAAAATCGTTGAGCGACCTCAACACATGCTGATGCGTGTTTCTATTGGTATTCATTTAAATGATATTGAATCGGTATTAGAAACTTATGAGTTGATGTCTAAGCGCTATTTTACTCACGCTACGCCAACACTATTTAACTCAGGTACTCCTAAGCCACAAATGTCCTCATGTTTTCTTTTGACAATGAAGGATGATAGTATAGATGGGATTTATGATACTTTAAAACAAACTGCAAAAATTTCTCAGTCCGCTGGGGGAATTGGATTGTCTATTCACAATATTAGAGCTACTGGCTCCTACATTGCAGGAACAAACGGTACCTCAAATGGTATTGTACCAATGTTACGAGTCTTTAATGATACAGCTCGTTATGTAGATCAGGGAGGAGGAAAAAGAAAAGGTTCATTTGCTATTTATGTAGAACCATGGCACGCTGATATATTTGACTTTTTGGAATTAAAAAAGAATCATGGAAAAGAAGAAATGCGTGCCCGGGATTTGTTTTATGCGATGTGGACTCCAGACCTTTTCATGAAACGCGTAGAAGAAAATTCGGAATGGACTTTAATGTGTCCTAACGAGTGTCCAGACCTTTATAACGTTCATGGTGATGAGTTTGACGAGTTATATCTAAAGTACGAATCTGAAGGTAGAGGTAGAAAAACTATTAAGGCTCGAGACCTTTGGGAAAAGATATTAGAGTCTCAAATTGAAACGGGAACTCCATATATGCTTTATAAGGATTCAGCAAATCGTAAGTCAAACCAAAAAAATTTAGGAACCATACGTTCATCTAATTTATGTACAGAAATCCTAGAGTACACTTCAGCTGATGAAATAGCCGTATGTAACTTGGCATCAATTGCTTTACCAATGTTTGTAAAAGATGGAGAGTTTGATCACCAATCGCTTTTTGATGTTACAGTTAGAGTAACTAAAAATCTCAACCGTGTCATTGACCGTAACTACTATCCAGTTAAGGAAGCTGAAAACTCAAATTTTAGACATCGTCCAATTGGTTTAGGTGTTCAAGGTTTAGCAGATACCTTCATTATTTTGCGCTTGCCTTTCACTTCAGAAAAAGCTAAAGAGTTAAATCAAGATATTTTTGAAACGCTTTACTTTGCTGCTGTCACTGCATCAGCAGAAGAAGCAAAAAAAGAAGGCCCTTATGAGACATACAAAGGATCTCCTATGTCAGAAGGTGAATTCCAACATAACCTTTGGGGCATAAAAGATAAAGAACTTAGTGGGCGTTGGGATTGGATAGCACTTCGAAAAACTGTTAAAAAGCATGGAGTTCGAAACTCACTTTTGGTGGCACCTATGCCTACGGCAAGTACTTCTCAGATTCTTGGAAACAACGAATGCTTTGAGCCATACACATCTAATATTTATACAAGGCGAGTACTCTCCGGAGAATTTATTGTGGTTAACAAGCATTTGTTAGAGGATCTTGTTGAAAGAGGTTTGTGGAATGAAGATATGAAGCAGGAATTGATGCGTAACAATGGATCGATTCAAAATATTGAAGATATTCCAGACGACATTAAAGAGTTGTATCGCACTGTTTGGGAAATGAGTATGAAAGATGTCATAGACATGTCCCGTCACCGTGGATATTTTATTGATCAATCTCAATCTCTAAATTTATTTATGGAAGGTGCGACAATGGCAAAATTAACCTCTATGCATTTTTACGGATGGAAATCTGGTCTCAAAACCGGGATGTATTATCTGAGAACAAAATCTGCAGTTGATGCTATTAAATTTACTCTCGATAACAAGGCAAAGGCAAAGAGTCCCGAAATAGAACCAGTAGCAAAAGCTGTGGCAACTACTTCGTCAAAATCAGAATCAACTTCTTTGCCAGTAGAATCTGTCTCACCAGAGGAGTTAAAACAGATGCTCTCACAGGCAAAAGAAAGTGAGGATGATGACTGTTTGATGTGCGGATCTTAAATATAGGCTCAATAACTTGCAAAGCCCTTTTTTAGGGCTTTTTACTTAACTTTAAATCAACAACTTAAGCCTTTATGTTAAATTAATGTTATGTAAATGTTACGTAAATTGAAATTAAATCTTATATTTGTATTAACAAATACGAAATATAACCATGAAAAAATATTTCATTTATATAATTTTCTTCACTTTTGGGTCATCTTTGGCCCAAGACAAAAAACCAAAAAGGATCCTTACTCAACAGGGAGAAATAATCAAGTTTGAAGAATATCATGATAATGGTATACTTTCTCAAACGGGATATTTTTTAGATGGAAAAAATCATGGTATTTGGATGAGCTATAACTCTCAGGGGATTAAACTCTCCAAGGGTGTTTATGACAAAGGGAAAAAAACAAATCGTTGGTTTTTTTGGAACGAGGGAATACTTATTGAAGTCGACTATAAGGATAATATTGTCCAAAGCGCAACTAAATGGGATAAAGTTGAGTCACTGGCTTCCAAAGATGACTAGAAGTTAAAGCTTACTAACAACTCCATAATATTTTTCAACTAACTCAAACTTATGCGTTATCATATCTTTTGTACGTATCAAAAAGTTAAAATATAGGGTTGTATTTTTTGCACTAGATTCATCTCCTCGAGTGCGTTCAATTTGAGTATTAATTTTGGATTCAATAACATTAAATGCGTTATTTTTTTCAAGTAAGACATCTTCAAATTCAGAAATATCTTTTGTTGAACTAAAGGCTTCTGTACCTTCTTTAAATATCGTTTTAATTTTATCCTCTATTAACATCAATTCTTTAATCTGTGTGAAAGCAAGTTTTCTATGATTATTATTCACATGATTATGGCTAATTTTTGTCAGATAGCTTACATCCTCTGATAAATCATGAATATAACTCAACAACTCAATATAAAATGTACTAGCTGAGACTGAACTTTCTTCTAAGTTTCGAATAAAGTAAAAAAGGTCATCTTTGAGGACATCAATCTGTTTGGAGAGTTTTTTAGCATTTTTTTTCGCTTTTTCCAAATCTTGAATTTCATTTTTAGAAAGCCCCGAAATTAATAATTGATATATTTTAAAACTTTTTTTCAATACAACCTCAATGGTCGCTCCTGTTTCATCAATAACACCTTGATACGAGTTACTTTCTACAATAAGAGCTTGTTCTTCTTTTATAGTTTCTTTATTTAGTTTTTTATGACTTAAATAATTCTTTCCTATAATTAAAAGAATAATAAACATGATGATAGCTACAACTTGAACTCCTCCGATATAAAGAAGATATACTATGATCCCTCCAACTGTAAAAGCACTAACGGCAGTTAAAAACCATCCTGCAATTACATTTAAAACACCTGATACACGATAAACAGCACTATCAGAACTCCAGGCACGATCAGCCAATGAAGTTCCCATGGCAACCATAAAGGTCACATAAGTAGTCGATAAAGGAAGCTTTAAAGAAGTAGCCAATGAAATCAATACAGCTGCTACTATCAGGTTGATACTTGCTCTGAGTTTGTCAAATTCAGGACTATTAGAAATACTTTGATTTTTAGATATTGGAATTCGCTTAAAAGAATTATCTATTGTTAAGAAATAACGTTCTGGAATTCCTTTTTTTATTTGAGCATTGATATAAATAAAAAAACGGACCAAACCTCTAGAGAGAAAGTTTGGTTCAAAACGTTCTTTTGTATCGTATTGATTTGATAAATCTAAAGACGTTTTTACTACTTTTTTTGCTTTAGAGGAAAACCAAAGAGTCAAAATCATAATCATTCCTGATATGAATAAGAAAATGGTGGGGGTCGGAACCCGATCACTCAATAAGGCCATGTTAAAACTTTCAGCTCCAACACCAGAACTTACCCATGCTTCATAGGATTGAAAGGCAGCGATAGGGACACCAATGAAATTAACTAAATCATTTCCGGCAAATGCTAAAGCCAAAGCAAAAGTTCCTACTCCAATAATAACTTTATAAATATCCCATTTTAGCATGGAAATCATCAAATATGAGCACAAGTACCAAAAAATAAAACTGAAAAGCTGAACAGTCAAAATATTATTTTCAATAAAACTGTTGATAGTTTGCCCACTAAGTAGCTCAAGTTCCATGATTGAATAAGGAGTCCCTTTAATTCCTTTAATTAAAATAAAATTAAATATTATAGCTAATGCTATACCACCAAACAAGCCATTCAGCCAAACAGATTTTTTTTCAAATTCGAAGCTGAAAAGAATTCTTGA
>CENP01030292.1_pt1 | contig 54717 bp, 56 predicted proteins | sample 361281 | NCBI WGS metagenome assembly CENP01 (sample SAMEA2591122, study PRJEB7988) | marine metagenome | biome: marine biome (ENVO:00000447); feature: deep chlorophyll maximum layer (ENVO:xxxxxxxx); material: saline water (ENVO:00002010), including plankton (ENVO:xxxxxxxx) | depth 70 m
CATTATGAGTGTTGAAAGTGATGATCATTATAAAACTGTACAAAGCGCGAAATTTGATCGTTCGCATTTTACTGATGCTGATGCAATAACAGTCGCAGCAAAGCAAGTGGCTCATACAATAGATGCCTGCGCTATTGTGACTTTCACGAAGACCGGGTCGACAACATTAAGAGCAGCGAGGGAACGTCCCGATGTACCAATTCTAGGCTTAACTCCTGATTTGCGTATAGCGCGTCGTATGTTGTTGCTTTGGGGAGTGCATCCAGCACAAACATCTTATTTCGAGGATTTTCCTGATGTCGTAGAAAGCGCGATTAAAGTTGCTAGTCAGTCAGAATTTGCGAATAAAGGTGATTCCTTAGTTGTTACTGCTGGAGTGCCTTTTGGAACACCAGGAGCAACTAACGTATTGAGGATTGTTAAAGTTCCTTGATAACAATCTTTTCAAACAAAGAAAGTGATTAATTTCTTATTACAGACTATAAGGTGTTCTGATGATACCACAATTAATCTCAATTATTATCCCTGTGTTTTTTGGTGTCGGGTGTGGTTATTTGTGGGTGCGCTCTGGTCAATCTTTTGATCAAGAGTTTATTACGAACTTAGTTTTTAACGTCGGAACGCCAATCCTTATATTTTCAACCTTAACAAGATTAAATGTAGACCTGAACGCATTTGCTGAAATTGCAATAGTCACTATTGTGGCTCTTCTCATATTTCTTATTATTAGTGCTTTGATTCTAAAAATTGCAAAACTAAGTCAACGAACTTATCTCGCCACAATTGTTATTCCGAATACAGGGAACATTGGCTTGCCGTTGTGTTTTTTAGCATTTGGTGAGACAGGGCTAGTATTTGGAATTATTGTTTATACAATAGTAACACTGGTACAGTTCACGTTTGGAGTTTCAATTGCCTCAGGTTGCGTTTCAATAGGTGTACTTTTTAAAAATCCAATTATATATGCTGTTTTAATTTCCTTGTTTGTAATGATTACTGAGATTGTAGTACCTAAGTGGATTGCGGGCACAGCTCTAATTTATGGACAATTTGCAATTCCTCTAATGTTAATTTCGCTCGGCGCCTCTCTCGCCAGTATAAAGATTAATAATTTTATACTTAATCTTTCATTAAGCCTCGTAAGATTATTGATGGGTTTTGGTGTCGGAATATTTGTCTGTAACTTTTTTCAGCTAGATGGGGTCGCAAGGGGTGTTATTCTCATAGAGTGCTCTATGCCAGCTGCTGTTTTTAACTACATGCTCGCAATGAAATATAATAACGATCCTGATAGGGTGGCTGCATTGGTGATAACATCAACTCTAGTTACTTTCGTTTTTTTGCCCATTTTAATGGCTTTTGTGATCAGTCTCTAACTTTTATTTGAATATAAGTTTTCTAGATCATCCTGATATTTCTCAATAATTTTATGTCTTCTGACCTTTAGAGTCGGTGTAATCATTTCATTTTCGACAGTAAATCCTTCTGATGATATGTGAAAACGTCGTACTCTCTCAATCACCGACAAATTTTTATTAACCCTATCAACAGCGGCACTTATTTCCTGATGGAATTTATCTTCTTCGAGAATCTCACCGTTAGCTTCATTTCCTGTTTTTTGCTTCCACTCATTCAAAAAGTCAATATCTGGTATTATTAATGCCACGATATGTGACTTTTTATCGCCATATACCATTGCTTGTGCTATTTCGGGCTCCAAGGTTAAAAAACCTTCTACCCGTTGCGGTGATATATTGTCTCCCCCTGAATTTACGATAATATCCTTTTTTCGATCAGTAATTTCTATAAAGTTATGTTGATCGATTGTCCCAATATCACCAGTATGAAGCCAACCATCTTTAATTGTATTTTTGGTTGCTTCGTCATTATTCCAATAGCCTGACATAATTAGGTCGCCGCGGACGAGGATCTCACCATCATCTGCAATTTTTACATCGGTATTGATTAGGGGTGTTCCAACTGTCTCCATCTTTACATGCCCAGGCCGATTTACACTAATTACTGGTGCTGACTCAGTTTGTCCGTAACCTTGAAGGAGATTAAGACCCAAAGCTGTAAAGAAGATGCCAATATCCGTGTTTAAAGGTGCACCACCTGAAACAAGAACCTTTAGTCTACCTCCAAAATTTTTTCGAACCTTATTTCTAATTATTTTATCTAACAAATAATCTAGAAAAACCTCGAGCACGCTTAAAGTTTCGACTTTGTGGTATTTTTTTATTCCTAATTCAACGGTTTTTAAGAACATAATTTCTTTTAATCCGCCACTTGATTTAATACTTTTTGTAATCTTTGCATGCATAAGTTCGTATAATCTTGGTACCGCTGTCATTATTGTGGGTCGTGCTTCGCCCATATTTCTTGATAGTTGATCTAATCCTTCTGCAAAATAAATCTGTGCGCCAATGAAAATAGGGAACCATAAACCGGCAGTATATTCGTAAGAGTGAGAGAGGGGCAGAAAAGATAAAAAAACCTCATCGTCTAAACCTAATTCTTCTATGGCATTAAAAGCACCCTGACAATTATGAATAATAGCTCGGTGAGGGAGCATAACGCCTTTGGGAACTCCACCGGTACCAGATGTATAGATAATAATAGCTGTATCTTTCTTTGTAAGTTTAGAAATTATCTCAGTGACTGCGGAGTTTTCATTATTGTCTGATTTAGAAAGCTGTTTCCAAGAATGGATTTTTATTTCCGAGTTTATAGTTTCTTGGGGATCGTCGATTGATAGCAAGAACTTCACTCCCTTTTCGCGCTCAGCCGCTGGAAGTAAATTTTTTAGTATTTTGTCATTTGAAAAAATAGCTGATTTAGCTCCAGAATCTTGCAAAATATGGTAGTGATCGTTTACCGTATTGGTTGTATAAGCGGGAACCGGGATAGCGCCTGAGGCCATAATTGCGAGATTAGATAATACCCATTCCGTCCTATTTTCAGAACATAAGACGATGCGATCGCCTTTCTTTATGCCTAAATCAAGTAATTTAGATGCAATGTTGGTAACAATTTTTGCCGCGTACTGCCATGTGGTAGCCTCGTATACGCCATTTTTTTTTGACCACAAAAATGGTTTATTCCCCTTGTTATTAGCTTGCGCCATAAACATAAATATTAAACTAGTTGCTGAATTCATAAAAATACTCCCGATAATTTAATATAATAAAAGCTAATATTTGGCTTGTTTGTGAGTTGTGTGATCCACAAAATAACATAATATCGTACGCAAACTAATTAATATGTTTGTTTGATACATTTTGAGTGGAACCTTAGATTATGGTCAATAAATCTTCAACTGATTCTTCGCCTGCATGGGATTTATCAAATCTTTATGCTGGAACCAATGATCCTAAAATTACAAATGATTTGGAATATGCTCTAAAAAAGTCACAAGAGTTTAATAACCTTTATTCCGGCAAAGTTCGAGAATTAGATGCTTTAGAGTTCGCCAATACACTATGCGAATACGAGTCTTTGAGTGAACTTTTATCAAAAATTTTATCTTTTGCACAACTAATGTTTGCAGCCAATGCAGATGATCCACAAATTACCATGTTTTATCAGAACATTAATGAAAAAGTGAATTCGATTACCGTTAGCACAATTTTCTTTGAACTTGAGATAAATGAATTGACTAACAAAGAAATAAATAAGCTCAAAATGAATAGTAAGGTTTCACTTCTAGAACCTTGGTTGGATAACGTTAGAAGGGAAAAACCTCATCAATTAACTGCGGAAATAGAGCGGATATTGCATGAAAAGACAGTGACGGGAAGGAACGCGTGGTCACGATTATTTGATGAAACAATGGCTAGTATGAAATTTAAATTGGACGGAGCCGAGTTAACAAACAGTGAGATCATGTCGCGAATGTCAGATCCGAATAATGGGGTAAGAAAGAAAGCTGCAAAAGCGTTTAGTAGAGAGTTGGAGGCTAATGTAAGTGTAATATCGTTGGTGACCAATACGCTCGCTAAAGATAAAGAAGTTGAGGACGGCTGGCGAAATTTTAAAAGGCCGATCTCAAATAGAAATTTGTCAAACCAGATTGAAGATGAAGTGGTGGATTCTTTAGTTCAAACGGTCAAGAATAATTATCGGAATTTATCCCACCGTTATTATTTGCTAAAAGCTCATTGGTTGGGCGTTGAACGTTTGAATTATTGGGACCGTAATGCTCCTTTGCCGAATGATAATAATAAAAAAATCTCTTGGGAGGCTGCTAAGAAAATAGTTCTCTCTAGTTATAGTAATTTTGACACAAACCTAGGAGACATCGGCAAGCAATTTTTCGATAATGGGTGGATTGATGCTGAACCTCGGGTTGGGAAAGACCCCGGCGCTTTTTCGCATCCGACAGTTCCCTCGGTAAATCCGTATATACTCATGAATTTCCATGGGAAGACGCGGGATGTTATGACGCTGGCACATGAAGTGGGACACGGCATACATCAGGTTTTGGCTGCTCCCCAAGGTCATTTTTTGAGTGATACTCCACTTACACTAGCTGAAACCGCATCAGTATTTGGAGAAATGCTGACTTTCAAAGGAATGTTAGATGCTGCATCTGACCAAGAACACCGAAAAGTGATGCTTGGATCTAAAGTTGAAGATATGTTAAACACAGTTGTAAGGCAAATAGCATTTTATAGTTTTGAGGAAGCTGTTCATTCTGAACGAGCACGGGGCGAAATTAGTTCAGATAGGTTGGGTGAAATTTGGATGGCAATCCAACAAGAGAGTTTAGGACCGGCCTTTCAATTCGATGATGATTATAAATTTTTTTGGAGTTATATTCCACACTTTATTCATTCACCATTTTACGTTTATGCTTATGCATTTGGAGATTGCCTTGTAAATTCCTTATACAGTGTATTTGAAACTGGCCAACCCGAATTTAAAGAAAAATATATAAATATGCTAAAGGCCGGAGGAACCTTGCGTCATAAAGAATTATTGAAGCCGTTCGGTCTAGATGCGAATGACCCACATTTTTGGCAACGCGGATTGAATGTTGTAAGTGGATTTATTGATGATCTGGAAAAGGCATTTTAGGAAACGCCATGGAAAAAAATTCAATAGGTGGGCGCGCGCGACGTTTTGCAAAGGTTGGTAAAACGGTTGGCGGGTTAGCTGCTAAATTAGCTGGTGAACGATATCTAGGATTAAAAATTGACCGTAAAGACCATGCGAATGCTTTAAAAGAAGCCCTTGGGGGCTTGAAAGGACCACTTATGAAAGTGGCCCAAATTGTTGCAACAATTCCAAACGCATTACCACCAGAATATTCTGAACAGCTATTGGAGTTACAATCTAATGCTCCAGCGATGAGTTGGAATTTTGTCAAACGTCGGATGGCTGGAGAACTTGGTCGAGATTGGCTTTCGAAATTCTCTGAATTTGATCAAGAAGCTTCTGCTGCAGCGTCTCTAGGTCAAGTGCATAAAGCCAAAGCATTAGACGGACGTGAGCTTGCCTGCAAATTACAATACCCTGATATGCAAACAGCGGTTGAAGCAGATTTACAGCAGTTGAAGTTTATTTTTAAAATTTACCGACAATATGATAAGGCAATAGATCCCAGAGCGATACATGGCGAATTATCTGCAAGGTTGCGTGAAGAATTAGACTATCGAAGAGAGGCAAAACAAATATTGCTGTATCAGGAGATGCTCAAAAATACTAAGAATGTGCATGTGCCAATGTTAGTTGAAGAGCTGTGTGGTGAGAGGCTAATAAGTATGAAATGGCTTGAGGGTCTGCCACTTTTAGATTTTTTAGGGCTTAATTATAAAATTGAAATTAGAAATAAGGTCGCGTTAAATATGTTTCGTGCTTGGTATGTTCCTCTCTATTATTTCGGTGTTATTCATGGAGATCCGCATCTTGGTAATTACACAATAAGAGAAGATGCATCTATTAATTTGATGGATTTCGGTTGTATAAGAGTATTCCAGCCGTCATTTGTTAAAGGTGTAATAGATCTCTATTTTTCACTTCGTGATAATAATCCTGACCTTGGTGTGCATGCATATGAAACTTGGGGATTTGATAATTTAACCAAGGAAAAAATTGATATATTAAATATTTGGGCAAGATTCGTCTATGCCCCGCTTCTTGAGGACCGTATTAGGCCAATTCAAACTGGTGATGGAGACTACGGCCGTGAAGTTGCGCAAAAAGTTAGAATTGAGTTGGACAAGATAGGCGGTGTTGCGCCTCCACCAGAGTTTGTGCTGATGGATAGGGCTGCGATTGGTTTAGGATCTGTATTCACACACCTGGATGCTAAGATAAATTGGCATAAAGTTTTTCATGAACTTATAGATGGTTTTGATCAAAAGAAATTATCAATTAATCAAAAGAAAGTTTTTAATTTAGTGGACCTTAAAATTCCGGTGTAACTGGTATATTCCTTCACTGAAATTTATATTGATTTTGCACTATTATATCTTATTTAATCGTTCCCTTCATTAAGAATATTTATAAAAAATATAAAAATTAGGATTTACGCTTGGCAAGATCGTTCAAATTTTGCATACACTTATTGTGATCTGCAGAATCATTGTAAACTTAGGTTGTCATAATAGACATTAGGGAAAGATCCATGAAAATAGGTGTTCCAAAAGAATTGCTTGCTGATGAGACGAGGCTGGCAGTTTCTCCAGATTCTATAAAGAAATATGCGGGTATGGGCTTTGACGTCGTTGTTGAGAGTGGAGCAGGAGTAAGCGCATCTTTTACTGACCAGAGGCTTGTTGAGGCGGGTGCTACTATATCGTCTGATCAACAGCAAACGATAAAAGATGCAGATATAGTATTGAAAGTAAGAGGACCCGATAGTGACTCTGGTGATGATATGCGGAATTACGGTAGCAAAAGTATAGTAATAGCTAACTTTTCAGCATTAACAAAAAAAGATAAGTTGTCCGATTTTGCAAAGACTGGTGTTACTGCCTTTGCCATGGACCTAATGCCCAGAATTACAAGAGCCCAATCTATGGATATACTCTCCTCTCAGAGCAATTTAGCTGGCTATAAAGCTGTATTGGATGCAGCCAATGCCATGGGCAGAGCTTACCCAATGATGATGACCGCGGCCGGAACAATACCGCCAGCAAAAGTTTTTGTAATGGGTGTTGGCGTTGCAGGTTTGCAAGCTATAGCGACGGCAAAAAGGATGGGGGCCGTGGTTACAGCCACAGATGTAAGGCCAGCCACTAAAGAGCAGGTGGAGAGCCTAGGCGGTAAGTTTTTAGAAGTAGACGCAGAAATGGAGAAAAATGCTCAAACTGAGGGTGGATATGCCAAAGAAATGCCAAAAGAATATGTTCAAAAACAAAAAGAGGTTGTGGCAGAACATGTAAAAAAACAAGATGTCGTAATTACAACGGCTTTAATACCGGGCCGACCAGCTCCGATTTTAGTTACTGAAAAAATGGTAGCTTCGATGCCAGATGGATCAGTTATCGTTGACATGGCAGTCGAGGCTGGTGGTAATTGTCCTTTATCCCAATTAGGAGAAGTGATAGACGTTGGTAATGTTAAAATTCTAGGTCATGCAAACATACCCGGTCGTATTGCTGAAGATGCGAGCCAATTATACGCAAAAAACTTATTAAATTTTATTATACCGTTGGTGAATTCCGAACAGAAATCTATAGAAATTGATTGGGAAGATGAAATCATTACAGGTACGCTAATATGCAAGAATGGTAAAATTGTTCATCCAGCCTTAACTGGGGAGAAGTGAGAGCCATGACTATTGATAACTCGGCAACAAACTTGGTTGATAAAGCCTCGGCAGGAGATCCATTTATCTTCATGTTTACTATTTTTGTCTTGGCGGTATTCATAGGTTTTTATGTGGTTTGGAGTGTTACGCCTGCACTGCATTCGCCTCTAATGAGTGTAACAAATGCGGTATCATCAGTTATAATTGTTGGAGCGTTAATTGCCGCTGGTCCAGCAGACTTAAATTTCTCTAAAGTGATGGGCTTTATCGCAGTAGTTCTTGCATCAATTAATATTTTTGGTGGGTTTATAGTAACTAATCGAATGTTAGCTATGTTCAAGAAAAAACCAAAGAAATCGGAGCCGAGTAAATGAGTGAAACGATTACAGGGTTTGCATATCTGGCTGCTGCTGTTTGCTTTATAATGGCATTACGAGGATTGAGTTCACCGGATAGCGCTCGAACCGGTATAGTCCTCGGTATATTTGGAATGTTAATAGCTATTCTGACAACAATATTTGAGCCGACTATTGTAAGTTTTGATTTGATTGTTATCGGAGTAATTGTTGGCGGTAGCATTGGTACTTTGGTTGCACTGAAAATCAAAATGACAGCACTACCCGAGTTGGTTGCAGCATTCCATTCATTGGTGGGCTTAGCGGCCGTTTTTGTCGCTATAGCCGCTTTTTTTGCTCCCGAAGCCTATGGAATTGGTGTTTTTGGGAATATCGAAGGTGCAAGTTTGATTGAAATGTCTTTGGGTGCAGCAATTGGAGCGATCACGTTTTCTGGATCACTTGTAGCGTTCGGAAAGCTTCAAGGTACCTTAGGAGGTTCTCCACTTGTTTTTAATGGACAACACGCCTTGAACGCATTTCTGGGTATTATCCTGATTGCATCAATAGTTTGGCTTGTTCAAACCAATGATGAATTGGCCTTTTGGATAATTGTGGGTCTATCAATTTTGATTGGGTTTTTAATAATATTACCTATTGGTGGCGCAGATATGCCCGTTGTGGTTTCCATGTTGAATTCTTACTCCGGTTGGGCTGCTTGTGGTATAGGATTTACTTTGGGTAATACTGCTTTAATAGTTACAGGCGCGCTTGTTGGATCCTCAGGAGCGATCTTAAGTTATATAATGTGTAAAGGTATGAACCGATCAATCTTTAATGTATTGCTTGGTGGATTTGGTGGGGAGGTTGATGGACCTGTTTCAGTTAAAGGCGGGGGAATGGATAAGGCCATAAAATCTGGTAGTGGCGAAGATGCTGCGTTTATAATGAAAAATGCTAGTAAGGTTATTATCGTGCCAGGATATGGTATGGCTGTTGCTCAAGCACAACATGCACTCCGTGAAATGTGCGACTTATTAAAAGGGGCTGGTGTTGATGTGGCATATGCTATTCACCCTGTTGCGGGAAGAATGCCTGGTCATATGAATGTTCTTCTAGCCGAAGCAAATGTACCCTATGAGGAGGTTTTTGAATTAGAAGAAATCAATTCGGAATTTTCGACCGCCGATGTTGCTTTTGTTATTGGCGCAAATGATGTGACGAATCCAGCAGCGAAAACAGATCCTTCAAGTGCAATTTATGGAATGCCAATTTTAGAAGTTGAGAATGCTGGGACGGTATTATTTATAAAACGATCTATGGCTTCAGGATATGCTGGAGTAGATAATGAATTATTCTTTCGTGATAACACGATGATGTTATTTGCCGATGCAAAAGCAATGACTGAAAGTATTGTTCAGGCCCTTGATTAGACATTCCATTTTTTGATAGGTAGATATACGTTAGTGTAATTACTACATAATATTGTGTGACCTTTATATACTGAAATAAACGGTTTTTTTTATGTTTTCATGATTTTATGCTTGATCAAGTATTATAGATTTTAGTTTTTATAGTTTCTACTTTTTTTATTATTTAAACAGACTTGGTCTTCGTTCAACCCACTCGGGTCTTAGTTATATTTATTGAGCGTCAGAATAGAAATTGTTGTGGGGAGGATTTGATATTTTATTAAAATATTCTTTTTATTTTATATTACTTTTTCGAATATTTGTTGCGCACGATAGATTAAAAAATCTCTTCAAAGACATCATTGTATAAATTAACAATATTTTTTGATCTTAGCTGGTACTATTTAAGAGCTATTCATTAACAAAATGTCTTATAGTTTTATTTTGTTATACTATGTTTCTATAGAATTTTTAAAAGCCTTCTCTTTCTATACGTTTTCGCTCTAATTTTCTAGATCGACGAACAGCTTCAGCTTTCTCTCTCGCTCTTCGCTCAGAGGGTTTTTCATAGGATCTACGAAGTTTCATTTCACGGAAAACGCCTTCCCGTTGCATCTTTTTCTTTAAAGCCTTTAAAGCTTGATCCACATTATTATCACGAACTGTTACGTGCACGGCAATATTTACTCCTATAAATTGAATAATGTGGCGGTTAATAACACAAACTCAGCTAACTGGGAAGGGTTCTATGGTTTTTATTTGGGTTTTTTTTCCAAAATCTCAATATTTTTTACGAAAATATTGGTTTTTAAGCAGTTTTTGTGCATATTGTATAAATGTCTATTTTAAAAATCGCACGACTTGGTCATCCTATCCTTCAAAAAATTGCATCACCGGTTGATAACTTTAAGGATCCTGAAATAAAAAAGATCATAAATGATATGATTGATACACTTGATGACGCCGGTGGTATTGGTCTGGCTGCTCCTCAAATTCATGTTTCGAAAAGAATTGTAATATTTTTTGTGCCGGAAGATCGCCTTGAAAATGGTAAAAATAAAGTTGAATTAACAATCATGATAAATCCAAAAATAGAACCAAAAAACGATATGATGAATAGAGATTGGGAGGCTTGCCTATCTATTCCAAATTTAATGGGGGCGGTGGATAGGTATTCCCATATCAAATATTCATGGTATGATGTCGATGGAGAGTACTTTGAAAGGGAAGCTTCTGGATATCATTCCAGGGTAGTCCAACATGAATGCGACCATTTGGATGGTAAGTTATATCCCTTCCAAATGTTGGACTTATCGTTGCTTGGCTTTCAGGAAGAGATAAATAGTAATAAAGATTTATTAGATAAAGGGCGTTCGCTACCATCCGAAATTTAAATTTAAGGGTCATAAATGCGTAAGACAAATATTTTGAGTGAATCTGATCAATTGTTGTTAGCTATGTTGAAACATGTTCCATTTGATGGTTGGAGTTGGGGTGCGCTTAGGGCTGGTATGCGAGATCTTGATAAAGACCCCAACGATATTCAATTTATCTTTTCTAATGGACCGAAAGATGCTGCGCGGCATTTTGGTGTTTATTTTGATCAATTAATGAGTAAGACTATTGATAAAAAATCCATAGATTTAATGCCCGTAAGAGAAAAAATAAAATCTATTATAGAGGCACGATTAGAACTATTTTTGCCATTTAAAGAGTCAATTCGTAGCCTCCTCTCTTTTTTATCTTTACCCGGTAATAAGATTGTTGCTTTTCAATTAATTTTTAATACCGTTGATGAGATCTGGAGCCTAGCAGGAGATCAATCCACTGATTATAACTATTATTCTAAGAGAACTCTCCTAACTGGGGTTTATGGGTCGACAATTCTATATTGGTTATCTGACAATGATGATAAGTTTCCTTCAACACGGACATTTTTAGAACGACGTATCAACGATGTTATGCTAATTCCTAAACTTAAGCGTTCTTTTATCGATAAATTAGCGTCTTTTGATAAGATTATGAAAGGTTTTAAAAAAAACAAATTAGCTTAAGCCCATTATACATAAATATACTAGCTTTTTAGGGTCTTATCATATTATTCAGTAGGTATTTATAAATTTATTTTACTTAATCAATGGGTTCTTCATTAACATCTGCTGTTTGTTTCGCTCGGTATTTATCAAGATTAATAGAGATTTTTTCGTCGCTGAGGGCTATGATGCTTGTCGCCAAAATTGCAGAATTAACTGCACCCGCTTTGCCTACTGCTAAAGTGCCAACAGGAATTCCACCTGGCATTTGGGCCATTGCGAGCATCGCATCGAGGCCTCCTAACACTTTTCCTTCCATTGGTACTCCTAGTACAGGAAGAGAGGTTAATGCGGCAACTGCACCGGGTAAAGCGGCGGCCATTCCTGCTCCAGCGATTAGCACCAATATGCCTCTATCTTTAGCTGACTCGACGTAATTCACTAGTCTAGAGGGTGTTCGATGGGCAGATATAATTTTTGCTTCGCAAGGAACACCTAATTTTTCTAGTGTTAATTTTGTATGTTTCATAGTAGTCCAGTCAGATTGACTACCCATCATTATACCTACAATCGGTTTAACTGACTGCATGTTAGTTCTCCTTCGTGTTTTGAATTGTAATTTATTTCTGATATTATCAAATTACTCTGTATAAGTGCAAGCAGTCGGAGGTTTATTGTTTTACGGAAACGGGTAAAATTTTTCTATATAATTCTAATATAATTAATATAAAAAATTTACTTTAACTAATAAAATGGTCTTAATTCTAAATAAAAATAAAGGAGCATATAATGTCCGATATTCGAGTGTTATCTGATAATTATCGTGTTCGCGAATTAGATGCAAATAATCAAACTAATAAACGTAATAAGAATCAGCATTATAATTCTGACTCGCAAAAACGGAATCCTCAAGAACGGACAACCAATCAAATAAAAGATACAGCGATTGTTATGGGTATTCCTGCAGACTCTATTACTCCGGAGGTGCTTGAGGCAATGACCTTAATTTTGACCGAGATGGATACGATCAGATGGAAGCTTCAAGTCAGTATCAGGCGTGAAGAAATGTTGATGAGTTTACTAAAAGAGAATCCCATATTCCCTGTTTGCAGTTATCAAGCATTTGAGACACATCTATCGGATACTATAAGGCATTCAACCTTAGCAGACGAAGACAGTTTTGTTCTCTTTTTTAGGGTTCTTAATTTGGAAGATTATTGGTTACAACATGGCTACGATTTTGAAATCAAGTTTTTACAAAATATTATTGAAATTTTTAAGAAAGATATTGGGAATTTAAATATAATGGGTAGTATTAGTAATACTGAATTTGGTATTATTTTTAATTTATATGCAGAGACTGATGTTATTAAGAAAATGAAAATAATGGAAGAATTTTTGGCTAATAATCCATATGTGTTTAACGATACACGTTTTCAGATTAAAATTAAATGGAGTTTAATAAAGATTAACGCTGACTCAAATCCATCAGATATTTTGAGAGAAGCGAGTAATAAAGCGAGATTTGAGTTATCTAATTAAACACAAAATAGTATTCTTATGAATTATGCACTCTAATAAAAATGGTTAAATAATAGCTTTGACAAAATTTAGTCTAGATAACCCCCTATGGAACTTTTCAAATAAATTTTATAAGCGGGACGATGTTAGATCGGTTTGCCTTGCGCTCCAAGACGAATTTGGTTTTGACATCAATATAGTTCTGTATTGTTGTTGGATGGCAGTCTCAGGACATCCAATAATTAAAACAGAAGAGTTATCGGAGATTGTTAACACAACAAGACCATGGCAAAATGAAGTGATTTCTGATTTACGTAAAGTAAGAATACGTATGAAATCCAATAATGATATAAAATTTGGAGATCTTTCCAAAGCGTTACGTGATAATATTAAAGATTGTGAGCTTCAGGCTGAGCGAATTGAGCAGTCAATATTATATTATTCTGGTGGTAAGTTGGTCCCTAGAAATAATACAAGCTCTATTGAACGGGGCTCTGTCGTCTATAAAAATTTAAATACATATGCTAATCAAATGTCTGTTGAAAACATGAGTGCTTTACAAAATTATTTGTCTATTTTGAAGGAAGCGCTGATTCAGTATTTTGACGAGAATTAGTTAAAACTTAATCTTTATAAGTATGGTAACAATAACTTGCAAACTCAGTAATAAATAAATTTTATAGGGTGTCTTAAAAATTCTCAAAGTCTGAATATTTTAGCAACTATTTAATTTACTGATTATATCTATTAATCTTAATTATAGGTTATTGGGTAACAACGAAGATTTAATTATGAATTCTCTGAATTCTCTGATTTATCTGCCACAGTCGTTTTTGGGTTAGAGGGGCCAAATATGTCCTCGCTATTTATTTTTTCTACTTCGAGTGACTTGGGCGCCGATCCAAAAATTTCCTCAGCTGTAGGATTGGATTGTGAAATTTCCTCCAGTATATCATTTTTATCGCTACTCAAATTATCTTCCGAAGTTTCTGTTATTGCGATAGGTGGTAATGGCTCTGTTCCTTGATGATTAGAACCGGCTTTTAAGCGGGCCTTATTGATACTTGTTGCTAGATCGGCACCTTCACATAGACCAAGGTAAACTGGACTTTGAGGTTTTATAGTTGCAGAGCTTCTATGTTTTTTGTCTCGGATAGAATTAATAGTTTGCTTTGTAGTACCTATTAATCTGCAAATTTGTGCATCACTTAATTCTGGGTAACTTCGCAAAAGCCAAGCGATAGCATCTGGCCTGTCTTGACGTTTCGAAATTGGAGTATATTTAGCACCTTTTTGTCTTGCTTTTGGCATAGGGTTATTTGGTTTTGCCATTTTAATACGGTTTTCGATATTACTCTCACAACGCAATATTTCTTCTTTTGTAAGTTGCCCAGTGGTTGTTGGGTCTAAGCCTTGCATTCCGGGAGCTACTTCGCCATCAGCAATAGCTTGTACCTCTAGAATATGTAGACCACAGTAATCTGATATTTGGTCAAATGTCAGAGATGTATTGTCAACTAACCAAACTGCTGTTGCTTTTGGCATAAGTGGCTGGGCCATCTTCATTCTTCCTTTTTTATAATTTTATACTTTGAGCCTTTGAACCTTTAAAACTTTTTTATTTATACGGACGAGTAGCACTTGCGTCAAACCTTGACGTGATAAAAATATTCAGGAAGAAATATGGTTATATTAGATTTTGAATCTGATCGTTTAAGGTTTTAATGTTAGAGGAGATTGATTTTGGAATTTGATGAAGATAGCTTGATTACAAAGATTACTAAGGTGGTTAAACTAGAGAATATGTCATTAGAGGATCTTGATTCATACATAGATGATCTCAAACGATTAATTTCTAAAGCTGAACTAGAAATTAAAATTAAAAAAGAGGCAATAAAGGGCGCTAAAGATATTTTTAAGAAAAATTAGTAAGATAACAATAAATTGCCTTAAAATGTTAGTTATTTGGCATGAGCGCTCGATTTAATAAGATATTCTAGGGTTATCTGACCAAGTATATAGAATATAAAAGTGCAGGTTTAATCGAGTTTTTTCAAGGCAATTTTAAAACGTGGCCTTTGTTGGCTTTGGAAAAACCAAATATATTTTACAAGTCTGCTCTCATGGTCTGACTAAGTCTTTATTCCAAGGCCATCAAAGCGTTTATTAAACTTGGCTACTTGTCCGCCACTGTCAACTAATCTATGTTCTCCGGTCCAGGCAGGATGTGACTTTGGGTCTATGTCCAATTTCATAGTTTCCCCTTCCGAACCCCAAGTAGAACGTGTCTTGTATGAGGATCCATCAGTCATTTGAACGGTTATTTCATGATATTCAGGGTGTATGTCTTTTTTCATTTTTCAGTTCCTTTGTGGATTCGTAGTTGTATAACCAAGGCAATATGTCCGTGCAAGCAGGAATGTAATTAAATTATAGATTTTTATTAAAACAATTACAAAAATTCACCTTTGGAATGTGGGCTTTTGGATCAAGCTATGATAGCGGAAAAGGTAATGTTTTAAATAGGCTTGTTATTTCATACCGTTGATAAGCTTACTAAAAATTTATTCAGAATTTATTATATCATATTCAAAAAAATATAATTTTTATCGCTGAGTTAATTTTAATTCGATCCTTCGATTTTTTTGGTTTGCTATTTTATCCGTTCTTGGATCGATAGGTTGGAATTCACCAAACCCAGTTGCTGCTAAATTATTCGGCTTAATCCCTTTTGAAGTCAGAAATTTTACAACAGAAATTGCTCGGGCAGTTGATAATTCCCAATTCGATGGAAATCGGCGACTTTTTATGGGTATATTGTCTGTGTGACCGTCTACCCGCAATATCCATTTTATTTGGGGTGGTATTTTCTTAATAATATTTTGCAGCGTATTTGCTAACTGTGATATTTGAGCTTTGCCTGATTTTCCTAATTTATCCGATCCAGTTGTAAATAAAACCTCTGATTGAAACACAAATCTGTCTCCAACGATTTGAACCCCAGACTGGTTACCGAGAATTTCTCGGAGCTTTCCAAAAAACTCCGAACGATAATAGGATAACTCTTGCACTTTATTAGCTAATGCAGAGTTCAGTCTCTTACCCAGGCTGGTGATACGCACTTGTTGCTTTTTTGCCTTTAATTCTGAGTCATCCAACATTTGTGCTATTTTAATTATTTGATTCCTTAGAACTGTAATTTGATTATTCAGATATGCTATTTCAGCGCGCGCTTTTAATGATAGTTCCTTCTCATTCTTGATAGTTTTATTCTTACTTGATAACAAAGTGAGAGATTTTTTAATTTTTTCTTCTAAACTACGCCGTAAAACAACGAGTTTTTGAGTTTCTATTTTCAATAATTGAATTGTCTGGATTTGTTTGGTTATTTTCTCGTTCTGGGAAGAAATTTTATTATCTCTTTGGCTTAGATCAGCATCGAGGCTCTTGACTTTTTCTACTAGTGTTTCTGATCGAATAGTTAACTCTTGTAATAATATTTGTTTCTTTCCTTGATCAATGATTGATTCAGAAAGTCTATCTGACAATGATTTAATATTTTCATTGAGTTTTAAATTGTTGGTTCGCTCTAGACTCAGTAATTCAGAAAGCTCGTTTGTTTGAACTCGAAGCTTATTTAAGGCTTTATTGCTGCCCGTTAACGCTTCTCCTAAAAAAAATTGCGCAATTACAAAAATCATTAGTAAAAATATAATTACCATTAAAAGTGATGCTAATGCATCTACAAATCCAGGCCATATATCAATTCTATTTTGATTGCGGCGAGAGAGTGAAGTCATTTTTATTATCCGGTATTTTCTTTACCAGCAGCTATTGTTCGAGCAAGTAGTTTTATTTCACTGCTTATCTGCTTTGTTAAATCCGTTCTAGATGTATATAATTCCTCGACAAGCCGCTCCATGTAAAGGTCAATATTGCGAATATGGTCTTGTGTTACTTGATCAAATCCGCTTATATTTTTTGTAGATAACATCGTTTCAATAGCAACTTTTAAATCATCCTGTTGTTCAGAAAAAGCGTTCATTAATGTATGCTCAGTGCGCATTTGGTCTCCGAGTTTTGCTAGAATTTCCGTTAACTCTCCAAGCTTTTTATTTGTTTGAATGTTGCTTTCACCTTCCCTTTTTAAGGTTTGTTGAAGGCTTTCAAGGCTGTCAGCAGTTTGCTCCAGTAATGCTTGCACATACGCTGGAACGGACTGATCTATATCTGTTAATCGTCCACCCGAAGAGAGCCTGGTGAGCCCTGATAACCACTCTTCAAGATCATTATAAAATCGATTTTGAGATTGGCTCGCTTGTAAATCAAGGAAGCCAAGTATTAAGGAGCCAGCAAGACCAAATAGAGATGATGAAAATGCTGTTCCCATCCCGGCTAAGGGCGCTGATAACCCAACTTTTAAATTGTTAAAGATATCATTAAAATTGCCAGCAGAGACTGAGAGATTATCAATGACATTTTTAATCGAACCAACTGTCTCCAATAGTCCCCAAAAAGTACCAAGTAATCCCAAAAAAATTAAAAGGCCTATGTTATATCGTGATAAATCACGGGATTCGTCTAGCCTTGACGCAATTCCGTCCAATAAGGATCTCATTGATTGGGTGGAGAGGCTCATTCCATCTGTTCGATCACCGAGCATCGTCGCCATTGAGGATAATAGCTTTGGTGGTTTCTGGGGTATAATAGACTGGAATGATTTACGATAGTTTTCAATCCAATCTACCTCGGGAAATAGCATTAACGTTTGCCTAAAATTATAAATTATACCAAGCAATAAAACACCGATTATTAATCCGTTTAGACCCATATTTGCCATAAACGCTTCACGTAGCGGCATAGCTAATAAACCACATACGAGGCTAACTGCGATCAAAAATAAAATCATTCTTAGAACAAAACGCCGTGGAGATGCCATTTCTAGGCCCTTATTGGATCTCTAAGCGTATATTTTGTCGAGACATATTAGTTTTCCTCATGAGATTTAATTTTTTATAATTTTCACTTCAACACGATTTGGCGCCCCTGAGCTAGTTTTATTTCCGAGGGCCCTGACATCAATTCGAGTACTTCGAACTCCTTTCTTAATTAGGTAGGAACGAACTGCTAAAGCTCTCGAAAGCGAGAGACGCCTCGCTTTGCTGGCAGTCAAATTTGGTTCACCAGCATATGCTAATAGTTGCATTCTTATCTTCGCTTTTCTAGTGAATGTTAGAGATAGAGAGTCTAAAATTCTTTTTGATTCGTTTGATAACTTTGCTTCTCCTTGATTAAATATCAGAGATTGAGCAGTATCTTTCTTTTTTATTTCAGAGGTTAACTTAGCAAGTTGTTGAGGTGTTTCTAGCTGTTTTGGTGCGGGTTGATTTTTCAATAGATTCTTATCAAATTCCTTTATAACTTTTACCGGTGGTGGGGGTGCTTGAAGCGTTTTTACAGGTTTTCTCTCTTGTGCTTTTGGCGAAATGGGTAAGCTCTCACTCGCATTTTTTTTCTTCACTAAACTCGGCACACTAATTATTTTCGGAATTTTAGCAATTTTGGTTTTTTTAATCGGAAGTTTTGTGCTAGCGGCACTCTCGCGCCGTTGCGTATTTTTTACTCTCTTTTTAATCTCTCCTTTGGGCTCCAACTTACTAGGTTCACGGCTTCTTTTAGGTTCGAGGAAAGGTTGTTTTAATTTTATTTTCTGTGTCCTAATTTTTAGTTTTGGTTTTTTTGATAAATAATTATTACCCAGAAATATTGACTGGGGGATTTTTGAAGGCGGATGCTCTAAATTTTGATGATTATCTCTAATCCTATCTACTATTATAAATTTTTGATTATTTTTGGAATTCGTTAAACTAGTCATTCCCTGATTCATAATGGGTATTGTTTTTTTCTGAAATGAACTTCCTTGAGCATTAGAGAAAACAAACATATTACAGACTATGAAACTTGCAATAATGACTAAGAATAAAATTCTGCGTTGCATAGCATGCTTGCCCCTTTCTAGTTATTTTGGTTGTAGATTATCATACTACTCATTTTTATTTATCATAATCACTTTTAGCATATCTAAGCTGGGTTATATATTCAACAACGTATTTACACGTTTAGGTAGAATATCAAAGTACTCAAATCTAAAGATAGAATATTGCCCAATACGATTGGCAACTTTAATTACTGATTTTTGTAAATAGTTTTTTTGAATTCTGTATATAAATTTGGATTAGTCGCTACTACTGAACCTGTTTCCAGTAAATTGGTGCCCCCATTAATTTCTGATATTATACCGCCAGATTCTTTTATTAAAACAATTCCAGCTGCAATATCCCAAGGATTTAGGTTAGTCTCCCAAAAACCATCAAAACGACCAGCGGCCACGTATGCGAGGTCTAATGCTGCGCTACCAAACCTTCTGACTCCAGCAGATTTCGAAATAACATTTTCCATCTGTTTAAATATATTCTTTTGACTCTTTTTAACCAATGGAATACCGGTGGCAAATATTGAATCACCCATATGCCTCCGGCCAGACACTCGAATCCGTCGATCATTCAGCCATGCTCCATTTCCTCTCTCAGCCCAGAACATTTGATCATTAATTGGCTCATAAATTACACCAGCCACAAGCTCCCCATTGTCCTCAAGTGCGATCGAGATTGCAAAATGAGGAATGCCGTGAATGAAGTTTGTAGTCCCATCGATTGGATCGATAATCCATCGTTTATTTTTCTCTGAGCCAATGGTTTCGCCAGACTCTTCCATCAAGAAACCATATCCTGGCCGAGCCTGGTCAAGCGTATCCCTCAAAATCTCTTCTGTTCTGATATCTGCATTTGTTACAAAATCACCAGGCCCCTTATTTGAGATTTGTAATTGTTCAATTTCTCCAAAGTCTCGACGTAATTTGCTCGATGCCTTGCGCGCCGCCTTTATCATAATAGTTATATTAGGAGATTGGTTGGTTGCCATTTAAATTTTTGCTCGCTCTACATAAGAACCATCCTCTGTGTTTATTATAACTAAAGTGCCAGTTTCTATGTGAGGTGGAACAGAAGTTTTTAAACCATTTTCCAAGATTGCTGGCTTGGCGCTAGATGCTGCTGTCTGACCTTTCACTACAGCATCTGCTTCGATCACTTTTAGAGTAACCTGTTTAGGTAACTCTAAGCCAATTGGGTTACCTTCAAAACTCTCAATCATTACCAACATGCCATCTTGCAAATAGATAGCTCGTTCTTGTCCAACTAACTGCGACTCCAATGATATTTGTTCATATGTCTCGGTGTCCATAAATGTATGCATATTTTCATCAGAAAAAAGATATTGGTATTCTTTCTGATCTAATCTTACTTGTTCCACAGTTTCTGAGGACCTGAACCTCTCGTTTAATTTGGTTCCACTCCTTAAGTCCTTTAATTCCACCTGTAAATAGGCGCCCCCCTTGCCTGGCTGTGTATGTTGAATTTTTATTGCCCGCCATAATCGACCTTGATGTTCTATTACATTACCTGGCCTGATGGAATTCCCATTAATTTTCATTTTAAAGAAACCCTACTTATTACTAGTCACGTTTTTCTATATGTTCGATCATATTAACTAACATTTTGTGTAATGTGTCGCAATGCTAGTTAAAAAAAGATTCAACTATTATCTGAAATAACCGCATTAAATTCCTTTATAGCCGCGTTTGGTCCATCAGTATGTTCCCAAACCGATGAAATAACAGCTAGAAAATTTACCCCCGCTCTGACCAACTTAGAACAATTTTTAGGCGTAATTCCTCCAATCGCGACGCTAGGAGTATTCATAGTTTTAGACCAAGTATTAATTATTTTCGGAGAGGCATAACTGTGAGTAATTTTTGTCTTAGTTGGAAAAAAAGCCCCAAAAGCAACATAATTTGCTCCTTTTTTAGAGGCTAGTAATGCATGCCTATGATTATTTTTGCACGTTACCCCAATTACTGCCGAGGGACCAAGAATATCCCTGGCTTCATCGTAATCAGTATCATTTTGGCCTATGTGAACTCCATCACAACCACTTTGATATGCTAATTCTGGATTATCATTTAAAATAAAAGGCACATTTCTCGCTTGGACAATGGGTCGCAATGAATCGATCGTTGAGACAATGCGTTGTTCACTTGCATTTTTTAAACGTAATTGAACGTAGGCAATGTCTCCGCTATCAAGTGCACGTGCTAACTTTTCTCGCAATGTACTTAATATAAAATCTGGAGGGGTGATAAGGTACAGACGGCATTTTTGTTTTGTGATTGTAATATTCATGATAACATATTTAAATAAAATCCAATGTTTTCTCAGAATATGAGAAAGTTATTATAAAAAGATACACATAGAAAATCCAAGAGTTGATAATAATAATTAGTATATATCCTTTAAATTAATAGGTGGCTAATATAAAAAACTTAGACAGGATAAATTTATAAACGCCCACCCCCGCTTTTTTGAAATTCCCAAAAAACTGATAGGATTATCGCTAAAACTTAAAACAAATTAATATTGTATTATTATTTATTCTAACTACTATGAGTGATTATTTTTTTCGACATTAAATGGGGTCATTTTGCTGGACATCATGAAAATTGATCACGTAGGAATACGTGTTATCGATAAGGCTAGGGCAATTAAATTTTATGAAACCTTTGGATTTGAAATCGAGGTTGAGGTGGATTTTGATTCGGTAATAATTATGAAGAACGCGAATGGTGTGGAAATTAATTTGATTGTAAATGGAATAGAGTTTGATGATGGTAAGAATATATTAATGGATATTCCATCTAAATATGCTGGGTTTACTCATCTTGCTTTGCAAGTAGATTCTATTCCTCAGACTTTAAGTATATTGAAAAAGAGTAATATTGAAGTTACACAAGGTCCTGTGACTTTTGGCAAGGATGGCCATGTATCGGTTTTTGTGAGGGATCCTGATCGCAATACAATTGAATTTCGGGGGCGTGTGGAGAATGAAAATGAAATAGAGGGACTCCAATTCTATGACCCAAAAGCTTAGAATTAAGAATTATAAAAAATATTATTTAGGCTAACCCCTCGAAAATTATTATTTATATGGTTTTACCAACGGTAAGAGCCGTATCAATCATTCGATTTGAAAATCCCCACTCATTGTCGTACCAACTAAGAACTCGAACTAAATTATTCCCTATAACCTGAGTTTCTGAAGCATCAAAAATTGAACTAAGAGGATTGTGATTGAAATCTATTGAGACAAGGGGCAGTTCATTGTAGCCCAATACGCCTAATAGACGGCCATTCTCTGACGATGATTTGATAATATTATTAATTTCTTCCACACTTGTGTCTCGCTGCGAATTAAAGGTGAAATCTATCAATGAAACGTTTGGTGTAGGGACCCTAATTGAAGTGCCGTCTAGTTTCCCGTTTAATTCAGGTAATACCAGACCGACCGCTCTTGCTGCACCGGTTGAGGTTGGAATCATTGATGCTGAGGCTGTTCTTGAGCGGTGTAAGTCATCATGAAGTGTATCCAAAGTTCTTTGATCGCCTGTAAAACTATGAATGGTTGTCATAAACCCGCGTTCTATTCCAATTTTCTCATTCAATATATGTGCTATTGGAGCTAAACAGTTTGTTGTGCAGGAAGCATTCGAGATTACTATGTGTTGGTCAGTTATTAAATGATCATTAACACCATAAACCACGGTTATATCGGCTCCTGAGGCGGGTGCTGAAACGATTACTCTTTTTGCTCCAGCCCTGATATGAGAGGATGCTTTCTCTTTGCTTGCAAAAAAACCCGTACATTCAAAAGCTATATCAATATTTAGTTCTTTCCATGGAAGTTTAGTTGGATCCCGCTCCGAAGTGATTTTTACAGGGCCTTGACCAACATCTATTGTATTTTCCCCGACAATTATCTCTTGAGGAAGTATACCATGGGTTGAGTCATATTTGAGCAAATGAGCGTTAGACTTTGTCGGCCCTAAATCATTGATGCATACCACTTCTAATTCTTCAACCTTTGATTCTAAAATTGCGCGGTATACCAATCTACCAATTCTTCCAAAACCATTTATTGCTACCCTGAGGCTCATTAAATTCTCCATCCATAAAATTAACAGTTTAAAAACTGTGTAATTTATTTAAATTACTTTATAACAATCCTAACTTTCGTCCATTTCGTCAAGTATGAAACTCAATGATATTTTATTGGAATAACATTCAATGAGATGGTTGACGAGTTTGCTCTCAAAGGCGTAATATTCAACAGTAAATAGAAGGATGCAGAACGCTTGTTAGATAAAACATCAAATAGTACTTCAAAAATTGATTCTGTTGAACGTAAGCTTGATTTGGCACTTAAAAGATTAGAGCAGGCAGCTGAGGATAAAATCAATGCAAATGTTAAGTCAAAACAATTAGATAAAGAGCTTGAATTAGCAAGAAAAAAAATTGGTCATTTTGAGGTAAGGAATAGCGAAATTAACGTTAAACTTAACCGGGCAATTGAATCCGTCCGCAGTATTCTGGAAAATTAATATTGTCTCAAATTACTGTAGTTATTAATAATCGAAAATATGAAATAGCCTGTGATGATGGGCAAGAAAAACATCTCACAAACTTAGCCCAGTATGTCGATGGCAAAGTCAATGATTTGGTATCCTCAGTTGGTCAAGTAGGAGATGCGCGTTTATTGGTAATGACCAGCCTACTAATTGCTGACGAACTCTCAGATGTATATTCTGAGCTTAGTTCAGTTAATAAGGATAAGGTTGATAATTCAAATAATCGGTTAAGTGCGACAGATCTTGAAAGTATAACTAGTCGTATTCAAAGTATTGCAGATAAGTTGGAGGCAATCTAGAAGTTGACGCTGCGAGGCTCGAATAGCACTACAAATCTCCAGGGCCAATAATTTAAGAATGGGAGCCGTCACTGATGTATTTTTGGATACAATATATGGTGCCCACCTAGACCTCTCGGCCTAGGAGAATTAGATGTGAAACGACCGACGCGGCGTCAACTCAATTTTAAGGGTTTACTTTTTGAGAGATAATAAGACCAAACAGCTAACAAAGAAGGATATTCGAAAGAAAATTTTGTATCTTCGTAATAAAATGAAGTCAAAGAGAATCCAAGAAAATAGTCTTGCTTGCATGGAAAACTTTCTTAGAACTTTTGATGCAAAGTCATTAGATAGAGTAGCAGGCTACTCAACCATATATTCAGAACTTGATATTATGCCCTTACTACAAAAACTAGACTTTGCTGGTGTCAGCTGTTCATTACCAGTGGTTGATGAATCTTCTAGACAATTAATCTTTAGGCATTGGAAATATGGCGATGACTTAACTCTTTCAAAAAAGGGGGTCCTTGAGCCCCTCAGCGTTGAACGGAAATCTATACCCAATATGATTTTGACACCACTTGTGGCGTATGATCAATTTGGATCTAGACTAGGCTATGGTGGCGGTTATTATGATAGAACTATTTGTCATATAAAACAACATTCTACTTACAATCCTGATAAATTTTTAATTATTGGGATTGCTTATTCTATGCAAAAAGTTGAGAACCTTCCGTGTAATGATTTAGATCAAAAATTAGACTGGATTGTCACAGAAGAGGGCGCAAAACGTTTTGAATATACAAATTATTTTAAAGGTGTTTAATGAAATTAGTTTATTTTGGAGATGTGGTTGGTAAAAGTGGGAGGGTCGCTTTAAAAACTCATTTACCTCGCATTGTTGAACACCTTAACCCGGATTTTATTATAGTCAATGGCGAAAATGCTGCTCATGGATTTGGAATAACAGAAAAAATTTGCAAACAATTCTTTGAAATGGGGGTAGACGTGGTAACGACTGGAAATCATGTTTGGGATCAACGTGAGATTATTAATTTTATTGGGAACGAACCAAGGCTGCTTCGCCCACTAAATTACCCGGAATTAACACCTGGCAATGGAAGTGGGGTATTTCAAGCAAGAAACGGCGACCGAGTGATGGTTGCACAGGTTATGGGAAGGCTTTTTATGGATAGTCTTGATGACCCATTTGTTGCGATCGACCGCATTTTGGAAAAAGCGAAATTAAGGTCGCATTTTGATTGCGCTGTTGTAGATATACATGCTGAAGCAACTTCAGAAAAGATGGCTTTAGGTCAGCATCTTGACGGAAAAGTTTCTATGGTTGTTGGGACGCATTCGCATGTTCCCACTGCTGACGCGCAAATTTTGAAAAAAGGCACTGGATATCAAACTGATCTAGGAATGTGCGGTGATTATGACTCTGTGATAGGAATGAAGTCTCATATTGCAATAGACAAATTTACAAAAAAAATACCATCTGAAAGACTTTCGCCAGCTGACGGAGAGGCAACAATTTGTGGGATTTATTTGGAGACTAATAAACAAACTAGTATGGCAAGTAAAATTGATCCCATAAGACTAGGTGGAAGATTAAAAAATCATCTACCTGATAATAAATAATTTTAGTATTTGCATATCACGTTATGTCATAAGTTTACAGTTTGTAAAATTGTGATAAACTTTGATGTTAAAAAATATGGGTAATTGATTTATGGCTGGTCATTCGCAATTTTCTAATATTATGCATCGTAAAGGTGCGCAAGATAAAAAACGCGCAAAGATATTTGCCAAACTTATCCGCGAGGTGACGGTTGCAACCAGGACTGGCATGCCTGATCCAAATGCAAATCCTAGATTAAGATCGGCGATCGTTGCGTGTAGAGCAGCGAATATGCCGAAAGATAATATTGATCGCGCAATTAAAAAAGTTGCCGGAGGTGATAATGATGAAACATATGATGAGATTAGGTACGAGGGTTATGGACCTGGGGGATCAGCGATTATTGTTGAAGCATTAACCGATAATAGAAATCGCACAGCCTCCGATGTAAGGACAGCTTTTGCGAAGAATGGAGGGAATTTGGGCGAAACTGGCGCAGTTAGCTTTATGTTTAGTAAAAAGGGACTAATTTCTTATCCAAGCGAAGTAAAATCGGCAGATGATGTTTTTGAAGCTGCTTTATCAGCTGGAGCAGAAGATGTCATTAGTGATCAAAGTGGACACAATATTTATTGCTCTGTGGATGAATTGCATATAGTTGCAGATAATTTAACGAATGTTCTTGGTGATCCTGATGCGGCAAATGTAATTTGGCATCCGCAAAATATGGTTAAAATTGATGGGATTAATATGCAAAAGGTTCTAATTTTGATAGAGTCTTTGGAGGACAATGATGACGTTCAAAGAGTTTTCTCTAATATTGAATTTTCAGCAGATCTCATGTCTGAGTTAATGGACTAGTTTTTTAGTCCTTAATTAATACCTTTTGGCGTAACATCAAATTTTATGAAACTTATAGGTTAATCTGAGAAAATATGTTGGTCCTCGGAATAGATCCAGGTTTACGCAATATGGGTTGGGGTATAATTGAAACCCAGGGCAATAAACTCAAGTATATTGATGATGGAATCGTCATAACTAATTCTAAATTAGACACCCCTAAAAGATTAGTGCAACTTTACAATGGATTAAAAAAGATTATCGAGGAGTATCACCCTGAAGAAGCTGCCGTTGAGGAAACATTCGTGAATGCTAATCCGGTAACATCACTAAAACTTGGCCAGGCACGAGGTATTGCCTTATTTGTGCCATCAAAATTTGGTCTTAATGTTACGGAGTATTCGCCTAATTTAATAAAAAAATCTATTGTTGGCTCTGGTCATGCATCGAAAGAACAAATACAAATGATGATCAACATAATTCTTCCAGGCTGTAAATTTTGTTCGGCAGACTCTGCAGATGCTTTGGCTGCAGCTATTTGTCATGCACACCATCGAATTTATAAAAATAAAATCCTTGAGACTCAAAATATCCTAGGATTGAATAAATGATAGCTAAACTGACCGGTGTCATCGACCAAATAAATGAAGACTCGGTGATTATAGATGTTAATGGAGTTGGATATCTTGTTTTTTGCTCTAATTTCACACTCAATTCAGTCAAATCGCATAATGGTCTTGTTTCAATTCTAGTGGAAATGCATGTGCGCGAAGATCATATACATCTTTTTGGCTTCTGCAATGAAGAGGAGAAAATTTGGTTTAATTTGCTTCGAACAGTTCAGGGAGTTGGGGCTAAAGTTTGTTTGGGAATTTTATCTACGCTCTCTTCTCGCGAGTTGACCGCTGCGCTAAGGTCTGAAGATAAGGCCTCTATTACCAAAGCACCGGGAGTTGGCGCTAAGCTTGCTACACGAATTGTAACTGAGTTAAAAGATAAATTTGAAATCTTAATTTTTGGTTCTTCACCATCGACTGTAACTGATTATTTGCCTTCAAAAGAATTGGAAGAGGACGTTCAAAAAGACTCTATTTCTGCGCTCGTTAATTTAGGCTATACAAAGTCAGATGCTTTTCGTGCCATTCAGCTTGCTTTGGAAAAAATAGGTGATAATCCCAGTGTGGAAATTCTAATAAAAGAAGCGCTTCAGGAGTTAATTCCAAATGGTTGAAGAGAGGCTCATTAATAATAATTTGAATAAAGAAGATTCAAATGACTCTGATACCCGTCCAATTAGACTCGGAGAATTTATTGGCCAAAGAATGGTTTGTGATAATCTAAAAGTATTTGTCGATGCTGCGCGTGAGCGGAACGAAGCAATGGACCATGTATTACTTTTTGGCCCACCAGGATTGGGTAAAACAACACTAGCACAAATCGTATCTCGTGAGTTGGGGGTAGGGTTTAGGGCTACTTCTGGGCCAGTAATTTCTAAAGCGGGCGACCTTGCAGCTATTCTAACAAATCTCGAGCCCAACGATGTGCTATTTATTGACGAGATTCACCGTCTTAGTCCAGTCGTCGAGGAGACATTATATCCGGCTGTTGAGGATTTTCAATTAGATCTTATCATTGGTGAGGGGCCGGCAGCTCGTTCCGTTAGAATTGATTTACAACCTTTTACACTTGTTGGAGCTACTACAAGATCAGGGTTAATTTCAACTCCGCTTAGAGATAGATTTGGTATTCCTTTGAGATTAACATTTTATTCGCCAACCGAATTAAAAAGTATAATCATACGTAATGCTAATATTCTGGGATTGCAATTGGATGATACGGGCGCGGCAGAAATAGCCAAACGGTCCCGCGGCACTCCCAGAGTTGCGGGTAGGTTACTCCGACGTGTGCGTGATTTTGCTACTGTTGAGGGTAATCCCACCGTTGATTTTAAAATTGCAGATGCAGCTCTAGGTCGCTTAGATGTTGACGAACTTGGTTTGGATGCAATGGATAGAAGGTATTTGAAATGCATCGCGGAAAATTATGATGGGGGCCCAGTTGGTGTCGAAACATTATCAGCGGCACTATCTGAGGAAAGGGATACTATTGAAGAGGTTATTGAACCTTATTTAATTCAGCAAGGGTTGTTAATGCGAACTTCACGAGGACGGTTGCTGACAAAAGGCTCGTACGCACACCTAAAAATTCAAAAACCAAAAAATCATAAACAAATGGAACTTATGGAAACATTTATTGAGGATAAACCTATTGAATAACATTGATGAATATATTTTTGATAGAGGCCAAATATCAGAATCTATTATTGTTCGTGTTTATTATGAGGACACTGATGCGGGGGGGATTGTTTATTATGCAAACTATTTAAAATTTGCAGAACGAGGACGAACTGAATTAATACGCAGTATTATGGAGCTCCAATCAAATAAACAGACATCAGAAAAAATTAATTTTGTGGTCCAGAAATGTAATTTAGAATATGATAAGCCAGCTCGTCTCGATGATCTAATTGAGGTAAAGACAGAAATTAGTCTCGTTAAAGGCAGTGTGATCGAAATGTTGCAATTTATCATATCCGAAGAGACCATATTGGTAAAAATATTTATTAAGTTGGTATGCATAAATTCGGAAGGTAGGCCGGTCCGGATCCCTAAATATTTACAAAAAAGTTGTTTAAATTTAATTAATTAAAAGGATATTACAATGGATAGTGATGCAGTAAATGCAGTGCAGATTGCTGGAGTAGTTGCTTCTAATGATTTTTCATTATGGGCCCTATTTTTAAAGGCTGATATTATAGTTAAAGCTGTAATGGTATCACTTTTCTTTGCTTCAATCTGGTGTTGGGCAATTATTATTGAAAAAACCTTTAGTCTTCGAAAACTAAATAAATTGGCAATCGAATTTGAAGATAATTTTTGGTCTGGGGGGTCGCTCGATGGGTTGTATGAAAGATTAAGTGTTCAGCGGTTGGATCCTATGTCTGCGGTTTTTACTGCAGCAATGCGGGAATGGAAAAGATCTAATGAGGTTGTTGGAGGCAGACATTCCGGTTCAAGTTTGATGGAGAGAATTGATAGGGTTATGGATGTTACAGTAAATCGTGAGATAGATCGAATTGAGAGACATATGACTATTTTAGCCTCCACAGGATCAACCGCTCCTTTTGTCGGACTTTTTGGAACAGTTTGGGGAATAATGAATAGTTTTCAAGCAATATCTTTAACAAAAAATACGAGTTTAGCGGTTGTTGCTCCTGGCATTGCCGAGGCCCTTTTTGCCACCGCTCTCGGTTTGGTGGCAGCTATTCCAGCTGTCATCGCTTATAATAAAATTTCAAAAGATATGGGCCGTTATGCGGCAAGATTAGAAGACTTCGCCAATGAGTTTTCAGCTATAGTCTCACGTCAGATGGAAGGTCGTGAGTAAATGTCAATGGCAACCAATACAAAAGTAGGGAAAAACCAAAAAGCGCGCCGTACTGGAAATCGTCTAATTTCAGAAATAAATGTAACCCCGATGGTTGATGTTATGCTAGTTTTATTAGTGGTTTTTATGGTAACAGCGCCCTTGCTTACCGTAGGGGTGGAGGTGGATCTTCCAAAAACCAAAGCCGGGGTTATCAGAGAACAGGTAGAGCCATTGGCGATAACTGTGAAGTCTAACAATAGTATTTTCCTACAAAATAAAAAAATAGCTCTTATTGCACTTGTTCCCAGATTGAGGGCAATTAGCGGTGCCAATCCAAATGTCCGTATTTTCGTAAGGGGTGATAAGTCAGTTCTCTACGGACAAATAATGAAGGTTATGGGTACACTAAATGCGGCTGGGTTTTCAAAGGTTGCTTTGATAACAGAAATGCCAAAATTAAATAATAAAAAATTCTCCGCAAACAAAAATAAAAATTCTAGGAAGAATAAATAAAAATGCGCTCAGGTGTTTTGACCTCAATATTTTTGCACTCAGCAGTTATTGCAATTGGCATTTTTGGATTACCAGAAATTCGCCATACTCCCATAGTCGAGAGTGTGCCAATGGTCGTTGAGATTGTACCACTCAAATTAAAAACAAATCTTAGTGAAAATAGTAAAGTTAAAAAAATTCAGTCAAAAAAGAAAAAACAGTTGACTAATAAGAAGAGCTCAAAAAATACAAAAAAAAATATTAAAAAGATAATTAACAAAAGCTCTGTTTCAAAATCACTCCCTGAAGTGCAAACTGAGCCAAGGCTAATTGTTCCGACAAAACAAAAAATAAAATTTAAAAGAAATGAGGTTACAAAAAAGTCTATTAAGAAAACAGAAATGAATTCTAATCGTAATAATCTTAAGAAAATTAAACCCAGACCTAAACCAAATTCACCAGATAGATTTGCAATGGTTTTAAAAAATTTGGAAAAAGATCTTGAAAAATCAATAGTTAAAAAAAAGAAGAAACTCGAGGTAAATAAAGATAATTTAATGGACCGATTGACCAAAACTTTGGTTAAAGGTCCGATCGATTATAACCCTAATAAATCTCCTAGCATGAGCGAGCGACACTTGATGATAAATGTTATTAAGCGAACAATGGAACCTTGTTGGAATTTTCAGGCTGGATCAAAACAAGCGGAGGATATAATAGTCGAAATTAAAGTTGAACTTAAGCCTAACGGAAAAGTTAGAAGCGCTAGAATAACAAACAGACGTTACCTAGAAACTGACTCTTTTAGGCTAGCAGCAGGTGAGAGTGCTCTAAGAGCCGTTTTGAATCCAAGTTGCCAGCCGTATAAGCTTCCTGCTAAAAAATATGAAATATGGAGGGATTTGCAGTTAATTTTTAATCCACGTGAAATGTTGGGTAGATAAATAATGAAATATCAGTTAGATTTTGACTATATTAAATGGTGGGCGAATGATGAAATTATATGCTAGTAAAGTAAATTTGGTTTTAGTAATGGTTCTTGTTGTTATCGCATATTCCTCGCGTGTGTATGCGGAATTGAGAGTTGATATAACCCGAGGAGTTGTGAAACCTATTCCCGTGGCCATAACTAATTTAATGGGCAAAACCCCTAAAGAAAAGAATTTAGGCATAAACATTGCGAATGTTATCAAAGCTGATTTAGTAAGATCAGGGCTTTTTGAGGCTATTGATGATAAAGCATTCATTGATATTGAAGCCTCACTTAACATCGTACCAAAGTTTGGTAATTGGCGAATTCTCAAAGCGCAGGCGCTTTCTCAGGGTAAAGTTGTATTGGGATTAGATAATCAATTGAAGGTACAATTTAGACTTTGGGATGTTTTCTCTGAACAGCAAATGGTTGGAAAGGTTTACTCGACTGTATCTGAAAATTGGAGGAGGATTGCGCACATTATTGCGGATTCGATTTATAAAAGGGTGACTGGCGAGGACGGTTATTTTGATACTCGGATTGTATATATTGCTGAAACTGGTAGAGGCGACAAGCGAATTAAACGTCTTGCAATTATGGATCAAGATGGCGAAAATCACCATTTTTTAACGGATGGTAAGTCGTTAGTTTTGACGCCACGGTTTTCACCCTCTCGACAAGAAATTACATATATGTCGTATCATGGTAATGTTCCTCGAGTTTATATTTTTAATATTGACTCTGGTCGACAAGAGTTGCTTGGCGATTTTCCTGGAATGACATTTGCTCCAAGATTCTCTCCGAATGGGAAATCCGTTATTATGAGCATGGCAAAGGATGGTAATTCAGAAATTTATTCACTTAATTTGCGAACTAGAGCGACCAAGCGCTTAACGAATCACTCTTCGATTGATACTTCACCACATTATTCTCCGGATGGTTCGCAGGTTGTATTTAACTCGGATAGGTCAGGATCTCAACAAATCTATGTAATGAGCGCTAATGGTGGTCGTGCCAAAAGAATAAGTTTTGGCAAAGGAAATTACGCTACCCCAGTTTGGTCCCCCAGAGGAGACCTTATAGCATTTACTAAAATAACAGGAGGCAAGTTTTATATTGGTGTTATGAATACTGATGGAAAGGGTGAACGACTTTTAGCCGAAGGGTTTATGGTAGAGTCACCAACTTGGGCACCAAATGGACGGGTATTAATGTTTTTTCGCGAAACTCCAATAAGTAAAAAAGGTGGAACCAACTCAAAGTTATTTTCAATTGATTTAACAGGTTTTAATGAGCGTGAGATTATGACCCCTATCGACGCATCTGATCCAGCATGGTCGCCCTTGATTCCTTAGTTTTTAATGCTATAGTCTGATTCGATAATTTTTTTTTAAATTTATGCATTTTTAGTTCGTAATTTTTTATGATTGTGTTAAACAGATTATGTATATAAATAGAAATAGGTTGAGGCTTGTCTTTTAACAATGCGCCGATCAAGGGGATCGAGATATGAATTTTAAGAATCTATTAGTTTTATTTGTGGGGTTATTCTTTGTTGTGGCTTGTGAATCCACATCGATTGAAACGACAAAAACCACTGGCGGTGGAGATACAGGTAGCAAGAGTGTAGATCCAAAGCCGAAACCAAAAGGATTTTCTGTTGCGCCAGGCTCAGCGCAGGATTTGGTGGTAAACGTAGGGGATCGTGTATTTTTTGCGTTGAATAAGTCGAACCTCAATGCAGCAGCTCGAGGCACTCTTGAAAAGCAAGCAGCTTGGTTAAAAAAATATGTGAGGGTCAAAGTTAGTCTTGAAGGACATGCGGATGAGCGAGGTACGAGAGAATATAATTTAGCCCTAGGTGAGAGACGGGCAAATGCGGCAAAGGATTTCCTAGTAGCTTTGGGTGTTAGCCCTAATCGAATCAGGGTGATTTCTTATGGTAAAGAGCGGCCGGTTGCATTGGGTCATGACGAGGCTTCTTGGTCTCAAAACCGCAGGGGCGTAACGTCGGTTTCAAAATCCGGGAGTTAACATTCAAGTTATAATTTAAAAGCCCATCTGTCATTTCATTATGAAGATGGGTTTTTTTATTTTCATTTTGCCATTATTTGACCAATTTTCATGATTAACTTAATATTATAAAGACGTACAGACTCCAGTTTGATTTGGAAAAATATGATTATGGTGAACAAATTCGTTGTTTCTTTTCTCGTTACAATATCATTTACTATGATAGAAATTGGGGTAACAGGAGCTCAGGAAAATGAAATACCGAGTCTTTTAACAAAAATGAATCGCTTGGAGCGTGATATCAAAGTTCTAAGTCGCGAAGTTTATTCAGAAAATCGATCTAAAAGTTCTGTGAGCAAAGAGAAAAGTAATCCTAATGTAATTCCAAACGCTGGAAGCGCTTACGTTATTCGTCTAGAAGATAGATTATCTTCGGTTAAAGATGAGTTGCAGAATACTACTAATATTATTGAGGGAATTACTCGAGATGTTGATGATTTAAAAAGTAAGATAGACACATTATTGAATGATTTTGGATATCGGTTAAGCCGTATCGAACGCGCATTTAATCAGAATGGTCTATCGCCAAATGACTCAGAAAAAACTATAAGCCCTCGGGCCCAAAGTTTATCATCTATACCTAACAATCTTCCTATACAGGACCTTACAGGAAATTTAGGGACCAACACAAAGCCCAATAACAATGTACTAGGTGTAATAAGTGAGACACGTCTGAGTTCAGTAAAAGAGTCGAATGGTGATCCTACAACTAGGCTAGAAAAGAAACAATTATTAGATAATAAAAAAGTTACATTGAAATCTAACTTTCTGCCTGTCGGTTCGCCGGAATTACAATATAAATATGCCTTTAATTTACTCAAACAGAATGATTTTACTTCTGCTGAAAGGGCTTTTAAAGAATTTATCGATTTGCATGGCAAACATAAACTGATATCAAATGCCTTTTATTGGTTAGGTGAAACTTATTATGTTAGAGAGAAGTACAGAGATGCGGCAAAAACGTTTTTAAATGGTTATCAGAAATCTCCCAAAGGCTTTAAAGCTCCAGACATATTGCTCAAATTAGGAATGTCACTAATTCAAGATAAAAAATCAGAAAACGCTTGTGAGGTATTTGAAAAATTGAAAACCGATTATCCAGAGATTTCTGGAAATATTAATCAAACACTCAAGCGAGAATTAAAGAGAGCGCGATGTAAATGATCGTCACCACCAGTTTTGCTAGATTCTAGCCCTCAAAAAAAGAACTTTGAAAGTTTATTGACGCCTTTCGAGAAAATTTTGCTTAAGAGCAAAACTTTTGCTGTGTCGGTGTCAGGAGGTTCTGACAGTATGGCCATGTGTTTGATTGCAAACGATTGGGCAAAAAAGCATAATTGTAAAATAGTTGCTTTGACCGTTAATCATCAGTTGAGAAAATCAGCAGCGAATGAGGCTATAGTAATTGGTAAATGGCTAGAGTCGTATAGCATAAAACATTATTGCCTGAATTGGGATGAACCTAAACCTAAATTTGGTCTTCAGGCCTCAGCAAGGCAGGCGAGATATGATTTAATGATAAAATGGTGTAAACAAAAAAATATTTCAGTTTTGATGCTGGGGCATCATTTACACGATCAAGTTGAAACATTTTTGTTAAGAGTCGAGCAAAATAGCGGCACTTATGGATTAGCATCAATGAACTCGATTTCAGTGCGTAACGAGTGCTTTTTGTTAAGGCCTATGCTAAAATTACCCAAAGAAATACTTCAAAAGTTTTTAATAGATAGTCAGCAGGATTGGTTTGAGGACCCATCAAACTATGATCCTCGGTTTAGGAGAACTCATATTCGTAATATTGTAAATCGGCTGTTTCACGATAGGTTATCATTTAAAATTATATCCAATGTGATTGGCCAATTTAGAATTTTGAGGCAGAATATTGATGATATTACCAATTTATTTTTCAAAAACGCTATTAAGTTTTCGGCTTTAGGGTATGGAACTTTTAGTTATAAGTTATTAGCAACATTACCAGAAATGGTCATCCAGCGAATACTAGTGCGTATTACCCATGAGTTCGGAGGTAAAATTTATCCCCCACGCGGCAAGAGTCTTAAACGAATAATTGAATTAGTAAAAACACAAAATAGATTCTTTTTCTCACTTGGCGGGTGTCAGTTTGTTGGGACGGACGAATACATCATTTTTTTTCGTGATCAAAGGTCTTTGATCGCTAAAGAGGTCGCTTCCGGTGATGAAGTTTTGTGGGGTAACACTATTAAAATTTCCATTTGTGGCCCAATTGGTCAAACCGCTAAACTTGGCCCCCTTGGTAAACGGGGGTGGTTGAAAATTAATAAAGTATCAGACTATGAAAAGCCAATAAATATGCCGCATACTGTGCATTATTCGTTGCCATGTTTATTTGACGAATATGGTGTAGTGCATGTCCCCGGTATAAATTATTATCGACCGAAAGATAAAATTAATAATTTAAGAATTGCTTCTGTTAAATATGTTTTTAACTAGCTTTTTTAATCAGGTATAAATTGACAATTTAGGATGAAAAATATACGAAATAAGATACTTAAAATGAAATAAGTAAAATATAACTTGTTAAGGTCGCCCAATAAACTAAATGTATTCTTATTACGTACATTACTTTAGTGGCAATTCTCTAATTTGAAAACCAGGAAGGTTATGAGCTTTGAACTTTAAAAAAAATATTGCACTGTGGATAATCATAGCGTTATTAATCTTTACACTATTTAATCTTTTCCAAGGATCTAACAGAAATGCGGCATTTCAGGCTTTAGCATTTTCTGATTTTCTTGCGGCAGTGGATAATGGCACAGTAAGGGACGTTACAATCCAAGGTAAAAAAGTTACTGGTCATTATGGTGACGGTAGGGCCTTCAAAACCTACTTACCTGAGGATCCAACGTTGATTCCAAATTTGAGCAAAAAAGGCGTTCATATCAAAGCGGTGCCCGTTGAAGATGAACTCTCGTTGTTTGGGATATTAATTTCATGGTTTCCAATGTTACTGCTTATTGGAGTCTGGATATTTTTTATGCGACAGATGCAAGGCGGCGGTGGTAAAGCCATGGGCTTTGGTAAGTCAAAAGCAAAGCTCCTAACTGAGAAAACCGGAAGAGTTACCTTTGAAGATGTAGCGGGAATTGATGAAGCGAAACAAGAATTAGAGGAAATTGTCGAGTTTTTGAAAGATCCAGCGAAATACCAAAAGTTGGGAGGTAAGATTCCTAAAGGTTGTTTGCTGGTTGGACCACCAGGGACTGGTAAAACACTTCTAGCGAGAGCAATTGCAGGAGAAGCTAACGTTCCATTTTTTACGATATCTGGCTCAGACTTTGTAGAAATGTTTGTTGGTGTCGGGGCCAGTCGCGTAAGAGATATGTTTGAGCAAGGGAAAAAAAATGCTCCGTGTATCATATTTATCGATGAATTAGACGCAGTTGGAAGGCACCGAGGTGCAGGACTTGGGGGCGGTAATGATGAGCGTGAACAAACCCTGAATCAAATGTTGGTGGAGATGGATGGGTTTGAATCAAATGAGGGAGTCATTTTGATTGCCGCAACGAATCGCCCGGATGTTTTGGATCCAGCGTTGTTGCGACCTGGACGATTTGATCGTCAGGTTACAGTTCCAAATCCCGACATTATCGGTAGAGAAAAAATTCTGAAGGTCCATGTTCGTAAGGTTCCCCTCGCACCGGATGTCGACACTAAGGTAATAGCTCGAGGAACTCCGGGTTTCTCTGGTGCGGACCTGGCGAATTTAGTTAATGAAGCTGCTTTATTAGCGGCAAGAATTGGCGGTCGAATGGTGACCATGTTAAACTTTGAGAATGCGAAAGATAAAGTTATGATGGGGGCTGAGCGAAGGTCAATGGTTATGACAGATGATGAGAAAGCGCTGACAGCGTATCATGAAGCTGGGCATGCGATAGTAGGCATCAATGTGCCAAAACACGATCCATTGCATAAAGTGACAATAATTCCTCGAGGCAGAGCTTTGGGTGTTACTATGTCATTACCAGAGCGCGATAAGTATAGTTACTCAAAGTTAGAACTTGAGTCCAAGTTGGCTGTAATGTTTGGGGGGCGGTTGGCTGAAGAACTTATATTTGGAATTGAGAATGTAACTACCGGTGCTGGTAATGATATTCAGCAAGCTACAAATATGGCGCGGCGCATGGTAACGGAGTATGGATTCAGTGATAAACTGGGAAGATTACGTTATACAGATAATGATGAAGAAGTGTTTCTTGGTCATTCAGTCGCGCGGCATAAAAATGTTTCTGATGCAACGGCAAAATTAATAGACGAAGAGGTTAGAAACTTAATCGAAATTGCTGAGAAGACCGCTCGCAAGGTTCTTACTGATAAAGCGGATGATTTAGAAACACTAGCCCAAGGATTGTTGGAATATGAAACACTTAGTGGTAATGAGGTAAGCCAACTTTTGAAAGGTGAATCAATCCTGAGGGATGATGATAGTGATAAGAAAGAAAGTGGATCAATTAAATCGTCAATACCCTCAAGCGGAAGTAGCAGCCAAAATAGCAGTGATAAAAATGCAAATAAAGACTTCAACCCAAAACCACAACCAGAGGTCTAAACACCGTTTTTTTGCTGAACTACCGTTAAATAAGCCCTTAATTATGGGGATTCTTAATGTTACTCCAGATAGTTTTACTGATGGTGGAAAGTTCTTAGACCCATTAACGGCGATTAAGCATGCGGAAAAGCTCGTTGATGAGGGTGCCGACATAATTGATATAGGTGGTGAATCTACTCGTCCTGGTGCCATTTCTGTTGATTTAGAAGAAGAATGCAGGCGAATTTTACCAGTAATTAAAGATGTTGTTAGTCTAGGTGCTGCTGTCTCGATTGATACCCAGAAGTCTAATGTAATGAGGAGAGCGATAGATCTTGGCGTTAGTATAATTAACGATGTAAGTGCGCTTGAAAGTTTAGACTCACGAAAAGTAATATCAGATAGTGGAGTTTCGGTAATACTGATGCATAAACGCGGCCATCCACGTTCGATGATGGAAAATATAACATATGATAACATTATTAATGATTTAATGACGTATTTTTCAAAAAGAATAGAGAGCTGCTTGGAAGCTGGAATTGATAAGCACCAGATAGCTATTGATCCAGGTTTCGGTTTTGGGAAATCCAGAGATCAAAATTTACTTATAATAAAAAATTTATGGCAGTTTAGGGCTCACGACTGTCCTATCCTTGTTGGTTTGTCACGTAAATTTGGGAAACATAAAGATGCATTGGATAGATTACCCGAATCGCTTGCGGTTGTTGTTAATTCGGTTATCAATGGTGCTGATATAGTAAGAGTTCATGATGTCGCTGAAACCAAAGACGCTTTAGCTGCTATTAGATACGAGCATCTGTAAAATACCGTAATAAAATGTTAGATGACTAACTAGAAAAGCTACTGTACTGGTTTACTCGGATTTATTTATTCTTTGGTGTAAAGAGAAAAATATGACTAAAATTTTTGGCACTGATGGAATTCGAGGTAAAGTGAACGTCGAACCGATGACCATTGAAACGGTTCTAAAAGTTGGTGTCGCCGCAGGTATTCACTTTAGAAGAGGAAGTCACCGCCATAAAGTAGTTATTGGGAAAGATACTCGATTATCAGGATATATGTTTGAGTCGGCTTTAACCGCTGGATTTGTTGCCGCTGGCATAGATCCTATACTAGTGGGTCCAATGCCTACTCCAGCGATTGCAATGCTAACGCGGAGTTTACGTTGTGATCTAGGGGTTATGATTTCCGCTTCACACAATCCATACGAAGATAATGGTATCAAATTATTTGGGCCGGATGGTTATAAACTCTCAGACCAGGTAGAAAGTGAGATTACAGGAATTTTAAAATCAAATTTTAGGGAAAAATTGGCGCCCCCAGCTGATTTAGGAAAAGCTATTCGCTTAGATGATGTTCAAGGCCGTTATATTGAATTTGTTAAGCAGACTGTTGCCCGCGGACTATCATTGGAAGGATTAAAAATCGTTTTGGATTGTGCGAATGGCGCAGCCTACAGGGTTGCCCCCGCAGTTTTTTGGGAGCTTGGAGCAGAAGTCGTATCGATAGGAATTCATCCAGATGGGTATAATATCAATAAAGAATGTGGCTCTACTAATATTGAAGTATTAAAATCCCAAGTGCTTATTCATGATGCTGACGTCGGGATAGCACTCGATGGCGATGCCGATAGATTACTGATGGTTGACGAGGAAGGGGCTTTGATTGATGGTGATCAGATTTTAGGAATGATCGCCAAGTATTGGTTAAAAGAAAACAAAGTAAGGGGCGATTGTGTAGTGGCAACCGTTATGTCTAATCTTGCCCTTGAGAATTTCTTAAACGAAATTGGTTTGAGCCTACTTAGAACAAATGTTGGTGATCGGTACGTTGTCGAGGAGATGCGAGAACGAGGATTAAATTTGGGTGGAGAACAATCTGGCCACATTATTTTATCCGATTATATTACAACTGGTGATGGGATAATTGCTGCACTCCAAATTTTATCTATTATTAAGAACTTAAACGAAAAAGCTAGTGATATTTGCCATGTTTTTGATCCTCTCCCGCAGTTGCTAAAAAGTCTTAAGGTTAGGAATTTAAAAGACTGGAATTCAAAGAAACTTCAGAAAGTAATAAGTGAAGGAGAGTTAAAGCTAGGCGAAAAAGGACGAATATTGGTTAGACCCTCGGGTACAGAACCAGTGGTTAGAATAATGGTTGAAGGGGAGGATCTGGAAATGATAAACGGCATCCTTATAAATATTGCAAATGAAATTAAATAGAAAAGGGTATTCACATTGAAGGGTAGGGTCCTTATAATTGCTGGCTCTGACTCAGGAGGTGGAGCTGGAATACAAGCTGATATCAAAACGGTTACGGCTTTGGGCGGCTTTGCTATGACGGCGATAACAGCAATAACAGCTCAGAATACACGTGGTGTTGCTGCTGTGCATGATATTCCACCCTTAGTTGTTGCTGAACAAATTAAGGTCACGATGGATGACTTAGGTGCAGATTGCATAAAAGTAGGTATGTTGAGTAATCCAAGTATTATAGATGTCGTGCATAAAACCTTGCAGCAAGAGGTCCCTGAAGTACCCATTGTTTTAGATCCAGTAATGATTGCTAAGGGCGGGGCATCTTTATTAACAAATGAAGCTGTTGACTCTCTAAAAGAATTACTTCTGCCGAAGGCATTTTTATTAACTCCAAATATACCAGAGGCAATCGCTTTATCTCAGTTAGAGCGGGATTTGACTGATGATTCTGAGCTATTATTAAATGTACTTTTAGGAATGGGCTCTAATGCTATTTTATTAAAGGGTGGGCATAGAGAAGGTGATTTAATTGTAGATTTTTTTCAGGAACACGGACGAAATGTTATGAGGTTTGAGAATCCTAGAATTCAAACCAACGATACTCATGGCACTGGTTGCACTCTAGCATCTGCGATTGCCACCGGAATTAGTCAAAGTTTAACTTTAGAACAGTCTATTATTCGTGCACGAAAATATGTTTATGAAGCAATTATGGCGGCACCGGGTTTGGGTGAGGGTCATGGACCTTTAAATCACGGCCATCTAATACCTAATTACTAATAATTAAATTTTTAAGGATATTGATCTGCAGCAACTTTGAGAAGAAACAACTAGCCAGTTGCTAAGTATTTAATATGCTAAGATAGAAATATATGAGAAGACAATATGAATACTTATAAGATAGCTGTTATTCCGGGAGATGGCATTGGAAAGGAGGTTATGCCTGAGGGGATTAGGGTTTTGGATGCAGTAAGTATAAAATATAATTTCAAACTTTTTTGGGATACGTTCGACTGGTCTTGTGAGACATTTCATAAAACTGGAAGAATGATGCCAAGTAATGGTCTTGATTTAACTAGGGAGCATGAAGCTATCTATCTAGGTGCAGTTGGCTTTCCTGGCGTTCCTGATCACGTGTCCCTTTGGGGCCTCCTGATTCCTTTTAGAAGAGAATATCAGCAATATGTTAATTTACGACCAGTTCGTTTATTTGAGGGTGTTCCCAGTCCACTAGTTGGACGTGGCCCAGGGGACATTGATTTTTTTGTTGTGAGAGAAAATGTTGAAGGGGAATATTCTGATATTGGTGGAAGACTTTATACTGGAACAGAGGATGAAATTGTTACCCAACAATCTAATTTCACTAGGAAGGGTGTAGATAGAATTCTTAGATACGCTTTCGAACTCTCGCAGAGAAGGCCAGGTAAGCATTTAACCTCGGCTACTAAGTCAAATGGTATTATATATACTATGCCATATTGGGATGAACGGGTTGATGAAATGAGTAAATATTATCCAGATATAAAAGTCGATAAATTTCATATCGATATATTGACTGCACATTTTGTAAAAAATCCAGATTGGTTCGATGTGGTGGTGGGTTCAAATCTTTTCGGCGATATTTTATCTGATTTAGGTCCAGCGATAACTGGAACGATTGGTATAGCGCCCTCCGGAAATATTAACCCAGAGGGTATTTTCCCTTCCATGTTCGAGCCAGTTCATGGATCTGCGCCTGATATAGCGGGTAAAGGTATCGCAAATCCTATTGGTCAAATCTGGTCTGGATCGATGATGCTTGAGCATTTAGGTGAGAAGGCTGCTTCAGATAATATAATAAAAGCAATTGAACAGGTTTTGGCAGATGGATCTTGTTTAACCCGGGATATGGGCGGTAAAGCTACTACTCTTGAACTTGGTAAAGCTATTGAGAATGCGCTATAATAATTTTTTTAAAAACGGTAAAAAGAAATATTATTGGTAATTGACATTTACAAAAAAATCTCTAAAACGCGATATGGGCCATTACCTCCCAACGGGTAATAAGCCTATCAGTAAAACGATAGGATGTTCTTAGAAAATAAAATCTTTTTTACTCGGTATTCCGTTTAAGAAATATTATAGATTTTCTTTAGATCCTATCAATTTAGATAGGAGTAACAAAATCGATGTCTATAAAAAAACCTCATAGTAGCCCCTCCAACCCTAGTTTTTCATCAGGACCATGTGCCAAACGCCCTGGATGGTCAGCAGATGCGTTGGCGTCAGCATTAGTTGGTAGGTCCCATCGCTCTAAACCAGGTAAAGAGAGAATACAGGAGGTTATTGATAAAACTCGTATCGTTCTTGGTATTCCCAGTGAATATAAAATCGGTATAGTTGCTGGTTCTGATACAGGTGCTGTTGAAATGGCCATGTGGTCTCTGTTGGGACCCAGGAGCGTTGATGTTCTTCAGTGGGAAAGCTTTGGTAAAGGTTGGGTAACCGATATCCGTGATCAATTAAATTTAGCTGATATAAGAGAAATTAAAGCTGATTATGGTTTGATACCTGACCTAAACACAGTAGATTTTAATAACGATATTGTTTTTACATGGAATGGCACTACTTCAGGTGTTTGTGTTCCTAACGGTGATTGGATACCAGGAGATAGAAAAGGGTTAACGATTTGTGATGCAACCTCCGCGGCTTTTGCAATGCATTTACCATGGAGTAAGTTGGACTTTACCACTTATTCTTGGCAGAAAGTGATGGGTGGAGAGGCGCAACATGGGATAATTGTTTTAAGCCCGCGAGCTATTGATAGGCTAGAGAATTATTCACCTCCGTGGCCATTACCAAAAATTTTTCGTTTAACAAAAAATGGAAAGATTGATGAAGCAATTTTTAAAGGTGCTACGATAAATACTCCTTCAATGATATGCGTTGAAGACGCTTTGGACGGACTAAACTGGGCCATTAGTATTGGTGGGCTCGATGAATTGATAAAAAGATCTGAAGATAACCTAATTGCTGTAAAGCGATGGGTTAAAAGCTCTAAGGATATCGAATTTTTAGCAAAAAATCCAATAACTATATCTTCTACGTCAATATGTATTAGTATTGTCGCCCCATGGTTTAAAAACTTAGATAAAAAAGAACAGTCTTATGCGGCCAAAACTATTTGTTCATTGTTAGATAGAGAGGGTGTGGCGTATGATATTGAGTCTTATCGTGATGCTCCGCCTGGGTTACGTATCTGGGGTGGATCAACTATTGAAACTTCGGATATAGAATCTTTAACTCAATGGATTGATTGGGCTATTGGCGAAGTGGCTGAAAAGTACCTATAACTAGTTAATTTAAGAAAGTAGATTATATAAGGGGTTGGATTATGCCAAAGGTTTTAATAGCAGACGAAATGAGTCCAAGAGCAGAAAAAATATTTAAACAGCGTGGTATAGATGTTGATGTTATCACGGGATTATCACATGATGAGTTGAAGAATTGTATTGGAAAATACGATGGATTGGCTGTTAGATCGGCAACTAAACCAAATGCAGAGATATTGGCAAGCGCCAACAATTTGAGGGTAATTGGTAGGGCAGGAATAGGCGTTGATAATGTCGATATTAACGCGGCTTCAGAAAGAGGAATAGTTGTCATGAATACGCCTTTTGGTAATTCGATAACTACTGCTGAGCATGCTATAGCTATGATGTTTTCACTTGCGAGAGATATTCCAGCAGCAAGCGAATCTACCCATGCAGGTAGATGGGAAAAGTCTAAGTTTATGGGTGTTGAATTATCATCTAAGACATTGGGGATAATTGGTTGCGGTAACATTGGTGCCATAGTTGCTGATCGTGCGATGGGATTGAGAATGAAAGTAATCTCATATGACCCATATTTGTCGGTTGAGAAGGCATTGGACTTGGGAATTGATAAAGTTGAATTGAATAAACTGTTTGAACGTTCAGATTTTATTTCTCTACATACCCCGATGACAGATATGACTCGTGGAATTATTAATTCAGAAGCATTTTCTAAGATGAAAAGTAATGTACGCATAATTAATTGCGCTCGTGGAGGTCTTATTGTTGAAGAGGACCTAAAAGAGGCGATAGAATCTGGCAAGGTGGCTGGAGCTGCCATAGATGTATACGAAAATGAACCAGCAAAAGAAAATATACTTTTTGGGATGGAAAAAGTGATTGCTACGCCGCATCTTGGGGCCTCAACTGACGAAGCTCAGGTTAATGTGGCTATACAAGTTGCTGAACAAATGTCGGATTATTTGCTCGATGGCACAGTTATTAATGCTATCAATATGCCCTCAGTTAGTGCCGAAGATGCTCCAAAGCTTGAGCCTTATTTTAAGTTAGCAGAGCAACTTGGAAGTTTTGCGGGTCAAGTAACGGAAACTGCAATAAAAAAAGTACAAATTGAATATTGTGGTCAAGCTGCAGAATTAAACACCAAACCATTAACTGCAGTCCTATTAAAAGGTTTGCTTACACCGCTTCTTGAATCTGTTAATATGGTCTCGGCACCAAGTGTAGCTAAGGAGAGAAATATTGAAATTTCAGAGGTGACTTGTGAGGATCTTGATGAATTTCAAACAAAGATAACCTTGTTATTAACAACTGAAACCCAGACAAGAGCAGTATCAGGTACCTTATTTGGCGGTAATAAACCTCGTTTAGTCGAAATTAAAGGTATTTCAATTGATGCGGAGTTGGGGCCTCATATGTTGTATATTACAAATGAGGATAAACCAGGTTTTGTTGGCGATCTCGGAACTACACTCGGTAAAAATAATATAAATATTGCAACCTTTAATTTAGGTAGAAATAAAGCGGGTGGTGATGCCATTGCCCTTATAGAAATTGATCAACCAGTAACTGAACAAATTATTGAAAATGTAAGGCAACTACCTCACGTTATGAGAGTTCTACCTCTTAGTTTTTAACACTGGCGCATTGCTCGCTCAGTATAATTCTATATGTTAATGACGCTAAATATTGCCTATAGGCTAATAGAGGTATACATTGAAAAGAAATAAAAAAGTAACATAGTTTATATGAGTTTATGTTAGGTTAAATGGTTTGGGCGTGAGCGCCGCACTACGTCATAATTTAAAGTGCTTTATAAGCGCTACTGACGTTATGTGCGGCGTTTTTAATGGTAGCTCTTTTTATTTAAAGATAGACTTTTAGGAAAATATTATGGTTAACCTGCCAAATAATGTTGATGAAACAGTAAGAATATTAAAAGATGCTGATTACCTCACTGACCGCAGTTTAGCTACCGCGTTATATTTGTCTATTAGCCTTAAGCGACCTCTTTTTCTTGAGGGAGAAGCGGGTGTTGGTAAGACTGAAGTTGCTAAAGTTCTCGCTCAAATTCTCGGTCGTAAACTACTTAGATTACAGTGTTATGAGGGTTTGGATGTAACTACTGCAGTTTATGAATGGAATTATTCAAGGCAAATGATTGAAATACGAATGGCTGAGGCTGGCGGTGATAAAGACAAAAAGAACATTGAAAAACAAATTTTTAGTAAAGAATTTTTAATTAAAAGGCCATTATTACAGGCGTTGGAGATGGGAGAAAATGGTGCTCCAGTTTTATTGATTGATGAATTAGATAGAACGGATGAACCATTCGAAGCTTTTCTGTTAGAGATACTGTCCGATTATCAGGTGACTATACCGGAATTGGGTACAATATCTGCTGTGGAGCCCCCTATTGTAATTATTACCTCGAATAGAACACGTGAAATTCATGATGCCTTAAAGAGACGCTGCTTCTATCATTGGGTGGAATACCCAGGTGCTGATAGAGAATTGGAGATTTTAAAAATAAAGGTTCCAAACGCAGAGGATGTTCTTTCGAGAGAAATTGTTAATTTTATTAAAAAATTACGAAATGTAGATTTATTTAAACCTCCGGGGATTGCTGAGAGCATTGATTGGGCTAATGCTCTTGTTCAGTTAGATTGTTCGTCCCTAGAATCGGATCCTGTTAACAATACTCTCGGAACACTTCTTAAATATCAAGATGATATTGAGAAAATATATGGAAGTGAAGCGTTTCGAATTTTAAATGAGGTTAAAACAGAATTGGCTATTGAAGGCTAAACCCTGATTATGTCTCTTTTAAATGAACATCCAGAAACATGTGCAAAAGAGGATTTGGTTAATACGTCCAAAAGTGGAGGTAAATTATTCGCGAACATAATATTCTTTGCTAGAATATTGCGTATATCAGGCATTTCTATTGCCCTTACCCAAATTACAGATTGTTTAAAGTCTGTTACTTTAATTGGGATATCGACCCGAAAAGATTTTTATTGGGCTTTATTTTCTTGCTTAGTAAAAAATCGAAATGATAAAGAATTGTTTGATCAAGCTTTTTATATTTTTTGGAAAGATCCCAAGATATTGGAAAAATTTAGTAACTTAACATTACCCAACTTTTCTGAAAATGATTTTTCGAATCAAGATGATAAGGAAATTTCTCGCAGGTTAATGGAATCTATATACTCTGATCATAATTTAGAACGTCGGACCAATAAAAATCCCGAAGTCGATTTTGATGCTTCATTAACGTGGAGTGCTGCCGAACAGTTGAGTAAAAAAGATTTTGAAAAAATGTCATCTAATGAAATTAACCTTGCAATAAAAGAAATCCGTAAATTAAAACTTCCTATATCGGAGCTTACGAGTAGACGTTTTAAGTACAGCTACAAGGGTAAATATGTGGATATGAAGCAAACGATTAGGAGTTCATTTAGGTCTGGAGCCGATCTGTTGCCATTAATTAAGCGAGATAAAGTGAAGAAGAAGCCACCATTAGTAGCTTTATGTGATATTTCGGGGTCAATGGAGAGTTATTCTCGCATGTTATTGCATTTTTTACATGCCGTCACAAATGATCGAGACCGAGTTCACACATTCCTTTTTGGCACTAAACTGACTAATGTCACGCATCATTTAAAGTATAAAGATGTTGATGAAGCGCTTGAAAAAGTTGGCGCGGTGGCCTCTGATTGGGCCGGAGGAACAAAAATTGGACAAAGTCTTTTAGAGTTTAATAAAATTTGGTCAAGAAGAGTTCTATCTCAAGGAGCGTTAGTGATTCTCATAACGGATGGCTTGGATCGTGATGAGGGAAGTGGATTAAGCGGGGCAATTCAAAGGCTTCATATGTCCTGTCGTCATTTATTATGGTTAAATCCATTATTAAGATATGATAAATTTGAACCAAAATCCATTGGTATAAGGGCTATGTTGCCACATGTAGATGATTTCAGGTCGATTCATAATATAGCTAGTATTAAAGACTTAAGTTCAGTTATTAGCCGAGATTCGAATTACAATTGTAGATAGCGTTACGTTATCGATGCTTATTATTTAAACCCTGGTTATAAGGGTTGCTTCCAGTTCGTATCAAAAGGCGTATAGGAACGCCGGGCAAATTAAAATCGATCCTAAGTCCATTTATTAAGAATCTTCTATAAGATTCTGGTAATTGGTTTCCTTTGCTTGAAAAAATGACAAATGTTGGTGGCCTAGTTTTCACTTGGGTAATATAACGAATTCGTATTCTGCGACCATTACTTAAAGGGGGAGGGTGGCGCTCAGTCATCATTAAAAGCCACTGATTTAGTTTTGCAGTTTGAATACGTCTATTCCAAATCTTAAATAGTTTGAAGGCTTCTAATATTAATTTATCTATATTTTTTCCAGTCAATGCAGAAATTAATACAGTAGGCAAGTCCGTAACTTGTGGAAGAGATTTCTTTAGACGATCATTTAATTTTTCAATATACACTTTCTTCTTATCAATTAAGTCCCATTTATTAGCCGCAATAATAAGAATCCTACCTTCATCAATTATTTTTCTAGCAATTGTTAAGTCTTGTTTCTCTAACATATCATTACTATCTAATACTAGGACAACAATTTGAGCATATTGGATTGCACGATGTGAATCCAATGCTGATAAGCTCTCTATTTTGTTTGTTACTTTTGACTTTCGCCTAAGGCCTGCGGTATCTATTAATTTTATAGCCCTGTCTTCATACTGCCAATTTATCGATATTGCATCTCTGGTTATACCGGCTTCAGGGCCAGTTAGAACTCTTTCTTCGCCCAATAACTGATTTACTAGTGTTGATTTTCCCACATTTGGCCTGCCTACAATTGCTAATTGGATAGGTCCAAAAAAATCATCGAGCTCGGTTTCGACTTGACTATCAGGTTTGGTAATTTTACTTGGCTTCTGATCTTCGTGATGTGGTGCTATTGCTTGGTATAGGTCTGCAAGTCCATCGCCATGTTCTGCTGAAATAGCGATGGGGTCCCCAAGGCCTAGCTTGTATGACTCATAGAAACCATGGTCTCCTGAGGGACCCTCATATTTATTTGCAATTAAAATTATCGGAATATCTTGTGTTCTTATCCATTTTGAAAAGATTGTATCCAAGGAAGTAATGCCAGCCCTAGAATCAATTAAAAATAATACTAAATCTGACTCTTTGATGGCTTGATTAGCCTGTTTCTGCATTCGCCCTTCCAAACTATTATCAAAAACTTCCTCATAACCTGCCGTATCTATGATATTTATCTCTAAATCGCCAATATTACCTATTGCAAGGCGGCGATCTCTAGTAACACCTGGAGAGTCATCAACTATTGCCAGTTTTTTACCAGCTAGACGATTAAACAAGGTAGATTTCCCAACATTTGGTCTACCGAGTATTGATATAGTTAAAGTCATAGTTTTTCTAAACTTTTAATTTATCGAAAGGCTGTAAGTTCGGCATCATCAGACAAAAAGAATAAGGTATTTTTTGCAATGATTGGACTAATGGTAATTGCATCGGGTAATTTTATTTTGCCTAAGATTTTTCCATTGTACGGTGAAATCGAGAGTGCTTCACCGATAGAATTAGCTACAATCAATCTGTCACTTGCCAATAATGGTCCTGTCCATATAATTCTCCCACTGCGGTCCACAGGTTTGCGCCATTTGGGTAAGGTATTAGTCCAGTGGATGCGTCCTGTTGCACGCTCAAAAGCAACTAATTCATTATTATTGGAAAGTATAAAAATATAATTGCCTGCCACCCACGGTGTTTCAATTCCCCCTATTTTTTGGCTCCATATTCTGCGACCTGTTCTGAGATTTACCGCAATAAAGTTTCGCGCGTTGCTAATGGCAAACACAATTCCGCGGTCAATAACTGGATGACCTCTTATTGCCGATAAACCAATAATACCGGAACTTCGATTCTTAGATGAAATTGAGTCTCTCCACAATTCTTGACCGTTTTCAACTTTAAAAGCAATGATTTCACCCGAGGAAAAAGGAGCAATAACTACCCCATTTTCAACCGCTGGACTTGCCCCACCCAGAAAATTTGTCGTTTCTTCAATTCCCGCGTTCGACCATATAATGTTACCTGTTTTAGAGTCCAAGGCATATACTTTATTTGTAATAGTAATCACGAATACGCGTCCATCTCTAGCTGTCGGGGCCACTCTAAGCGGCGCAAAAAGGTTTTTCTCCCACTTAGTAATACCCAATTTGCTGTCTAACGCTATTACCTTTCCAATCCCAGTAGTTACGAATATATTGCCGTCTAAATATGCTAAGCCACCGTTGATATGATTTTCCTCATACTTGGGAGTTAGGTTACGTCTCCATATTAGATTACCATTATCAATATTATGTGCGTTTATATTAGTTTCAGTGTCCATGGTGTAGAGATGGTCATTAGAGATAATAGGTTGAGCCATAAGGCGCTCGTTACTGCTGGATCCAGTTCCAATATTTATAGTCCATTGTTTTCTTATTTTCTGCCCTATTTGCATATGGTGCATGGCGTGATTGGGGTATCCACCAGTTTGGGGCCAATTAGAATTGTAACTTGGAGAAGGTAGAACAATATTTTTATTAATTATAGTTTTATCTGCTTTGATTATTCTTTCTTGTATCAAAATAGATACTCTTTTTCCTGGTAAAGGCGGACTACCTTTTACACCAATAAACGTATCACAACCAACTAGCATAAAGGCCGAAAAAAAAGTTATCCATTTTAATGTTATTTTCAAATGTGGTATAATATTTATTTTGGAACACATTTGATTTCCTAGTTTCCAATAACTGAGGACATTTCTGACGCTCTCTCTCTTGTTCCATTTGGTGCTGTTTTGTCGTCTATAAGTTCTTGATATAATGCTAGCGCTTTCTCTATGCTGCCCATTTCGTATAATAACATTGCCGACAATTCCTTTGCTGTATAACGAAAGGAGCTGCCCGAGTTTATTAACAACTCTAATTTGGTTAATGAAAGTGCTATTCTGTCTGATTTTGAACTATTAAGAGCATGTAATATAATAGCTATATCCCGATAGATTTTTTCTATATTTTTATCTTGTGATAAATCAAGGTATAATCTGGCTGCCTCATTTTTATAGCCTTTTTGCGACAATATTGAAGCTCGATTAAATTTTGTTAAAATTGAGTAACCTGAGTTGCTTGCTCCTTTAATATTATTTAGAATACTTTGCGCTACATCTAAATTACTTGCCTCTATTGACTTTATTGCCGATGAAAACAGGTTACTTTCTTCATATTTAAGATTTAGCTGATAGGACTCCCAACCTTTATACGATCCCACACCAGCTACCATAGCTATTAATATTCCAATTAATAACTTATTATATTTTTTCCATAGGTCTGCGTATTTTTGTTGACGCAGATCCTCATCGATCTCTTTAAAAAGATTTTCTTGCTCTGGATTGCGATCTGCCATAATTTCAATTCCCTGACGTATTTTAGAATTTTATTTGATGTTTAATTTGATATTTGCCTAGTATATCCCCAATAAATAATACAGATCAAAACACTGTAACTAAAGTTAAAACGTAATCTTTTTATATTATTTTGATATTTTATTCGTAATGATTGGAAATTTCTTAATGAATTAAAAATCTATTAGCTTTAAGTGTTTTTAAAGATATTTGATTTTATAATCAGATAAACAAAATATCTAGGAAATTAGAGTTGGGAAAATATATTTTAATAATTTCAATTTTTTTAAGTAGCTGCGCTGCAGTTAGCCCCGCGCCAGTTACAATGACGGATATGATGGCATTGGATGGAGTAGCAGTAGTTACTACGGGTAAAACTCTTTCAGATCATGTAATTTCTTATTCTTCGGGAAAAAACTGTTCAACGGTTAGGCTGCAAACAGGTCAAAATTTTTGTGAGGAAGACGATTATTCAGTTCCAGAAGAAATTTATTGTTATAATTCTCTAGGTAATGTTAACTGTTTTTCATCTCCACCACCTTATGGAACGGAAGATAAAACCGTAGATCAAATATCGGGTAAGCAGGGACTAATAAGATGAAGTCTTATCACTAATTAGTCATTATTAATATGATTTTTAACTTTGAAAAATTATAGATTTTCTTATTTCTAGCGGAGCTAATCTGTGTTAAAACCCGTAAGTAAAAATTTTTCGATTTTGCTAACTATTCCAATTGGTGGCATTCGCCCTCCAGCCTTAACTTCTTTCTCCGGGCGTTTTCTTATAATAATCTCTATTCCACATTCTCCGATAGGGGTGAGGGATTGATCAAATCTAGGTATATTATATCTATAACTCGCATCTAACTTCTGTACTTTAATAATTTCACTATCTTCCCCAAGAGTTGAAAATAAGTCTAAGATACTGATAGATTTTGGACTCCATGAGTATTTCTTAGAAATAGTAAATGTAAACTTGTGGTCAGCATTCCATGTACTAGGAAACTCTCCTTGCTCGTACATATCTTCATCAGGTACCATTATAATCATATATCCATTTGGCTTGAGAACCCTGAACCAGTTTTGCAGAGCCTGGAATGGGTCATTTAGATGCTCCAAACAATGACTGGAATGTACGAAATCGTATACACAGTTCCCAATTGTGTCTAAAGTCTCAGCATCACCGTCATCTTTTTCCCATATCTTCACACCGTTCATGCGAGGAAAAAGTTCGAGATATAACCCTAGAGGGTCTGGACCACCACCAATATCTAGACCTTTACCAACAAAATAACGATTGGAGAAATTAGGCTCATGCATTCTGCGCATAATTGATTTACTGCATTCTTTCAAATCATACCTCCCACTATAATTTACTTGATAGGTTCCTTAGCAACAATAATTTGATTGTTAAGTGAATATGAAGGTAAAACTGTTGCAACAATTTGATCCGCTACATCTTCCGGAGTTTTTAAAATATTTGGATTTTCACCAGGATATGCTTCGGCCCGCATATTTGTTCTTGTGCGCCCAGGATCAAAAAGATTTACAAGAATTTGTGTATTTTCAATTTCTTTAGCGTATGTATGTACCATCATTTCCAGTGCTGCCTTTGAAACCGAGTAAACTCCCCAAAATGCTCTATGTTGCCTAGCTGCAGAAGAGGTTAAAAAAACAGCTCTGCCAGCATCAGATTGTCTTAAAAGGGGGTCGAGACTACGTATCAACCGCCAATTGGCGTTTACATTAACTGTCATAGTATAATCCCAGATCTTTGGGGTAATATGATTTATAGGTCCCATCGTTCCCAGTAATCCCGCATTAGCTACTAAACCATCTAATTTTCCGAAACGTTCAAATAAAGTTGCTCCTATATGATCTATTTTTTCAAAGTCGGCTAAATCCATCGGAACTAAAGTCGATTTTCCCCCAACTCTTCTAATATGATCGTCAAGCTCCTCTAAACCACCTTGAGTGCGCGCTATTAGAATTACATGTGCGCCTTTCTTTACAAGAAGCTTCGCGGTTGCTGCACCAATGCCTCTTGAAGCGCCAGTAACTAGCACTAGTTTTCCATCTAGAGGTTTTAGGTTAGGCACTTTTTCAATCATAAAAATTCCTGCATGTTATGCGGAGGTTAAATAAAGAAGTTTGTAATTGTAAACTTTTAAACTGATTCAGAAAGTAATGATAGTTGGCGAACATTAGTCTTACTCTCTTGATCTCTTAGTTGTGTAGGGTAATCCCCTGTGAAGCAGTGGTCTGTATAAAATGGATTTCTAGCATCTCGCCCTTTTTTGTGACCCATGGCCTTATAAAGTCCGTCGATACTCAAAAAAGCTAAGCTATCGGCACCTATATAATTGCACATTTCCCTAAGGTTGTTATTAGCAGCTAATAATTGTTTCTGGTTAGGTGTGTCAATACCGTAGAAATCAGGGTAAACAATCGGAGGCGCGCTTATGCACATGTGAACTTCTAAAGCACCGGCATCTCGTATCATTTGTATAATTTTGACAGAAGTAGTTCCTCGAACTATTGAGTCATCGATTAATATCACTCTTTTTCCCTTTACCAATAGAGCATTGGCATTATGCTTAAGTTTAACACCTAAATTTCGGATTTGGTCAGAGGGTTCTATAAAAGTTCTTCCAACGTAATGATTTCGAACAATCCCAAATTCGAAGGGTATATTAGATTGTTTAGCATAGCCAATTGCTGCTGGTACACCCGAGTCCGGTATTGGAACAACAACATCGGCAGATATGGCAGATTCAATTGCTAATTGAGCTCCAAATGCTTTTCGACATTCATACACGCTAAGTCCATTTATTATGCTATCGGGCCTGGAGAAGTAAATATATTCGAAAATACATGGACGAGCTTGTAATGGCGGGAAAGGTTTGACACTCGTTAGACCATCCTCAGTAATTATGACTATTTCACCATTGTCAATTTCTCGAACAAAGCTTGCCCCAATAATATCCAGGGCACAAGTTTCAGAGGCCAATATATAATGGCCATCCAATTTACCTAATACTAAAGGACGGATTCCAAGAGGATCGCGAGCACCAATCAACTTCTTATTGGTTAAAACAACTAAAGCATAGGCTCCCTCAATCTGAAATAAAGCATCTATAAACCGAGATAATGTATCACTGCGCCGAGATCGAGCTACTAACTGGAGAATTGTCTCTGTATCAGAAGTTGATTGAAAAATTGAGCCATACTCAACTAGATCATTACGCAAGCTTAGTGCATTTGTAAGATTTCCATTATGAGCTATCGCAAATCCCCCACCAGCTAGGTCTGCAAAGAGGGGTTGAACGTTCCGCAGAATTGTATCACCAGCTGTAGAATATCTAACATGGCCCACAGCGGCTCGACCAATTAGCCGATCGAGTAGTTTAGCTTTAGTAAAATGCTCACCGACTAGGCCCATGCGTCGTTCGGCATGAAATTGATTACCATCAAATGTGACTATCCCTGCTGACTCTTGGCCACGGTGTTGCAGTGCATGCAATCCAAGTGCTGATATTGCAGCCGCGTCTGGATGACCGTAGACCCCAAAAACTCCGCACTCATCTTGCGGTCGATCGTAATTAAAATTTTTAGTGTTAATATTGCTCATTGGACTAATTTACTGAATTTTACCGAGTAGTTGTATAACATAGTTTTTTTATTATATCGCATAAAATAATTTATATTTTTT
>CENP01238147.1_pt1 | contig 54417 bp, 46 predicted proteins | sample 361281 | NCBI WGS metagenome assembly CENP01 (sample SAMEA2591122, study PRJEB7988) | marine metagenome | biome: marine biome (ENVO:00000447); feature: deep chlorophyll maximum layer (ENVO:xxxxxxxx); material: saline water (ENVO:00002010), including plankton (ENVO:xxxxxxxx) | depth 70 m
ACTTCAATAATTTATTTGGTGATAATATTCGAGTTGGCATTTCTTGGGGTTCATTGGGAACCGGTCAAAGTACTAACCTTTTTACTACAACACTCGAACAATGGGAGAATCTATTATTAACTCCGGGGGTAAATTTTATAAATTTAGAGTACAATCAAACTGTAAAAGATAATGAATGGCTTAAAGAGAACTCGAATATCAAAATCCATAAATTAGAGGGAATAGATCTTTTAAACGATTTAGATTCTTTAGCAGCAGTAATTAGTAATCTAGACCTAATAATTTCAATTAATAATATAAATAGCAATTTAGCCGGAGCTATTGACATTCCTACTTTTACTCTCGTTCCCAACTTTTGGTATTATTTGTTTGGAACAAAAACTGATTATTTTTTTCCAAAATCTAAAATTTTTACTTGGAAGGGAAACAACAATCAATCTCACTCAATTCATAACGCTAATAAAAATCTCAACCTATTAATAAAAAAACTACCACGAGCTGAGAGTAAAAGGAATGCATTTAGACAAACTTTAGGGCTGGAAATCTGAAAACCTACCTTGGCCAATTAAATTTTTCAAGGAGGCTATCAGGTGTCATAGATTGTAATTTATCTATTTGGTTGGAATTAAACTTATCACGCCAATAATCTAATCTACCCTTCACTTCGGTGGGAGGACGGATAGTATCATCGACCATATTGCCAACAGGATAATCCGATCGGTCTAACCCGTAAAAATCTACAATGCTTTGATAATATGCGATTGGATTTCTTTTGAATTCTTCAAATGTGATAATTTTTATATTAAATTTATTATTTTTATCCTCAGCTATATCACACCACTCCTCAATCCAACTGAGCCAATATCTTTGGTATACATTCTCAATTTGCCAATCAATTTGCTCTGAAAACGATTTTTGATCATAATCAATCGGTAAATCATTATAATATACTCGATTATATATCCAACTCTTCTCTGCGTGCATTCTGTAATAATTAGATAAAAAGGCTTGCCTAGGGTCTCGAAGATGCAAAATAAACTTCGTTGTCTGAGATTCTGATAAAGCATGTAAGTTTTTTTTATTTGCTCGAGAATGAACATAGGTGACACCCCCTCCTCGAGAAAAATCGTATAAATAGCCCAATGCCATATCATGCTCTATAGGTGTTCTTTCAGAAGCAACTTCCACCCGAGGTGTTTTAGTAATTTTTGCAATTTGCCGTATAATGGTACTTGAGCCAGCTCGAGCAACAGATATCATTAAGATAGATGGAGTTCCTCTATTGATAGCCACCTGGCGTTTAACTAAATCTTCTTTGGTAGCTGCTAAATCAGTAGGTTCATAGTCTTTGCCAAACTGCGACAACTTCACATCCATAAATTTAATTAAATCTTTTTGGCTCTTTATTTTCTTCAATAGAAGATCACATTCTCGCATGGTCTCCTCGTTTTGCTTAGCTTTACTCAAGGAAGTAGCTTTGCTTAAAGTATCCTCAGATTTATCTAGGTGATTGTTTTCAAGAAGCAACATTGCTTTTAAAAACAATAAATTCTCATTATCTGGATCATAATCTGTTAAGATATCAATAAGTAAAATAGTTGTATCAAAATCTTGGCGTTTCAAAAGCAAATCTAATGTTTTTTGCAAATCTTCCTTGGATAATGATGTCTTAATGGAGGATAATATTATATCTTTCATATTTGTAGATAACTTATCCATTGTGCGAAAACCCTCAACTAATCATATTATGCTAATTTTTATTATTCGTCATATTTACCATATTTATTATTTACTTATAAGTTGTTAAACTTATCCAAACTTCAAGCGAGAATTTATACTAAATACATTATTAGGTTTAAAAAATAATTAAATATGAACAATGATCTAAAAACATCAGAAATTACTATCGCTACAAGTATAAATCCGGATAGCCGAATAGATATACAAAAAGAGGCAATTGAGAGTTGGATAAAGGCCGGCTTCCGAGTAGTTTCATTAAATGAAACTAATGAAATTAAGAAATTATCAAACACTTTTAGAAATATAGATTTTATTCCACAAATACGAACTGCTAAAGCACTGTTTGCGAAACCCTACATATATATTTCTGATATTTTGGCGTATCTGAAAACGCAAAATAGTCGTATTAGCGGTATTATAAACTCTGATATTTATTTTAAAAATACCGAAAGCTTTTCATCCTTCCTGATCCAAGAAGCAGAAAACTCGCTAATATTTGGCCCTCGACTCGAAGTTAAAACGTTTAAATCGAGCGACGGTAAGATGGACCCATTTGGTTTTGATTACTTTATATTCGATAAGAAGTTGATGTCAGATTGGAAAGAGTCTCGTTTTTGTATTGGTCTACCAAGCTGGGATCATTGGTTTCCACTTGTCTCAATGTTTAATGGTCGTAACTTAAAAAAAATAATCACACCTTTTGCTCTACATACTATGCATCCTGTTTCGTTAAATCGAAGTGTTATTCCCTTTAATATAGAGTTGATAAACCAAACGATAAATTACGTTAAAGTAGCACATAAAGACCACCAAAATACTGAATCAATAAAAATAATTAATCTTTTTAACCAAATTAATTTAATAGAGGAATATGAAAATATTCTATTAGAATTAGAGGATAGGAAATTACTTAATTATGATAAAAAACTTGAAAGCTTAGAGAAGATGGCAACTTTCTGTGATAAATTTAGTTCCTACGTTATTAAATTTCTTAATAAAAACTCAACACATATGAAAATTTGATATAGATATCTGTATCATCTATAAAAATCAATAATTAAGTTAAGTTCTTTATCTCTTTTATTTTAGTTTCTTGATCTGTCTCTAGAGCAACTCAGAAGAGTAGCGAGAATCTCTTTAAAAGACACTATAAATGAGTTAAGTTGTTCTTTACGTCAGTTTTTAGGCATGAGAATGGGTAAAGCTTAAATATTTGTATCTAATTTAAAGCTAATTCTATTCAACCCACAATGCGCAGCCGAATCGGTAACATTTGAACTCCATAAGTTTTCTTGTTTGACTTCAGAAGGCATTTCTAATCTTCTCTCGATTGAAATCAAAGTTTAGAGATAGAAGTTATAAAAATGAGTAATGGAATTGTTGTTTGGATCACGGGGCTATCAGGCTCGGGAAAATCAACTATATCCCAACGGGTTGTTGAAATTCTTCGAACGCGCGGTCAAAATTGTATTCTCTTGGATGGGGATGAAATTCGGAAAGTATTTCCTCAAAGTCAATCAAGGTATAACCGAAAAAACAGACTGAAAAATGCTCGGCGTAACAGTGAGTTAGCCAAGTTGCTCGCTGATCAGGGTTTTACGGTAATTTTTGCAACTATGTCTCTATTTACCGAAATTCAAGATTGGAATCGAAGTAATTTTCCAACTTATATAGAAGTATTTATCGATGTTCCACTAGAGATATTGAAGATACGCGACTCCAATAATCTTTATTCACGTGCAGAGCAGGGCCTAATCAACAATGTAGTCGGTATAAATCTGGATTACGATGTTCCAAAACATCCTGAATTGGTGGTTGATAATTCAGGCGATATTTCAGAAATCGAGGGCATTGCCCATAAGATTGCAAGAATGCTCATGTGAGGCCCAAACTAACAATACTTGGGATTAAAATTTTGAAAAATCCTAAAAAGAATTAGGAAAACATTTTTGGTTTTACTAGTTGGGATAATAGAGGGGGGGGGATCACTAAAGGGGAATATAATTATTGTTTCAAGATCATCAGTATTTCTTAATGAATGATGAAATTTTACTAGTTTAGGAGAGCACTCTAGTATTTTTTAACTTATTTTAACGGTTTATTTAATAGTTTTTAATGTTCCTTATAAACCTAACAAAACATCTAATATATTATAGTTTGCGCGGTTATCACCTTTACAAACATCAACCAATTTATTTTATTGATGCTTTAAACTTTCTAATTCTTTTTACTTAGTATTGATTTTGAAATTTTTTTTAATCACCATCTTTTTTACTAATTTTGCTTGGATTACTTTATCTCAAAAGTATTAAAATATTCTATTAAAATAGAAAACAGCAAATTACTCAATAATGATGAGAACTTAGAAAACTTTGAAAAGAAGGCAATTTTTTGTAATAAATTTAGCTCTTATGTTATACAATTTCTAAATCGAAACTCGGCACAAATAAAAATTTAATTTAAATATTTAAACATAAGATTTGGGTTAAATATTTTAGTAATCAAACCACATCATTTGGATCGAAAACAATTATTTTACTGCCATCCGACTCTAAATCAAAATCGACGTGTATAAATTTTTTCAACCTATTTCTTACTGCCGTCTGATTTTCTGGCTGGACAATAAAAAGCATAAATCCACCTCCTCCGGCACCAAGTAACTTACCACCGGTTGCACCTGCCTCAATTCCAGCATCATAAATTTCATCAATTTCAGGGGTAGATACTCCTTCTGCTAACTCACGTTTAATTTGCCAACCTTCATGCATAAGATGGCCCAAGTTCGTTACTATACCAGTATTCTCCTGTAGGATTTTTGTAGCATCATTTGTAAAGTCGTTGATTAAGTTAAGTTCTTTATTTTTGTTTTTAAAATTTGCAATCTGTCGCTCAGCTAACTTTCCAGAATAGCGAGAAAATCCGGTAAAAAATAACATGAATGAGCCAAGTAATTCTTTACGTTGCTTCTTAGTCACAAGAATAGGAGAGACCTCATAACTTCCATCTGAATTAAAACTAATTCGGTTAAATCCTCCATATGCTGCCCAGACCTGGTCCTGACTTCCTACTGACTCCAACATAATTTCTTGTTCAATTCGAATAGCTTCATCAGCTAATTCCTTCTTAGAACTCATCTGTCCATTCAGGGCATTCAAAGCATTAATAAGCCCAACACTGAATGATGAGCTAGTACCGAGGCCTGATCTCGCTGGCAAATCCGCATTATATGCAATTTCTAGACCCGTATTAAACTGTTTTTCTTTAAGAATAGTTCGAACCGCAGGGTGTTCAATTTCATTTATATCATCTACTAGTTCAATACGGGACCATACAATACGGTGTTTATGCTTAAAGAATGGTGGCAAATAACGAACACTCAAATAACAGTATTTATCGATAGTCATACCGATAACCGAACCACCATTCTCTAGAAACCAATCGGGATAATCTGTTCCACCACCAAAAAGGGAGACACGGAAAGGGGTTCGACTTATGATCATAAGATATACTTCCTAATTGAAAAAATTCCCTAAAATATCAGGTGCTTTTGAAAGTGCGTCCGGTGTACCAATATCTAAGAATTCATATTTACCTACCATAGCTCCAATAACCCCCGGACCTTGATTATTTAGATAATCCATCTCCAGTGATGGGCCTACAGCAGAAATCTCGTTTATTGAAGATCTATTAAAAAAGTATACACCAGCATTAATATAACCTGGATTGGAATTATTTTCTTTTTCAACAAAAGAAATAATTTTATTTTCAGACGAAAGCTTTACAGTTCCGAAACGACTAGTGTCATCTACATAGCCACATATAATCGAGGCTTTATTTCGTTCACTTAAATGAAAATCGAGGAACGCACATAGGTCCGCATTTACAAAGCTATCTCCATTTAAGACTAAAATGGAGTCTGTTATTATGTGACTCCTAGAATTACTAATAGCGCCGGCTGTACCCAAAGGGGATTCTTCAACTACTATCTCGAATTCCATTGATACTAATTTTAATGAGGTCAAATAGCCTATAATTTGGTCTGAGAGATAACCCAAGCTAAAAATAACTCTTTGCGCACCGTAGTGTTCCAACCACTTCAGTAAAAGATCTATATACAATCTTTTACCCAAAGGAGCGAGTATTTTAGGTTTGCCCTTTAGAGCTGAGGCTACCCTTGTCCCGCGACCTCCCGCCAAGACAATAATATCAACTTTTTTTAGGCAATCTCTCATTATTAAACACTAACTATTTCCATAAACTGAATCTCTTATCATTTGATAACCTTTGACTAGCTCTCTAATTCCATCATCTAACGAATACGTTGCTAAAAAGCCTGTGCCTTCGATTTTTCTATTTGAAACCATGTAATCTCGCTTGTCTGGATCTTCGCCAATCTTAGCTTCTGAAAACTCAAACCCTGGCACAAAACCCTTTATTTTTTCACATAGTTCTAATTTTGATAAATTAGCTTCAGACAAACCTACATTATATGATTGTCCGCGCATCGCTTCAAAATTTTCAATACCATGTTGAAATACTCTCGAAACATCCCTAGTATGAATGTAGTTTCTCTTAAAATGACTTTCAAACAGAACTAACGCTCTATCATTCACGGCTCGATAAACAAAATCATTTACAAGCAAGTCCAAACGCATTCTTGGCGCCATACCAAATACTGTCGCTAATCTAAAACTAATACTATTTTCTCTTTCTAATACAAGCTTCTCAGCCTCAACTTTAGTTCTTCCATACAATGTAATTGGATTAAGAGGAGTGTTTTCATCACATATTTTACTTGCTTGACCGATACCATAGCCAGAATTGGTAATTGGCATTAAAACTCGTTGTTCACGACTCATCAAGCCGATCAATGAGTTAACAGCATCTACATTGGTAGTCTTTGCTCCTATTGAATCATTATCACACATAGGGGCACCAACAAGTGCAGCTAATGGAATTATTATGTCAGCCATCCTTACAAGTGGTTTAAGTGTAGAGATATCTCGTACGTCGCCCCTAGTCATTCTAAAATTTATATTTGAACAGATATGAGCTAGACTATTCTGACTAAACATAAAATTATCTAAAACAGTTACACTATGACCCATCCCCAAAAGCTGCGGCACCATGATCGAACCTAGGTATCCAGCCCCACCAGTAACTAAAATATTATATTTCTCTGCCATCAAAGCTCCCACTAAATCTTGTTCAAAACATCATATAAATAATTAATTTCGTTTGATAAATCAAAAGGGTGATTGCCAACAAAAAAACCTCTGTCATGAGCAAGGTTTGCATTAACCAAGTTCCCCTGAATTTCATAATCAAAATATTTAATCACCTCATGCCTAGTGAAGCATCCTCCTGTTATCATTCTATGCCCAATTTTTGCAGATTTTAATTTTAATAATACCGACTCTCTTTCAATATTAAACTCTGGGTTTAAAATAATTGTGAAGCAAAAACTAGATGACTTACCGTTTTCGCACTGAATAATAAATCGATCATCATTTCCAAAAAATTTTTCGAAAGTTTTTAAATTTTTTCTTCGTATCTCCGTGAACCTTGGTAGCTTCTTGAGTTGTTCAAGGCCAACAGCCGCATTTATTTCCTGTGGCCTCACATTATATGCTGGTAAAATAAAACGATAAGCCTCAAAAAAGTCATCATCATACTTTTCAAATAACTTTGATTTTTCAGGTAAATCCCTTGTCCATCCGTGTGATCTAATAGATCGCGCTAATTGGTTTATTTCAATATCATCTGTTAAAATATACCCACCTTCTATCGTCGAAATATGATGAGAATAGAAAGAACTAAATGTCCCAAAATCACCAAACGTTCCAGTTTTTTTCCCATCTATTTCCGCATCCATCGATTCGCAATTATCTTCAAAAAAAATAAGGTCATTTTCGTCTGCAAAATCTCTAATAACATCCAAGGCCGCTGGATTCCCAAGAATGCTAACTCCAACAATCATCCGTGTTTTTTTAGTTAATGCTTTCCCAATCAAACCAACATCGATATTCAATGTATTAAGGTCTACATCAACAAAAATTAGTTTAAGACCATACTGTTGGAGAGGATGATAAGTCGTCGACCAGGATATTGATGGAACAATAACTTCATCGCCAGGATGTAGTGGCTTATGCTCACGATAAAACATAGACGCCACACCTACTAAATTTGCAGAAGATCCAGAATTAAACATAATAGCATATTCACTTCCAAAATATTTTGCAAATTTCTTTTCATATTCTAGAACCTTAGGCCCCATGGTTAATTGACCTGAATTCACAACCTCTTGTATTGCTTTTTTTTCTTCGTCATCCCAGGTATCCGCAGCTAAATCATAAATCATTGTATTTACTATTCACTATATCTTGAAGGAACTGGCATATCTTTGATCACACCCTCCTTTTGTAATTCGTTAAAAACTTTAGTCACGCACTCGAGGAGACCTTGCCCAAAATCTATACTAGGGTTATTCACTAATTTTACACCAATTGATGGAGAGAAAGAATAAGGAGTTAAAGCATAGTGTCCTGGATATTCTTCTTCTAGCATTTGAATATCAATTTCATTATTTAGAATTTCTTTTATAAATAATAGTAACTGGGAATACCTGAAACGCTCGATACCGGTTAAAATAACGCTCTGTTGAGAGAACTTTTTATCCGATAATATATCCACGCTTAGTTTCGCAGCATCTCGACCATGAACATATTCACGCTCTTCTGAACCATCACCTTTAAAGCTTATTTTTCCCTTCGTTAGTGCTTCTCGTAAAATTCGATAGATCCTATTATTTCGATCAGCTCTCTCACCGTATACAGAGCCATACCGAACAATCGTAAAATCTAAATCAAACTGCTCACCATACTGTTCAACTATTAATTCAGAAGACTTCTTTGAAGTTCCATAAAATGCTCCTTTCCGTGAAAAAACGTATACGGAACTCGCATATAAAAAGCGATCAACACCCTCCTTCCGAGCAGCTTCAAGTATGTTGAGATTGCCTAAAACATTATATTGAATAGTTGCAACTGGCTTATCGATAGAATCGTTTAAATCAGCTAGTCCAGCAAAATTATATATGGCATCCTGTCCAGTAACTGCATCTCTAACAGCTTTTACATCTAGAATATCTCCCATAATTTGAGAAACCCCATCATTGATATATGGCGACTTCTTGATATCAAATACTGTAACTTCATGATTTTGCAACATCAATTCGTCGACCACATAAGAGCCTAAAAAACCAGCCCCACCAAAGACAATAACTCTCATAATTTAAATTCCTAGTTTCGAAAATCTGAAAAAAAACTAATAAGATGGGAAATAGCGCTCCTTCCCATTTCTAAAGTAGCTTCACTAGAAGATCCGCCAATGTGCGGAGTGCATACAAGGTTCGGTAACATTAGCAACTCCTTATCATCGCAAGGTTCAGTCTCAAAAACATCAATGGCCGCGCCAGCTATTTGGTTCTCTTGGAGAGCAGACTTTAAATCAGACTGAACAACAAGCCCTCCCCTTGCACAATTTATAAAATAACTTGTATCCTTCATTTTCTTGAATACTTCCAAATCAAATAACCTGTCCGTGCTTTGGTTAAGAGGAGTATGCACTGTCAAAATATCAGATTGTTCAAAAATATCATGTTTACTGGAATAAATGAGATCATTTTCTTGATAATAATCAGTCTGATCTATTATATCATTTACTAAAATTCTACAGCCAAATGGTTTTAATAACTTTACCAGATCTTTTCCAATATGACCTAAGCCTATTATGCCAACTACTTTACCAGATAATTCTTGACCTCCATTTTTAGACCAATCGTTAGCTTCTATTAATTTTCTTGATGAAAAGAAAATATTCCGGGTCAATCCTATCATGTAACAAAGAACCAACTCTGAGACGCTGCGACGATTGAGACCACCAGACCAACCGACTGAGACCCCATATTTCTTTGTTGCATCTAAATCAATATTATCAATACCAACACCAAATTTTGATATAAACTTTAAATCTCGGCATTGATTAAGAAACTCCGTATTAACAGGTTCTAAGCCTGCTATTATTGCGATTGAGTCGCCAACAAATTCAGCAAATGTGTCTGTTGTAAAATTAACCCCATTTTCATTAAATTGAGCTTTTGGAAACTGTGACAATAGTTGTGCTCTTAAATTTGAATTTTTAGAAAAACTTTTAGAACAGACCTTTATGAGCTCATTACTAATCATTAGCCTCTACCTATGAAGAAGTTCATTAGCTGCTTTGATAACATCAAAGACGGAGATACCATATAAATCATGTAATTGATCCCTATCCCCATTAACAACAGAAAATCCATCTCTCATACCCAATCTCTTAAGTGGTTTTAAAATCATATAATCAGCCAGTGTCTCAGCAATAGCACTACCCATGCCGCCATCTAACAACTGTTCTTCAAGAGTTAGGATTGCATTATATGAATTTAGCACTGCACTCAATTCACTACCATTTATCGGTTTAACTCGAAATAAATCTATTATTCCTACATCAATACTCTGAAGTATCAATTTTTCGCGAGCGGCCAATGCTTTATTCATTAATGCACCACAACAAACAATCGCGAGTTGTTTAGCCTTCATAATATGACTAAACCCAACAGCCATATTGGGCCTAAAGTTTCCATCGTATATTGGCGGCTGCGCTTGACGATCTAGGCGAAGATAGCGGAATTTTGGTTCTGCTATAGCCTTTTCTATAATGACCTCTGTCGACTCAGCATCACTCGGAGTTAAAACCTCAATTCCATTTAATGCTCGCATGCACGCTATATCTTCGGGAGTGAAATGAGTGAGTGTAGCGTGATCATAGCCAAGCCCTACCCCAACCGAGATCAACGTAACAGGCAAACCCATTGAAGCAATAACGCACTTTATCTGCTCGTAACACCGAGCAGTAATGAACGGAGCCATAGCGTACAAAAAAACTCTTTTACCGCTAAGCGCTAACCCTGATGCAAGATCTACCATGTTTTGCTCAGAAATACCTGCATGGATAAACTGATTTGGAAACTTCCGACGAAAATCATCTAAAGACTTAGCCCCTAGATCAGCACTTATGAATAAGACATCCTTATCTTTCTTCGCTGCTTTGGCTATAGAGTTAATGACAATATCCCGCATTAATTGTGGTGGAGATTCGTTAGTCACGGTCATTATAACCCCAATTCCAATCGAGCTTGCGCCATTTGTTCTAAATTTGGCATTTGATTATGCCATTCCGATTTCCCCTCCATGAATGAAATACCTTTACCCTTAATTGTATTCGCAATTATTACTGAAGGTTTACCAACTACTTGTTTAATTTTCTCGAATGTTCCTAACAATTCATTAAAAGAGTGCCCATCAACCGAAAAAGTTTCCCAACCAAAGCTCCGCCACTTATTTTCTAGATCCCCCAAAGATAGAAGTTCCTCGGTGTGTCCCAAGATACATAATTCATTTCGATCAACAATCGCCACTAAATTATCAAGTTTATGATGCGCTGCAAACATTGCACCCTCCCAGATTGACCCTTCATAACACTCACCGTCTCCGAGGATAATATAACTTTGATATTTTTTAAAATCATGACGTGCAGCAATCGCAAATCCTGCTCCCATCCCGATTCCGTGCCCTAAAGAACCTGAAATACCTTCGATACCTGGGATACGATAATCAGCATACATGCCAAGTAAACCACCTGGCTCAGTAAACTTAAGAAGTTCAGATTTAGAATAGAAGTCAAAGTCGGCAAGTATTGGGTATTGGACCATGGCAGCATGCCCCTTACTCACGATAACTCTGTCACGCTCAGGATCTTCTGAACATCCATGTTTTATATTCATTACTCCTCCGTAGTAAAGTGCCACCATCACTTCGACACATGAGTAACATGAGGGAATATGTCCTTTCTTCTGTCTCATGACCATTTCAAAGAGCTCTTGTCTGAGCCATAAAGCCTTATTTTCTAGATCGTTAATTTTCAAAAAAATATAATCCTCGTTTTTTACAACCTATTCTTATGTTTCAAATTTAAATAATAGTTATTTATTCAAGTAATTTTCGCTTGAGTGGAATTGACGCCATATCATTTATGTGACCCAAAACATTATTACCAAATTTATTTCTAATCATATCTAAATAAGGACCATGGGAAAAATATTTTTCAAAAGCTCTATCTCTAAAGTCTAAAATCTGCGCTGCACTGCAATGCTGATTGGCTAATGGTTTTGCATTATAACCGTGTTGGGAAAAGTCCTTCCAGCTATCAGGTAGTGGCGTTTTGAGTCTAATGGCGTCCTTGTATAGCGGGGATCCAGGATATGCCATTGCAGAATAGAAATTTGCAAATTCGCAATTTAGCTCTAAAGCGAGTTCCAGCGTTTGTTGCATTCGTTCCAAATTATCATCAGGCAATCCAAAAATATAGTTACCAATTATATAAATACCTGCTTCTTGAATCCGACGCACAACGTCTTTTATCTCGCGATTCCCATAAATTTTATCAGCACCATCTCTTACGTGCTCACTGCCACTCTCAATTCCAAGGCATAACCAATTAACTCCAGCCGCTTTTAATTTATCGAGAAATTCATCATGTACAGAGTCTACTCGCGCATAAGCCCAAATATTGAGCTTGTAATCTCTTTTAATCAGCAAATCACAAATTCCAAGGACATGTTTCTTATTCAATACAAACATTTCATCAACAAATTTTATATTTTTGACCCCATATTTTTCTACGAGGAGATCTATTTCATTGACCACAACTTCTGGCGACCACATCCGATAGGAAGATTTTCCAAAGGGCGCATTAATGCAACAGAAGTGACATTTGTAGGGACACCCCAAGCTTGTGTGTATAGCCGCATAAGGTGACCTGTTTTCGATGTGATCAAAACTATGCCAATTGTGCGCCCGATATTTTTTCATGGGCAAGAGATCCCAGGCAATACCGGGCATCTCATTATCTAAGTCGGCTATCAAGGGTTCAATCGATGCGGGTGCCACCACTTTATCGTCATAACGCGACCATAGACTTGGAATATTACGGAAATCATTTTGATTAGAGTTTATAGCCTCAAGTGTATTAAGAATGGTTTTAGGCCCCTCCGAGTCGCAAACAAAATCTACGGCCTCTTCTAGCATTGTTTGCTCAGGTAAGGCTGAAGGATGGGTGCCCGTCATTAAAATTTTTGCATTAGGACTAATGCTTTTAATAATCCGCGCAGTCTCGCCAGCAGCAGTCATATTTTGAGTTGAAGCTGAAGGCTGAAGTCCATAGCACACAATAACTATTAGCTTCGCCGAATAATCACTAGTTACTTTAACTGCAGCCTCCTCAGCACTTATCTCTAGAGCGGGAGAGTCTAGTATTGCAACAGTAAAACCTTTACGACGTAAATAGGTCGCAAAGAGGCCAGCAAAAACTGGGGGTTCAATTGCCGGGAACTCATCACTTAATGCCTGATAAATTTGTTTCCTATCACCAGGATTGATAAATAATACATCTACACCCTCGGCCATCGAGAAGGCTCCTTTATATTTTATTATATTAGCCGTCCTTAAACTATACTCTGTGAGTATTAATTAATCGTGACTCGATTGGCTGGTTAATTAAATAATGTCATGATTTCACCAATGTCACTCTCTCCCAGACCTAATGCGTCCAACTTTTTGAGTGTTTTAGCAGCTAACTTAGCCATTGGAAGGTTAGCATCATTTTCTTTACCCAATTTTATTGCGGTATTAAGATCTTTTAGCATAGTGTTCGCATATCCAACAGTCGGCTGTGTAGACCTCGCAGCAAAACGGGGACCAAGCGTTTGAAATGGTTGGGAGTCAGCCCATCCCCCTTTTAAGGCTTCTGGCAATTTAAATGCATCAACAACTTCAGATTTTTCAGCAAACCGAATACATTCGGCAATAGCCACTATATTACTGCCAACTATTATTTGATTACAAAGTTTGGCTACCTGACCTGCCCCAACATCACCTATTCGCGTAAATTGCTGAGAGAGATTTTTAACGATAGGACGTATTAGATCTATATCCTCAATCAAACCACCGGCCATGATCGCCAACGTACCATTTGCAGCACCCTGTATTCCTCCAGAAACAGGGGCATCAATCCAATTAATACCAGTTTCATATTTTAATCGGTTAGAATACGAAATTGTGGATTGAGGGTCTATTGATGAAAAATCGACGACTAATTGACCTGAAGTTGCAGATGCCGATATTCCTTCAGAGCCAAAGACAATTTCCCCAACAGCTTTTGAATCTGTCAGGCATAACATAACAATATTTGCTTTCTCTACGAGTTCATTAATTGAATGCGCCTCAAACGCACCGTGCCTTAGCGGTTCTAGCAACTTTTGTTTCGTGCGGTTCCACACCCAAACATTATAGCCAGCGCTTAATAGTCTACTTACCATGGGAGTTCCCATAAATCCTAATCCTATAAATCCTAAATTAGGTTTCAATCGACATCTTCCATATTAATAACTTTTTCACTGCCCCATTTTACATTACCACTATGTGTCACAGCACCTAAATTCGCTGGTCCAACCGTCATTGCATATTTTTGCATCGACCCCGCTAAATCGGCTAGATCCGGTTGCACCCACTTTTTTCGTCTTTTAGATAATTCCTGACTGGATACTCTCACATTTATTGTTCTCTGATCACCATCAATGCGTATAATATCTCCATTTTTTATTAACCCAATCACCCCCCCTGCAGCAGCTTCAGGTGAAGCATACCCTATACACATACCCCTGGTTGCGCCTGAAAAACGTCCATCGGTCAAAAGCGCTACTTTTTCGCCCATTCCTTGTCCATAGATTATAGCAGTAAGTCCTAACATTTCCCGCATCCCAGGGCCGCCCTTTGGGCCTTCATTTCTGACTATAATGACAGATCCCTCTGAATAAGCTCGTTTTTTTATAGCTTTCATGCACTCTTCCTCACTCTCAAACACCAGAGCTGGTCCTTCATGAACTAGTTTTTTCAGACCTGCAACTTTGAGAAGTGCCCCGTCCGGACATAAATTACCTTTTAAAACGACAACTCCACCTGTTTCTGATAATGCCTGACTTCGATATAGAAATACTTTGCCATCTGGCTTCCCGACAAATTCGAGTGCATCATGGAGGATTCTACCATCCGCCGTAATGCAATCCCCATATATCAAATTATTTTCCAACATCTCTTTCAATAAGACTGGGACGCCCCCGACCTCATATACATCCTTAGCATGATAATTTCCTCCAGGTTTTAAATTAGCAATTAAAGGCGTGCGATCAAAAACCTCGGCGACGTCGTCGAGAGTAAACTTTATCCCTGCTTCGTGAGCTATAGCTGGGATATGTAAAGCAGCGTTTGTTGAGCCCCCAGTAGCCGCAACAACAGCGCTTGCATTCTCCAAGCTCTTCCTAGTAACTAAATCTCGCGGCAAGGGACCATTATTTTTGATATTCTCCATGACAACAACCCCGGCCCTTCTGGCGACAGCAATCCTTTCACTATAAACACTTGGGATCATGGAGGATCCAAGTAAGGCTAAACCTAAAATCTCAGAGACCATACCCATCGTATTTGCAGTGAATTGACCGACACAAGCACCAACAGTCGGCAGGCAAACTCTCTCGAGTTCATCAAGTTCTTCAACTGTCATTTTATTTGTCATTACCGAACCCACGCCCTCATATGCGTCGAGAACGCTAACCGCTTTGTCTCGCCAGAGACCGGGAAGAGCACTACCACCATACATGAACATCGAGGGGATGTTACAACGAACCATAGCCATCATAATACCTGGTAAGTTTTTATCGCAACCACCAAAACCGACAATTCCATCGTAAGCATGGCCTCTAACAACAAGTTCAATACTATCTGCAATTACTTCCCTCGAAATCAACGAAAACTTCATTCCTTGATGATTCATAGATAATCCATCGGATACCGAAATTGTGGTAAATTCACGAGGAGTTCCCCCAGCTTCTTGAATTCCAGATTTGGCTGCCTTTGCCTGTGGGGTAAGATTCATTACGCAAGGTGTCGTTTCACCCGCAGTGGTTACAACTCCAATGAAAGGCTTAGATATGGCTTCATCATCAAGCCCCATTCCTCTCAAAAAAGCCCTATGCGGAGTTCTATCCAAACCTAATGTAGTTACGTGCGAACGAATTATATTTCTGTCTTTTTTTACCATGAATTAAACCAAAAAAATAAAATCTAGAGAACCTCTTCAAAACCTTGTAGATTTATCTCCCATCAAAGTTTTTGGAGCAAACCCGTCTTATGTCATACGATAGTAAACTAGATCTTTTCATCGACGATAACAATATTTGGTCGCAAATATTTATGGAAGGCAAAGTTTCAAATGGCAAAGCTGCACTATTCTTAGATCGAGATGGCATAATTATTGAAGAAATCGGATATCTGCATGAGGTAAAAAAAATTAGGGTAATACCCGAAATAAATCCTATCATAAAATTCGCCAATTTACTCTCTATTCCAGTAATTATAGTTACAAATCAATCCGGAATTGGTCGAGGATACTACTCGTGGGATGACTTTTACAAAGTTCAGAATACTGTTCTAAAAATTCTTAGGCAAGCAGGAATTATAATTGATGCTGTTTTCGCATGCCCCCACCATAAAGAAGCTAAAACTCCTTTCCGGCATGCCAACCATCCATTCAGAAAACCAAATCCTGGCATGCTTAAAATGGCGGCGAAACTTATGGGGATAGAGCTCTCCAAATCATGGGTTATTGGGGATCGATCCAGTGATATTTTAGCGGGCCTTAATGCTAATTGTAAAGGTGGCATCCATGTACAAACCGGTCATGGAAACAGTGACACTGAAATACAAGCATCATTAAAGATTAGAAAACCAAATTATCATGTAATATCGGTAGTCTCACTCAACGAAATTACTGGTGACCAACTATTTGGATAAAAAGACAAATAAACTATTCATCATAAAATTCATCTCCATTAAGTCTGATATAAGTTTTACGGTTATGATTTTTTTCTATTTTTCCCGAAAAACCTTTTTTTATTCATTCAACAAACAAACGGAAAGTGGGGTGTCTGCTTAGAGCTTTTGGCTTTAATAGGCACGTCCCTATCATCTATTTCAAAATGAATGGTTCTGCCACTGGTTTTTAAGATACAGTCATAAATCAATTTTTGCTCATCTTGCCTAGTTTATGACTTTGCATTTCAATAACGAAATTTATTTAATTTTAATATCGGCATAGCCGATACTATCCCTACAGAGCCATATTTGGTTGACCTAAACTATTAATAACATCCATGGATAAACGACGCATTTTTATATCCTTCAATAGAATAATTTCCACAACGGACTCAGGATTCAACTGTTGGTTTAATGTCTTGTTTGTGAATTCAATTAGCTCAGACTCTTGATTTGGTTGTGACAATAAATTACTCAAAAGTTCACGTCTAATGAGATTAGGAAACGATAAAAGTTCTATCAATAGCAGTTTTTTAACATCTTTTGAGATTTTGATATTTTTAAACATATTATCCAAGCAAAAACTATATATCCCAAAGTCTAATTTTCCCGCAACATTGTCCGTAAAATTTCTAAATTCCTCAATGAACGGCTTAGATTTAATATCATTTTCGATTAATTTTTTTATGATAGTGAGAAAATTCTTATAACGATCTCTAGCAGGGCTAATCCTACTGCCAAGTTGAGCCCCCAAATCACGTATTTCATTAAAATCAAACCTAGAGTCAATAATATTTTTTGCTCTAGCTCTCACCGGATCAGATAGTGTTTCATTCTTTATTAATTCGAAAAGGCGCTCATATTTCTCGCGGCCGTTGCCGTCCATGGTTGATAAGGTCCCGCCTAAAGGCATTAAAGCGGCTTCGGCGACCAAATTATCCTTCGAATAGATAGCTGCCATAGCAGCAGCCTCATGTAGAATTGAGTTTTTAATAAAATCATCTGTAATAAAAAATCTAACATCATTCTCAATTGTTAAATACCGGCCAAGCTTAGCACATGCAAGAAAATGATCCGCCAGATCTTTTTTTAATAATTTAGTATTGTCGTTACTGGCCATTTAACTACTATTTCATAAAAAATAAAATAAAACTAATATTTTATCTTAAGAGAACAACATAAATAAATGAACTATCTAAATGAGTTCATTAATTCTTTTAACTATATGCGTTGTTGTATCCAACTTCTTTAAATAATTTTCAATATAGCGGTCTTCAACCACGCTTCCAAGTAAGCTCGCATAATTCTCTTCAATCAATGAATGAACAAATCGCTCGTGTTTAGGCGCCAGAAAGTCAGCTGGCGCAAATATATGGGTTGGTTTTCCCAAAGAACATATTTCTGAGCACATAGAAGTCGAGTCACCCGTTACAATAAACTGGTCTGAATAAGACAAAAATCCCATATATGGATTTTCATGAGAATCACATTTCTCATTGTCATAAACGTATGCTGGCTGAATGCCTCGATCTTCAAAAATAGCCAGAATGGAGTCAAGTATTTTACCCGTTCTAGGGCTAGTCGTAATAATTAATTGACCATGACTTACTAGGACCAATTTAGAGACAAGCTCTCCTAACTCTCGCGTATGATTGATAGAAAAAGGTCGCCTTTTCGTTGGGCCGCCAATGAATAATCCAAAGATAGGTCGTTGCAATGATCCAAAAAAATCCTTCCAACGAATTTTTGCGTTTAATATTTCTTTATCTTCTGTAAAACTGGGGGCTCCAATTATTCTTAAAATATTTTCTTTTTCTTCCTTTAATTTATCATGCTTTGGTATCACTATCAGACTAAAGTTCTTATGCGCGAAGGCTCCCGGATCCATTATTTGTACTAACTTACAATTTGGAGCATTGGTTTTCTTTATATTTATTGCAATAGCAGCCGCTCGCCTACCCGAAGAAATAATCAATTCCGGCCATGGTGGACGTAATTCCTCTTGAGATTTTTTATTTAATGAAAGTTTTGATAGTTGGCTCAACTGAGTAGGTAAATTGGCCCAATATTGCCATGCCATTTCCTTAATAACGAATGGCAATTTAAGAGACTTAGCAACCGCTAGAGCCTGTTTTCCAGTTCCAGGGCGCTCATCAACCAACACCCATATTATTAGTTCTTTTTGCATTTTCCGAGCAACCAACCTATTAAGACTATAAATTTACATTTCCAAAATGCAATCTCACATTACCTAAATATTTTTTTAAGATATACTGTAACAATTTAAAAAAGTTAAAAATTTAATCTATCAAACAATTGCAACATACTCGAATCTTTCGTAGATTTATCTTACATACTATACATTATGTGATTAGAGGTAGTAAATGAGTGATGAGACTAAAACACTCGAAGAAGAGATAATCGCGGGGCAAACGGCTAAAATTTTACTCGACATTAAAGCCGTAAATTTTAGGCCACGAGAACCCTATCTACTAACCTCAGGTTGGGCGAGCCCAGTTTATATAGATTGCCGCTGGGTAATTTCTTTTCTGCAGGAACGACGAGAAATTATAAAACTAAGCGCCCAACTTCTTCGGTCATCAATCAATATGAATCACGTTGATCTGCTTGCAGGAGGTGAAACTGCCGGCATTCCATACAGCTCTTGGCTATCAGAAGAATTATCAAAACCAATGTTATACGTAAGAAAAAAACCAAAGGGTTTTGGTCGTAATTCTCAGATTGAGGGAAATGTAACTGAAAATTCTGAAGTTTTACTCATTGAGGATTTGGCAACAGATGGTGGTAGCAAATTAATGTTTGTAGATGCCTTGAGAGAAAGCGGTTTAGTTGTAAAGGACATATTCGTTGTATTTTTTTATGGTGCATTTCCGGGTACTCAAGAATCAATGGAGAGAGCTGGAGTAAACCTGCACTATTTAGCAAATTGGTGGGACGTATTAGATCAAGCAGAGAAGGGAAACTACTTCTCGGATAGCGATCTATCTAACGTTCGGAAATTTCTAAAAGATCCAACTAGATGGTCAAAAGAGAATGGCGGTAAATGAATCAATGAAGGACTTAGTTACAATAATACAATTTCTTAATTTGCATTTTATCTAAAAAAAAGACTATATTTTAGAGTAATATTGCGATTTGATGTGTTAACGATATATACAGACATATTTTTTATGATATTGTTAAATTAATTTTTTTGAGATTTCTAAATAGAACGATAGGGGAATACTATAAATGGCCGATGAAAATAAATTTAACTTCGATAATAAACGTGAAATGGACGCCGCGGCGTTTTCTCAGGCTGCTTATGTATTAGATCAGGCGCGGCAAAATATGGATGATAATGAACTTGCTGAAAGAGCCCTAAAATATAATCAGCTGCTGTGGTCAATTGTGCAAGCAGATGTTTCAGCAAAGGATAACAGTCTCCCAGAAGAACTGAAGGCAAATTTAATGAGCCTTAGTATTTTCGTTGACAAACAAACAACTGAAGGTTTGAAAAAAACATCTAGTGACTTATTTGATAGTCTTATAAACATGAATCTAAATATTGCTGAAGGATTAATGGAGACCGAAAGTTAAAAAAAACTAAAAGTGCACAGAAAGAATATTAAAGAAAGATAATACTCTAGATATGCTAAGTTTAAAATATGGCACTAAGACCCGCTTTTAATTATAAAATAAAAAAATATCATCTCCAGTAACAGAGATACTTGATTGGTTACTTTGGTATAATTTTCTTAAAAAATACCTAAATCAAGCTGAGAAAATATAGTGTGCCATTAAGCAGAAAATATAATTGCACAATCATTCTATATTTAAGGCTAAATCATGCCCACTAATTCTTCACCATTATTATATCCTGTCATCTTATCCGGTGGATCGGGATCTCGGCTCTGGCCATTATCTAGAGAGCTCCATCCAAAACAACTGCAGTCTATTCACTCTAATTTGACCTTATTGCAAGAAACAGTAATTAGAATTTCTGAAGATCAATTCGCTGACCCTTTAATAGTATGCAATGAAAACCATCGCTTCATTGTAGCAGAAAATTTAAAAGCAATCGACATTAAACCAAAATCTATTGTACTTGAGAAAGAGGGAAGAAATACCGCTCCGGCCGCTGCGATCGCATCCTTAATAATAATGCAGCAGACGGAAAATCCAATAATATTGCTCGTTCCTTCGGATCACGTAATTCAAGATGAAGTAGCATTTAGAAGCTCTATAAATAAAGCCCAAGAAGCAGCACGCAATGGTTCAATAGTTACTTTGGGAATTACCCCTACCCACCCTGAAACCGCTTATGGGTATATCAAAAAGTCCAAACCAATTGAAAATTGTCGCGATTGTTATCAGATCGGATCATTCATAGAAAAACCCAGTGCAGTTAAAGCCCAAGAATTTTTGCTCAATGATGAATATTATTGGAACAGTGGTATCTTTATTTTCAAAGCTTCAGTTTTTCTTGATGAATTAAAGAAATTTTCGCCAACAATTTATGACAACTGTCTGGCATCTGTGACTAATTCAATTTCAGATACCGACTTCCAGCGTTTAGATTATAAATTTTTTAACTCTTGTCCATCAATTTCAATAGACTATGCTGTAATGGAGAAAACACACAGAGCATGCGTCATACCCGTAGATATGAAATGGAGTGATGTTGGATCTTGGGATGCTCTATGGCAACTGCTTGATAAAGATGAAAATGGCAATGTCTTATCGGGGGATGTTTTAGTAGAAAATACATCAAGTTCTTTGTTACGGTCTGAAGGAAAACTTCTAACTGGAATAGGGCTAGAAAATTTAATCGTCGTATCCACCGAGGATGCAACACTCATCTGTAATAAGGATTCTGCTCAAGACGTAAAAACAATAGTCAATCAACTCAAATCTGCAGAAAGACCTGAGCATGTATCTCATACGACCGTTCATCGTCCGTGGGGCTGGTATACGATAAAAGAAAAACAAAGTAATTTTCAAATAAAGGTTATTAACCTTAAACCAGGAGCAAAGATTTCTCTTCAACTCCACCAAAAGCGAGCAGAGCACTGGGTTGTTGTTAAAGGTATAGCAACCGTTACCAAGGGAAGAGAGAGATTCGAGTTAAAAACGAATGAGTCAACGTATATACCGATTGGCATTAAGCATCGACTTGAAAACAAAACTGAAAATGAATTGAAAATTGTTGAAGTTCAATCCGGAGATTATTTGGAAGAAGACGACATTACTAGATTCGATGATAAATATGGTCGGAAATAATGTCGGTTAATAATAGTTCACTGTCTAATATCGATATTAATAATGTGATACATCCTTATACCAATTTATCCTCTCATCAAAAAAATGGTCCAAAAATAATTACATCAGGCAAGGGTATTTACGTTTACGACGAGGCTGGAAAAGAATACATAGAAGGCTTATCAGGGCTCTGGTGCGCTACATTAGGTTTTCAGAACCAGCGTATAGTTAAAGCGGCAACAAGAGCCATGGAGCAATTGCCATTCTATCATTGCTTTGGCGGCAAATCTCACCCTAATGCAATTAAACTAGCAGAAAGTCTAACTAATTTAGCTCCTAATCAAATGTCTAAAGTTTTTTTTGCTAATTCTGGGTCTGAATCAAATGACACCGCAATAAAAATTATTTGGCATATCAACAACGCTCTTGGCCTGCATAAAAAAAAGAAAATTATCGCTCGTCATAAAAGTTATCATGGTGTGACCCTTTTTACATCTGGACTAACAGGATTACCAAATAATCATCGAGATTTTGATGTTCCATTCGAAAGAATAATACATGCCGATTGCCCCCATTATTATCGCTACGCTCTCAAAAGTGAGACAGAATACGACTTTACAAACAGATTAGTCTCCAACCTGAGAGCCATTATAGAAAAAGAGGGTCCAGACACGATAGCAGCTTTTATTGCTGAGCCTGTTATGGGAGCTGGCGGCGTGATACCACCACCAGAGTCTTATTTTACAAAAATCCAACCTGTACTCAAAGAATATAATATATTATTTATTGCCGACGAAGTTATCTGTGGCTTCGGGAGGACAGGAAATATGTTTGGTTCTGAGACATACGATCTTAAGCCGGATATAATTACTGTGGCTAAGGGTCTCTCCTCCGGATATCTTCCAATCTCTGGATTAATGCTCACAGAAGAAATTTTCGATCTTCTAATGTACCAGAGTAAAAAGATAGGCGTTTTTGGTCATGGTTTTACATACGGTGGTCACCCCGTATCATGCGCTGTCGCCCTTGAAGCACTCAAGATTTATGAAGAAACTAATTTAATCAGTCATGTGCAAGAGATTTCACCTATATTTGAGACGGAACTAAAAACATTGGAAAAAAGCCCGTTAGTTGGTGAAGTCCGACAAATAGGTATGCTCGGTGCGGTAGAAATTGTAAAAAATAAAATGACGGGAGAACCTTTCAATACTAGCGATAAAGTTGGGCCCCTTTTAGTTGAATTAATGCAAAAAAATGGTCTAATTTCCCGGGCAATGGGCGATAGTATAGCTTTTGCACCTCCTCTCATAATAAATAAAAAACAAATCCAGAAGATGGTTCTAATCGTAAACCAGTCTATAAAGCAGTTATACAAGTTGCTCGGAAATAGTGGTAAATTGTGAAAAGTATTGCTTAGTAGAGTGTTTGTACTGAGATCATTCTCAATTAGGTATTGTGGTTACTATATATTTTGTAATAAAACATAAACAGGAGGCCATGAGAAGGCAGCATGAATTATGACAATTTCTTTGCGGAAAAAATTAGTGACCTTAAATCAGAAGGCCGCTATCGTATTTTTGCCGATCTAGAGCGGGAATGCGGCAATTTTCCATTTGCAAAAAATTATCAGGGTCAAGCCGCAGAGAAGGTAACTGTTTGGTGCTCTAATGATTATCTTGGAATGGGCCAAAATCCTTTAGTTGTTAATGCGATGCGGGAAGCGCTTCTCCGTTGTGGAGCCGGGGCTGGTGGGACACGGAATATTTCAGGCACAAATCACTATCATATTTTGCTCGAAAAAGAACTCGCAAATCTTCATCGGAAAGAGGCTAGTCTAATTTTTACATCTGGTTATGTAGCTAATTTAACAACTCTGAGTACGATCGGACAAATGCTACCTAATTGTGTAATACTATCAGACTCAAACAATCATAATTCGATGATAGCAGGAATTCGTCATTCGCGTTCGGAAAAAATTATTTTTAAACACAATGATGTATTGGATTTAGAAAATAAACTTATGAGTTTGGATAAAGATTGTCCTAAAGTTATTGCCTTTGAGTCTGTGTATTCAATGGATGGAGACATTGCGCCAGTTAAAGAAATATGTGACTTGGCGGAAAAATATGGCGCGCTAACATTTCTGGATGAGGTACATGCGGTTGGTCTCTATGGTGCAAATGGTGCAGGCGTTTCAGAACGTGAAAATCTAATGAGTCGTATTGACATCATACAGGGAACTCTTGCAAAAGGTTTCGGTGTTGTTGGAGGCTATATTGCCGGTACAAATAATGTTTGTGATTTTATCCGATCATATGGAGATGGTTTTATATTCTCCACATCAATGCCACCAGCGGTTGCAGCGGGTGCATTAACGAGCGTTAAGCACGTTAGAGCTCATCCAGAACTTCGCTCTCGACATCAAGAACGAGCTTCGCAGCTTAAAAGCATGCTTAAAAATGCGGGCATCCCTTTTATGCCTTCTGTAACCCACATTGTTCCAGTATTGGTCAGTGACCCTGTTCTTTGTAAACAGGCCAGTGATGAGTTGCTTTATAATCATAATATTTATGTTCAGCCCATCAATTATCCTACAGTTCCGAGAGGAACAGAACGTCTTCGGTTTACACCAACACCACTGCATAACGATGAATTAATGATTGATTTAGTTAAGGCACTTACTAACGTCTGGAGAGACCTCGGCATTAAACAGGCAGCTTAAAAAATAAAACTATTTAGAGATGCCAAATAGTTGGGTTCAAGTTATTTCAACAAAACCTAGTTCATTGATAAGTGCCCAATTATTGAGTAATACTCGCGCAGATATCCGGCGGGGCGTTTGATAAAAAATTGGCACCTAATTTATTATTTTATCCAAAATATTTCTGAGTTAAACTATAAAACATTTAATACTAAAAACTATTTAAAAATTTTATAATAATTGGGATCTATGTACTCGGATAATACTCTAACTCCACGAGAATCAATACGATTATGTGCATTAGGCATACTAGCGGGGGATAAACTCGATGGCCTAAACAAAATGAGATATGACGAACTCGTAGAGTCAGTTAGAAATTTTGTAAGCCGCGTTACTGGGCCCTCTTTAGACCTGATGGGAGATTCTATTGAACTTCTCAAATTTGAGGGATTAATTGTAGAAGACCAAAATACCGAGCCCCTTAATCCCAATCTATTAATTACCGAAAACGGCATTAGTGTAATGCGTGAACTTCTAAACTCGAATATTAGATCTGGACATAATGAATTAAATCAACTTATTGTCGCCCTAAAGTTTCATTTTTTTCATCATTTAAATATTGATGAGCAGCTAGAGCAAATAGATATCATGAAAGAAACCTCTGAAGCTGAACTTGCTCGCTTCGAGGATTTATATTCATATCAAGAGGATCATCATGAACACCTTAGTGGATGGCTGGAGCACGAAATCAAGAGATTGGGAATGAGGCTTGAGTGGCTTAGAAACTTTAAGAGTAAAATTGAGGGAAAGTAAGTTTAAAGACAATGCCAATTTTTACTATTTTATTTCGTATAGTTTATAACTAGGACATATGCTGGCCACCAGTTACCCATATTTCTGATCCGGTTACATAGCTTGAATCCTCGGAGCACAAATAAAAAACTGAACGAGCCACATCGTCTGGCGTGCCCATTCGGTTTAAGGGTATTCTAGGAATAAGCATTTCATATTCAGGCTGGATCATTTCGGTCGAAATTTCACCGGGGGCAACAGCATTTACTCTAACGTTTAAAGCCGCAAATTCATTTGCCATCTCTCTCGTAAGTGCTGAAAGAGCTGCCTTGGAACTAGAGTACGCGGAGCCAGCAAAAGGATGTATCATATGTCCGGCAATTGAGGTTAAGTTGACGATAGCGCCTTGACCTTTATGAAGCGAGGAAGCAAATCCTCTAGCTAATTTTAATGGAACAAAGAAATTCAGCTCAAAAGCGTCCCGCCACGCATCTAAATCACCATTTAAGCACCCAAGACGCTCGCTGTTATGTGACTTAGGAGATATCCCAGCATTATTAACCAAAGCGGTGAGCGCCCTCCCCTCTAATAAGGAATTTACGACTTTTATAAAGTTATCCAAACTATCAGTATCTGTTAAATCAGCTAAGATATGTGTTATTAATTTATTATCAAAACCTTCAATATCAGTTATAGGGTTTCGCGCACAGGAAATAACTTCCCAACCGCGGGCTAGAAACAATGATGCAGTCGCATAACCAATTCCTCGGCTAGCACCAGTAACAATAACTGTTGGCCTTTCAATATTCATGATTAACGTGTAAGATAAATTAGTAAATTTTGCTAGTATAAAAGAAATAAACAATAAAATAATATATGTGCTCACAATTTCAGATAAATTCAACAACAGAAAAAGTTATTGCCAAATTCAACATTGATATACACTCTAGAGAGTCCAATATTAAAATAAATAAGTCATTAGTTAAGCCAACTGATGAAACAACTGTAATAACAGCAAGCAACACCATAACTTCACTTAAATGGGGACTTCAAACAAACTGGAGCTTAAAACCAATTATCAATGCGAGAGCCGAAACACTTCTCAAGAAAGCATTCTTTAATCCACTAATTAATAATCGGTGTATAATTCCAGCGACTTCTTACTATGAATGGAGGAAAGCTGGTAAGTCTAAAATTAAAACAGAAATTAAATTCGGTAAAAAAGATATATTTGGTTTTGCTGCACTACATAATAGTAAAAGCTTTACAATAATAACATGCAAACCGCATGACTCAATTAAACATATACATAACCGAATGCCAGTAATTTTATCGGATCTTTCAACTGAAAAATGGCTATCTCAATCTCTTTATTTAAGACAATATTCAGAGATTTTAATACCGTTCGAAGATGAACAATTTCATATAAAAGAATACCCAAGATTACCAAAGCCTTGTTTTAAAAATCAGCGAGACCTATTTGAATAATAAATTAGGCAAACCAAGTTCTAATTTAAAAGTATCAACGATTCCATTCCTGAATATCACCAACGTTTGGCTCAAAACTTTCTGGGAAGTCAGGCCGCCAAGGTTCCTCTGACTCTGCAACCGGAATAACCTTACATAATAAAGCGCGTAATTGATATGTTCCCATAGCCGAGCAATATGGCGGCTGCATACTCGTCAAAGTATTCGCATTCGACCGCCAATTTCCATGGTCTGGGCTGTCTTCTTCAGGAAACCACCAACCATGCTGAGCATGAATAACATTTGGATCTATGCCCTTAAAAATCTTCACTTTCTGCCGGCATCGTCCACGTTCAGTTTCAATGGACACCCAATCGCCCGCTTTAACGCCGAGAGATTCAGCGGTATCTGGATGTAATTCACACTCAGGTTCTGGGCGCCCCTTCCTTAAAGTTGGCATCTGTCGGAATTCAGACTGGAAAAACATAGGAATACGGGCCCCAGTAATTAAAATAAAGGGGTATTCTTTTGCAAGCTCAGGCGTACTATATGGGCTCTCAGGGGGTTCTTCAAAATATGGTAGCGGATCGATACCCTCTCCTTCTAGAAGAGTAGAATAAAGCTCAATCTTACCAGTTGGGGTTTTAAATCCATTCTCTTTATATTTGTGATATTTAAACTCTGGCTGTACCCAACCTTTTTCTTTTAACTCATGAAATTTCATACCGAGTTGATCACTCAATAAATAATCAAAAACTTCCTCGGGGTCTTCAGTGCAATGTTCAACTCCAAGGCGACGACAAATCTCGGTCATAATTACCTCATCTTGGATACACTCTCCATACTGTATTGTTTTTTGCTGAACCGAAATAACATTTTGAGCATAAAATGGTGTCGCTACAACCGTATCAACTTCTGCCCAAGTTGAGACAGGTAGTATTAAATCTGCCAACTCCGCAGTTGGCGTCATATAAAGTTCTGCAACCATTAGATAGTCAAGGGATTTTAAAGTTTCATAAACGAGTTCAACCTCACCATAAGTAGAAAGAGCATTATTGCCAAAAATTAGCCCTGCTCTCACTGGATAGGGGTTACCCGATCGTATTGCCTCAAATAACGTAGGAATATGAGCAGAGGGTAATTGTGCTAATTCACCACTCAATACTTTAAAGTTTTCATATCCTAGACGTTTCTTTTGTTGCTCTTGGGGCATCTTGTCAAATAGTTGAGGGAATGGTGGTATTGGCGTCATGCCAAATGCCCAACTTCCGGGGTGATCTATGTTACCGGTTATTGAGGGAAGACACAGAAGTGCCCTGACGGTCTGAAAACATGCTGGAGTATGTTCAATAGCGCAACCCCACTCCAGCATGGAAGGCTTAACTGTGGCATAAAGACGAGCTGCTTCTCTAATTTGATCAGCTTTACACCAAGTAATAGGCGCAGCCCACTCAGGGGTATATTTTTTAACGCGTTCAGCTAACTCGTCAAAACCATGCGTCCACTCGTCAACAAAATCATGGTCGTACAAGTCCTCTTCGATAATCACGTTAAGCATAGCAAGGGCTAAGGCATCATCGGTCCCAGGACGGAGTTGTAACCAGATATCAGCTTTTCGAGCTAACATAGTTTCTCTAGGATCTACGACGATGGTTTTGGGTTTTCTCGCCAAAGCTTCTTTCACTCCAAACCCCATCTCACCATCTGGACTTGAATATAGTGGATTATGTCCCCAGAACATGATCAGTTCAGGCATTTCCTCATTTGTATAAACACATACCGGTAACTGGCCCATCGTTAGAACACTACCATGAACCCGAGGGCGAAAACATTGAGCAGTCCCAGGCTCGCACCAGTTTGGAGTACCAATTGCATTTGCAAACCTCGAAACATAAGCAAAATGATGCCTGCCTGTTCCGGTTCCAACCCATATACTTTCATCTCCAAACTCTGCTTGGGTTTCTTTAATTTTTGAGACTATTTCATCGTAGGCTTCATCCCAGGTTATACGTTCCCATTTACCTTCACCCCGCTCCCCCACTCTACGCATGGGATATTTTAAACGTTTAGGATTATAGATTTGCTCCAGTGCAGAAGCGCCCATGGGGCACAGCGCACCTTTATTCATAGGATGTTCGGGATCACCTTCAATTTTTATGATTTTCTCATCTTCAATATGTAAAAGAACGCCGCAACCACCATGACAATTTCGACAAGTACTCTTCTTTATGATTATATTTTCTTTAGCATTAAATACGGTGTTTTTTAGAATTTGGTCCATTAGGATCCTCGAATACTTATTAAAATTACAATCAGTTAATAGCAGATTTTTTCGAATAATTACAAATATAATTAAGGAACGAAAGGATATCACTTTCTAGGATCGAGTAGGCACTAAAATTTTGTAATGATCTTTAGCGCAAGATAATAACTCCACTCTCGCCACAGCCAATCGATACAAAATCGCCTTTCTCGGCGCAAGAAGTCAAAACCACCTCACCGAAACATCTATTCTAACTTTACAATAGCCAACAAAATAGACATCATAAACCTTTACGATGTAAGATAACAAATATACACTCTGGCAAATGGAATTATTTAGGTAATCCCAGAAAATTTGCAAATAAAATTATTTAAATACCTCATGGAGATAATTATGAAGAATAAATTTTTAGGTGTAATAGTTGCCTCAGCAACTTTAGCACTAGCTGCCTGTGATGGCGGTATTTTTCCAAAAGCAGCAAAAGATAAAGAAAGTGTCCCTGTTTCTGCAACAAAAACTAGCACATTAGATGATGTAAAAAAACGTGGTCATCTTAATTGTGGTATTAATACTGGATTGCCTGGTTTTGCTTACACAGATGATAAGGGTAATTGGCAAGGATTTGACGTTGCATTCTGTCAAGCTCTTGCTGCAGCCGTTCTTGGTGATCCGAGTAAAGTAAAATACAAAAATTTAACGGGTAAAACTCGTTTTCCAACTCTCGCTTCAGGTGAAATTGACGTATTGTCACGTAACACAACTTGGACATTACAACGCGACGTAGAGCTTGGCTTTACATTCCTCGGAGTTAATTACTATGATGGCCAAGGTTTTATCGGAAGAAAATCACTTGGTTTAAAAAGTGCCAAAGAACTTGATGGCGCTTCTGTTTGTATTCAAACCGGAACAACAACAGAATTAAATCTTGCCGATTTCTTTCGAGCCAACAATATTAAGTATGAGCCAGTTCCAATCGAGACGAACTCAGAAGCAAGAGCGGGTTACCTTGCAGAGCGATGTGACGTATACACAACCGATGCATCTGGATTGGCAGCAACAAAAAGTACATTTAAAGATGCTGAAAAGCATATGGTATTTCCAGAGATTATTTCTAAAGAGCCACTGGGGCCACTCGTGCGTCAAGGTGATGACCAATGGGCAGACATTGGCCGTTGGGTTCTCAACGCCCTAATTGTTGGAGAAGAAATGGGCATTACGAAAGCGAATGTAGCCACTATGTCAAGCGGAACTAAGAACCCAGAAATCAATCGACTTCTTGGTACTGAAGGTTCCATAGCAAAATGGTTAGGACTAGATCCTAAATGGGCTATGCGCGCAATTTCTGTGAATGGCAACTATGCAGAAATCTTCGAGAAATATATTGGTAAAAATACACCTCTAGGATTAGCTCGTGGACAAAATGCTCTCTATAACAAAGGTGGCATTCTTTATGCTCCACCTGTTCGTTAAGCATTAAACTTCATTATATCCCGTCTGACCGTTGTTAATCTCAGACGGGATATTATTTTTGTAACTGTAGGGATCTGAATTTGGCCCAAAATCGAGACCCGTCCATAAAGAAAACCTTTCGGTTAATACAACTTTGGACTGATGAGCGTTGGCGAGGACTAATATTTCAGTTCCTATTATTATTAGCGCTTTGTATACTCGTCGCATTCATAATCTCAAATACAGTTCAAAATTTGAAAACTGCTGGAATGGCATCAGGCTATGATTTTATATTTGATACAGCCTCTTTTGATATTAACCAGCGATTAATTGAGTATTCATCAACTTCAACTTACGGAAGAGCAATAATAGTTGGAGGTTTGAATACAATTGTTATAGCCATTTTAGGTATTTTCGCCTCTACGATCATAGGTTTTATCGCGGGGATCTTGCGGTTATCCGGCAATTTTTTGATAAGTCGTTTAGTTGGTATATATGTTGAGTTTATCCGGAATGTACCCGTTTTATTGCAGATAATTTTTTGGTGGGTAATTTTGCTAGCCCTACCAAAAGTTCGCAACAGCCTCTCAATCGGCGAGTCAATATTTTTAAGTAATCGGGGTGTCAGGCTCCCTTCCCCAATTTATGAAGATGGATCGTCATGGGTATTGGCTGCTTTTATTATCGCAATAGTTCTTAGCTTAATAATAAAAAGATGGTCATTTAAACGTCAGGAAATAACTGGACAAATACTTCCAATAGGAATCATCATGCCAGCCCTTATTATTTTTCTACCCGTGAGCGTATATTTTATGCTTGGCCAACCTATCGGATTTGAAACCCCGGTAAAGAGTAAATTCAACTTACGCGGGGGTTTTAACGTGACGCCAGAATTTGTAGCACTATGGTTGGCTTTATCGACATACACAGCAGCGTTTATATCTGAAATTGTAAGAGCAGGAATATTATCCGTCTCAACTGGGCAAAAAGAAGCAGCTCAGGCGCTTGGATTAAAACAGAACATTATAATGAGAAAAATTATTTTGCCACAAGCACTAAGGGTTATCATTCCACCCCTTACAAGTCAGTATCTTAACCTTACGAAGAATTCATCTTTAGCTGTGGCTATTGGATATCAAGATATTGTTTCAATTGGAGATACAGTACTCAATCAAAGTGGTCGGGTCTTAGAAGTTATATCAATTTTTATGTTATTTTACTTAACCCTCAGCTTAACCACCTCAGCATTTATGAATTGGTACAATAAAAAAATAAATTTGATTGAACGATAATGATTTCATCGAAAATAAGCTATACTGGCTCGAATAAAAGCAGGCCCCCGCCACCAAATACTGTGGGCGTTATAGGCTGGATGCGTTCAAATCTTTTTGGCGGATCGGTAAACACCTGTTTAACATTGATATCATGTTATATACTCTGGCTGATTGTTCCGCCCTTATTAGATTGGACCATTTTTAATGCCGACTTTACTGGTGATGTAGGTGGAGAATGTACGACGGAAGGCGCATGTTGGGCTTGGTTAGACCAACGTATTTATCAGTTCTTGTATGGTTTTTATCCACCAAATTCCTACTGGAGGGTAAACCTCACTATTATACTTCTTTTCCCCGCATTGGCCTACGTCCTTTTTGATAATTTGCCCTTTTCTAAGCAAGGCCGCTGGTTTTCTCTGGCGTATCCTTTCGTAGCTACTTTTTTGCTTATTGGTGGATTTGGACTTGAGGGGATTACAACTGATAAATTTGGTGGGTTTATGCTTAATCTCGTCGCAGGAATATCTGGTATAGTTCTATCCCTTCCGATTGGGATTTTATTAGCATTGGGGCGACGCTCAAAGCTTCCAACCATTAGAATACTGTGTGTTTCCTTTATAGAGTTTATCAGAGGCGTTCCACTAATTACTTTATTATTCGTCGCAGTTATCATCCTTCAGTTATTTCTTCCGCCCAATGTTACTCTTGATCAACTTGTGCGTGTCATGATCATGATTACACTTTTTGCATCAGCTTATATGGCAGAAGTAATTAGAGGTGGTCTTCAAGCTATACCTAATGGACAATATGAAGCGGGCAAAGCCATGGGACTGGGCTATTGGCAATCAATGCGATTAATAATTTTGCCGCAAGCATTAAAAATCTCAATCCCAGGCATAGTGAATACATTCATAGGATTGTTCAAGGATACAACATTGGTTATTATTATAGGGCTGTTCGATATTTTAGGACAGGCTCGTGTTTTACAAACAAATCCAGACTGGATGGGTAAAGTAGACCACGAAACCTTTTTAATTGCTTCGGTATTTTTCTTTATAGTATGTTTCTCAATATCAAGATATTCTATAAATCTAGAAAAGCGGCTCGACAAGGATCACGATTAGGATATGAAATATGATAGATAATTCAGTCATTTTATCGAAAGATGTTGAAAATGTAATTGAAATTAGTGGGCTAAATAAGTGGTTTGGTAATTTTCACGTTTTACAGGATATAGATCTTAATGTTTCGCAAGGTGAAAAGATTATTATTTGTGGCCCGTCGGGAAGCGGGAAATCAACGCTCATCCGATGCATAAACAGACTTGAAGAGCACCAAGAGGGAAAGATATTAGTTAACGGAACTGAGCTCAGCCATGATTTAAAAAATATTGATGCTGTTCGCAGTGAGGTAGGTATGGTTTTTCAATCTTTTAATTTATTTCCACACCTAACCGCTCTTGAGAATTGCACTCTCGCACTAATTTGGGTTCGCAAGACACCAAAAGCCGAAGCTGAAGCTCTAGCGATGCAATATCTTGAACGAGTAAAAATACCTGAGCAAGCCAATAAGTACCCAGGACAATTGTCTGGTGGGCAACAACAAAGGGTCGCGATTGCTCGCTCTTTGTGCATGAATCCTAAAATACTCCTGTTTGATGAGCCCACTTCAGCTCTTGACCCAGAAATGATTAAAGAAGTTTTAGACACAATGGTTGAATTGGCTGAAACAGGAATGACCATGCTTTGCGTAACCCATGAAATGGGGTTTGCAAAGACAGTTGCTGATCGAATTATATTTATGGACGAGGGACAGATCGTTGAAGAGAGCAAACCAGATAAATTTTTTAATGAGCCCGAACACGATAGAACAAAACTATTTTTAAGCCAAATATTGGCTCATTAGAACTTCAGAGCCAATTAAACTCGCCCACCTATTTCAGGTGATTCAGGGGAGTATCTTTTTGCACGAAATACCCAATTTATCTCTCCATCTGCAATTTCTCCATGAGGCCCGTAAAATGGATTTATATATTCCCAAACCACATCACCCTCAGGCGTAACTTCAAAAATACATCCCTTACCTCCCTCGACAATAAGTGTATTCCCGCTGGATAGTCTTTGACAACCGCTGATATGAGGGCTCCAAAACGTAAGAGGATTCTGCTTTGGGTGATACCTCCAGACTATTTCTTTAGATTCACGATCAATCTCCCAAACTTGACTAAATTCCGGGCCTTCCCTAAAAACGTTATGACCATTCGCAAAAACTAGAATATTTCCATTTTCGAGCTCTTGGCAGTCATGTTGTCCCCCAAGGTTTTGATTATGGTATTCCCATTTTAGCTTCCCCGTCCCTCTATCAATAATAACAATAAGGTTAAAAACTCGATAACTAACTAGATAGTCGCCATTAACCATAGGAGATATTGTATTAGCATGACCATATTCATAACGTGGTGATAGCGGTTTTATTGCGTAATTATCAAGAAATTCAGAACCATTGTTTATATATTCCCACACAACCTCACCATTACTATTCACTTCACGAATAACGTCTCCCCAGATCCTCCCATCTTTTTCTGTATTAGGTTCACCGCCCTTCACTTGCTTAATCTCTTCAGCATTGAATTCATGCCACGCAATATAAACGGCATTCCCATTCTCTAGGCGACGTCCATCGTGATGCTGGTGATCATCGATATGCTCCCATACGACGTTCCCATCCCAGTCATATTCTCTCATTCGCCCACCTTTTCCTGACTTAACCGGCGGTCCATCAGGAATACGTTCGCAAATAAATAAATTTCCGTTAGGTCTCAAATAATTAAAATGAGTTGAACCACCTCCCGTCTGCCATTCATGAACAACTTCCCCATCCATATCGATAAGCCAAACTTGTTTTGATCCATTTCGAGAATATAACGTGTATCCGGGTGTCGCTCTCTCTTTGTCATAAAACGTAACGCCATGCTTAAGTACTAACATTTATTCTCCAAATTCTTGTTCTTATCTGATCAGCGATTATAATTTATATATATGATCGGGGGGAAATTCTTGCAAGACCGCTTTTAAGGCTTCTTACATTTTATATTTGCCCCGTACGGGGGTTGGTAAGTGTTCTTAACCTATCTCCGATAAGATTAAAGCTTAAAATTGTAAAAAACATCGCTGCAGCAGGTAGAAATGTTATATGTGGTGATGATGCCATCTCCACGTATCCTTCGGATATCATTTTTCCCCATGTTGGTTCGGGTGGCGGGAGTCCAACCCCCAGAAAAGACAAAATTCCCTCAATTACTATAACCCTAGACATTCCAATTATCGCCAATGCGAGTACAGGAATAATAACATTAGGCAGTAATTCCATAATCATTATTCTTATATTTGATGCCCCGAGAGCCCGAGCTGTAAGTACAAATTCACGTTCAGAATACAATATTGTATTCGCACGCGCGACACGAAGATCAGCAACCATACCGAAAAAACCAAGAACAAGTATCATGTTAAGAAGGGTTGGCCCTAAAAAATATAATATTGCGATAATTGCTATAATATTCGGAAATGCCAAAATAGAGTCAACAAGGATTCCAATGGTAGCGTCAACTTTACCCTTAAAATAACCAGCACATATTCCCAGGGTAACACCTAACAGTAGACTAAGAATTGGGGCTGTAAAGGCTATAATTAATGAGACTTGAGCACCATAAATCAATCTACTCAGCATATCTCTGCCCACGGGATCAGTGCCGAGGAGGTGTCCTATCGAAAAAATTGGCTTAAAAGTATTCGATAAATTTGTTTTAAGAGGGTCTTGAAATGGTAACAAATAAGCGAACGATGCACAAAAAATTATAAGTGATAACCAACCAACGGCAATCCAGAAAACCATGCCCAATTTACGATTTGCTGATTTTCTGGTCCCTTTAAAACTTAAATTAATCATGTCTCCCTCGACCAAAATGTCCGACACGAGGATCAAGAAAACCATATAATATATCAATGAATAAATTTATTAATACGTACGCAAGAGCGATAATAGTCACTGCACCCTGAAGTATCATTGCATCCCGGTTATCAATTGACTCGAGAATTAATTTACCCATTCCAGGCAATGCGAATATATCCTCTATAATCACTGTTCCACTTATTAAAAATCCGAATTGGAGACCCAGCATTGTCACTAAAGTAAAAGACGATGGCCTTAAAGCATGATTAAAAAGAATATATGTATTTGAAAATCCTTTTGCCCGAGCATTAGCAATAAAATCTTCTTGCAGAGTTGCAATGAGATCCACACGCAGAACACGCAATAATATAGGAACCTCTAATATTCCTATGGTTATTGCTGGCAAAATAAAATAACGAAGGTTTTCAGAGAGATCTTCGTCAATTGGAATATATCCGCTAGCCGGTAAAAGTTGCAAAGTTACAGCGAAAAAGAAGACAAACAATATAGCCAGAAGAAAAGGTGGCATTGCGACAATACCAAAAACCACTGTTCCAATAATTCTATCTGCCGATTTATCAGCTTTTAACGCTGAATAAATACCCAATGGAACCGCAATTAAAATTGCAAGAAGTTGAGATAAAATCAAAAGTTCGAGGGTAACGGGTAGTCTCTCTAAAATTAACTCCCAAACGGGTACCAACTGTATTTGCGACTCCCCGAAATCGCCTTGAAGAAGATTCAAAAGCCAAGAGAAATATCTATTGATAATTGGTCGATCAAGACCCAATTCCTCGCGTATTTCAAGTCTAGCCTCTATAAGCCCTTCAGGATTATCAGCAAATTCTGCACCACCGCCTAAAATGGCATCAGCTACGTCACCTGGTAAAATGTTAAGCAGAGCAAAACTCGCAAAAGTTACAATAAAGAAGACTGGAATAAGGCGTAAAATTCTGAGTCTGATATAAGTCATTAATTTTATAAAAACAGAGAAGTATGAGCTTGAGATTTATAAAAAAGAGCTCACAACTTCCTATGTTTTCCTACTTATCTAACCAAACTCGCTGATACTTAGGCCAAATATTATTAGCTGGGATAACATTTTTTACATATGGCAGATAAGCGAGATTAACTTTTCCCTGTTCCCAGATATGGAAAAGTGCCTGATCAGCGATAATCTGTTGTAAATCGCAGGATGCTTTAAGACGCGCATCCCTTCCCCGCGCTGCTTTAACATTTGCAATAGCGGCATCAACTTTAGAGTTATTGATTTTATATCTGTTTCCCTTATGTTTTGAATGCATTATCATTCCAACTAAACTAGGGTCCGTCGTATCACCGTAGTTCTCCCACCAAACGTCGAATTTTCCAGATTGAACAGCCCTACCCCATTGAGGTCCCCTGGGACCAGGTTTGATAGTAACTTCAACGCCAACTTCTTTCCAGTAGGCTTGGTGGGCTTCAGCGACTCTCAGTAAATCTTTTAAGCCGACCATATTTAAGGTAAACTTTATGGGTTTACCATATTCTTTCAACAATGCCTTGGCCTTTTCTGGATTGTATTCTGGCCACCTAACATTCTTACATTCCCAAGGATGACCTTTCGGATACATACTATTTGGCGCTTTACCCTTACCTTTTTTCAAAACAGCATTCAGTTTATCTCGATCCAATGCATGAAGAAGTGCCTGCCTAACTCGCAAATCATTAAAAGGCTCGACAGAGTGCTTGAACGCAATTCCAAGTCCACCAAACCATTGAACGGATGTTGTTACTTTTAAGCGTTTATCTTTTCGAGCTCGTTTTGATAAGAAAGGGGGTATCCAAATATAATCTGATTGCCCCGCTTGTAAGGACTGGTATCTACTGATTTGCTTATTAATAATTTTAAAATGAATTTCATCAACATGCTGATTGTCTTTATCCCAATAGTGAGGATTTTTTTCGAGAATAATACTACTGCTCCTTCGCCACTTCTTTAACATATATGGCCCAACACCAACCGTATTTCTATTAAAATTTTTCTTATTTTTGTTTGCTTCTAAATAGCTCTTTGGTCTAACCCACCAGAGTAGATTATTGACCGTCATAATTGTTTTCCAACCAGGGCTTGGTTCAGAGAAAACAAAATCGATAATATATTTATCTGACACTTCTACGCGGTTTAATCTTGGACCAAGAGCTCCAACAAAACGCGCTTTAAACTTTGATGCAAGCAAACGATCAATATGAGCCTTGTAATCGGCTGCCGTTAATTCTTTACCGTTGGAGAATTTTACGCCTTTACGTAAAGTAATTCTCCACCGCTTTGTATCTTCCAATGCCTCGGCCTTTAAACCTAACCTTGGAATAATTTTCGAAGTGTAAGGATCGAAGTCGAAAAGGTTCTCATGCATTGCTTGCATTACGAATGCTCTCTGGCGGCCTGTAATAGGTATTTTAAGACTATCGAAACCACCTATATCAGCAAGAATAGCTATTCTAAGTATTCCACCTTTTTTTGGTGAAGCACTCAAGGAATTATTTACAACAAAAGTAGAAAGGACAATGACTACAGCCAATATAACTACTAGTATATTTTTGTATAATAAATTTTTCAATATTCTCTCCCCCAGAATTTTTTATATCAGTTTGAATCCATTAATTTTATTGAAAATTTGAATTATTTAATAGATTATATCACTGGACCTCCGACTTCCAGGCCAAGCTTAGCTCTCCCATAAACAGTTGCGTTAATATCCCAGTTTAGAAAAAGCTGAGCTCCAGCCGCGTGAACATCTCTAAATTGGCGCTGCAAGTTATTGTCCAATGCTAATCCCCCTGCACCCGTTGCATAAAACAAACGATCCACAGAAGCTTGAGCCAAACGCGGACAAAATGCCATATCTCGCCGGTTACGTTGATGCATTTCGTCTGGGATATCAACTTGAGTTCTCAAAATTTCAAGTGACTCCTGTATATCCGATAATAAAATTTTTCGAGCAGCATCATACTCTGCGGCGGATTCAGCGATTCTCATGTGAATGTTCTGTTTTGCTGACAAGTCATCCCCATAACGAGCCTTACGTTCCAACATTCTTTCAGTGAATGCCTTTAAAACGCCACCCGCAATTCCTACTGACACCGATGCCAAAGAAAAGGGCTTTGTAGATAATTGGGATAATCTGTAGGTTGCAGGATTATCGACTTGAGCTTCTTTTCCTCCCCACTCAGGGCCTTTTGGAGCCCCTCTAACGTAAGCTGTTGGAACAAAAACGTTCTTAAATTCAATGTCCTTACTCCCAGTGCCGCCAAGGCCACTCATATACCAAGAATCTTCAATTATCTTCACATTATCTTGTTTAGGAATAAATACACCAACCTGATTACCCGTCTTTGTATCCGTTCCCCGCGAAATCCACCAATCCACATGATCACAACCACTAGAAAAGCTGGTCCGAGCATTAAAAACATAACCACCATCTACCGGTTTCAGTGTTGCCTTTGGATCGTTCCCAGTGGCGATCAACACATTCGGGTCATCCCCCCACAATTCATCTAAAATTTCCTGCTTTGAATTTGTCAAAGTATAGGCGTGTTCTCCTAGTACTGCTAAATTCCACGCACTCGACCCACAAACAAATGCTAGCTCCATTATAACTTCGCAAAGAGCGTCATAGTCCATTTCATAGCCACCATACTTTTTTGGAACGCCCATTTTAAAAAAACCAGCATTTCTAAAGTCCCTTATGGTCTCATCTGAAACACACCTATTCTTTTCACATTCTTCCGCCCGTTCTAATAACGTAGGCCACATTGCACGCGCTCTTTGAATTAAAATATCGCGCGTTGGAACCTCTTCTTTGTTCATTAAAGTCTCATTCAATGACTCCACAACCAACTTATCCATCACTAATCGACCTTTATAAATCAAACCTTGCAGTCCTATAATTTTACTGCAAGGTTTGCTTGGTTATCCCCTCCCCCAACGAAGGATCTAAATATATTCAGAGGATAATACACGGAATATAATAAGTAACTTACTATTTAGGGATGGGTGATAACATTTCATTATATCAAAAAAACCCATAGTTTTCGTCATAATTACACAACTCAAATCAAAATTTATGGTGCATGTAAAAGTTTTTATTATAAATTAAATCTTTTTTGTTATACCCTCTAACATTATAAAGCAAAGGTATCCATTTTTTGAAAAATAGAATGAATAATCCAATAAATAAATTAAAACTTTCGCATTTTAGACAACTTATTACAATATCTGAAACTGGGAGTATAAGAAAAGCATCGGAGATATTAGCTATTTCCCAACCTGCTCTGTCACGAAACATTCGTTTAGCTGAAGAGATTCTGCAGGTTAAACTAATTAATCGAGGGCCTCGGGGCGTTGAACTTACTGAACAGGGTAATGTAATAGTAAAGTACGGAAAAACCATTGAATTTAATATCCGTTTCGCAGAAGAGCAATTAAATGAATTAGATGGTTTCCAAGAAGGTCAAATTAAACTGGGACTAGGCCCTTTTGAGGGTTTTACCGTCGGTAATCAAGCTATAAATCGGCTCCTAAATAAACGTCCACGAACCCATATAGTTATTGAAGAAAACGAGTATGAAGTATTATCTAATAAACTCATCAAAGGTGAAATAGATTTAATATTAGGCCCTTCTGAATTGGATGGCCCAACTCCCTCTGGTTTGGTTACCGAAAAATTATCAGAAACTGAGTTGGTTCCAGTTGTACGGCAAAACCATCCGCTAGCTAAAATGAAAACGGTAACGCTGGAGACTCTATCGAAACACGACTGGATTTTACCTCATTCACGAGGTCGAGTAAGTTACCAGTTAAGCAAAAAATTCATCCAAAAGGGCCTTTTGCCACCCAAAGGACCGATTGAAATGGCTCCTCAAGAATTATGCATCAACCTACTTAAACAAAGAGATTTGATAAGCCTACTTCCACGATATAGAATTGGATCGCATACCGATTCTTCCACTTTAAAAATTTTAAATCTTACAGATGAAAATTTTATTCTCCCAATGCAGTTAACGACCCGAGAATTAGGCGAACTCCCTCCAGCCTGTCGAGACTTAGTATTCGAGATAAAGATGATTTGTAAAACTTTAAAAAAAAGAGGTGAATAAATTCACCTCTTAATTATCAATTCTTTTTAAAAGTTCTTTATTTTTTCTTGGATTTAACACCCATAGCTTTTCGAGCTGCCGCTAACGTCGTTGGATCAGCATTTTCTACTTTTTTCAATAAGGCTGCTAATTCGACGTGACCCATAGGGTTTAGGGGTAATTTCTGCTTTTTCATCTGCGCAATAAAAGCCGAGTCTTTCATAGTAGCATCAAAAGCGTCCCTCATTATTTTTATACGATCCGCTGGCACCCCTGCAGGATAAAAGAAAGACCTTCCAAAAGTTGAAGAAATTGCTATCAGTTCAAATATTTTTTTCTGCTCCTCATTTTTCGCTAGCTCAATAAATGTCGGAACATTCGGCAAACTAGGGTCGCGTTCAAAACCATCAGCAATAATTGGTTTGATAAGATTTTTAGTTATATATTGTGGCGCTTTAATAATAACGCTTAACCATGAGGCACCACGACCCATTACCTCGCCCTGCTCCATCGCCTGATTCAAACCACCAACTCCCTTATAGCCAGTAATTATATCAAATTTGGTTCCAAACATATTATTTATTAGCTTTGGATAAATATACGTAGGGGACGATTTTCCTGTCGCAGCTATCTTTACAGAAGTTCTTTTTGCCTCTTCCAATGATTGTACAGGTGATTTATGCCATAAACCTAAAAAATTTATTAGAGGAGACATGTTTCCGATCCAATGCCACTTTCTAACGTCAAATCTAGCTTTTTTAGCACTGAGAAATTGATTAACAGGAACCGTCTGTAAAACAATACTGAACATAGAGCCGTCTTTAGGCGCAGCGTTATGCATATAATTCGCTGCAATACGGCCACCTGAACCACCTTTGCTTTTTATTATTATTTTAGGATTACCGGCTATATGTTTGGGCATATGCTGCGCCAATACGCGAGAATAAGCGGCATAAGTTCCATGATTACTAGCGCCAACAATTAATGTGATTGTTTTACCCTTAAAAAACTGCGCAGATGATGTTTGGCTGCCAGCAATCAATAGAAAAGCGCCAACAATTAAAAAACTAAGTAATTTAGATATTTTCATTTAATTTCCCCTTTGTTACTAAGACAGATATGTAATCTGTTAACTAAAAAAAACTAAAGTTAGCGTTAGTTCTAAGTATTGGCAAGATATCTCCAATGATTGACTGAGGCCATGCAACCTGCAGAACCTGATGAAAAAGAATATACGCTAAGATCCACATTGAAAAAGTTATTAATAAGACTGTAAACCATTTTTCTTTACTGTCAATTTTCAGATAGCCTAATAAAAACAAAAACATTGCGGGCAAGAGGCCAACCAACGCACCTAAAAAAAGATATATGAAACACCAACCAAAATAGATTGCACTTCTAAATCGAATAGTTGATTGCGATAATGTACCAAAGTCAGTGACGAGGTCCATATGTACGGTATTTACATCATTCAAAGGTTTTTCAATCGTTCCAGTAACCTTGTCCTTAGTCGTTTGGCCTTTCAAAACTGATACAAAATCTCTCGATACGAATAAATGTATAAAACACAATACTAAACAAAAAATAATACCCGTAGTGGCTATTACTTGGGGCATCAGTCGCGATCGAAATTCCCAATCAACCGATACAAATAGGACTGATATAAAAATAAAAAACATAATAAGATTAAAGAGTAGATCGGTATTTATATTTATACGATTAAAATTAAGTCTCATTGGAATTTTTTCATGCTTATTTTTCATTCGGCCTAAATAATGGCGAATTATCGGTCGCAACAGTCCATAAATGGTAATGATTAAAATAATTGCTGTTATTGGTCTCGTGATCCAGCCCCAGCCAAAAACGTTTGCAGATATAAACATATATCTTTCAATTAAATCGCCTAAAACAAAACCTAAAATTAGAGGCGGACGCGGCCATCTCAATCTTTTCATTGCAAAACCAAGCATACCAAAAACTAAAAGGGTATATATATCACCCCAATGCTGTTTACCTTGAAAAGCCCCTAAGAATACAATTGCTAGAATAATAGGTGCCAGAACACCAATTCTTATTGTTGCAACCTTAGCAAACTGATTGGCGAACAAAAAACAAATGCCGGCACCCAATATGTTTGCAATAGCGACGCTCCATACAAGTGAATACGTAACATCTAGATTTTTGGAGAGCATATCAGGACCAGGAACAATTCCATGTATCACTAATGCACCTAGTATAAGAGCCATCGATGCTGTTCCCGGTACCCCAAATGCTATCGTTGGAACCAGAGACCCTCCCTCCTTAGCATTATTTGATGACTCAGAAGCGATAACACCCCTAACATCTCCCTTGCCAAAAGTTTTATCCGCATTCTTTTCGGTCCGAGCTGCGTGGCCGTAAGCAACCCAATCCAATATAGGGGCACCCACACCCGGCACTGCACCAAGTGCCGCGCCTATTGATGAGCAACGCAATACCAAGAACCAATTTTTAAATGTATCTTTTACTCCAAGCCATTGTGACTTTCGGGTAACTAAAGTTGCTTTACTTCCTTGGTGAATAGTTGATCTTTGAATAACCATATCTGCTATCTCAGGTATAGCAAATAACCCAAGCGCAATCGGCACGGTTCTGAACCCATCGTATAAATACAGAGTATCGAATGTCCATCGCAACTCACCACCACCGGAGTCCTCCCCAGTTGCTGCGACAATTAACCCGAAACAAACGGCAATTAGCCCCTTCATGGGTGAGCCACCTGCTAATACAGCCGCAAGAGACAAACCAAATATACATATTGCCAATAATTCGGGAGAAGCAATTGATAACATAAAGGGTCTAAGTGCCGGAATACTTATACCCAAAAGAACTGCGCCAAATAATCCACCTAGCACAGATGCTGTAAAAGCGGCACCAAAAGCGCGTCCAGCCTCTCCATTCCTTGCCATGGGAAATCCATCTAAAATAGTAGCAGCAGATGCTACTGTTCCAGGAACTCCAAATAAAACTGCTGGAATGGTGTCAGAAGTAGCAGCAACTGCTGAAAGCCCCATTAAAAATGCAAATGCCGTTATTGGGTCCATGGCGAAAGTAAATGGAAGTAACAGCGACAAACCTACTAATCCACCCAATCCGGGTATAACGCCAAGAGTTAATCCGATAACGACCCCGAGGCCTAAAAAAGAAAGTCTGATTGGATCAGATAGTGCAATGGCCGCCTTAATAGCCATGTCCAGCATACTTACATCCATAAAATTCCACCCAAGAGTATATACATTAGAGTAGTGTATACAGTTTCATGCTGGATTTACAGACCTAAAATTAGCTTCCACTATGCTATTTTAAGCACATTAGGACTTAATCAAATTTTTTTGAGGCTAGAAAGGGCATCTTGAAGTTTTGCGCGAGAATTCTCATATCCTTCTCGCTTATCTTTCTGTTCTTGAATAATTTTGGGAGGTGCCTTGGAAATAAAGTTTTTATTATCCAACTTTTTATCAATTCGCATAATTTCGTCATCTAAATTACTAATTTCTCGACCTAACCTTATTTTTTCTTCATCAACATTAAAAATATCATCAAGAGGAATAACAAGGGTGGTCAAGCCGAGTACAGTTTGCGCGGCATTAGAAGGTACGGCAGCATCTGAAAACTCTATAGATACAAGGCGAGCCAATGTTTTTATAAGTTCCGCGTGTTCCCTAACAGACTTAATGGCAATTTCTTCGGGCTCTTTTAATATAAGTATTAACTTGGATTTATCTGGTACGTTAAGCTCAGCACGCATTGAACGAACCGCAGTTATTAAACTCAGAATCCAGTCTACTTCATGTTCAGCGCGTTCATCATATAGATTCAAATTCTCAGGCCAACAAGATGATATTAACATTTTTTCTCTTTTTGGTCCTGTTTTTTGCCATAACTCCTCGGTAATAAAAGGCATAAAAGGATGAAGAATCATTATAAGGTACTCCAAAACCCACGCGGCTGTTGCGCGGGTCTCTTCTTTTTCCTTCTCATCCTCTCCGTAGAAAATAGGTTTTGATAATTCAATATACCAATCACAGAATGTACCCCACGTAAATTGGTAAGCGTGATTAGCAGCCTCATTAAACTTATAGCTTTCAATTCCACTTGATATTAAACATGTCACTGCTGATAACTTACTAATGATCCACTTATTGATAAGTTGATCGCACTTAGATGGGTCGAATCCCAATCCAATTTCGCAATTATTCATTTCACAAAATCTAGCAGCGTTCCATAGCTTAGTTGTAAAATTACGATAACCTTCAACCCTACTCTCGGAGAGTTTGACATCTCTTCCTTGAACCGCGTGCGCAGCCAATGTCATTCTTAAAGAGTCCGCGCCAAAAGAGTCAATGAGCTTAATAGGATCAATCACATTTCCTTTTGATTTAGACATTTTTTGTCCATCCTCGTCTCTCACTAGAGCATGTATGTACACTTCATGAAATGGAACTTCATCAAGAAAATGCTTACCCATCATAATCATCCGAGCCACCCAAAAGAAAATAATATCAAAGCCAGTAACGAGAACATTTGTTGGATAGAAACGATTGACACCTGATGAATCTTCCGGCCATCCAAGTGTGGAAAAAGGCCATAGAGCTGATGAAAACCATGTATCTAAGACGTCGGGATCTCGCTTTAATTCAACCTTTTCTCCATAATGTTTAAAAGCGCTCTTTTCTGCCTCTTCCACGGTTAGCTCAACAAAATAATGGCCATCTGGTCCGAACCAAGCTGGAATTTGATGTCCCCACCAAATTTGACGAGAAATACACCAGGGTTGAATGTTTCTCATCCATTCAAAATAGGTCTTTTCCCATTGTTTTGGTATAAATTTTATATTCCCACTTTGGACAGCTTCAATGGCTGGTTCAGCTAATTTTTCTGCGTTTACAAACCACTGGTCTGTAAGAAAAGGCTCAATCACAACGCCAGACCGATCTCCATATGGAACGGTCATATCATTATCCTCAATTTTTTCTAAAAGTCCCAATTGCTTCATTTCGGCAACGATTTTGCTACGTGCTTTAAAACGATCCATTCCTTGATAATTACGTGGTACGTTGGAATTCAAATTTGCGTTAGAATCGAATATATTGATGAGTTCTAATTTGTTACGCTGACCAACTTCAAAATCATTGAAATCATGAGCAGGAGTAATTTTGACTGCACCGCTTCCTTTTTCAGGGTCTGAATAGCTATCGCCAACAATTGGTATTTTTCTATTCGTTATCGGTAAAATAACATTACGGCCTATGAAATCGGAATAACGATCATCATCTGGATGAACTGCAACCCCAGTATCTCCAAGCATAGTTTCTGGCCTAGTTGTTGCTACCGTTATAAATTTTCCATTATCTCCCTCGATGGGATAATTAAAATACCACATTTGCCCAACAATTTCTCGCTGTTCAACCTCTAAATCTGATATTGCAGTATGAAGTTTAGGGTCCCAATTTACCAGGCGTTTATCCCTATAAATCAGACCTTGCTTAAAAAGCTCTACAAATACTCTCTTGACAGCCAAAGACAAACCTTCGTCCATCGTAAAACGTTCCCGCGACCAATCGCAAGAGGCCCCCAATCGGCGGAGCTGTTCAACGATTAAGCCTCCTGACTCTTCCCTCCACTCCCAGATTTTATTTATGAATGCCTCTCGTCCAAAATCATGTCTTGTTTTCCCTACGGACTCCAGTTGACGTTCAACGACCATCTGAGTGGCAATCCCAGCATGATCACAACCGGGTTGCCAAAGAACATCTCTGCCTATCATACGATAATATCTTGTTAAAATATCCTGGAGGGTATTGTTTAACGCGTGCCCCATATGCAGGCTACCCGTTACATTCGGAGGCGGTATTACAATGGAGTATGGTTCACCATCTTTGTTTTGGCCCGGTTTAAAGCTACCAGCCTGCTCCCACGCCTTATAATGCGTGGCCTCAACTTTTGCATGATTATACTTTTTTTCTAACATTTGATAGTTCTTAATTCAACAATGAGTTAACGTCCAGCAATTAGCGCTTTGACAATAGCATTCCAACCAATCATGTAAATTCTGAATGTTTATCGATACAAAAAAGATTTGATTTAAGATGAAGGATTAATATTTAACTCTAAAATTAGAGATCAAGGCGCTCTGCTCGATTAACCATATGATCAATTTCTTTTTTTACTAATCGTTCGATTAAATATGGTAAATTCTGATCCATCCATTCTTTTAATAAAGGGCGTAACAACTCACGAACCAAGCCCTCTAAAGTCATATCTCGATTTCCGATGCCAATATCTCTTTTATTCAACAAAGCTTTCGCTAATTCTTGCAATGCGTCTGTTGAATTAACAGTTACCCCGGGCGATACAATAGCCTCTCCTGCACCCACATTTGGCGGCGGTTGCGCTATCATTTGCTCTGTTAATTCAAGGATATCTTCACCCTCACGATTATCTTTCTCGCCGATGGGAGAAATTCCTTGCACATTTTCCACATTATCATCGACAGATAAAGAATTATCAGTTTCCGCAGAAAAGCCTGTTTCTAAGTTTTCTTGGACCTGTTTGTCTGAGGGATGATCAAGAGAATCGCTATCTAATGTTGGTTCATTTGTATTTCCAGCCACAGTGTCCATTTCATTGTTAGACTGAATAGATGTATCTAAATCGGGATTAACAGCAAGGTTACCAGATGCCTCCGGTTGCGGAGCATCTGTCTTATCTTCATCTGTTAATATCGTCCTAATAGAGGACAATATTTCATCCATGGAAGGTTCTTCTTTTTCACTTTCTTCAGACATTTTATTATCATGGACCCAAATAGTTAACAAACTTATACTAATTCGGGAACAAACCTATTTTTTTTATATTATATAATCAGCAAATAATAAACTCAACTTTGTAGGCATAATGATAACCAAAGTTTCAAACATATGAATTTGTAAGCCTACCCTTACTCTGCAGTTTGCCCTGAACTACTTACACCAAACCATTTAGAACGCACTTCACTATAATGGCTCGTAGGATTATATTGCTTCACAGACAACTCTAAACTCTTAGCTGTCAATTGACCTACAGCTTCGCGAAGTTGAAAACTAGCAATTATTTGTTCTTTGTTAGCGCCAATAAGGCTAATTTTGGCATCCAATAACTCTTGCTCAGCGTCTAATACGTCTAAAACAGTTCTAGACCCAACAGATGCCTCCCTCTGCACTCCCTCTAGTGCTATTTCAGCAGATTTAATTTGGGCAGTAAAAGACCTAATTCTAGCCTCAGCTGAATTCAAAGACTCCCAGGCTTTGGCTGAGACTTCACGAACATTCCGCTCAGCCTCCTCTAATTTCAGAGAACTCTCCCTCGCATCCTGTTTTGCCGCCCTCAATTTTGAGTAAACTGTGCCCTTCTGGTATAGTGGCATTGTCAAATTTAAAGTAATTTTTCCAGTTGTTTTCTGGTCATCGTTACCAGCAATCTCCCACGCTCTAGCCAAATTTCCCACTAAATTAACTGTAGGAAGCAACTCTCCCTCTACCGATTTGATATTTTTTCGCGCCGATAATTCCAAATGGCGTTGAGATACAACGTCAGGATGATTCCTCAAAGCTACTCTAATAATGTCTTCTAGTCGCTCAAATTTTATAGTCATCTTAGTAGGGTCCACTAGTTTTCCTGGGATCTCGCCTATTACTTTAACATAATTTGCACGAGCATTATTCAAATTACCTTCGGACTGAATACGATCTGCAGCAGCGCCAGCCACGCGAGCCTCTGCCTGGCTCACGTCAGTTCTCGTAATCTCTCCAACCCTGAATCGATCCTGAGTAGCTTCAAGTTGCCTTTTCAAAACTTGCTCATTTTTCATTTCTAAATCTAATTTAGCCTGATTTTCGAAGACATTCATGTAAGACGTAACCGCACTCAGAAGTACATCTTGTTCCTTTGCCACTAAATTAGCTCTGGATGCTTTCACAGCCAACTCAGCTTTCGCAACATCATTGATTGTTCGTGAACCCCTGTATAAAGGCTGCGTCACAGTTAAAGAAGTATTACGCGGCGTATCAATTTGATCTCGATCACCATTTGGAGAACGCGTGTTAAGATGTGTCATTGACCGCGCTACATCTGCAGACAGCGCCAGATTGGGTCGATAGTTGGAAAGGGCTTGAGGAACTCCTTCATCTGTCGAGCGTAAATCGGCACGAGCTGCTTCAAGTCCAGGGTTATTACTGTATGCAGCTGCTAAAGCTTCCATCAATGTTTGACTAAGCGCTATGTTACTTAAAAAGCCCGACAACAGGGCTGCTGCAACAATTGCGTTTATCAAAGTGATTTTCCTCATGCTTCTTTTTTTCCTATTGCCTGCCGTTTTAATACGCCCAATAATTCCAACGTCCTAAAATTTTAATCACATCGGCTCAACAGCATTATATCACTAGATATGTTCTTTACCCGTCACGACAATCTATTCAATTCACAAAATAAACTAAATACTAGATCGAATCAATGCCGTATTGAGGAACGATTCGCGTTTAAAAAGCAAGACAAAATTTTTAAAACTTAAAAACTTTATCTTTGTTAAAATTTTTTATTTTAGGGGTATTTACCTCAAAAATTTCTTTGCCTACTAATTTTCCATGATATTTAGTAAATATAGTAGCTTTACTCGTTGAATACGAAGTTCCTTCTGGGACTGATACGATGGTTATAATTCTGCCACCTTCCGACAATTGATTTATTAATTTGGTTGGGATCTCCTCGACCGCGCCACAGATCATTATAATATTAAAGGGTGCCTGATTTTTACATCCATTTACCAAATCTGTTTTGAAAACCAAAACATTATCAAGACCTAATTCAACAAACAAGGCTTCAGCTTTTTTACAAACCTCTGGATCATCCTCAACCAGAATCACGGCTTTAGACATGTTAGATAGTATTGCTGCAGCGTATCCGGTACCACAACCAATTACCTGAACTAAATCTTCAGAAGAAACCTCAGCTTCTTGGATTAACCTAGCTAGAACCATTGGGGCAACTAAGTGTCTTTCATTAGCAGTTTCTATAACAGTATCAACATACGCTATTTCTGCGTAAATTTCTGGCACAAACCTCTCACGTGGCAAGTCAATCATTGCTGATATAATTTTAATATCTGTCACCCGATTTGTCCTGATTTGATTATCAACCATATTTTGCCGGGCCAACTGATAATTCATCCCAAATTCCTTCATAATCATAGTATTAGTAACTTTAGAAAGTTGAACATAACCAAGCATATACCAAATATAGAGATGCTTTTCAATTTCGTTATTTATTACTAATTTTTATTCAATGCCAGAACTTTTAATTCTTAGTTACAAGAAAGCTATCTTTTTTCAAAAATAGAAAAAAATTTAATGGCAACGACATAATGGTTGCTTGACCAGTGATTATGTAATGTTTAGTTTCGCGAAATTATGGGTTATAGATAAAAATTGCATTGGTGAAAAAGTTTAATTATATAGTTGTAAAAAAAACTATAACGTGATCTTCACCACCAATATGGCGCGGTGGCGGAGTGGCTACGCAGAGGCCTGCAAAGCCTTGAACACCGGTTCGATTCCGGTCCGCGCCTCCATCTAGATTTGTAAAATAATCGAGATGTTATTCGGGAGTAGCTCAGTGGTAGAGCAGGTGGCTGTTAACCACCTTGTCGGGGGTTCGAATCCCTCCTCCCGAGCCAATTTAACGAGTATACTTACATCAAGTACCACAATAAGTCTGATTAACAATTTCATTTGCTTTGGGGGGAGATTTGAACGATTGAAAGTTCTCATTATCCTTATAGGGATTCACTAATACCGAGAGTAAGTCGTGAAAAAGTTGGAATTCATGATCATTAACAGCAGATTGTATAACCTTCTCGATGAGGTGGTTTCGCGGGATAAATATTGGATTAACGTTCATCATTGCTTGGGTTATTTCATTCGAATTGACAGTCTCTAATCTCAACCTGTTTCTCCAACGCCTAATCCAATCATCGAACTCGATACTTTTTGAAAACATGGTTGAAATTTCGGTAATATCGGACAATTCTGTAACGACACCACATAATTTTCTCATTGTTAATGTATAATCAACTCCATAACGTTGCATTAAATCCAAGAATTCATCAATTATACTCTTATCCTTTAGATTATTAGACAAAAACCCAAACTTTTGCCTCATAACCCCTAAATAAGAATCATTATAAATTTTATAAAAAGCTTCGATAACATCCATAGCAAGCGCAATAGCTTTTTTTTCGTCTGGATCTAGTAAAGGCAAAAAACATTCTGCTAATCTTGCTAGATTCCATTGGGCTATCTTAGCTTGATTACCAAACGAATATCTACCCGCTGAGTCAATAGAACTGAAAACGGCATCTGAATTATAATTATCAAGAAAAGCACATGGGCCGTAATCAATTGTCTCGCCACTAATAGCCATATTATCTGTGTTCATTACACCGTGAATAAATCCAACATTCATCCAACTAGCAATTAGACAAGCTTGCCGATGGCAAATCTGCTTTAATAATTCAAGATAAGGGTTTTTAGTTTTTCGTAAATCAGGGTATAGACGATTAATGGCGTAATCCGCCAATAACTTAATTGAATTAATATCATTTTTTGCAAGGTAGTATTGAAAAGTGCCTACTCTCACGTGACAAGATGCTATTCGCGTTAAAATGGCTCCGGGCTCACTGGTCTCTCTTATAACACTCTCTCCTGTCAAAACAGCCACCAATGATCGAGTAGTAGAAACTCCCAAAGCATTCATAGACTCACTGAGAATATACTCTCTAATTACCGGACCCAGGGCTGCACGCCCATCCCCATTTCGTGAAAAAGGTGTAGGTCCTGATCCCTTTAACTGAACATCCCATCGCAATTTATTTGAATCCAAAACCTCACCGAGAAGGACAGCACGGCCATCACCAAGTTGCGGAACAAAATGTCCAAATTGATGCCCAGCATAGGCCAAGGCTATTGGATCGGATCCATCTAACACTATATTACCCGAAAATATTTCTGCCACCTTTTCAGAATCATTTAAATTAAGTTTTAAGTTTAATGTTTCGAAAAGGTCATTATTACAACAAATCAAAGTTGGTTTAGTAACAGGAACCGGCCGGGTCCGTTCAAAAAAATGTTCCGGCAAATTCGAGTAGGTATTATCAAACTGCATAAATAAAAGCCCCTTAAGGTATTTATTGGAATATTCTATTTTACCTTTTCATACAACATCCAAAAATTAAGAGTTTCTGTTTTTAAAATTTAAAATACATAGAATACTTGATATTCTTATTTTCCTCGAGCAAATTCTCGTTTTCGGCTATACAACCAAGTTCTAACGAACTTGCGAGACCAAGGCACATCCAACGAAAATAGTAAAAAACCAACTGGAATCATCCAAAACCCTAATATAGGCAAGAAACCAAGCAGCCCACCAACAACGCAAAGCAACCCAACAACAGATCTAAGGCCAGGCGGAATTTTTCGAGAACCGCAGTAATTAGCGCGCCTCAGCATCTTTAAAATGAAACCAAACCATTTCGGGCGCTGCGAAATTTTTTCCATTAAAACTCAAACAATTTAATGATTATGATGGATAAAAAAATTGTACATTGAGTAAGATAAAAGATTCAAGCATTAAAAAATCCACATTGTAATCAAAAACACGTATTTAAAAAACTTTGTTAAAAAAGATAAATAAAGTATTGTTTATTTAAGACATGATGGTTTAATAAAACTTAGGCTCTATTTGCCATTACTAGAGCATAATTATACTTATCATTATAGGTATTGAATATATTCTGCATTAAAAGGAATCACAAAGGCTTAGAGAGAAAAATGAAAATGCAACCATATCGGTCAAAAAAATTGCAATCATTTAAGTATTTCTTCGGAAAAGCCCTTACAATAATAGCTGTATTATTGCCCGTTATGGGGCATTGTAACGATTTAAACAAACAAGAACTTACTAACAATCTATTTCTTGCGGTATTAACTAATAATATATCTGAAGTCAGATTATCTATTACAAAGGGAGCCGATATTAACGCAACCAATCAGGAGGGCCTAACACCGGCTGGATTAGCCATTGAGAAAGGATTTTATAGTATTGCACACTACATTGTAGGTATAAGAAATCAAAATTTAATGAAAATTAAATCACAATTAAGTCAAAACAAACTCCACTCAAATAATAAAAATAGTAAAAATGAAAATAGAAGTGTTGACTTAAAAAATGATGTTAATATTGAGCTAAGCCGAAAAAAAAATAGGGTTCCTGTTTGGCCTGAAGGAAAACCCAACCCCTTTTCGCCAACAATACAAACTCTATCTCCAATTATAATAAAAAAAAACCAGGCTGATCAAAGGCAAAAAATATTAAATCCGAAAAAAAATAAAAATATTAGTATCTCGAGAAACTCTGGTCCATTACAAATTTCAAATATGGAAATTCCCAAAGATAAAAACAGTCCTACGCCCCTTCAACCAATTGAAACAACAATTGAAATTAGCAATAGTAAGAAAATAGATTTTTTAGACTCTATTTTTGGTCAAGGAAATATCACCAAAAGCCATGAAGAAAAAGGTAGCTCAGAGAATTTTTCCAATAAAGAGCTAGACGGCATACCGCTTAAAAAGAAAAAAAACCTAAAAAATGAAAGTTGGTGGGAAAGTATAACAAGTATATTCTAAATTTATTTGGAATTGGCTTATTTTAAATTGATTTTTGAGAGGTTAGTCGACTAGATCAAAAAAAGAAAAGAAAACGTTTCATTTACGATTAAGCACAATAATATGAAACTAAAAAATGCTACAACTTATTGAATCTAATTATCGCGAAGTCATCTATAGATTAACCTTCAGTCTTACGTCGAACTCATTATGTAGTCATCATTGATTCCTGAATAAAGGAGTTTATTATTAGAGTGATAAGAAATTAAAATTACAAAAATCAATAAATAAATATAAATTTAATTAAATTTTACAGTGTTATTGAATCTTTTGTGTTTAAGGTAGTACTTGCAATGGTTATGATAAAAGTATGTAAAGATACGTTAGCAATATACCAAATTAAAGATGCTTAAATATCTAATTCAGATAAGCTGATAAAAAAAGATCGTCATAAGGTAGAGATGGAAACAAATATAGTGCCCTCTAGTTCAGAGAATGATCCTCTTCAATTAATGGAGGTCGAAACACATCACTTGAGAAAAACCATTCAGGCGTTGCGTAATAAACTTGAACATCATCAATATGAAAAAGATGCAGCGGTTCAGCAAGCTGTGCAACGGTCGGTTGATGAAATAGAACAACTTAA